>Ga0187783_10001295_pt1 | contig 18408 bp, 14 predicted proteins | sample 1015_SJ02_MP02_2_FD_132471 | JGI IMG/M metagenome (GOLD analysis project Ga0187783, IMG submission 132471) | Tropical peat soil microbial communities from peatlands in Department of Meta, Colombia - 1015_SJ02_MP02_20_MG | ecosystem: Environmental > Terrestrial > Soil > Wetlands > Peat | place...
CGCCCCCGGCCGGTGCACCGTACCGGGGCGTTGCAACAGGCAGCGCGGCCGCGCGGGGGAGGCGATGCGGGCTCCTTATGTAGTATCGGCGGCACTGTCGTGCCCGTGGCTTGCGGCGTCGGTACTCGCCGCGTCGCCGCCGCTGCCGGCTGAGCATCTGCACGTCGAGCAGCTGCCCGCCCGCAGCCCCCACTGGGTGTACGTGTACGACGAGGTCTTCGACAACGAAATCGAGTCGCGCGTGCACCTGTTCGACGGTGACAGCTACCGGCGTCTCGGTCAGATCGACGGCGGCTTCTACGCGAGCGTTAACGTATCCCCCGACGGGGCGAATACGGCGATCGCGAGCAGCTACTTCGCGCGCGGCAGCCACGGCACCCGCACCGACGTGGTCGAGTTCACCGACAACCGCACGCTCACCGTCACCCACGAGATCGTGCTGCCGGCAAAGCGAGCCATGACCGGGCCGACCCTGTTCGCCATCGCCTACAGTGCCGATCAGCACTTTCTCTACGCCGCCTATCTCACGCCAGCCGCCTCTTTCGGCGTCCTCGACCCGGCACGCGGCGCGGTGCTCGGCGAAATCGACACCGCCGGCTGTGTGCTGGTGATTCCCTCGGGCCCGAACCGCGTCTCCTCGATCTGCGAAAGCGGTCGTCTGTTGACCGTCACGCTCGACGCCGAGGGACGCGAGGCGTCGCGCGCCATGAGCGAGCCGTTTTTTGATGCCGACAAAGACCCGGTGTTCGTTCAGGGTATTCCGACCGAGCACGGCTATGCGTTCCTCTCCTTCCTCGGTGAGGTGCACGAGATCGACTTCACCGGCGCGCAGCCGGCCTTTGCCGCCCCCTGGTCGTTGGTGAGCGCCGCGGAGAAGGGTCAATGGCGTCCGGGCGCCATGCAGGTAGGCGCGATTCACCGCACCCTCGGCCGACTGTACGTGCCGATGCACCAGGGCGGCGAAGGCACGCACAAAGACGGCGGCACCGAGATCTGGGTGTTCGACCTCGCATCCCACCGCCGCCTGGCGCGTTGGCCGCTCAAGACCCAGGGGCTCTCGCGGGTCGTTGCGGTGCAGGTCTCGCAGGACCCCGCGCCCATCCTGTTCGCCACCACCGAGACCGCCGACCTTGCGGTGCTCGACGCGCTCAGCGGTCGACTGCGGCATGTCGAGAAGCACCTCGGGCAAACTCCCTGGATGCTGCTCAATCCCTGACACCACGGTCTCCACGATGCGCACCCTCGATCAGCTGTTCGAGCACTCCACCCGGTCGCTGGCACGACGCACTTCGCGGCGCAGCCTCCTGGCATCGCTCGGGCAGCTGCTCACCGGCGCAGCGCTGCTCCCCCTGCTGCCGTTCGATCGCGGCCACGATGCCCGTGCCGCCGAGTCCACCCCCCCCGCCGGGGGTCCCGACAGCTGCCAGTATTGGAAGCACTGTGCCATCGACGGCTTCCTTTGTGGCTGTTGCGGTGGCACTTCGAGCTCCTGTCCCCCCGGTACCACGCCGTCGCCGATCTCATGGGTCGGGACCTGTCACAATCCCTCCGACGGCCGTGACTACATGGTGTCGTACAACGACTGCTGCGGGAAGACCAGCTGCGGCACCTGCGACTGCTTGCGCAACGAGCGCGAGAAGCCGATGTACCGCCCCTCGCGCAACAATGACCTCAACTGGTGCATGGCCAACGCCAACGCGAATTATCACTGCACGGTTTCCGTGATCCTTGGAGTTGCCGAGAAATGAGGCTTAGCCGGGACGCGGGCGTTGCTGTCAGCAAGGCCGCGCCCACGCTTGCGGCACTCACGTTCCTCACATTGGGCATGGCGCCGCAGGACGCGCGCGCAGCCGACGCCCCCGCATATCCGCAGGGCGCCGCGGCTTTCCAAAGCAACTGCACCGTGTGCCACGGTCCGGGAGGCGCGGGCGTCGCGGCCCTCGCCCCGCCGCTGCTTTCGTACCCGGCCCGCTATGCCGCGAGTGCCGAGGGGCGGCGGCAGCTCGCAATGACGTTGCTCTACGGCATGTTTGGCGACATCAGCGTCGGCGGGACTCATTTCAACTCGCAGATGCCGGCCTTCGCGCAGCTCGATGACGCAACGCTTGCCGCGCTGGTGAACTACCTGGTGTTCGATCTCGATCATGCGGCTGCAGACGTCAAGCCGCTCGCCGTGAGCGAGGTCGCCGCCGAGCGCGCCCAGCCGGTCGATGCCGCCGCGGTGCGCGAGCATCGCAAGCGGGTCGCCCCGCCGGGGCCCTGAGACGATGACGCGTGCCGCAGCGCTCGTGGCAGGGGCGGCAATCGCTGCGGCCCCCCTCGTGGTCGCCGGTGCCAACCCCGCACAGGACTACATGCTGTTCTGCATGGGCTGTCACGGCGCGCAGGCGCAGGGCGTGCCGGGCAAGATCCCGCCGCTCGCCGGCGTGGTGAGCCTCTACATGCGCACCCCCGAGGGGCGCAACTACGTCCTGCGCGTGCCGGGCGCCGCCAACTCGGCACTTCCCGACGCGCAGCTCGCCGCCGTGCTCAACTGGCTGGCCGAGCATTACGGCACGCCACAGCAACCCCCGCCCGCGCCGTTCACGCCCGAAGAGGTCGCGCGCACGCGTCACACACCCCTCGCCGACGTCAAGGCGATGCGGCGTGAGGTGGTGCGCCAGCTCGCCGCCAGTGGTGCAGCTCCGCCGGCCGACTACTGAATGAGGCCCGGCCGCGCTGAGCGGCGGCGCCGCGTGCGGCGGCGGCCCCACCTCAGTGCAGGATCACCCCACGTGCTACTGGTGCCAGATGGCCGTGATGCCGATGGTGCGCGGCCGGAAGGCGTATTGGCGCTCGAGGCGCGAGTAGTCGGTGCCGCCGGAGTTGGGGTTGATCGTCCAGTTGAAATCGGTCACGGCGTGCGAGTTCGTCAGGTTGTCGCAAAACGCCGAGAGCGACACAGAGCCGAACTGCATCCCGCCGCGCAGGCTCGTGAACGTGGTGCCCGGAAGCACATAGTTCTGCGGGTCGTACTGCAGCGTATTCGGGTCCTGGCCGGGTGTGGGCCACTTGGCCCGGCCCTCGTACTCGTAGTCGACCCGCAGGAAGCTCTCGTGCGCGAAGAGGTTGAAGCGGTACTCGAGCCCGGCCGCAACCGTGACGGGCGCGTTCGGCTGCCCCGCCCCGGTCTCACTGCTCTGGCCCACGATGGCATCACCGCTTGCGACGATCGGAGTGACCTCGGTGTCACTCAGCTTTGAGTCCTTGGTGTAGCGCGCGTCGGTGTAGCCTGCGGCGACGTTGAGCAACAGGGAGTCGGTGATGGATGCGTCCAGCTCCAGGTCGATACCCTTGGCGACCGCCTGGCCGAGATTGTCGATGAAGGAGATCTGGCAGATCGGCGGCACCACTACCTGCTGGATGTTGTTCCACTTGATGTAGTAAATGCTACTCGCGATCCTCACACGATTGTTGATGTTGTTCTTGGCGCCGATCTCGTAGCTGTCGACGGTATCGGAATCGTAGGTCGTCGGCGCGTTCGGTATGCCGAAATTCTTGAAATCCGTGCTGCAGGCCGCGTACGGCAGCGGGTTGTTGGCGCCGCCCGGACGGAAGCCCTTTGCGTAGGTGGCGTAGAACATGTTGTTGGGGTCCGCCTGGTACTGCGCGCTGAGCTTGGGCGTAAAGGAATTCTCGGAGTTGTTGCCCGAGCCGCTGGTGGGCGGGGCGTACAGCTGTGGGCCGCCGGTGTAGGTATTGAATGAATACTTGTTGATCGAGAAACGCGCGCCGGCGGTCAGCTTGAATTTGTCGGTAAGGCCGTAGGTGGCTTCGCCGAACACCGCGTACTGCTCATCCTTGGAGCGGGTCTGCAGGAAATAGGAGTCCTCGTCGTACCCCGGGACGTAGCCGATGCCGCCGAAGAAGTCGGCGAAATTCGGGTCGCCGGTGAGCGCGAGCGACAGCTCGCTCAGCATCGGGTCGTGGATCTGCTCGAAGTAGCTCTGGCGGTTCTCGCTGAAGAACAGTCCCGTGGTCCACACCAGCCGCGCGTTCGAATCGCTCGACTGCAGGCGGAACTCCTGGCTGATGTTGAGCTGCCCGTTGTCGACTGTCGATGGCGAGGTGTAGTTGGTCGCGCCGGCTGGCAGGTGAATGCCGTTGCCGTCGATCAGCGGGAAGCTCGCGCCGGTCGGGTACGGCGGCAGGAAGACAAAGAGTTGATAGAAGCCGAGGTTGTAGAGGGTGCCTTCGTAGCCGTCCTGGTTGTGGCGGTCGTAATAGGAGGTGTTGGAAATGAACTGGGCGCTTCCCAGGTCGCCCTGGATCTTGAGCGAGGTCAGGTAGAACTTGTCGGGAACGCGGCGCTGTGTCGGGTCGGCATCGACGAACTGGGTATTGGCCGGGTTCGAATACAGCGGCCAGTAGTTGTTGATGTCGTTGCGGTGCGAGTTCTGAAAGTAGATCGAGGGCGTGATCTGCCAACGCTCGCTCGGCGCCCAGAGGAACGCGAGACGGACGAGATAGGTGTCGACGTAGTTGGCGTTGCTCTGGACCGGTGCCAGCGTCACCGGGTTGATGTCGTCGATCCAGCCGCCGTCGCGCCGATACCAGAGCGAGATACGCGCGCCGAGCGTGCTATCGATCAGCGGTCCACCGATCGCAAGGCCACCCTCGTAGCTCGGCGCGCCGCTGTCGGTGGTGGACACTTCGCCGCGTGCATAGACGCTGAGCTTGGTGAGGCTCGGCTGCGTCGTGATGTAGCGCACGGTACCGCCTTCGGAGCCCGCGCCGAACAGCGTGCCCTGCGGCCCACGCAGCACCTCGACGCGGTCGATGTCGAAGGATTTCGGCAGCGCCTCGTCCGGATTGAAGGCGAGCGCCCGCATTTGAATCGGCGTGTCATCGAGGTAGATGCCGGTGGTGCCGGCGCCGCCGGTGCCGGAGATGCCGCGGATCGAGATGTTGTTGGTGCCGGAGGTGTCGAAGTTCACCCCTGGGGTGAAGCGGGCGACCTCGGAGAAGTCCTTGATGCCGCGGTCATCGAGATTCTCCTGGGTGAGAGCCATGACGCTGATCGGCACCTTGGAGAGACTCTCCTCGTGGCGCGTCGCGGTGACCACCACTTCCTGCAAGCCCGCCGGCGCGGCTTCGGATGCCGGCGCCTGCTCCTGCTGCTGCCCCCGGCCGACGCTCGCGAACCCGACGAGCAACACGAACCCGGCGACCGCCGCGCGCCGCGCTCCGGCGGGAAATATTCTCACCACACGCATACGGCCTCCCCGTTACTTCTTCTCGATGGCCGAGCCACTCCCCCCCGGGTGCAGCACTGTATTCACAACTAGAGCTCGGGCTCAAGCACGCGTTCCGCGGCTCACCGGGAGCGTGCGCACGCGGTGGCCGGTAGCGGCGTAGATCGCATTGCACAACGCCGCCGCTACGCCGGCCGTGCCGGTCTCACCGACACCGCCCGGGGCCTCACCGCTCGCCACCAGGTGAGCCTCGACCCGCGGTGCCTCTGCGATGCGCAGCGATGGGAAATCGTTGAAGTTGCTCTGCTTCACGCGCCCGTTGGCGATGGTGATCTCGTTGCCGAGCGCCGCACTCAGACCGAAGGTGACGCCGCCCTCGAGCTGTGCGCGCACCCCGTCGGGATTCACGGTGAGACCGCAGTCGATGGCGCACACGACCCGCTCGACGCGCGGCTGCCCCTGCGCATTGACGCTTACTTCCACGACCTGCGCGAGATAGCTACCGAAAGCGCTCTGGATGGAAACCCCGCGCCCGCTGCCCCCGAGCAACGCCGTGCCCCAGCCGGCGCGATCCGCCGCGAGATCGAGCACCCGCCGCATGCGCGGGTCCCTGAGCAGCGCGCGTCGGTAGCGCACCGGATCCTGCTGCGCGGCGAGCGCCAGCTCGTCGATGAAGCTCTCGACGGCAAACACGCTGCGCGTGGGACCCACGCCGCGCCACCAGCCGACGGGTACGCCCGGGGGGTCGCGCCGCACGTAGCGCACCTCCATGTTCTCGAGCGGATATGGCGGGTCCACGGCACCGGTGACCGCATCGAAGTCCACGCCCTTCTGCACCGTGTCCTCGCCGTAGTAGAGCGCCCACAATCCCGCGCCCGCAATGGTGTGTCGCCAGGTTAGCGGCTGGCCATGTGCATCGAGCGAGGCGGACAGCCGGTCGACGTAGTACGGCCGGTAGCGGTCGTGCTGGATGTCCTCCTCGCGCGACCACAGCACGCGCACCGGTCCCTGGACGTGCCGCGCGATGCGCGCTGCCAGCACGATGCCATCGACTTCCAGGCGTCGCCCGAAGCCCCCGCCGATGAGATGGTTGTGAAGCTTGATCTGCTCAGGTTTTAGGCCGAGCGGGGCGAGCTTGGCGAGTGCACGATCGGGTGCCTGCGTGCCCACCCAGATCTCGCAATCGTGCTTGCGCCAGTCGACGGTGCAGTTCATCGGCTCGAGCGTGGCGTGAGCGAGAAAGGGTTGGTGATAGAGCGCCTCGACGTGTGCCGCGGCACGTGCGGCGGACCCGGCCGGCGTGCCCTTGCTCAGTGCCACGACGCCGCCCTCGTGCACGGCGGCCTCGAGCGCCGCGACGATGCTCGATTGCTGCACCGTGGCGTTGGCGCCGCCGTTCCAGCGCGGCCTGAGCGCCTTCATGCCCTGCATCGCTGCCCAGGTGTTGTCCGCCACGACGGCGATGGCGTCGCCCTCGTTCACCACCTGCGTCACGCCGCGCACCGCGAGCGCGGCGTCGCTCGCGAGCGGCTCGACGATGCTGCCGCCTTCGACCGGCGAGAGTGCGATGACGGCGACCTTGGCGTGCGGCGGCCGCGCGTCGATGCCGAACACGGCGCTGCCGTTGACTTTCGCCGCTGTATCGCGCCGCGGCATGCCGCGACCGATGAGGCGGAAGTCCTTCGGCTGCTTGAGCGCTGGTGGCGGCGGCACCGGCAGCGTCGCGGCGGCGCTCGAGAGTGCGGCGTAGCTCAGGCGGCGTCCCGTAGCTGCGTGAATGACTTCGCCGAGTCGCGCCTGACAGCTGTCGACGCTCACCTGCCAGTGCTTGGCCGCCGCCTGCAGCAGCATCAGTCGCGCGGTCGCACCCGCCTGTCGCAGCGGCGTCCAGCATTGGACGATCGACAGCGAGCCGCCGGTCGACTGGTCGCGCGTGATCCCCTCCGGCTCGACCGGGTCGACCGGAAAGCCATACACCGCGGGATCGGGCGGTGCCGCCTCGACCACGACGGCCGCAGCGTCCACCTCGAGCTCCTCGGCGATCAGCATCGGCAGCGACGTGTAGGTGCCCTGCCCCATCTCGACCTTCGGCATCACGAGCGTGATCGGCCCCTGCGGATCGATGCGCACATAGGCGTTGAGGACGCCCGCGCGGGCGGCGGCGCTCTTGCGGCCGCGCAGCCGCTCGAGCGTCACCCCGACCACCAGTGCCCCGGCCGCGGCGGCCGCTGCCAGGACGAACCGCCGCCGCGTGACCGAGGCACCCGTCATGAGTGCTCTCCCTGCGCGGCCGCCGGCGCCGCACGGGCGGCGCCCGCCTTGCGTCGCCACGCGATGAGGAGGTAGGCCGCGACTGCGATCGCGAGCGACAGCGCGCTCATTTTGAAGTCGCGCTGCATCTGCGGTGTCATCGCCATGGCGAGCAGCACGGCCACCATGCCGGTGAGCGCGAGGTAATCCATCCAGGGGAAGAGCCACATGAGCAGCGCCGGCATGGGTGCGCCGCGCGCCTCGCGCGCGCGCCGCACACGCAGGTGTGCGACGACGATCATCATGTAGACGAACACCATCAACGCCCCCGAGGCGTTCACCAGGAAGGCAAACACCTTCTGCGAGTGCGCGGTCGCGGCGAGGATGCCGAGCACCCCGGCCATGCTTCCCAGCCACACCGAGCGCGTCGGCACGCGCCGTGCGTTGAGCTGCACCAGGTACGCCGGGGCGTCACCGTGCTCGGCGAGCACGAACAGCACGCGCGAGCACACGTAGAACGCCGAGTTCAGGCACGACAGCACCGCGGTGAGAATGATGATGCTCATGGCGAAACTCGCCCACCTGAAGTGCATCGTCGTGAGCGCCAGGGTAAACGGCGACTCGCCCGCGCGCACCTGCACCCAGGGCACCACCGCGACGATGAGGAGTACCGAGCCCGCGTAGAAGGTGAGGATGCGCACCAGCACCGTGGTGCTAAGGCGCGCCACGGCCCGGGCCCCTTCCCGCGACTCGGCCGCGGCGATCGTGGTGATCTCCGCCCCGGTGAGCGAGAAGTACACCGTCACCGCACCGGAAAGCACCGCGATCGCCCCTTTGGGAGCGAAGCCGCCGAAGGCGGTGAGGTTACCGAAGGTGCTGCCCGCCGGAGAAGTAAGCCCGAAGGCGTAGGCCGCGGCGAGCGCGATGAAGACCACGATCGCGGCCACCTTGATGGAGGCGAACCAGAACTCGAACTCGCCGTAGGAGCGCGCCGACATCAGGTTCACCGCGGTCATCACCGCCATGAGCGCAAGTCCGAGTACGAGCGGGGGAAGCCCCAGCCAAGCGTGCAAGATATTGGCGCCGGCGATCGCCTCGACCGGCACGACGATCATCCAGAAGTACCAGTAGAGCCAGCCGGCCACGAAGCCGCCCCAGTCGCCAAGGCCGGCACGCGCGAACTCGGTGAACGAGCGGACTTGTGGCAGCGTCACCGCCATCTCGCCGAGCATGCGCATCACCAGCAGCACCAGCGTGCCGGTGATGAGATAGCTCAGGACGATCGCCGGCCCGGTGGCGACGATCGCGGCGCTGCTGCTGACGAACAGCCCCGCGCCGATCATGCCGCCGATCGAGATCATGGTGATGTGGCGTGGCTTGAGTGAGCGGCTGAGTTCCGGCATGCCTCTAGCTCCCCGAGTCAGCGGCGGTGCAGCCGCGCTGTATGACCGCTCGATGCCGCGCGCGCCGTCTGCAGCAGCAGCGGTGCGAGCTTGGAGCGCAATTCGCTGAGCGTCCAGCGACTCGTGGGCGCGGAGATGTTGACGGCGGCGAGCGGCTCACCGGCATCGCCCAGCACCGGCGCGGCAATGGTCAGATCGCCGCGGTAGCACTCCTGGTCCGACCAGGCGTAGCCGGCCTCGCGCGCCGCCTGGATGCGCCGGCCGATCTGGCGCGGGTCGGTGAGCGTGAGCGGCGTCAGCGCCTTGAGCTCCGAGCGGCGCAACAGCCGCTGCGCCACGGGCGGCGCCAGGGCGGAAAGGTACGCACGCCCCGAGGCAGTGCAGTACATCGGCAGTCGCCGGCCGACGGGCATGTAGATGTAGAAGCGCTTGAGGCTCGGGAAGCGCGCGATGAATACCATGTCGACGCCGTCGGGCTCCGACAGGCTGACCGATTCGCCGCTCGCCTGGTTGAGATCGATGAGGTGGGTGGTCGCCTGCTCGAGTAGCACGTGACCGGAGAGGTACGCTTCGGCGAGGGTGAGGGCGCGCGGCGTCAGCACCCAGCGGCGCAGCAGCGTGTCGCGCTTCAGGTAGCCGAGACGCACCAGCGTGTGGGTGCAGCGTTGCGCGGAGCTGGTGGTCATGCCGGCGCCGGCGGCGAGCGCGGCGAGACTCAGGCTGCGCCGCTCGCCGTTGAACGCCTCGAGGATGGCAAGCGCCTTCTCGACCGAGCTGTTGAACAGCGGATCGCGCCCCGCTGCGGGGCGCGCCCGGCGCAGCGCGCGCTTCATTTCGCCGCAGTATAGAGCTATCGATTATCGATAGTCTACGCGGTGAGCCGCGTCAGTCCGCCCATCCACGGCTGCAACACCGCCGGCACACTCACCGAGCCGTCCTCGTTCTGGAAGTTCTCGAGCAGCGCGACCAGCGTGCGTCCCACTGCCAGTCCCGAGCCGTTGAGAGTGTGCAGCGGTTCGGGCTTGCCGCTTTGCGGGTTGCGCCAGCGCGCCAACATGCGCCGCGCCTGGAACGACTCGAAGTTGCTGCAGGAGGAGATCTCGCGGTAGCGCTCTTGCGAAGGCAGCCAGGCCTCGAGGTCATAGGTCTTGGCGCTGCCGAAGCCGACATCGCCGGCGCACAGGGCCACCGTACGGTATGGGATCGCGAGCCGCTGCAGCACGCTCTCGGCGTGCGCGGTCAGCTCCTCCAGTGCCGCGTAGGAGTCGTCGGGCCGCACCATCTGTACCAGCTCGACCTTGTCGAACTGATGATTGCGGATCATGCCGCGCGCGTCCTTGCCGGCTGCGCCCGCCTCGGAGCGGAAGCATGGCGTGTGCGACACATACCTGAGCGGCAGCGCCTCCGCCGGCACGATCGCGCCGCGCACCAGGTTGGTGACCGGCACCTCGGCCGTCGGGATCAGAAAGTAAGGCTGCGCGCTGCGCACCGCGAACAGATCCTGCTCGAACTTCGGCAGTTGCCCGGTGCCGATGAGCGCCTCCGGCCGCACCAGGTACGGCACGTACACCTCGGTGTAACCGTGCTCGCGGGTGTGCAGGTCGAGCATGAACTGGGTGAGCGCGCGATGCAGCCGTGCCACCTGCGAGCGCATCACGACGAAGCGCGCGCCGGAGATACGCGCGGCTGCCTCGAAGTCGAGGCCGCCGAGCCGCTCGCCGATCTGCACGTGATCGCACACCTTGAAGTCGAAGCGGCGCGGCTCGCCCCAGCGCCGCACCTCGACATTGGCGCTCTCGTCGCGTCCGTCCGGCACCGACTCGTGCAGCAGGTTGGGGAGCGTGAGCTGCCAGGCATCGAGCTCGCTCTGCACCGCGGCCAGCTCGACCGCGGCGCGCGCGAGCTGCGCAGTGAGATCCTCACCGTGTGCGATGAGCGTGGTGATGTCCTCGTGCCGTGCCTTTGCCATGCCGACCGCTCTGGCATTGGCGTTACGTTCGGCGCGCAGGCGGTCGACCTCCACCTGCCACGGCTTGCGCTTCTCCTCGAGTGCCCGCAGCGCCGCCACATCGAGCGCGAAGCCCCGGCGCGCGAGATTGCGCGCCACGGTGTCCGGGTCGGTGCGCAACAGCTTCGGATCGATCACTGTTCAGCCTTTCGCAGGAGTGCGCGAGCGCAGCCGCGCGAGCGCCTCGCCGATCTTCAGCTCGAGTCCGCGCGGCACCGGCCGATAGTATCGCCGATCCGGCATGTCGTCCGGCAAGTAGCGCTCGCCGGCCGCGAATGCATCGGGCTCGTCGTGCGCGTAGCGATAGTCGCGGCCGTAACCGAGGTTCTTCATCAGCCGCGTCGGTGCATTGCGCAGCCGCAGCGGCACGTCGAGCGTGCCGAACTCGTCGACATCTGCCATCGCCTCGTTCATGGCCACATATACCGCGTTGCTCTTCGGCGCGCAGGCGAGGTACACGACTGCGGTGGCGATCGCCAGCTCGCCCTCGGGCGTCCCCATGCGCTCGTAGGCCTCCCAGGCGTCGAGGCAGAGCGCGAAAGCGCGCGGATCGGCGAGCCCGACGTCTTCGACCGCCATGCGCGCGACGCGCCGCGCGAGGTAGAGCGGGTCGCAGCCGCCATCGAGCATGCGACACAGCCAGTAGAGCGAGGCGTCGGGATCGGAGCCACGCACCGCCTTGTGCAGCGCGGAGATCTCGTCATAGAAGAGATCGCCGCCCTTGTCGAAGCGGCGGTGGGTACCACTCGCCACCTCCTGCGCCAGCGCCGGCGTCACGCGCCGCGCGCCGCCGGCGGCCTCGGCAAGGCCCGCCGCCAGCTCGAGCATGTTGAGTGCTCGGCGCGCATCGCCGTCCGCGGCGCGCGCGATTGTGTCGAGCGCGGCCGGCTCGGCCTCGAGATGCTCGCTGCCGAGGCCGCGCTCGGTGTCGGTGAGCGCCGTGCGCAAGAGTGTCGTGAGATCCTCAAGCGACAGCGGGCGCAGCACGTACACCCGCGCGCGCGACAGCAGCGCGCTGATCACCTCGAAGGAGGGATTCTCGGTGGTGGCGCCGACGAAGGTGAGCGTGCCGTCCTCGAGATACGGCAGGAAGGTGTCCTGCTGCGCCTTGTTGAAGCGATGCACTTCGTCGAGAAACAGCAGCGTCGGCCGTCCCTCCGTGGCGCGCGCGTTGCGTGCACTCTCGACCGCGGCGCGGATGTCCTTGACGCCCGCCATCACCGCCGAGAGTGCGATGAAGTGCGCGTTGGAGGCTCGCGCGATGAGGCGCGCGAGCGTTGTCTTGCCGGTGCCCGGCGGCCCCCACAGAATGAGCGAGTGCAGCTGTCCCGCCGCGATGCTCGCCGACAAGGGCTTGCCGGGCCCGAGGATGTGGTGTTGACCGACGAACTCGCTCAGCGTGCGCGGCCGCATACGATCCGCCAGCGGTCGCAGCGGATCGCTCACTTGCGTGGCGTGCCGATGACGTCCGCTCCGGCGGGCGGCGTGAAGCTCACCTCTGCGGGACGCACCGGACCGTTGCGCTCGATCTTCTCGAAGATGATGGTGGCAGTCTGGTCGAGCTTGTCTTCGAGGATCATACGCTTGAGGTCGCCGTGATCGAAGCCGAAGAGCGCACGGCGAAAATCCGCCTCGGCGCCATTCGGCTCGACCAGCACCCAGTCGAGCCCCATGCGCGGCCCGGCGTCCGAGATGGTGAAGCTCTTGCGCACGTCGACGGCACCCGAGAGCAGCATGGCGGGTGTCGCCGAGAGTACGGCATCCACCGGTTTCACGGTCACCTGTTCGAGGTCGCGGTCGAAGAACCAGAGGTTGCGGCCATCGCAGACGAGGAGCTGGCCGGTGCCGCTCCCAGGCGTGGCTGCGGCGGCGGCCGCATCTTTGCCCGCCTCCGTTCCGGTGCTGCCCGGCTGCGTCGCCGCCGCGCCGCCCGGCTCGACTGGCTGCGGATGGATGTCCCAGCTGAACCTCCCCGGTCGCTGCACGATCAGCGTGCCGGTGGCCCGGTCGATTTCCCGGCCGTGCGCATCGGCGAGTGTCTGCAGGAAAGTGGTGCGCAGAGTATGCAGATTGTCGAGATAGGCATCGAGTGGCGTCGCCGCTGCGGTTGCACCCGCCGCCGACCTCGCGGCGCCGAGCACGATGACTAACACGATGAGGGTCGAGCGGCGAACCACGCTTGCGGCGGCGCGCCCGCAGCCTCCATGGAGCAACTCGCGGCGGCGCCGCGAGCGCGTTTCGACCTTCGGCCCGACGGCTGGCACGTCATTCCTCCGGCGGCGCGGGTGCGAGGACGTCGCGCGCGCCATTCGGCTGCAGCGGCCCGACGAGGCCTGCCAGCTCCATCGCCTCGAGCAGACGCGCGGCGCGGTTGTAGCCGATCTTGAGCCGCCGCTGCACGTAGGAAATCGAGGGCTTGCGCTCGCTGGTTACGATGCGCACCGCTTCGTCGTAGAGCGGGTCCGCTTCTGCATCCTCCGCGCCGTTGCCGCCGCCCTCGCCTTCCTCGGCGAGCCCCGGCACCAGCGCCGAGGGCCCAGACAGCACCTCCTCGATGTAGTTCGGCGCTCCCGGTGTCTTCAGCGCCTGGACCACGCGGTGCACCTCCTGGTCGGAGACGAAGGCGCCATGCACCCGCGTCGGCAACGAGGTCCCGGGTGGGAGAAAGAGCATGTCGCCGTGGCCGAGCAGCGTCTCGGCGCCCATCTGGTCGAGGATGGTGCGCGAGTCGACGCGCGCGGAGACCTGGAAGGCGATGCGGCAGGGAATGTTCGCCTTGATGAGGCCCGTGATCACGTCCACCGACGGACGCTGCGTGGCGAGCACCAGGTGAATGCCCGAGGCGCGCGCCTTCTGCGCAAGTCGCGTGATCAGCTCCTCCACCTTCTTGCCGACGATCATCATGAGGTCGGCGAGCTCATCGACCACCACCACGACGTACGGCAGGACCGTAAGGTCGGGGATCGCGCGCTGATCGATGCTCGGGTCGTTGGCCGCCTTCAGCATGAGCACCGGATCGCGGATCGGTTTGCCGGCCTCGTTCGCCTCCCTCACGCGACGATTGAAGCCGATGATGTTGCGCACGCCGAGCGCCGCCATGAGCTGGTAGCGGCGCTCCATCTCCGCAACGCACCAGCGCAGCGCATTGGCCGCCTGCCTCATATCGGTGACCACCGGAGCCAGCAGGTGCGGGATACCCTCATACACCGAGAGCTCCAGCATTTTCGGGTCGATCATGATGAGGCGTACGTGCTCAGCGGTGGACTTGTAGAGTAGCGACAGCACCATGGCGTTGATGCCGACCGACTTGCCCGAGCCGGTAGTGCCGGCGATCAGCAGGTGCGGCATGCGTGTCAGGTCGGCGACCATCGGCTGTCCGCCGATGTCCTTGCCGAGCGCCAGCGCGAGGGGCGAGTGCAGCTCGTCGTAGGCCTTCGAGCGGATGATCTCCCCGAGCGTCACCACCTCGCGCTTCTCGTTGGCGATCTCCAGGCCCATGACGCTCTTGCCGGGAATGACCTCCACCACGCGGACCGACAGCACCGAGAGCGCACGCGCAAGATCCTTGGCGAGCGTGGTGATCTGGCTCGCCTTCACTCCGGGTGCCGGGCGCAGCTCGAAGCGCGTCACCACCGGGCCCGGCTGTACCGCCACCACCTCGGCATCGATGGCGAAGTCCTTGAGCTTCATCTCCACGAGGCGCGACAGTGCCTCGAGGGCCTCCGCTGAGTACAGCGGCTCGCGTGGCGGGGGATCGTCGAGGAGCTTGAGTGGCGGCAGCTCGCTCGCCTTCGGCGGATCGAACAGCGGCACCTGCCGCTCGCGCTCGACGCGCGCACTCTTCTCCACCACCGCCGTGGGTGCCTCGATCCGCGGCGGCGCGCGCGTCGCGGACTTCTTCTGTGAAGTCTCCACCGCCTCCTTGCGTGCCGCCCGCCGCTCACGGCCTTCGGCCGCATCGCGCGAGGAGCTCCAGCGCGCGCGCAGCCAGGCGACGCCTCCCCAGGCGGTCGCCCCGAGGCGATCCATGATGGTGAACCACGACACACCGAAAGCGAGTGAGAGGCCGGCCATCCACGCGGCGATCATGAGCAGCGTCGCACCGAGGAAATTCAGGCCCGCGGCGAGTCCGCCGCCGACCAGGCTGCCGATCACCCCGCCGGCGCTCTGGCGCAGCACGCCCGGCTGCCAGTGGAGCGTCGCGAGCGCGCAGCTCGCCACCAGCACGAGCGTGACGCCGAGGATGCGTACCAGCGTGTTGGCCCGCGAGGCGCCCTCGTGTCGCAGCCGGCGCTGCACGCTCCAGGCGGCGGCGCCGAGCAGCAGCGGGAACAGGAAGGCCGGGCGCCCGAAGAGAAAGAACAGCGCGTCGGCGAGCCAGGCGCCGACCACGCCGATGCGGTTGTGCACGCCGCCCGCGTTGCCGGTGAAAGAGAAGCCCGGATCGTCGGGACTATAGGTAATGAGCGCCACGAGCAGCACCAGCGCCACCAGGGCGAGCGCGATGACGGCGCTCTCTCGCAGTCCGCGGCTCACCGCCGACGTGAAGCGCGGCGCACCGCGTACCTGCGCGGTTCCTTCGGCCAAAGCAGGACTCCATCTTAAGATAGACGGCTGTCATTATAGAGAGGTTGCTACCATGAGATACCCATGACGCGCTCGCGCCATACTCGGCTGATCATTCTGGGAAGCGGCCCCGCGGGCTACAGCGCGGCGGTGTACGCCGCGCGCGCCAATCGCGCGCCGCTCCTGATCACCGGAGTGGAACAGGGCGGGCAGCTGATGACGACCACGGACGTCGACAACTGGCCGGGCGATGTCGAGGGGCTGCAGGGACCTGCGCTCATGGAACGCATGCGCCGTCACGCCGAGCGCTTCACGACCGAGATCGTCAACGATCACGTGCAGTCGGTGGATCTCGCGGCGCGCCCCTTGCGCCTGGTGGGCGACGCCGCTCACTACAGCTGCGATGCGCTCATCGTCGCGACCGGCGCCGCGGCGAAATACCTGGGACTCCCCTCGGAGGAGAAGTTCCGCGGCCGCGGGGTGTCGGCCTGCGCCACCTGCGACGGGTTCTTCTTCCGCGGCCAGCGGGTGGCTGTCGTCGGCGGCGGCAACACCGCCGTGGAGGAGGCGCTCTACCTGTCGCACATCGCACAGCACGTGACGCTCGTGCACCGTCGCGACAAGCTGCGCGCGGAGAAAATCCTCCAGGACCGGCTGTTTCGCGAAGTGCAGGCCGGCAAGATCTCACTCGTCTGGAATCACACGGTCGATGAGGTGCTCGGCAACGAGCACGGCGTGAGCGGCGTGCGGCTGCGCTCGCTCGGCGGCAGCGGGCCGCGCCAGCTCACGGTGACGGGACTGTTCGTGGCCATCGGCCACACTCCCAACACCGCGCTCTTTGTCGGGCAGCTCGCCATGCGCGATGGATACCTCACGGTGCGCGGCGGCGCGGACGGCGATGCGACCGCAACCAGCGTCCCTGGGGTATTCGCCGCCGGCGATGTGGCCGATCGCGTCTATCGTCAGGCGATCACCTCGGCCGGTGCCGGTTGCATGGCGGCCCTCGATGCCGACCGCTACCTCGAGACGCTCACCACGGAGTCGGCTGCTTAAGCGACGCGCGGGGCATCCAGTGTACCGGGCCCAATTCCATCGCAGCATCGAAGCGCTCGCGCCGCGCGAGTGGAACGCGCTCGGCGCGCAAGCCAATCCCTTCACGCGTCATGAGTTTCTCGCCGCGCTCGAGCACACCCACTGCGTCGGCCGCGGTACCGGCTGGGAGCCGCGCTACCTGACGCTGAGCGATGCGCGCGGGCTCACCGCGGCGGCCGCCTGCTATGTCAAGTCGCACTCCTACGGCGAGTTCGTCTTCGACTTCGCCTGGGCGCGCGGTTACGAGCGGCTCGGGCGCCGCTACTACCCGAAGCTCACGCTCGCTGCACCCTTCACGCCCGCCACCGGCCCGCGGCTGCTGGTGCGCGCGGGACCCGGTTCCGAGCAGCACGCCGCGCAGCTGCTCGCCGAGCTCGAGAGCCACGCGGTGAGCCACGGGCTCTCGGGCGTGCACGCGCTGTTCGTCGATGAGGCGGCGCGCGCGGCGTGCGCGCAGCGCGGCTGGCTGCTGCGCCGCGACTGCCAGTTTCATTGGCGCAATCGCGGCTACGGGAGCTTCGAGGAGTATCTCGCCAGCTTCACCGCCGAGAAGCGTAAGAAAGCGCGCCGCGAGCGACGGCGCGTTGCGGAAGCCGGCGTGCGCTTCGAGACGCGGCTCGGCGCCGAGCTCGATGAAGGGCTGCTCGATCGTATCTACGAGCTGCATCGTGACACCTTCCTGCGGCACGGACACGAGCCGTACCTCACGCGCGAGTTCTTCAGCGAGGCGGCGCGCACCCTGCCAGACGCGCTGATGGTGAAGCTTGCCCTCTACGGGCGTACCGTGGTTGCAGCCGCGATCTTCTTCTGCTGTCAGGATGCGCTTTTCGGCCGTTATTGGGGCGCAGCCGACGACTATCACAGCCTGCACTTCGAGACCTGCTATCACCAGGGCATCGAGTTCTGCATCGAGCGAGGCATCGCGCGCTTCGAGCCGGGAACCCAGGGCGAACACAAGGTGAGCCGCGGCTTCGAGCCCACCCTCACCTGGTCGGCCCACTACATCGCGGACGCGGACTTCCGCGCCGCCATCGGCGAATACCTCTCGCGCGAGGGAGCGGTGGTCGAGGCCTATGCCCTCGAGGTTCAGGGCCACGTGCCGTATCGCGGCCGCCGCGCCGCAGGCCCCCCGGCATGAAGACCATCACCTGGCTCTCGCCCCAGGACGCACCCGAGTGGTTTCCACCGCTCGAGCAGGCACTCGAGGAGCCGAGCGGGCTGCTTGCCGCGGGCGGAGACCTCTCACCCGAGCGGCTGCTCGCGGCCTATCGTCGGGGCATCTTCCCCTGGTACTCGCCGGGGCAGCCGGTCCTCTGGTGGTCTCCGGATCCGCGGGCGGTGCTGTTCCCCGAGGAGTTTCATTGCACGCGTAGTCTCGCCAAGACGCTGCGCAACGGCGGCTTCACCGCCTCCATCGACCGCGACTTCGCTGCGGTCATCGACGGCTGTGCCGCGCCGCGCGCCGCGAGCCCTGGCACCTGGATCACCTCCGAGATGCGCGCCGCGTACCTCAAGCTTCATCGCCTCGGCTACGCTCACAGCGTCGAGACCTGGCGCGCAGATGCGCTCGTCGGTGGGCTCTACGGAGTACGCCTCGGCGGCGTGTTCTTCGGCGAGTCGATGTTCAGCCGCGCACGCGACGCCTCGAAGGTGGCGCTCGCGCACCTCGTGGCGGTCTGCCGGCGCAACACCCTCGCGGTCATCGACTGCCAACTGCCGTCGCGTCACCTCGCGAGCCTCGGCGCCCGCACCATACCGCGCAGACAGTTCCAGGCGCTGCTGCGCGAGCAGGTGTCGACGCCCGCCGTGCCGCTCGCAGTACCCTGAAGCGCGAGCCGCGCACGCCGCGCCTCTC
>Ga0187783_10001296_pt1 | contig 18402 bp, 16 predicted proteins | sample 1015_SJ02_MP02_2_FD_132471 | JGI IMG/M metagenome (GOLD analysis project Ga0187783, IMG submission 132471) | Tropical peat soil microbial communities from peatlands in Department of Meta, Colombia - 1015_SJ02_MP02_20_MG | ecosystem: Environmental > Terrestrial > Soil > Wetlands > Peat | place...
GCCGGGACGAGCAGCTGGTGCGTGACCGCCTCCCGTACCGCACCCTCGTAGTCGGCGGCCTGCAGGCCCGACGCGGCCAGTACCAGCTCGTCGGGCCTTGCGCCCGGCCACCGCCGCCGCGCGGAGCACGTTCTGGGTGGGATCGGACAGCTGCTCGACCCGGCTGAGAAGCAGGGCCGCGAGGCCCGCCGGGAGGGCGGTTTGCTCGGTGATGCCGCCGCTGACCGCGGCGACCAGGAGTTCTTCGGCGTAGAAGGCGTTGCCTTCGGCGCGGGCCACGATGTCGTTCAGCACGGTCGCGTCGAGCCGGGCCGGGGCCGCGGCGGTCAGGTGCTCGGCCAGGGCCGAGGGGTCAAGCGGCGCGAGGTCGACCGAGATGACGCTGGGCAGCCGCTGCAACTCGGCCACCACGGGCCGGAGCGGGTGACGTCGGTGCAGGTCATCGGTCCGGTAGCTGCCGATTAGCGCAACCCGCTCCCGGTGCAGCATCCGGGAAAGGAACGTGACCAGGTCCCGGGTGGAGGCGTCGGCCCAGTGCAGGTCCTCAAGCACAAGCAGGACCGGCGCAGCGGCCGCCAGCTCGGCCAGCAGGCCGAGCACGCCGCCGAACATCTGCTGCCGGGCCAGGCCGGAGCGGTCCTCGTGGCCCTGGTAGGCCTCGCCGCCTTCGGGCAGCAGCCGGCTCAGGGCCGGGCGTGAGCTGAGCGCGTCGCGCACGCCGGTGGCCGCGGCCGCGCCGCGGAGCGCGTCGGCCAGCGGCAGGTAGGGCACGCTGTCGCCCAGCTCGGCGCACTGGCCCGACAGCACGGTGAAGCCCCTTCCGGCGGCCAGGCGGGTGGCCTCGGCGATCAGGCGAGACTTGCCCACCCCCGCGTCGCCGCTGACCAGCGCGACGACCGAACGGCCAGCCGCGGCGTCGTCGAGCAGGGCGAGCAGGCGGCTGAGCTCGCCGTCCCGCCCGACCATCCGCCCGGCTGACATCCGTAGCACCATGTGAACGAGTATCCCATCAGGGCACGACAATTCCGATTCGTTAAGCTCCTGGCTGTACGCTGCGTCCCATGGACAAGGTCACACGCACGGACGCCGAGTGGCGGGAAGAACTGACGCCCGAGGAGTATTCCGTGCTGCGCCGGGCCGGCACCGAGGCCCCGTTCACCGGGGAGTACACCGACACCAAGACCGAGGGCGTGTACCGGTGCCGGGCATGTGGTGCCGAGCTGTTCCGGTCGGACGCGAAGTTCGAGTCGCACTGCGGCTGGCCGTCGTTCTACCAGCCGTCAGAATCGGACGCGGTGGTGCTGATCGAGGACCGCTCGCTCGGGATGGCCCGGACCGAGGTGCGCTGCGCCCGGTGCGACTCGCACCTGGGCCACGTGTTCAGCGGGGAGGGCTACGACGTCCCCACCGACCAGCGCTGGTGCATCAACTCGATCTCGCTGACGCTGGAGCCCGCGGCGTCCTAACCGCTTGGGGCGGAAGATCCCGAGCGGCTGGGCGACGAGGCGGACGACGGCGCCGGCTTGGTCAAGCTCGAACTCGGCGGTGATGCCGGGCTGTCCCTTCAGCTCGAACCGCAGGCCCCGTACCGGCTGCAACTCGACTGGCGTGGCACCGGGCGCGGTGACGGTCAGCGCCTGGTCGCCGCGCTGGGCGACCACGATCTCGATGGGGCCCATGGCGTAGGTCCCGGCCAGCCGGCTGAGTACCTCCGGGTCCCTGGCCCGCGCGTCCGGCAGCCGGCCGAATTTGAGGGCTTCGACCAATGGCTCGAACGGGACCGTGACCGCGGTGATGTCGCCGTCCGGGTCGGATCCGAACATGAGCGGGAAGACGTGGGACTGGTCGCCGAGCTCGTGCCACTCCAGGTCGAACGTCTCGTAGTGACGGTGTGACAGGCTGAGGTCCATCGTGCCCAGGTGCGGCCGTAGCGTGCCTGCTTCGAGGGTGATGGTGAGCGTGCCGTAGCCCGGGTGCTCATAGTCGCCGGCGTAGGCATCGAGGGGCCTGGGCAGCGGGGCGTCGGGAACGACGCGGCGCGCGGTGCGGACCTCCCGCATCCCGGCCATGAGCGTGTCGAAACGAGCCTTGAAGTCCGAGAACCAGTCGAGGGGCTGCAGGCCGAGCAGTTCGTCGAGTACCCGGTACGCGACGACCGGCGCCATGGCGCTCGAGGAGGTGTTGGTCAGGACGGCCACGCCGATGCCGTCGTCGGGCAGCAGCATGCACTCGGTCTGGAATCCGTCGATCCCGCCGCCGTGCTCGAGGAGCCGGTGGTCGCGGTAACGGCCGATCATCCAGCCGAGCCCGTAGGCGTGCCGGGTGGACGCGGGAAAGGTCCTGTCCTCGGGCAGCACCATGTGCGCCGTGTGCTGACGGGCCACCGTGCCGGGTGACATGACCGCCCGGCCGTCGACCTGGCCGCCGCCGAGCTGCGCCAGCAGCCACCTGGCTATGTCGGCGGCACAGGAGTTGATCGCGCCGGCCGGCGCCATGGACGTCACCGGCCGCTGGGGCACGGGCACGACGGTGCCCTGGCGGCGCTCGTAGGCCGTGGCGTGGTCCGGGTCGGCCCGCATCTCGTCGGCCGACAGGTTCGAGCGGTCCATCCCCAGCGGTGTCAGCAGACGGCTGCGCAGGTAGTCCTCCCACCGGATGCCGGAGAGCACTTCGACGAGGTGGCCCGCGACCAGGTATCCGAGGTTGCAGTACTGGAACACTTCCCGCAGGTCCCGGCTGAGCGGCAGGAACCGAAGCCGGCGGACCATCTCGGCGCGGGGCCTGTCCGGGTGGGGAAGCCAGGCCAGGTCGTGCCGGGGCAGCCCTGACCGGTGTGACAGCAGGTCGACGATGGTCACGCGCTCGGTTACCACCGGGTCGTTCAGCCGCAGGTCGGGCAGGTAGTCGCGCAGCGGGCGCTGCCACTCCATGAGGCCGTCATCGACCAGGGCGCCGATCGTCGACGCCGTGAACGCTTTCGTGGTCGACCCGATGGCGAACAGCGTGTCCGAGGTGACCGGGAGCTCGTCGGCCTGGTCGCGGCGGCCCCATCCGCCGGTCAGGACGACCTTCCCGTCCTGGACGGCGGCGACGGCGCATCCGGGGACCTCCCAGGCGGCCAGCTGGTCGGCGACAAACGGTCCGATGCTCTCCATGTCGTGTCTCCGATGATCTGCTGGAACGGCGATCAGCGCTACTCGGGCTCCGGCCCGCGGTAGCGGCGGGCGCGCTTGGTCTCGGCGCGGCTGCGTTTGGCCTGCAGGCGCCGCTCGTTCGCGGCGCGGCCGGGCCTGGTCGGGACGCGCGGGCGCTGCGGCGGGGCGATCGCGTCCCGGAGCAGGGTGGCCAGCCGGGCCCGGGCGGCTTGCCGGTTCGCGAGCTGGCCGCGCTGCTCGGATGCGGCCACCGTGAGCACCCCGCCGGACAGCCGTCCGCCGAGGCGCTCCACCGCCCTGGCCCGCGCCCACTCCGGGAGCGCCTGCGAGTGCTCCACGTCGAAGGACAGCTCTACCCGGCTGTCGGCGGTGTTGACCGACTGCCCGCCTGGTCCCGATGAGTGGGAGAAACGCTCGTGCAGTTCGGTGGCGGGTATCACCAGCCAGTCGCTTACCCGCAGATCGTCAGGCACTCGAGTGGCCGCCGACGTTTGCGGGCGAGGTCACGGCGCCGCCGCCGGTCATGCCAGGTCGGCGACGAGCGCGTTCACCGGCTTGCGGTGGCCGGTGTAGAACGGGATCTCCAGCCGGGTGTGCAGCCTGGCCTCGGCGCCGCGCAGGTGGCGCATCAGGTCGACGATCCGGTGCAGCTCATCGGCTTCGAAGGCGAGTATCCACTCGTAGTCGTTGAGCGCGAAGCATGCCACCGTATTCGCCCGGACGTCGGGGTACTCGCGCGCCATCATCCCGTGCTCGGCGAGCAGCTTGCGGCGCTCGGCCGGGTCGAGCAGGTACCACTGGTAAGAACGGACGAACGGATACACGCTCAGGTAGGCGTGCGGCTCTTCCTCAGCCAGGAAGGCCGGGATGTGGCTCTTGTTGAACTCGGCCGGGCGATGCAGCGCCATCACCGACCAGACCGGCTCGCTGCAGCGGCCAAGCCGGGTCCGGCGGAAACTCACGTACATGTCCTGAAGGTCATCCGAGGTCGGGGCGATCCACCAGAACATGTAATCCGCGTCGGCGCGGAAGCCCTGCACGTCGTAACAGCCGCGGGTGACGACGCCCTTGCCGGCCGCCTGCTCGAGCAGGTCGGCGACCTCGGCCGCGGCATTCCCGTGCCCGCCCGTTCCGAGGCCGACCCGGTCGCTCACCCGGAACACGGACCACATCGTGTACCTGATCAGCTCGTTGAGGTCCCGCGCCTTCGGCTTGCCTGCCGCCACGGCGGCCTCCGCGCTTGTGCCGCCAGGCGCGGTCACCGCTTGTTCGTCAGCCATGCCCACCATTGTCCGCCACACCCGCCGCCACAGCCCCGCCCGGACTCCAGAACGGCCATTTCCGTGATCCCGAAGGGTTTGACCCCCTTCTCGGGCGCAAAAGGCTTCGCGATCATGAAGTACGCCGGTTGAGGTGCGCCATCACCGCGGTGGCCGCGGAGCGGGCCGTGGCGATGCAGGCCGGTATGCCGACGCCGTCGTAGGCCGCGCCGCAGACCGCGAGGCCCGGCTGGGTGGCGAGGGCCGCCCTGATCCTGGCCACCCGGTCCAGGTGCCCCACGGTGTACTGCGGCAGCGCGCCGCCCCAGCGCGTGACCCGGTGCGCGACCGGGGCGCCGCGGACGCCGGTCGCCTCCGCCAGTTCGGCCGCGGCCAGCGCGGCAAGCTCATCATCGGCCCGTTGCAGCACGGCCTCCTCGCCGATGCGGCCGACCGAGCACCGCACGATCTCCAGCGGTTCGGCTCCCGCCTCGGTCAGGCCGGCCAGGTGCGGCCACTTGACGGTGGAGAAGGTGACGGCCTTGACCGCCCGCCCGTCCACGGCCGGCACCAGGTAGCCGCTCCAGCCGAGCGGGCCGAGCCCGGCTCCCGGGAACGCCGAGCGCGGGTAGGCGAGCGTGACAATCGCCATGCTGGCATAGCTGATCTCGCCCAGCGCGGTGACCGCGGCCGCCGTGCCCGGCACCGCCGCGAGCAGGCGGGCGGCCGGCCGCGCGGGCACGGCGAGGATCACCGCGTCGGCGTCGACCTGCTCTTCGGCCGCCGCCGATCCGGCCGTGAGCCGCCAGCCGGGCCCCCCGCCCGGCATGCCCGGCGCACCCGGCGCTGCGGGCGTGCCCGGCGCTGCCGGCGAACGGGACAGCGCGCGGGCCATCGAGGCCGCGCGGACGTCGGCGCCCGATGCCTTGGCCAGGAATGCGGGCAGCAGGCCCAGGCCCCCGGCGAGCGTGGTGAACACCGATCCGCCCGACCGCGGGCCGGCGGGCGCTGGGTCCGGACCGCTGCCCGGCCGCGTGCCCGCGGGCACTGCGCCCGGGTCACTGGGCGGCGGCAGCAGCGAGCCGGCCGCCTCCGCGAGCGAGCGGTAGCGCCGCGACGCGGCCGCCAGCGCCGGCAACGTGGCGTCGAACGAAAGCTCGGCCGAACGTCCCGCGTACACGCCGCCGAGCAGCGGGTCCACCAGCCGGTCGACGACCTCGGCACCGAGCCGGTCCCCCACGTACGCCGCCACCGGCACGTCGCCGTCCCGGTCGGTCGGCGCGAGCTCAAGGTCGCGTTCGGCCCGGGCGACCCCCTCGGCCGACACCACCCCGGACCGGGCAAGCTCCGTCATGTCGGAGGGCACGCCCATGAACTGGCGCCGGGGCAGCGGCCTGAGCGCACCGAGCGTCCAGATCGCCGACGAGGTGGTGCCCGGCTCGACCCGCTCGCCGGCCAGCCCGACCTGGGCGATGAGCCCGGTTCCCTCCGGCCGCGTGACGAGCAGCGCCTCGGCCCCCTCGTCGACCGCGACGCCGGCAACCTCGGATACGGAAAGCTTGCCGCCGAGCCGCGGCGACCCCTCGAGAACGGTCACCCGCACCGGCTCGTCCCTGAGGAAGAACGCCGCCGCCAGCCCGGCGATCCCGCCGCCGACGATCACCACATGCGGTTGACGGGAGCCACCGGGCCGCTCAGCCGAAGGGTTCATGCCTCCCAGCCTGGCAGATGTCGCGCTGTGCCCGGTACGGCGGGCTCGTGACCGGGGTTAGGCCGGGCCGGTGCGCGATCGTGACCACCGCCGCGGAACCGCCGGGGCGTATGCCGCCGTCCCAACGGCATGATGAACACACTGGGCTTGAACCGCCGGTCCGCGCGCACCAGACGCACTCGATTCGGTGCCGCCGCCGGCCTGGCCATCGGCGGTGCCATGCTCGCCGGGGGACTGCTCGTGGCCGGATGCTCGAGCACTTCGGCCAGTTCGGGGGCCTCGTCGGAGGTGCCCGCTGCCGTCCCTTCTGCGGGCGCCGCCGCCGTGCCCGCGCCGGCCGACCACGCCGCGGGGCAGCAGGTCGCCGCGGGAACCACGGCCCAGCTGGCCCCGGCCAGCGACATCATCTACACGGCGCAGCTGACGGTCCGGGCCGGGAACGTCAGCTCGGCCACCACCAGGGCCACGCAGATAGCCCAGAGCGTCGGCGGCTACGTCTCGAACGAGACCGCCTCGGCCGACCCGGACCACCCGTCGCAGGCCACCGCCACCGTGCAGCTGAAGATCCCGGTCGCGTCCTACCCGGCGACGCTGGACCAGCTCGCGAGCGGCCTGGGCACCCAGCTGTCCCTGCAGGAGCAGGCACAGGACGTCACCGAGCAGGTAGCCGACGTGAACAGCCAGGTCGCCTCCTATGAGGCGGCCATCGCCCAGCTCCGGACGCTGCTCTCGCACGCGGGCTCGGTCGCCGACCTGCTCATGGTGCAGAACCAGATCAACAACGAGGAATCCGCGCTTGAAGCGATGCAGGCCCAGCAGCGGGCCCTCAGCCACGAGACCAGCTACGCGACCGTGACCCTCACCATCGTGGGCCCCATGGCCAAGCCGGCCGTGCACCGCCCGAAGGCTCCGCCCTCCCTGGCCGGCGGACTCGGCGCCGGTTGGCGCGCGCTCAAGGTGACCCTGTCCTGGATCCTCGCGTTCCTCGGCGCCGTCGCGCCCTTCGCCGCCATCGCGGCCGTCGCCGGATACGCGGTCTACCGGGGAAGGCGCTGGCTGATCCGCCGCAAGCCCGGCCCGCAGACCCCGCGCCCGGCCGCGCCCGAGAACTAGGCCAGCCACGCGCAGATCGCGTCGGCGATCTCCGCGTTGTTCCGCTCCAGCATCATCAGATGCCCGTTTCCGTGAATGCCCAGCTCGGCCAGGCGCATCTCGGTCACGTCGGCGCCGGCCTCGCGCAGGTAATCGGCCGTGGCCTGGTCGGCAGTGGCGTGTCCCGATGCCTCCGCGGTCACCACCGCGACCGGCAGCCCGGCGAACCGCGCCTCCAGCGGCACCGCGGTGAGCCCGTAGCTCAACGCGCCGATCCGGCCGAGGGTGGCGAACGGCGGCCCGGCCGGCTCGACCGCGACGACGGCCTTGACCAACTCCGGCCGGGCGGCCGCGGCGAGCCAGCCGAACGCGCCGCCGAGGGAGTGGGTGACCAGCACCGCCCGGCCGATCCGGTCAAGCAGGGCGGCCGCACCGCGACGCATGTCCTCGTGCGCCGCCGCCAGATCCGCGGGAAATGGTTCCTGCCCGGCCAGGAACTGCTGAAGCGCCGGATCGCCCCGCTCGCCGCTGCCCGGCCACTGTGTATGGCTCGCTGTCGGCGCCGCGAAACCGGCCACGAATCCGCCGTAGGCCGCGGGCGGGGACGGCGGTCCGTGCAGGTCGGGATGGTATGGCGAGCGTCCCATGCCCGGCCGGTCGACGGCATACGTGGCGTACCCGTCCAGCGCGAACAGCGTGGCCCAGCCCGGCCTCCCGTCCGGGGTGGCCAGGTAGTCGAGGGCCTGCCCGCCGCCGCCGTGGACGAGGACAAGAGCATTTTCGTGCCGAACGGGCCGTGGTATCTGGTACTGCACATGTGTCCCGGTCACCGTGGTGCCGTACGGCCCGGTGTGCTCGCGCAACCCAGCAAAGAAGTGACCCTGCTCCGCGACGATCAGCGGCCGCCCAGGGGGCATCGTCGGTTCAGGCATCCGGCCGGGCCGACTCCGTGTGTACCAGTTCGGTGAGCTTGGCCAGGACATCCGGATCGGTTTCCGGCAGCACGCCGTGGCCCAGGTTGAATACGTGCCCTTCCGCGGTACGGCCGCGTCCCAGCACGTCCCTGGCCCGCTCTTGCACCACCCCCCAGGGCGCGAGCAGGACCGCAGGGTCCAGGTTGCCCTGCAGCGCCTTGCCCGGTTCCACCCGGCGAACGGCCTCGTCCAGCGGGATGCGCCAGTCGACCCCGACCACGTCGGCGCCGGCCTCCCCCATCAGGCCGAGCAGTTCACCGGTTCCGACGCCGAAGTGAATGCGCGGCACGCCCGTGGCCGCCAGGGCGCTGAAGATCCGGCTGGTATGCGGCAGGATCGAGTGCCGGTAGTCGTCGGGTCCGACCGCGCCCACCCAGGAGTCGAAGAGCTGGATCGCCGCGGCCCCGGCCGCGACCTGGATCTGAAGGAAGGAAGTCGTGATGTCGGCAAGACGGCCGAGCAGGTCGTGCCAGAGTTCCGGGCGGCCGTACATCAGCGCCTTGGTCTTGTCGTGATTCTTCGACGGTCCGCCTTCGACCAGGTACGACGCGAGCGTGAACGGGCCTCCGGCGAAGCCGATCAGCGGACGGTCGTCCAACTCGGCCACGAGCATCCGGACCGCCTCGGTCACGTAGGGCACGTCGTCTGGTTCGAGCGCCCGCAGGCGGGCGAGATCCTCCGGCGTCCGCACCGGGGTGCCCACCACAGGTCCGATGCCCGGCTTGATATCGACGTCGATTCCCACCGCGCGCAGCGGGACCACGATGTCGCTGAACAGGATCGCCGCGTCCACGTCGTACCGGCGCAGCGGCTGCAGGGTGATCTCGGTGATCAGCTCGGGACGCGTGCACGAATCGAGCATCGGGACACCCTCTCGCGCCTTGCGGTACTCGGGCAGCGAGCGGCCGGCCTGGCGCATGTACCACACGGGCGTATAGGGAACTGGCTCCCTCCGGCAGGCCTGTATGAAAGGCGACCTCTCGTGGTGCACGTTCACGTTTCGGATCGTCTCATATAGCCGCACGTCGGGGATCGTTTCACGGCATGCCACGGCCGGACCCGCGATACTACGCGGACACGCCGCCGAAGATCCCACGGATGATCATGTGGCCGTGTCACTATCGGCAGCGACCCCGATTTAAGCCCCAGACCGTCCATGTTGCGCAGCACCGAGGAGGTCGACCAGGATGACGCAGCTGACCAGGTACTGCACCGGATGCAGCGAGGAGCGGCCCTTCGAGCAGATGCACGCGGAGCCTGGCAGCTGCCCGGACGTCGCCGACGGCGACTGCCCGGAGTGGGGTTGCCCGGTATGCGGGGACGCCCTGTTCATCGGCCTCCCGGCGGTCGAGCATGTCAGCGGCCTTGCCTCGAGGGCGGCGTAACCGGACCAAGCGGTCCCCACGGGTTCTAGGCTGAACCTGAACCGGTCAAACTCGCAGGAAACATGGTGTTCGGGCATGAAGCGACGCGGCGTCGCGTGAGAAGCTGATGAGCGACACGTACGCTCGGAACATGAGGTCGACCGACGAGCCGTCCAAGCGGCGCGCGACGGGACCGGCACCGCGACGGCGGTCGGGGGCGGCGCCCGCCCTGGCCGCGGCAACCTCGCAGGCGCAGCCCGCGCCGGCCGGGGCCGCGCCGGTCGGGGCCACGTCGCCGAAGGCTCCGTTCGCGAAGGCCGCGGGCGTGCCCGAAGAGGAGAGCGCCGGGACGGCCGCGGAGGCGACGTTCGCGTCGGCCACGGCCGCGTTCATGGCGGGCCGGGAGGGCCAGACGGGAGACTTCTTCTTCGAGGACGTGCCCGCGCCGAAACGGCTGGCCCCGTACGCCTCGGCCATTGCCGCCAGCGTCCAGCGCGACGGCACCGATGTCGCGTGGGGGCGGCTGGTGCTGCTGTACGACCCGGCCGGCCAGGAAGGCTGGCAGGGCGTATTCCGGCTGGTGGCGTACGTCCGGGCCGATGTGGAACCGGAGATGGCGGCCGATCCGCTGCTGGGTGAAGTCGGCTGGAGCTGGTTGTCCGAGGCGCTTGACGCGAACGTGCCCGGGTACGCGGTGCCGAGCGGCACGGTGACCAGGGTGATCACGGAAGGCTTCGGGGCCAAGCGGGACGAGCTTCCGCTCACCGGGTTCGAGTTGCGCGCGTCCTGGTCTCCGGCCGGCCCGGGGAACGCCGCCGCCGCCGACGGCGATGTGGACATCCTCGATCTGTCCGCACACACCTCAGCCTGGTGTGACTGCCTGTCCGCCGCGGCCGGCCTGGAACCGCCGGGCACACGGGCGCTGCGGCCGGGGCGAGGGTGAGCGCGGCCAACCAGGTCAGCGGGACCGGCTCGTCCGTCCCGTTGCTGGAACCTCGTGACGGCCTGCCTCCCGTCATCGAGACCCGCGCCGCCCTGACCGAGGCGGTCCGCAGGCTGGCGAAGGGCCAAGGACCCGTCGCGGTCGACGCCGAAAGAGCGTCGGGTTACCGCTACGGGCAGCGGGCCTACCTGGTCCAGCTCCGGCGCGCAGAGGCGGGCACGGTGCTGATCGACCCGATAGCCTGCGGTGACCTGTCCGATGTGGACGCGGCGGTGCAGGACGCGGAGTCCGTCCTGCACGCCGCATCGCAGGACCTGCCCTGCCTGGCCGAGGTGGGCTTCCGGCCGCGGCAGCTGTTCGACACCGAGCTGGCCGGGCGGCTGCTCGGTTACCCGAGGGTGGCGCTCGGCACCCTGGTGGAGGAGGTGCTCGGCTTCCACCTGGAGAAGGGCCACTCGGCGGCGGACTGGTCGGCCCGTCCGCTGCGGGAGGAACTGCTGCGCTACGCCGCGCTTGACGTGGAAGTGCTGATCGAGCTGCGCGACGCGCTCGCGACCGAACTGGCCGAGCAGGGCAAGACCGAATGGGCCCGCCAGGAGTTCGCGTCGGTGCTCGCAGCCAAGCCGCCCCCGGCCCGGCCGGATCCGTGGCGCCGTACCTCGGGCATCCACCGGGTCCCGTCCCGCCGCGGGCTGGCCGTTGTGCGCGAGCTGTGGACGGTCAGGGACCAGATCGCGCGGGACGCCGACCTGTCGCCCCGCCGGGTCCTGCCCGACACGGCGATCATCGACGCGGCCCGGTCGCTTCCTACCAGCTACGGCCAGCTGGCGCGGATCACCGGCTTCGCCGGGCGCCAGGCCCGGCGGCACGAGAAGGAATGGCTGGCGGCCATCACGAAGGCACGCACCAGCGCCGACAGCGAGCTGCCCGACGCTACCGGCGGCCAGGTGCCGAACGGGCCACCGCCGGCACATCGCTGGGCCGAACGCGATCCCGCCGCCGCCGCCCGGCTGGCCGCGGCGCGCACGACGGTGACCGCCATCGCCGAAGCCAACCGGCTGCCGGTGGAGAACCTCCTCGCCCCCGACACGCTGCGCAGGCTCAGCTGGGACCCGCCACAGCCGATTGACACCGAAACGGTTACCCTGGCCCTTTCCGGGTATGGAGCACGACCCTGGCAGGTCGAGCTCACCGCGGGAGCCGTCGCTGAGGCGCTGCGCGGCGGGCAGACGGAGGTACGCAAACCGGGAGATGACTGAGCATGGGAGTAATCGCGGCGTCCGCGCCGCTGCCCGGCTTCCTCAACTCCCTGTCCGGCCCGCTCGATCATTACGGCTACTGGGCCATCGCCCTGCTGTTGCTGCTTGAGAACATCGGCATCCCGGTCATCCCGGGCGAGCTCGCCCTGATCGCCGGCGCCATCTTCGCCGGCACCGGCCGGGCCGGGCTGAACGTCGTCGTTGTCGGCATCGTCGCGGTCGTCGCCGCGTTCACCGGGGCCGAGATCGGCTACCTGATCGGCAGGTTCGCTGGCCGCGAGCTGGTCCTGCGATACGGCAAATACGTCCTGATCAATCCCGACCACCTGGAACGGTCCGAGGCGACCGTCTCGCGGTACGGCGGCATCGTCGTCGTCGTGGCGCGCTTCATCGTGATCCTGCGCGAGCTCAACGGCATCATCGCCGGCATCACCCAGATGCGCTGGACCACGTTCGCCTTCTTCAACGCCTTCGGGGCGTGCGCCTGGGTCGCCACCTGGCTGAGCATCGGGTACGTCGCGGGGGATCACATCGAGACCATCTACAGCGACATCAACCGCTTCGCGCTGTACGTGCTCGTCGTGCTCGTGGTGCTGCTCGCCGGGTACATAGCCTGGCGGGTGGTGCGCCGCCGGGCGGCCCGCCGCGCCGCTGAGCCCGCCCAGACCAAGGTGGTTCCCAAGGCCGAGGAGACTTCGCAGACCGGGAAGGAGCGGGGAGCCGACCAGGGTCAGGAGGCGGCACAGGACCAGGGGACCCAGGAGTCCGCAGCCCAGGAGTCCGCAGCCCAGGAGTCCCCAGCCCAGGAGTCCGCAGCCCAGGAATCCGCAGCCCAGGAGTCCGCAGCCCAGGAGAAGCCGGCCACGCGGGAAAGCGAGCCTAAGAGCTCGTAGCGGTCCATGGCGACGAGATCGCCTGAGGCAATATGCAGGACCCAGAAGCCGCCCTTGGGCAGCGAGGGGTCGAGTCCCGCGGGCACCAACCCGGGCAGCGTTCCCGAAGGCAGCGTTCCCGAAGGCAGCGTTCCCGGAGACAGCGTTCCCGGAGACAGCGTTCCCGGAGACAGGGATCCCGGAGACAGGGATCCGGCGGGCAACGGCACGCGGAGGGCCGAACACGCGGCGGCCAGCGCCTGCGGCAGGTTCTCCCGGTGCAGGCAGGCCACCGCGGGCTGGCCGGCCGCCACGAGGTCACGGAAAAGGTACCGGAGGCTGTCACCACCGTTCGTTAGGGATGAAGAGGATCCGGAGGTGCGGCCGGGCGGGGCCAGGGCGTCCTCGACATCGACCGACCCGCCGAACCGCGCCGCGTACGGGCGCACGGTCTCGGTGCAACGCAGCGCGGGCGAGCTGACCACCCGGGCACTGGGGGCGAAGCAGGCCACCAGGTCGGCGAGCGCCAGCGCGTCGATCGCGCCGCGTTCGTCCAGTGGCCGCAGCAGGTCATCGCCGGGCCAGTCATACTTGCGGCCCGCCGGGGCGTGCCGCAGCAGGATCAGCGGAACCGTCTGTCGCGGCTGCAGGCTGGCGATCACGTCCGCGTCGTGGGGGTAGCTGAGCCGGTCGGGCGCGTGGCGCAGCGGCAGCCAGGACACCGCGTCGATCTCGTGACTGGCCGCGGCCTGCTGCCCGCCGGTGAACGCGGACCAGTAGTCGACCCGCTTGGGCCGGCCGTTCGCGAGGTATTCGGCCGTGCGCAGCCGGGGGCCGAGCACCGGGCGCACGCTGGTCTCCTCATCGACCTCGCGGACCGCGGTGAGGAGCACGTGCTCGCCGGGCTCGCGCTTGCCCTTGGGCAGCGACCAGTCGTCGTACTTGGGCCGGTGCACGAGCAGCACTTCGATCCCGTCGGCGGCCCAGCGCCAAAGGACGGCGCCGGCCGACGGGATCGCCTCGCTTCCCGGCACAGCCTCTTCGGAGGTGCTCACCAGCGAATACGTTAGCCCGACTCGTCGGCCGAACGGCCGCGGCGTTCCCGGACCAGGGTTTCCTGGATGTCCCTTAGCGGATGACCCGACTCATCCCGGCTGTGCCGCGTCCAGTACCCGTCCGGGCCCAGCCACCAGGACGCGGTTTCGTCGTCCAGGCCGAGGTCGACGAAGCCGCGCAGCCGCCGCTGGTGGCCGGGATCTGTCACCTGCACGAGCAGTTCCACCCGGCGGTCCAGGTTCCGGTGCATCATGTCGGCGCTGCCGATCCAGACCTCGCTGTCCTCGTCCTCGCCGGCCCCGAACGCGTAGATGCGGGAGTGCTCGAGGAACCGGCCGACGACGCTGCGAACCCTGATGTTCTCGGACAACCCGGCGATCCCTGGCCGCAGCGCGCAGATGCTGCGCACCCACAGATCGACCGGGACGCCAGCTCGTGAGGCCAGGTAAAGCGCGTCGATCACCACCTCGTCCACGAGGGCGTTGCACTTGAAGGCGATCCGGGCGGGCAGGCCGGCCCGGCTGCGTTCGGCCTGCCGGTCGATCCGGCTCACGATCCCGGTGCGCAGCTCTTCCGGCGCGACCAGCAGCCTGCGGTACGAGCGGGTGCGGCTGTAGCCGGTGAGGTGGTTGAACAGCGCGGTGACGTCCTCGCCGATCGCGGGATCGGCGGTGAGCAGGCCGAAATCCTCGTACGCCCGGGCCGTGGTCGGATGGTAGTTGCCGGTGCCGAGGTGGCAGTACCGCCGCAGCGTCCCGTCGGCCTCCTGCCGGACGATCAGCGCCATCTTCGCGTGCGTCTTCAGGCCGACGAAACCGTAGACGACGTGGCAGCCGGCCTGCTCCAGCTTGCGCGCCCAGGCGATGTTGGCGCGCTCGTCGAACCTGGCCTTGATCTCCACCACCACGACGACCTGTTTCTCCGCCTGGGCCGCCTCGATCAGCGCGTCCACGATCGGTGACCGGCCGCTGGTCCGGTACAGAGTGTGCTTGATCGCCAGCACGCCCGGGTCCTCGGCCGCCTCCTCGATGAGCCTCTCCACCGACGCCGCGAACGAGTCGTAGGGGTGCTGGACGAGGATGTCACGTTCGGCGATGGCGGAGAAGATGGTGCCGTCCTGCGGGATCTCCGGGCTGGCCGGGACGAACGCCTGGTAGCGCAGCTCGCCGATGTTCAGGTCGGCGATGGCGGACAGCCCGCTCAGGTCGAGCGGCCCCGGGACCCGGTACACGGCGCGAGCGTCGACGTCGAGCTCGGTGACCAGCCGGTCCAGCACGTCGGCCGACATCGTCTCCTCGACCTCGAGCCGCACCGCGGGCTCGAACCGGCGGCGGACCAGCTCTCGCTCCATGGCCTGGAGCAGGTTCTCTGTGATGTCCTCGTCCACTTCGAGGTCCCTGATCCGGGTCACCCGGAACGCGTGCTGCTCAAGGACCTCGACGTCGCCGAACAGGTCGGTCATGTGCGCGGCGATGACGTCCTCGATCGGCACGAACCGATGCTGCGCCACCGCCAGGAACCTGGGCAGCAGCGGCGGCACCTTGACCCGGGCGAACACGGTGGCGTTCGTCCTGGGGTCAGCGATCATGACGGCCAGGTTGAGCGACAGGCCGGAGATGAAGGGGAACGGGTGGGCGGGGTCGACCACGAGCGGGGTGAGCACCGGGTAGATGCGCTGGAGGAACAGCTCGCTCAGGCTGTCGCGTTCCGGCCCGGACAACTCCTTCCAGCGCAGGATCTCGATCCCGTGTTCGGCCAGTTCGGGGTTGATCCGCTCGTTGAACGCCCGGGCGTGCCTGACGGTCAGCTCGCCCGCAAGGTCAAGGGTGTTCTCAAGCACCTGCCTGGGCATCCGGATCCCGGTCCCCTCGGTGGGGAAGCCGGCCACCATCCGGCGGACCAGGCCGGCCACCCGGACCATGAAGAACTCGTCCAGGTTGGTGGCGAAGATGGCCAGGAAGCGCAGCCGTTCGAGCAGCGGGACGGATTCGTCTTCAGCCAGCTCGAGCACGCGCTCGTTGAACCGCAGCCAGCTCTCCTCGCGGTCCAGATAACGCTCTTCGGGCAACCAGGCGTCCTTCACCTGCACTTCACGGAGATCGTACGGGCCCTCGGTATACGGGTCCTCGGCTGGGGGGATGCTCGTCTGGCTGACACCCATGCCCTCCATTCTCCCGCCCCATTAGCAACGGGAAACACCCGGGATCGTTTACAACTCTTAAAAAGACATAATTTCCAAACGGGCGTTTGTGCCCGCCCACAGTCAGGCCTTCGCGCTCGCCCGGGCGGACGCTGGCGTTCAGGGTATGGCGGCCCCGGGGACGCCGGCGCGCGGCTGGATCGGCTGCACGCTGAGGAACTCCGGGCCCCGCTTGGAGCAGGCGGACACGTGGATGGGCACGAATGAAGGCTGCACCTGATCCGGCAGCGTCACCCGCAGTTCCGAGGCGGTCACCTGCGCGCACGCGGTCGGCAGGAAGGTCCGGGTGCTGGTGACGCGGAGCAGCGAATGCGCCGTCTGCCCGGGTGCGAGCGTGACCGGCTGCGGCTGGACCGAGGTGTCCCAGGTCGCTGCGCTGCCGATCTGGGTTCCGCCGGCTAGGCCGCCGGCGTAGGCGGACACTCGCGGGTAGCCGTCCAGGCTGCAGGCGCGGGCGGAGACGTTGGTGAATTCCAGCGTGTAATAGGTCCGGCCCGGCTCGAGATGGTCACTGGTGCCGGTGCCGGTGCTGGTAGTGGTGCCGGTGCCTGGTTCCGATCCGGTGGCGGCCAGGCCGAGCCAGGCCTCAAGCCCCGACGCGGCACACGGGCTGCTGGTCAGGTTCGAAGAAAGGGAGGCGTGCTCCGGGCGAGCCGGGGCACGGCTGAGCGCGACGGCGAGCGCGGCAGTGCCCGCGAAGGCCACCGCCGCGGTCACGCGCCACGCGATATGACCGTATCTCGTCACCGCGGACCCCATCTGGCGTTGCTTGGACGATTCCCGCCCTCGCCATCGCACTAACCCTGTAACACCTGTTTTAGTTCGCTTCGGGCCGATTTCCCAGAGATCAGCCGCTCTGCGCCCGCGCGTATCGTGGCCATGAGCGAGCCGGAGGCGAGTGGGGAGACACACCTCATGGGCGACGAGACGGGCGGGACGGCTGCGCGCGAGCCTAATGAGGTCGTGCCGTTGCGGCGGAACAGGGACTTCCAGCTGCTGTGGGGCGGCCAGGCGGTCTCGCTGCTCGGCTCGCAGACCTCCAAGATCGCCTACCCGCTGCTCGTCCTGGCCCTGACCGGCTCGCCGGCCAAGGCGGGGATCGCCGGCTTCGCGGCCATGCTCGGGTACCTGCTGTTCCCGCTGCCGGCCGGGGGCCTGGCCGACCGGCACAACCGCAAGCGGATGATGATCTGCTGCGACGCGATCCGGCTCGCGGCGGTGGGCAGCATCGCCGTGGCCGGCTGGGCCGCGCACATCACGTACGTTCAGGTGCTGGTGGCGGGGTTCGTCGAGGGCTCGGCGACAGTGTTCTTCGGCCTGGCCCAGCGGGCGGCGCTGCCGATGCTCGTGCACCCCTCCCAGCGGTCGATGGCAGTCAGCCGGAATGAGGCGCAGCAGGAGGTCGCGCTTCTGGCCGGCCCGGCCCTGGGTGGCGCGCTGTTCGGGCTGTCGTGGGCCGCCCCGTTCGCCGCGGACGCGCTGTCCTATGTCGCCTCGCTCGTCACGCTTCCGTTTGTCAAGGCGCCCATGCAGGCGCCCCGGCCCCGGCCGGACGCGCCGGCTTCCGCGGCCCGGCCGGTCCCGCATCGGCTGCGCGCCGCTCCTCCGGCCCCGCTGGCCCCGCGCCGGCTGCGGGCCGATCCTCCAGCCCCGCTGGCCCCGCGCCGGCTGCGGGCCGAGCTCGGCGAGGGGCTGGCCTGGACCTGGCGGCAGCCGTTCCTGCGCTACAGCGCGTTCTTCGCCGCGTCGGTGAACATCCTGCTGCAGGTGCTGACCCTGGGCCTGATCGTGCTGGCCAGGCACGACGGGGCCTCGCCGGCGGAGATCGGCTTCATCGTCGGGTGCATGGGCGCTGGCGGCCTGGCCGGGGCATTCGTCGCACCGGCGGTCCAGCGCAGGATCTCGGCCGGAATGGTCATCACCGGGTGCATGTGGATCTGGGCGCTGCTTATCGCGCTGATCGTGCTTGTGCGCGTCCCGCTATGGCTGTGCCCGGTGGTGGCGGTGTTCGGCTTCGTCGGCCCTTCGTGGAACGTCTCGGTGCAGACATACCGGATGCAGATCACCCCGAACGAACTCCTGGGCCGGACCACCAGCGTCGCCCTGCAGATCGCCTGGGGTGTCATCCCGCTCGGGTCGCTTCTGGCCGGGTTCCTGCTCCAGGCGCTCGCGCCGGCCGTCGCGATGGCCGTGGTCGCCGCCGGGATGGCCGTCACGGCCATCGCGGCCACCGCGGTCGCGCCGGTGAGAGACGCGGGCCGCCGCACCCGGGGCGCCCCCGGCCCGGCCGACGCTGCTCAGCCGGCCGACGCTGCTCAGCCAGCCGACGCTGCTCAGCCGGCCGGCGGGTTATCCGGCAGCGCGGAGCCCAGGTCAGCGGCGAAGGCGGCCAGGTCGAGCAGGTGCAGCAGCGCGTCGCACCACCGCTCGGCCGGGGGCCGGTCGTCGAAATGCCCGAGGCATTCGTTGGCCGCGTCCAAGATCGCCCGCAGCACCGCGCCGTCATTCGCCCCGTCA
>Ga0187783_10001297_pt1 | contig 18396 bp, 15 predicted proteins | sample 1015_SJ02_MP02_2_FD_132471 | JGI IMG/M metagenome (GOLD analysis project Ga0187783, IMG submission 132471) | Tropical peat soil microbial communities from peatlands in Department of Meta, Colombia - 1015_SJ02_MP02_20_MG | ecosystem: Environmental > Terrestrial > Soil > Wetlands > Peat | place...
GGCCGGTGCGATCCGATGAGCGGCGGCTGTCACCTCACGAGGCGCAGTGAGAAGGGGTAGCGATACGCGCCACCCTCGCTCGCACGGATCGCCGCGACGAGCGTCAGGACGAGCCAGGCGATGAAGAGCGCCGTGCCGAGCAGAAAGCCGATGAACACGAGGGCGAGCAGTGCGCAGACCACCGCGGCCATGGTGACCGTGATATTGAAGTTCAGCGCCTCCTTCACGTGCGCGGTGACGAAGGCGGAGTCGTCGCGCCGCGTGAGCAGCACCACGAGTGGTCCGAGCACGTTGCCGACCATGGGCACGACCAGTCCCACGAGCGCGGCGAGGTGCGCGAGCATGCCCCAGGTGCGTTCGCTCTCGGTCGGCGCCGCCTCGGGTGCGGGAGTCTCACTCGGGTCGCTCATGCCGAGCCTGAGAGTATCACTCCCTCTGCCGGCGATAGGAATCCTTGGCCCGGCCCGCGCGCGCTTCCTTGGCCGTCCGCACGCAGCCGCGAGCGCCCTCGAGGCCGCAGGAGCTGCAGCTCACAGCGTCACCCGGATGCCGGCGTAGGCGCCAATGCTCGGCTGCAGAAAGCCGACCGGATTCTCGTAGTGGCGGTCGAACAGGTTGCTGACGCGCGCGAACAGCGCCCAGCGCTCACCGAAGTCATAGGTCGTCGCGAGATTGACCGTCGTGTAGCCGGGTGCATCGATACCCGACGTCAATCCATCGCGGCTGATGTCGACCCAGCCGCCCACCGAGAGGATGTCGAGGCTCCACTGCCACGCGCGGGTGGCCTGCCAGGTGGCGATGAAGGTGCCCTTGTTCTTCGGCCGCCGCAGCAGCGGCTGATTCAGCACGTCGTCGGTGGCCTCGGTGTACGTGTAGTCGATCCTCAGCCGCAGCTGCTCGAGCGGCTGGTACAGGATGAAGCTCTCGATGCCTTGCGTAGTCGCGAGTCCGATATTGGCGTAGGTCGTGCCGGTCACGTCCGTCGTGATGAGGTCGGTGATGTGGTTGTGATAGTAGGTCACTCCGAAGCGCAGCACTCCGCGGGCGAATCCCTGCTCGAAACCTGCGTCGTATCCCGTGCTGCTCTCGGGCTTGAGATTGGGATTGGCGAAGAAGAACGGCGGGAAGTTCTGATACAGCTCACTCAGCGTCGGTGCCTTGAAGCCGGTGCCGACCGAAGCTTTGAGCTTCGTGTCGGTGTCCGCGACGAAGAAGGCCGGTGCGAAGCGCCAGGTCGTCTTGTCGCCAAAGCGACTGTTGTCGTCGTAGCGCACGTTGAGAGCCGAGAACCAGTGAGTGCCGATCTGGGATTGCAGCTCCGCGTAGCCGGAGCCGATGTGCACGTCGGCGGTGAGCGGCTCGCTGATGTCGTCGCGCTCGTACTCGGCCCCGACCACGAGCGTCTCGTCCGTAGCCAGGCGGATGTTGCCCTGCCAGTCGGCCTTGCGGCGCTCGCCGGTGTTGAGCGCGGGTCCCGTGTCGGGCACCACGGTATCGGTGCGCAGATGCGAGTAGGCGAGCCCCAGGGTCTGGTCAAAGGCGCCGTCAAAGGACTTGAGGTGCGCCGCGAGGCGGGTGAAGTACTCGTCGGTTGCCGCCGTGGTTTGCTCCGATGCAGGGACGCCCACGTAGAGCGGCGGCGGGTAGTCCTCGCCGGTCGTCCGCAGGTGGATGTCGGTATAGCGAGCGACCAGCCCCAGGTCGAAATCCGGGGTAACGTCGTAGCCGAGCTTGCTGGAGAGCGTCAGGTTGTCGTCGTAGTCGTCGATGCGCTCCTCGCCCGGGGCGAGTAGATCGAGCGGCGTCACCGGGGTGGCACCGGCGTGGAAATGCAACACGTTAGCCGTGTAATGAAAGCCGTCCTGCGAGCCGCTGAGGCTGGCGGCCTGGTTGAAGGTGTCGAAGGTGCCGCCTTCGAGACCGGCCGCGAGCGTCATCGGCCCCGAGCCCGACTTGGTGATGATGTTGATGACGCCGCCGATGGCATCCGAGCCATACAGGCCGCTTTGCGGGCCGCGCAGCACCTCGACGCGCTCGATGTCCGGTGTCAGCAGCTGGCCGAAATCGAACGCGCCGGTCGAATTGCTCGGGTCGCTGACATCGATGCCGTCGATGAACACCTTGGTGTGATTGGAGTTGGTGCCGCGCATGAAGACCGAGGTGACTCCGCCCGGCCCCCCGGTCTGCACGACGTTGAGGCCGGGGATGTCCTTGAGGACGTCGGCGATGGTGCGCTCCTGCCGCGCGGCGATGTCCTCGGCGGTCACGACTGTCACGCTGCTTGCGACTTGCGACGCCGGCGTCGGCAGGCGCGTTGCCGTGATCACCACGGCCTCCGGCAACTCATCGCCATCGCTGGCGTAGGCGCTGACGCAGACCGCCGCCAGCAGCGCGCCGGCGGCAACGGCCGTGAGGTGAAGGTGGCAAAGCGACGGTGGCGCGGCACGCATGAGCGTGCGGCGCGCGTTGAGACCTGTTGTCATGAGAAGCTCCTGAAAATGCACACACCCGTGCCCGCGCACGTCGTGGCATTCCCCGAAGCTGGGGGACGCGGCAGGCCTCACACGCATGCCGCGCAACCAGCATCGCCCGCCGCGACGCCCGTCGGTTAACTCGCGAGGCCGGTCTCCGGGCTCTCGAGCTGGAGTGACAACTCCGGCGGATCGCCTTCCCGCGCCCTGCAGGCGCAGTGGCTCATGTGATCCGCCTGTTCTCGATTACCGTTGCGGGGGCAGCGCCGGGTTCGGACGAATTCCTCACCGGACTTCCCGTTTGAGCCGTTCCCCTGCGCTGCGACCACAGCCTCCGGTCGCGCGCGTTTGAACGGTCACCTCACGCCGCGCGAAGCCTGCCTGTGCACCGGGCGCGCCGTCAAGAGCCGCGCGGCGCCCGTCGCCCGTGGCATGATCCGGCATCGTGGGATCTACCGAAAACGGCGCCGGTACGACGCGACTCGACATCGCGGAGTGGAGCGGCTATCTGCTGCTGACTCCGCTGGTGTTGTGTCTGGCCGGCGTTGGCCTGCTGCCCTCGTACGCGGCGCAGGAGCTTGCGCAGCGCGCCGCGATCGCCTGGGGCGCCGTGCTGCTCGCGGGCGCCGGTGCGGTGCACTGGGGACTGGTGCTCGCCGGGCGGCTGTCCCCGCCGCGCGTTGGGTTCGGCGGCGCGCTGGCCGCCGCGCTCGCCGCCGCCACGGCGGTGGTGGTCGGGGGGCAGCGCGGGCTTGCCCTGCTCGTGGTCGGGGGCGGCGGCTTCTGGCTCTACGAGCACCGTGTCCTCGGCGCTCAGCTGCCGCCGGCGTACCTCGCCCTACGCCGCCACCTGGCGCTGGCGAGTAGCATGCTGCTCGCGCTGGTCATGTTTGTCTCCGACGCCGCCGGCCTCACCTGATCGCGCGGGCGCCGAACGATGGAAGACTTCGTATCCGCTGCCTGGCTGCGCCGGCTGATCACCGTGGTGCTGCTCGCCGGGCTGGTCCTGCTCGGCTTTCGCGTGATGGAGCCGTTCATCGTCCCCGTGGTGTGGGCTGCCATCCTCGCCTTCGTCACCTGGCCGGCTTACGCGCGGTTGCTGAACCTCTGTCGCGGTCGCAGCGTCCTCGCCTCGCTTGTCATGACCGCGGCGGTGTCGGTGGCGGTAATCGCGCCCCTCGCCTGGCTGGCCGTCGTACTGCGTATCGACTTGACACGCGCCTGGCACGACACGCAGGCGCTGCTCGCCGGCGGCGTGCAGCTGCCGCCCGCCGTGCTCAAGCTCCCCTGGATCGGCGATCACCTGCGCGATCTCACGACGCGCGCCGCGCAGGACCCACACACTCTCGGTGTCGAGTTCCGCAAGTTCGCCGACCACTTTTTCGATGAGATCACGCACGTGATCGGTGGCATCGGCCGCAATGCCGTCAAGCTGGTGCTCACCGTGGTGAGCCTGTTCTTCGTCTACCAGCGCGGTCAGAGCTTTGCGCGGCAGGTCGCGCGCGCGCTCGAGCAGGTGCTCGGGCCGCGGGTGGACAACTACCTCCTCGCCATCGAGCAGACCGTCAAGGCTGTGGTCTACGGCCTGGTGCTCGCGGCGCTGGTGCAGGGCGTGCTGGTGGGCCTCGGGTACTGGGCCGCCGGCACCGGTGCGCCGGTGTTCCTCGCCGCCCTCACCACGGTGTGCGGCCTCATTCCCTTCGCCGCGCCGACGATCTGGGGCTGTGTGTGCGCGTGGCTGTTCATGAAGGGCAGCACAGTAGCCGCCCTCGGACTGCTCATCTGGGGTGGCATCGTCATGGGCTGGACCGATCACATCGTGCGGCCGCTGCTCATCAGTCGCGAGGCGGAGATTCCCTTTCTGATCGTCTTGTTCGGCGTGCTGGGGGGGCTGGCCGCGTTCGGACTGGTGGGACTGTTCGTCGGTCCGGTGATTCTCGCCGTGCTGCTGGCCATCTGGCGCGAGTGGCTGCTCGAGAGTCACCAGCCGGCGTCGTGAGAGTGCCCCTCAGGAGCCGAGAAACATCCGATAGGCGGGGTTGGCCGTCTCCTCGACGTACGCGTAGTGCAGCTCGTTCAGGTGCTGCAGGAAGTCCGCCCGCTCGGCCGCAGGCACCTGGATCCCTGCGAGCACGCGCCCGTGGTCGGAGCCGTGGTTGCGGTAGTGGAACAGGCTGATGTTCCAGCGCGAACCGATCGCCTGCAGGAACTTCAGCAGCGCCCCCGGGCGCTCGGGGAACTCGAACCGGTAGAGAACCTCGTCGGCGAGACCGCGGGCGTGCCCGCCCACCATGTAGCGCACGTGCAGCTTCGCCATCTCGTCGTCGGTCATGTCGGTGACCGTAAACCCCGCGGCGCGCAGCGCTGCGACCACGACGTCCTTCTCGGCGCGGCCGCCGCTCAGCGCGAGCCCGGCGAACACCTGCGCGCTGTCGGGACCGGCATAACGGTAGTTGAACTCCGTGACGCTGCGCCGGCCGAGCACCTCGCAGAAATGCAGGAAGCTCCCGGGCTTCTCCGGGATCACCACCGCCAGCAGCGCCTCGCGTTCACCGCCAAAGTCGGCGCGCTCAGCGACGTGGCGCAGCCGGTCGAAGTTCATGTTGGCGCCGCTGTTGATCGCCACCAGGCGCCGCTCGCGCCAGCCCTCGCGCGCCACGTAACGCTTGAGCCCGGCAACCGCCAGCGCGCCGGCCGGCTCGACGATCGAGCGCGTGTCCTCGAATACGTCCTGGATCGCGGCGCAGATCTCGTCGGTGCCGAGCAACAGGATCTCGTCGACATGGCCGCGGCACAGCGCGAAGGTCTCCTCGCCCACGCGCCGCACCGCCACGCCGTCGGCGAAGATGCCCACCCGCTCGAGCGTGACGCGCCGCCCGGCCTTCAGCGAGTCGTGCATGCTGGCGGCGTCCTGCGGCTCGACGCCGATCACCTTCACCCCCGGGTACAGGTACTTCACGTACACGGCGACGCCGGCCAGCAGTCCGCCGCCGCCCACCGGCACGAACACGGCGTCGAGCTCACCGCCGGTCTGCCGCAGAATCTCCACGGCGATGGTTCCCTGTCCGGCAATGACGTCCGGATCGTCGAACGGGTGCACGAACACCAGGCTGTGCTCGCGCGCGAGCGTCAGCGCGTGCTCGAAGGCACTGTCGTAGTCATCGCCGTGCAGCACCAGCTCGGCACCGAGATCGATGACCGACTGCACCTTGATCTGCGGGGTGGTCTGCGGCATGACGATCACGGCGGCACAGCCGCGGTGGCGGGCCGCGAGCGCCACTCCCTGCGCATGGTTGCCGGCCGAGGCACACACCACACCGCGCCGCGCGGCCGCTTCCGCCAGGTGCACGATGCGGTTGTAGGCGCCGCGCAGCTTGAACGAGAACACCGGCTGCAGGTCCTCGCGCTTGAGCAGCACGCGGTTGCCGAGCCGCCGCGACAGGCGTGGCGCTTCCTCCAGCGGCGACTCGATGGCGACGTCGTAGACGCGTGCCTTGAGGATCCTCTCGATGTAGGGACTGGCCACCGGCGGCAACTCCTCCCGCCGCAGCGGGCGCAGGACGCGTGAGAGCTTAGCGGCGGTGGCCGGTGCTGTCAGCGCTTGTCGGCGCTCCTGCGCAGGGCGAAACGGTATTGAGTGCGTCCGATGGCGATCCGGTCGCCCTCCCGCAGGGTATGGCGGGTGATGCGCCGGCCGTTGACCAGCACGCCGTTAGTGCTGTTGAGATCCTCGATGATCGTGTTGCTCGGGCCGACGAGAATGACCGCGTGGTGGCGGCTGACGAACTTCGCATCGATCTGCAGGTCGTTGTCCGGCGTGCGTCCGATGCTGGTCTTGCGTCCGAGCACGTGTACGATCTCGCGCCCGCCTTCGCTGTGAATCAGCAGCCTTGTCGCGCCGTCGGGTGCCGGCTCGACGCTGACCGCGGGCTCGGCTGGAGGCTCGGCGGCGCCGTTCTGGGCGTCGGCCAGCGGCCGGGCGGCCTCGCGCAGCACCGGGTTGGCGGCCGTGTCGCTCGAGGCGTGACGCGCCTCCTCGGCAGCGCTGCGCAACTCGCGGTTGGACTTCTCCAGCTCCTCGATGCGCGCATTACGACTGCGCGCCTCGGATTCGAGCCGATGCACGGTGTCCTCGGCCGCACGCCGGTCGGCTTCGAGCTCGCGCTCGCGTGCCGCCTGAGCAGCGCACTGCGACTTCAGCGCCTCAAGCGCCTGCAGTGCCTCGCGCTGCTCGTCGGCCCGATGCTCGAGTAACCGCGCGCGCTCCTCGGCCGCGGCGACTCTGGCAAGCTGGCTCTCGCGCTCCCCCTGTGCCGCACGCAGTGCGCCACCCCACTCCTCCATCTCGCCACGCACCCTCGTCAGCTCCTGCTCGAGCTGCGCGACACGCTGCCGCTCGCTGGCCAGCGCCCCGTCGAGCTGCCGCGCGCGCTCCTGCGCGGCGGCGGCGCCGGACTGCTGCGTGGCCGACTGCGCAGCCGCCGCGGCCGCTTCGGCCCGCGCGGAGGCGAGTGCGGCGCTGAGATCGGTCCGCTCGGCGAGCAGCCGCTGCAACTCATCCTGCTGCTGCGCGCCGAGGGCGCGGTGTTGCTCGGCAAGCTCCTCGTGGGTACGCAGCCGCTCGCTGCCGGCGTTCATCTCGGACTCGAGCTGTGTGAGGCTCGACTGCAGCGCCTGCGCCTGCTGGCGCGCCTCGCGCAGCTGCGTGTCCCGCTCGGCGAGAGCTGCGGTAAAGGCACTGAGTTGCTGCTCGAGCCGGGTGATGCGCGCCGCCCCCTGCGCGAGCTCGGCGTCGCGCTCGCGCGCCTCGCTGGCGCGCCCGGTCAGCTCACGCCCGAGCCGTGCGGCATCGTTGGCGTGCACCTCTGCCTCCTGCTGCAGCTCGAGCACCAACCCCTCGGCGATCAGGCGGCGGCCCTCGGCAGTCTGCAGCGACTCGAAATAACTCATGGCCCGTGCGCGCTCGTAGTGCAGATCCTCCATGAGGCTCGCCGCCTGGGCGCGACTCCTGGCGGTCTGTGCCTGCTGCTGCTCGAGCTCCTGGCTACGCTGCACGCGCTGCGCGTCGGCGTGCTCCTCCAGGCGGCGTTCGAGCTGCTGCGCGCGCTGTTCGGCGCTGGCCGTTGCCTGGCGAGACTCCTCGAGCTGCGCCGCCTGCCGTGCGGCACCTGTCTGACGCAGCTCGAGCTGCGCAACGAGTGCGGCGGCGTGCTGCTCGGACGCCATGGTGCGCTGCTCGGCCGCGGTACTCGTGTGCCGGGACTCCGCGAGCTGCGACGCGTATTGCGCAGCACTCGCCTGGTGCTGGCCCAGCTCCGCGGCGAGTGCGGCGATGCGCTGCTCGGCGGCGGCGAGCGCGGCGCGCACCTCCTCGCGCTCGCGCTCGACTTGCGCCACTCGCTCAGCGCGCGTGGCGAGCAGCTCCTGCGTCTCGCGCAGCGTCGCCGACACCGAGCGCAGGCGCGCTTCGAGCTGCTGCACCTCGTCGTTGACGCCCGCTGCTCCGCTCAGCGCCTCGCGCGTCGGCGCTGGCATCATCCAGGTATCGGTGCGGCCGGAATGCTCCTGCGGGGCGGCGGACGCTGCGACATCGAGCACCGGCAGTTCGGCGGTGCTGTCGAGGTCGGACTCGGCATGCGCCGGCAGGGGCGGTGTTGACCGCGAGCTCAGACTCATCGGGTTTTACCTGTTCTCTTTGGTAAGTTTAACGCCACCACGTGTCGGTGCCGCGTGCGCTTGAATGCAAGTGTGTGACGCGCCCCTGAACATTTGTGTGAGAGGGATCGCGAAAATTCCCTTTCAGCTGCGCAGAAACTCGCGCATCGCCTCGCTGATGCGCTGCGGCGCAACGGCCAGCAGCTCGAGCGCCGGCTGATCCAGCTCGCTCACCCGCGCGGCTGGTGCCACATCGCGTATCCGTGCCGTCGCGTCCCATAGGTCATCACGCGCACGCAGCACCAGCAGCCGCTGCGTGAGCTTCGCCAGGCGCTCGCGCAAGGGATACTGCGCCGCAGCCTCGACGGCCCAGTGCTGCCACTCTCGCGGACGGAACGGGCTCGACGGCGCCGCCGGCGCCGGCGCGCAGAGCGCGCGCCGCTCGGCCTCGCTCAGCAGCGGTACTGACACCATGACGAGGCGTACGATCTGCCGCGGCCGTGCTAGCGCCAGCTCGGCAGCGAGCAGGGCGCCCATGCGCAACCCGAGCACCGCCACATGGCGTAGCCGCATCGTCTCAAGGAAGTCGCCGAGGGCCGCGGCGTACTCGGCGAGCGCTGGACGGGACGGTGGAGGGTCAGACTCGCCGAATCCGGGGACGTCCGGTGCGTATACAGAGCGGTCCTGGCCTGCGCACGCAAGCAGCCGCGTGAACACGCGCCCTGAACCGCCCAGATCGAGGTCATGGACGCAAAGCAGCGGCATCCCTTCCTCGAAGCCCCCTCCCGTCGGCATGGCGTTGTGCACGTGCAGCTGCCCGTAGCGGCACTCGAAGTAGCCTCGCCGTACACGTGGCAGCGTCTCGGCAGGGCGGCGGGTCTGAGTTCCCCTCGGCATGAGCATGATAGTGCCATGATCGGAAGCACCCTTGCGTTGGCGGTCCGGGCGCGTAAATTGCCATCCATGGGCCGCGCCGTGATGCTTTTCGCTCTCGCGACGCTCTTCGGTGGCTGCGATATGGCGGGGAACGCCGCTACGGCCGCGACCGGGGCAGAGTCCGCAGTGCAGCAGGCAGCCGATGCCCAGCGGTCGGAGAGCCGGGTCCGGGAGCAGATCGGGGCCGCCTACCAGCAGGCGGCGGACCGGCAGGCCCAGGAGCCGGACGGGCGCTAGCGATGCTGAACCTGCAGGTCAGGATCAAGCGGCCGCCGTCGCGTCCGGGCGATCTGGAGCTGATCGAGGCTCCGCGTCCTGCGCTCACTAACGGTGCTTTCCTCGCCCGGGCGCTGTGGCTCGCGCTCGATCCCTTTCGCTGCGCCCCGGACGCCGGCACGCCGAATCTGCCCAAGCCAGGGGACTTGGTGCCCGCGCGGGGGGTCGGCCAGGTGATCGAGTCACGCCACGACGTGTTCGGGGTTGGAAGCATGGTGGTCCTGGAGTGCGGCCTGCAGCAGTTGTGCGTCTCCGAAGGGCATCACGCCCGTCTGCTTCACCCAGGGCAGACGCCGTTCACGACGGCTCTGGGAGTCCTCGGGGCGCCAGGAATGGCCGCCTACTTCGGGCTGCTCGACCTGGCGCGCCTGCAGCCGGGGGAGACGGTGCTGGTATCGGCCGCGGCCAACGCGGCCGGGGCGATGGCCGGACAGATCGCCATGCTCAAAGGGGCGCGCGCAATCGGCCTGGCCGGCACCCGCGAGAAGTGCGAGTGGGTGATACGCCATGCCCGGCTCTCGGCCTGCATCAACTACGCTTCTGAAAATGTCAACGCGCGCCTGCGGCAGGTCGCCCCCCACGGTGTGGACGTGTATTTCGACAACGTGGGCGGAGACTTGCTCGACACCATCGTCGGCGGCGGACATCTGGCTCCGGGTGGACGCGTCGTCCAGAACAGCGTGTCACCGCAGGAGCCACAGGCCCTGCTCGCCCGGGCCGGCTACCCTCCCGGGAAGGCCGGTATCCGGGTGTTGAGTGTGAATCTGCGGGATTACGAGCACCGACGCTCGGAGTTCCTGCGCGAGGCCATCGCCTGGCACGGTGCGGGACGCATCGCCGCCAAGGAGCACGTGGTCGAAGGGCTGGCGAACGCACCTACCCATCTGTTGCTGACGCTGCAGGGCGGAAACTTCGGCCGCCCGCTCGTCAAGGTGTGAGCGGGCTGCTGAGGGCGCCACCGTGCGGCGCGCTCGCGACGCACGGCGGCACTCGAGGAGAGGATTGACCGCTGCTCAGCGCCTGCGCCGCGCCGCGCGGCGAGCGCCGCGGCGCGCCGCCCGCGCTCCCCGGCGCAGCGCCCGCGCGCCCTGGCGCGCGGCCCGCCTGACGCTTCGGCCCGCACCTCGAGCGGCTCGGCGTACGGCCCGCGCACCGCGCCGCGCCGTACGCCGCGCAGTGCGACGAGTGGCTCTCTTGGCAGCGGCCCGCCGCCTGACAGCCTTCTTCACCGCTTTCTTGGCGGCTCTTTTCGCCTTTTTTGCCTTCTTCGCCACTTTGGCGGCAACGACGACTTTCGCCGCACTCACCGCCGCAGATGCCGACGCTGCGGGCGCTGCTGCGACCTTGGGGGTTGCAGCGGGCTTTGGCGCCGCCGCGGGCTTTGGTGCCGCCGCGGGCTTTGGTGCTGCGGCAGGCTTGGGCGCTGCCGCAGGCTTGGGCGGCGCCGCCGGTTTCGCTGCCGCCGCGGGTTTCGGCTGCGTCGCGGCTCGCGCCGCTTCCTGCACGGCGAATGCACCCCCCTGCGGATCCATCAGCAGCGCAATCCAACTTCCGCCCGGAACCTCCATCGGGCCGTGCAACAGCCGCCCGCCGCCAGCCTTGACGGCTGCGACCGCACGGTTCGAATCCGCCACGTGCACATAACTCAACCATGAAGACGGCGTGCTCGGGCCCTGGACGCCGTGCATGCCGCCGATCTGGTTCCCGCCGTGCTCGAAGATCTGGTAAACGCCCAGCGTACCGCCCATGTCATGGCCGGGCCCCTTGCGCCAGCCGAACAGCTCGCCGTAGAAGCGCAGTGCCGCAGCGACATCGGTCGTCGCCAACTCGTGCCAGGAGAACCCGCCCTGCGCGGGTTGCGGCCCCGGCGGTGGGCCGCCGCCCGGTGTGAACAGCGCGAATGTCGCCCCCTGCGGGTCCGCCAGCACCGCGAAGCGGCCGACGTTGGGAATATCGGCCGCGGGCTTGAGCACGCGCGCGCCCAGCCCCTGCGCCTGCGTGCCGGTGGCGTCGACATTCGGCGTGCCGATATAGATGAGCCAGTGCGGTGGCGTCGCGCTGCCTTCCGCCGGCAGCGCCATCAGGCCGCCAATCTGCGTCTGTCCGGCCATCCAGATCGTGTAGCCGGGCATGCTCGAGGGTGCAGTGCGCCATGGCAGCACCTTGGGGTAGAACGCGGCGGCTGCAGCCGTGTCAGTCGTCAACAACTCATGCCAGACGAATCGTCCCAAGACCTCGGTGTTGCTCATGGTCAGTCTTCCTCTTGTTTGCGAGCGGCATCTTCCACGGTCGACGATCGGCGCGACATTCTGCCCTTCTCTGCGGCTCACTTCCACGACTGTCGCGCTGCTGCGGCCGTGTGCGCGCGCTCGTGCCAGATCAGATACAGCCCGCTCGCGATCACCAGCCCGCCGCCGATGCACATGCGTGCCGATGGCGACACGTGCCACACCACGCGGTCGATGGCGATGCCCCACAGGAGCGCCGTGTACTCGAAGGGCGTCACGATCGAGGGCGGCGCCGAGCGGAACGCTTCGGTGAGGAGGTATTGGGCGATCGCTGCCAGCAGCCCCAGGGCCAGCAGCCACTCCCAGTGCGCCGGCTCGATTGCCACCCAGCTGGGCGCGGCGATGGCACCGGTGAACACCGTCATCAGCGCGATGGTCCAGAAGACAACGCTCACCGTCGTGTCCGTGCGCGTCAGTACCCGCACGGCGAGGGCGCTGACGGCGTAGGCGGTGGCGCCGAGGAGCGCAGCGAGGGCCCCGAGCGTGTTAAGACCCGAGGCGCTCGGCCGCAGCATGATGAGCACTCCGCCGAGCCCCACGAGGATCGCCAGCCAGTTGCGCCAGTTGACGCGCTCCTTCAGTACCGGCACGGAGAGCGCGGCCACGATCAGCGGCGCCGACAGGAATACCGCGTAGGCGTTGGCGAGCGACAGCACGCGCACGGCGTAGATAAAGCCCCCGAGAACCACCACGGACAGCAACCCGCGCAGCAAGTGCATCCGCCAGCGCCGCGGACGCAGGTCACCGAAGCGACCGGCGAGCAGCACCGGCAGCAAGGTGAAGGGCAGTGAGGTCGCGCCGCGCAGCGCCGCGACCTGCATCGGCGGGTAGTGCGCGGTGAGGAGCTTCAGCAGCGCGTCCATGAACGAGAACGCGGCGACCGCCGCGATCATGATCGCGATTGCCCGAAGCCTCCCCTGCTGCACTTTCAGCCGGCCGCGTCCGCCTCGGGGGTCCCCGGGGCGCGGCCCCCGCCGGCCATCGGCCGATACCGGGTACCCAGCAGGCGCGCCGGTAACGGGAACGCGCTCATGAGTGACACGAGGAGCGCGCAGGCGTAGGGCACGGCCTGGACGAGGAGCACGACGATCCAGGCGAGGCGGTCGGGGCCGGCGTTCTCGGGCAGACCGGTGTAGGAGACCGCCCACGCCGAAAGCGTCAGCCCGATCATCAGCAGCGTCTCCTCGCGCGCCGCGGCGAGCGCGCTCAGGAGCCCTGAGGCGGCACCGTGCTTTGGCGTGCGGAAGAACGGCTCGCTGCGGGTGAGCAGACCCTTCACCGCCGCCGTGCCGATCGTGTGCGTCAGCGCCAGTCCTGCGATCGCGGCGGCCAACGTCTGGCGCAGGTTGGCGCCCACGCGCACGCGGTAGAGGTGCACGAGCTTGGCGAGCTTGAAAGTGAACAGCGACAGCGGCAGCACCGAGTACACGACCAGCGGCGGATCGACCTGCCGGGGCGCCCACACCATGGCCACCGACCAGCCGAGCGCCGCCAGGTTGAACAGCAGGTTGCACCCGTCCGCGACCCACGGCAGCCAGCCGGCGATGAAGTGGTAGCGCTGCCCGGGAGAAAGCGGGCCGCCCTCCATGAACAGCGCCCGTGCGTGCGCCTTGAGGATCTGCATCGCGCCGTACGCCCAGCGGAAGCGTTGCTTCTTGAAGTCGATGAAGGTGTCGGGCATCAGGCCGCGGCCGTAGCTCACCGGCACATAGGTCGCGTCGAAGCCGGCCTCGAAGATGCGCAAGCCGAGCTCGGCGTCCTCGGTGATACACCACTCGGCCCAGCGACAGCGCGCGAGCTGCGCACGTCGCACCATGGTCATGGTGCCGTGCTGGATGATGGCGTTGCGCTCGTTGCGGGTGATCATGCCGATGTGGAAGAAGCCACGGTACTCGGCGTAGCACATCGCCTTGAAGGCGCTGACGCCCGCATCGCGGTAGTCCTGCGGTGCCTGCACGATAGCGATGCGCTGGTCCTGGAATGCCGGCGTCAGATCGCGCAGCCAGCGTGCATCGACCACGTAATCGCTGTCGATCACGGCGACGATCGCCGCATCGGGCGCGGTGCGCTCGAGCGCGTAGTTGAGTGCGCCGGCCTTGAAACCGGCGAGCGGCGCCACGTGGAAGAAGCGGAAACGCTCGCCGAGGCTGGCACAGTGCGCCTGCACCGGGCGCCAGACGCTCTCATCGCGGGTGTTGTTGTCGATCACCAGCACTTCGAAGTCCGGATAGTCGAGCCGTGCGAGCGCATCGAGCGTCTCGATGAGCATCGCCGGTGGCTCGTTGTAAGCCGGCACGTGGATGGACACCTTGGGCGCGAGCGCACCGCCCGAGAGCTGCGGGGCGCCGAGCCGCCTGCGGTACTGCACCCAGTGGGCCTCCGCCCATTCGTGGGCCTCGGCGAGCAATACCAGCAGCACCCCGAGCATCCCAAGCAGCAGCAGCACGCCGGCGATGACGCTCGAGACCGTCATGTACTGCTGCGTGAAGTCGTAGATCACCCAGACCGCGCTGGTGGCGGCGGCGTACACCACGACCGCGAGGAAGCTGCGGCCGCGGTTGCGCAGCGTGTCGCTGTTGAGATAGAGCAGCCCGAGCACCACCAGTGCCACCGCGATCGACACCGCCGCGAGAATGTGCCATTCGGGAATACGCACGATGGGGGCGGCGAAGGCGAACTTCGGCTTGCGGTCCACGTCGTACACGCCCCAGTAGGAGCCCACCGCACCTTCCAGGTAGGCCTTCCACGGCTGGTCGAAGGCTTCCATCACGTAGTAGGTGATCTGCTCCTTCTGTGCGCGGTGCAGGAAACGGCGCAGAAACAGCGCCTCGTTGGCCTCGGAAGCCACGGCCGACTCGCGCGTGCGGCCGCGGCTCGGCCAGCCGATCTCCGCGATCACGATCGGCTTGTGGGGAAAGGCCTGCTGCAGGCGCTTGTATTGGGCGAGCGAGTACTCGACCGCGCGGTCGACCGGTACGCCTTCCCAGTACGGCAGCAGGTGCACGCCGATGAAGTCGACGTGCTGCGCGAGCTCAGGGTAGGCGAGCCACGTGTGCCAGGTCTCGGCGGTGCCCACCGGCGCGCCGATGGCCTCGCGCGCGCGATCGAGATACTTCTCGAGCTCCTCGAGCGGCAGGTCACCGCGCAGCAGTACCTCGTTGCCGACCAGCACGCGCACCACATTCTGGTGCGAGTCGGCCAGGTCGATCGCGGTCTTCAGCTGCTCCTCGTTCTTGTCGCGGTTACTGTCGAGCCAGGCGCCGAGCGCCACGTTGAGGCCGTGCCTCTCGGCGAGCTCGGGTATGTCGGCGAGCGTCGCGCCGACGCTGTAGGTACGCACGGCGTTGACCTTGCCCTCAAGCAGCGCCAGGTCCGAGTCGATCTCAGCGTCGGTCGGCATCTCGAAACGGGCGGGATCCTCGTTGGCGCGAAACGGCGAGAAGTCGAACCCCTGGATGCGCGTCGGCCACGGCGGCTCGCTCGTGGGGCGATTGAGCCAGGCCCAGGCTGCGAAGGTGAGCGTGGCGAACACCGCAGCGATCAGCACGCTCGGCAGCGTCTTCATGTGTGCGGCGTGCCTACCAGCTGCCGGTGCTGGGCATCGATTTCCACGGCTCCTGCGGCGCGAGGGCAGCGCCTTTTTGCAGCAGCTCGATGGAGATGTTGTCCGGCGAGCGCACGAACGCCATGTGCCCGTCGCGCGGCGGCCGCAGAATGGTTACGCCGTGATCCCTGAGGCGCTGACAGGTGGCGTAGATGTCGTCGACGGCGTAGGCGAGGTGCCCGAAGTTGCGCCCGCCACGGTACTCCTCCGGGTCCCAGTTGTAGGTGAGCTCGAGCTGCGCGCTCTCGTCCCCCGGGGCAGCCAGGAACACGAGCGTGAAGCGCCCCTGCGGGTAGTCGCGGCGCGACAGCTCGGTGAGCCCGAGCGCGTCGCGATAGAACCTCAGCGAGGCGTCGATATCGGTGACGCGGACCATGGTGTGCAGATACTTCATCGTGCTCCTCGCGCGCGGTTGGCTTGCGGAAGCCCGTGCGGACCTCCTTGGTGTCAGAACATCTCCGAGGGCCCCGGCGGCTTGATGTCCACCTTGTGACGCGAGGGTATGAACTCACCGGTGATCATCTCGTCGTAGCTCTGTCCAGGACCCACCATCGGGTACACGCCGGCGTCCGGGTCGATCATCACCTCGAGGAACGCAGGTCCCGTAAAGGCGAGAAACTCGGCGACCACGCGCGGCACGTCCTCCTTGCGCTCGAGGCGCACGGCGTAGCGAAAGCCGTCGGCCTGCGCCGCGCGGACGAAGTCCTTCTTGTGCAGCGAGCGGTCGCTCGCCGACAGCCGGCCCTTGAAAAACAGTTTCTGCCACTGCTTCACCATGCCGTCGCCGAAGTTGTTGAGCACCACAACCTTCACCGGCAGGTCATAGGTGGTTACCGTCTCGAGCTCGCCGATGTTCATGCGGATGCTCGAATCGCCGTCTATGTCGATCACCAGGCGTTGCGGCTGCGCGATCTGCGCGCCGATGGCCGCCGGCAGACCAAAGCCCATGGTGCCCATGCTGCCGGAGGTGAGCCATAGACGCGGCGCGGTGAAGTCGCAGTACTGCGCCGCCCACATCTGGTGCTGCCCGACTCCGGTCGTGATGATGGCCTCGCCGCGCGTGTGGCGGTTGATCTCCTCGATCACGTAGTAGGGCTGGATCAGCGGGCTGGCGCGGTCGTAGTTCATGGCATAGGTACGCTTGAGCGCGTCGAGCTCGGCCAGCCAGGGCGAGAAATCGCGCGTCAACGGGTTCTCACGTCCGTGGGCTGTCAGGGCCCGCAGCGCCTCGCCCACCAGCCCGACGTGGTTCCAGTGCACGCGCTTGACCTTGTTGACCTCGGCGCGGTCGACGTCGAGGTGCGCGATGCGCCGGGCGTTCTTCGCGAACTTGTCCGGCACGCCGGCGACGCGATCATCGAAGCGGGCACCGACGGCGATGAGGAAGTCGCAGTCGTCCACGGCGTAGTTGGCGTAGGCCGCGCCGTGCATGCCGAGCATGCGCATGGAAAGCGCGCTGGTCGTGTCGAGCGCGCCGATCCCCATGAGCGTCGTCACTACCGGGACGCGGAAAGCGCCGGCGAACTCGGCGAGCGCGGTGGCGGCATTGCCGTTGATCACGCCGCCGCCTGCGTAGATCAGCGGCCGCGCGGACTCCTCGAGCATGGCAAAGAACCGCCCGGCCGCCTCGCGCCCGAGCACGGATTCCTCGAGCTCGCGCGCACGCCGACGGAAGCCCGGTATCGGCAGCAGCCCCTCGCCCTGGAATTCGCCTTCCCAGTTTTGCACGTCCTTGGGGATGTCGACGACCACGGGCCCGGGACGTCCGGTACGCGCGATCTCGAACGCCGTGCGCACGGTGCTTTCGAGCTTTTTCGGATCGGTGACGAGGAAGATGTGCTTGGCGACGGCGCCCATCATGGTGGGAACCGGCGCCTCCTGGAACGCGTCCGTGCCGATCGCGGCCGTGGACACCTGGCCGCAAATTACGACAATCGGCACCGAATCTGCCATGCAATCGCGCACGGGTGTAACAGTGTTGGTCGCTCCGGGACCCGAGGTGACGAGGCAGACGCCCACGCGGCCGCTGGCGCGCGCGTAGCCGGCGGCCATGAAGCCCGCGCCCTGCTCATTGGCCGGCACGATGAGGGGGATCTGCGGCGTGCCGGAGCGCACGCACTGCTCGTTGTAGAGGAATACCGCGTCATAGGTGGGCAGGATCGCCCCGCCGCTGTAGCCGAAGATCGCCGTGACGCCTTCGTCGGCGAGCACCTGCATGATCATGCAGGCGCCGCTCATGCGCTGCCCCGCCAGAGGATGCCCGGCCGGGCGAGGCTGGATCACGGTGTCGCTCATGGGCGGCTCGAATCGGCTCCGAAGACTGTAAGAAAAAGCAAACGAGCCGATGAGCCTAGCAGCTTGGGTCCGTGGTGCAAACTCGACGGAATCCTCTATTCTCTCGGGAAATCCGCTTCCGGCCGCGCAGCTGGCGCGAGGTGCGCGGTGCCCCCGACCGACCCGAGTTGCCCCGCATGCGTCATATCATCGCCATCCTGCTGCAGAACGAAGCCGGCGCGCTCACCCGCGTCGCGGGACTCTTCTCCACGCGCGGCTACAACATCGAGTCGCTGTCGGTCGCCCCGACCGATGATCCCACCGTCTCACGCCTGACGCTGGTGACCAAGGGCTCGGACCAGGTGATCCAGCAGATCGCCAATCAGCTGAACAAGCTCATCGATGTGGTCAACGTGCTCGACATGACGCGTGGAGAGCATCTCGAGCGCGAGCTCGTGCTGCTGAAGCTGCGCGTGGACCCCGCACAGACCGACACGGTGCGCGGCAAGGTGGTACGCAGCGGCGGCCGCGTGCTCGACCCGGCGACCGACGGGTTCATCGTTGAGCTGACCGCGAGCGAGGCGGAGGTGAACGCCTTCGTGGCCGAGCTCGGCCGGAGCGCGGCACTCCTCGAGGTGGTACGCAGCGGCGCGCTCGGCATCAGCCGCAACGCCCGGCCGTTGCGGGCGAGGGCGGCGCCCGCCGGCGCCCGAGCCCCTTAAGGCACCAACACCGTCGAGCCGGTGGTGCGGCGTCCCTCGAGATCGCGGTGCGCATCCGCGGCGCGCGCGAGCGGATACGTCTGGCCGATCACCACGCGCACTTTCTTCGAGCGCACCGCGGCGAACAGCTCGCGCGCGGCGCTGGTGAGCTCCTCACGCGAGGCGATGTA
>Ga0187783_10001298_pt1 | contig 18393 bp, 11 predicted proteins | sample 1015_SJ02_MP02_2_FD_132471 | JGI IMG/M metagenome (GOLD analysis project Ga0187783, IMG submission 132471) | Tropical peat soil microbial communities from peatlands in Department of Meta, Colombia - 1015_SJ02_MP02_20_MG | ecosystem: Environmental > Terrestrial > Soil > Wetlands > Peat | place...
CAGGGGGTGGCCACGGGCGGCGAACTCCGCCGCGATCTCGCGCGCCTCCTCGGCCGTGCCGGCCACCCTGCCGGGCTGCACGGGCACGCCGTATTCGGCGAACAGTTCCTTCGCCTGATACTCAAACAGGTCCACGCTCAACCCTCGCTGTTTCTTCTGCTCGTAAGCCATTTGTTCTATCAGAGAGAAGGATCGTCCGAGCCAGCCTAACGCTCCCGGTCGACAGGTGCTTGGCGAGCTACCGGGGGGGACTTCATCTCGGATCTGCCCCCGACGTCAGGGAATTGACGCCTGCGGCTAGGTCGGATCGCGACGCCCTAGGAAAACAGGCGGTCATCAAGCTGATCGGCGGCAACGACGACGATCGCGGCGACGATCGCGCTGTACCCAGCAGGCCTGCGGGAGAACCGCGAAGAGAGCGCGATCAGGACGCCGCAGTGGTGGCCGCCCCCGGCGACGAGCTCGCCGGAGATGCGCGCGAAAGTCGCTGACGTTCTCGGTTAGTACCGCATATCCATGGTCAGACGCACCGGCCAAAGAATCGGCGTCCGGCCGACCGGCGAGCCCGAGCTCGGCCACGCTAACGGCGTCGATGCCTTCTCCGGTTCCGAGCCCAGCCAGAACTCTTGCGTCTTGCAGTTCATGTGGTCGTGGACCAGCTGGCCACCGTCAACCCGGGTGTGGGCTATCGCTTAGCGCAGCGACTTGAACGCCGCCCCGATCTCGGTAGCGCCGGTTAGCCAGTACAGCGTGATGTTATCCAGCACGTGGTCCCGGGTGAGCCCCCCGGCCGCCTGCCCGCCCACGAAGGCACGGGAGATCTTGTAGTAGCTGTCGGTGTCATGGTCGAGCATCCAGGTCGCCAGGGCGACGGGTGAATCCAGCAGGGCGTAACCGATCGTCTGCGGCCGCGTGGCCTGCTCAAGGAAGTAGCCGAAGCCGCCGGTCCTGAACGCGGCGATCGCGTCGAGCGCCGCGCGTTCCGCCGCGGAGGGTTCCGGCGCGCGGGGGCCCGGCGACAGAGAGCCGCCAGCCACCGCGTCCCGGAGGAAGTTCAGGTGAAGACCGGCCAGCCCGTCGGGTGCCTGGCGGCCGAGCGCGTCGGTGACGCCCGCACCCTGGTCGCCGCCCTGGGCGACGTAGTGGGTGTAGCCGAGCCGGTCCATCAGCTCGGCCCAGGCGCGCGCGATACGGCCGGCGTCCCAGCCGACTTCGGTCGGCTCGGCCGAGGCGCCGTAGCCGGGCAGGGACGGCAGCACCAGGTCAAACGCGTCCTCGGCGCGTCCGCCGTGGGCGGTCGGGTCGGTGAGCAGGCTGACGACTCGAGCAGCTCGATCACCGAGCCGGGCCAGCCGTGCGTCACGATCAGCGGCAGCGCGTCGCTGTGCCGCGACTGCACGTGGATCGAGCGAGACCTTGATGTCTGCTTCTTGACGCGGCGTCAGTCCCGTATCGCCTGCGGCGATTTGAGGGCCGGTTAGCTTCTGCTCGGCCGTCCCACTTGGCGGGTAATGCGGCGAGCTCGACATGCCGCGGCCCTCCGGTGCGCCCATCGGCGGCCAGGGTACGGCCAGGGTCAACGGCCAGGGTCAGCGCCCAGGGAGGTCAACCGGCGCGGCCCGCCCGCCCGATGCACGACGGTGAGGCAACACCACTCGTGAAAGGGATCCTGATGAACTCACTGTCTACCCCGGAAGGTCCCGGCTCGGTCACCGGGGCACCGAATCTGCCGAGCGGGTTCGCCGACACGTTCACCAGCCGCTATTTCGACACCGGGGGCCTGCGCCAGCACGTGGTCACCGGTGGCGACGGGCCGCCGCTGCTGCTGCTGCACGGCTGGCCCCAGACCTGGTATGCCTGGCGGCTGGTGATGCCAGAGCTGGCCCGCCACTTCACCGTCATCGCGCCTGACCAGCGCGGCACCGGGCTGTCCGGCAGGCCGCAGGACGGGTATGACACCGGCACACTGGCCGCCGACCTGGTGGCGCTGATGGACGCGCTCGGACACCGGCGGTTCGCCGTGGCCGGCCACGACACCGGCATGTGGATCGGCTACGCCCTGGCCGCCGACCACCCGGACTGCGTCCAGCGGCTGGCGGTCGCCGAGACCCCCCTGCCGGGCGTGTCCCCGTCGCCGCCCCTGTTCGCCAACGCGCACCTGAACAACGCGCTGTGGCACTTCGCGTTCAACCGGCTCGCCGCGGTGAACGACCAGCTCGTCACCGGCCGGGAACAGGCCTACTTCGGCTGGCAGTTCGCCACCAAGGCCGCCCGGCCACTGCCCGACTACGCCGTCCGGCACTACATCGACACCCTGGCCGCCGACCCCGGCGCGCTGCACGCCAGCTTCGCGATCTACCGCGCGCTGGATGACACCATCGCGCAGAACCAGCAGCGCAAGACCCAGCGGCTGCAGATGCCCGTGCTGGGCATCGGCGGCGAGAAGAGCCTGCGGGACCAGGTCGCGGACACGATGAAGCTCGCCGCCGACGACGTGCAGACCCTGGTCATCCCCGGCTGCGGCCACCATCCCCCCGAGGAGGCCCCCGAGGAGACGCTGGCCGCGCTGGCCGCGTTCCTGGCCCCATACCAAGACGAGCAGGGCGCCGCGCACCCCGGGCCGCAGGCGACACCGGTCTAGCCCCTCCCCCGGGCGAGGCCAGCCCTCGGAGCACTCACTTCACGCGGCCCGTACCCGCACGAGGTCACTGGAACGCCCGTTCCTGTCCCGATCCGGGCCGCGCTCAGCACACAACAGAGCCGTGCACAGGGCACGGCCATCGTTCACGAAAGGAACTGTCATGTCCATCAAGAAGAAGATGCTCACCGCCGCAGGGGTACTGTGCCTGGCCGGCGGGCTGAGCGCGACGGGGACACTGGCCGCGAGCGCGGCTACCCCGCAGTGCGGCAAGGCCTGCCTGGAGGTTTACAGCGCCAAGTTCGCCACGCCGGCGAGTCTCGGCTTCGTGGAGACCGTGTTCCGGGGGATCGCGCTGCGCGGCGTGCCGACGGAGGTGCGCCCGGCCAGTAGTTCGAACCCGGCCGAGGATCTCATTGTCCCTCTCGGCCGCCCGGTGCTGGTGTCTAAGTTCTACGCCGACGGCATGGTGTCCGCCGCGGTGGACAAGCGCTTCGGCAGCGAACCCGCGGTGCAGATCGAGTACGCGCCCTACGGCCATCCCACCGGCCTGTGCACGGCGGTGGCCAGGACCGCCTACCAGGACGAGCCCCTGAGCCTGCAGCCGTGCAGCGCCCCGGGCATCACCGTATGGATCATCGATGTCGGCGATTCACCCGCGACCTACCCGCCTTACTTCCCGATCGTCAACGGGTCGGACACCGACTTCGTGCACCCGTTCGCGATGACCATCCTGGGGAACCCGGCTGACCAGCTGTTCACGCCGATCATCATGCAGCACCTGACCGGCAACCCGCACCACGTGCCCGCCGACCAGCTGTGGGGCGCCCACTTCGGGATCGCCGACTGACCGATCCGCAGCCGCGCCGCCCCCAGTCGAGGGGCGGCGCAGCCATATGCTGGCCGTACCACACCGATCGTTCGGAAATTACTGAACTTCTTTGCACCGAGCGTCCGGCGGTACCCATGGCGGGATGTGGTAGCGGACCGCAGCCGGGCAGCCTTGCGGTGGGCGGCGCTTAGCTGGCACCGGCGAGAAAGGCCCGGGCGTCGTGATCACCCCACCGCTGGGATGTCCCCCCCATCACACGGGCCTGGACAGTGCTGATGAAGCGCCCCGGCTACACGCGATTCGCGGCGCAAGGCGGTGACTGGGGCGGGGCGGTCTCGAACGTGATGGCGGAACAGGCACCTCCGGAACTGCTCAGCATTCACGTCAACTGCCCCGGCACGGTTCCGCCCGACGTGGCCAAGTCGCTCCAGGACGCCGACCCGCCGCCGGCCAGCCTGTCAGCCGAAGAAAGGCGAGCGCGGCCGGTCAGGCCGACCTGGTATTCGACACGATCGGCGGCCAGATGCTCGCCCAGTCGGCCTGAGTCGTCAAGCCCAGGGGCACGCTGGTCTCGGTGTCCGCATTTCCGCCTTTCGGCCGTGAGGACGCCAGGGAAATCTTTTTCATCCAGGAGTCCAACCGCGCTCAGCTGATCGAGCTCGCCCGCTGGCCGACCAGGGGCACCTACGTCCCCAGGCCGGCGCCGTATACCCGCTCGCGCAGGCAGCCGAGGCGTACGGCGCGAAGGCGCGTGCAGCATACCCGGCAGAGTCGTACTCCAGCCCTGAACTCCCGCGGTGTGCCGGAGATCGGCCGCGGCTGTCGCCACGAGCAGCAGACTTGACCGCTTCCGGGAAGCTCAGCGCGGCAGGCTTCGCGAAGACGTCGGACGCGGCGACCGTAACGACGGTCGTGTGGCCGCCAGCTAGTTGCCGGGCAAGATGCGGAAGGCGGGTACTCTCCTGCGTTGGCGCTTAGCTGGCACCAGTGAGGAAGGCCTGCACGTCGGCGGCGAACTCGGCGTGGTATTGGAACAGGAAACCGTGCGCCGAGTCCGGGTAGATCTTCACCCGGGCGTCCGGGATCAGGCCCGCAAGCAGGTAGGAGTAGCGCGGCAGGATCATCGGGTCGCTGTCGCCATTGGCTACGAACACCGGCACCCCGATGGCGGTCAGCCGCTGGAGCAGAGCGTGATCGGGGATCCCCCAGGCGCAGATCGCGTCGTACTGGGCCTCGCGTGTCGCCCACGTGGTGGCCGTGTCCCGATCCTCGGTTCTGGCGTACATGCGGCGCAGCGCTTCGGCGCCTGCTGGCCGGCTCGAGGCGGACCGGGTGAAGAACACGTCCAGGTACGCTTCCGGGCTGGTGTTCGGGGTGCCGATCGCGCCGATGACCTCCGGCGCCCAGCCGTGCATGCCGGGTGCGCCCTGGGGCGCCGCGGAGGCCAGGACCAGACGGCGGACGATCGCCGGGCGCGTCAGCGTGATCTGCTGGGCCACGAAGCTGCCGATGGAGAAGCCGAGCAGGTCGGCCTGGCTGAAGCCGATGGCGGCGATGAAGGCGATAGCGTCACGTGCCATTTGCTCGATGGTGTCCGGGGTAGTCCCGGTCGAGCCGCCGACCCCGGCGTTGTCGAACGTCACCACCCGCCGGGCCGTCGCTAGTGCGTCGATCAGCGCCGGGTCCCAGTTGTCGAGGTTGCCGCGGAAATGCTGGAGCAGGACCAGGGGCACCGCGCCCTCGCCGCCGGTGTCGCGGTAGGCGTAGTCGACGCCGTTGGCGGCACGGATCCGGGCGTTCGGAAGCCCCGAATACCCATCGTTCATGACTGGTCACCCACGCCCTTCGCTTGGTTTCCCTCACTTTGACCATACGGTGCCCCAAACCTGAACCAGGTGCGCTGGGGTTCGCGCCCGTCGATGCCCTGGTCCGGGACCCTGGTGAGTACCTTGCGACTGCCTTCTGGCCCTATCGCAGATCAGGATGCGGTCGTGGTAAAAGGTCGACCGCAGCGCTAGGGACCAAGAAGCGCTAGGACGCAGCCGAGATCAGGTCTGGATCAGCTCGGGCCCGGAGCTGGCCAGCGCGCTGGCCAGGTCGTTGCGGGAGCGGATCCCGAGTTTCCCGAACACCTTGCCCAGGTGGTATTGGACGGTGCGCCGGGACAGGAATAGCCGGGCGCCGATTTCCGGGTTACTGAACCCGTCGCGAGCCAGCTGGGCGATCTGCCGTTCCTGCGCCGTCAGGTCGACGCGCGTCTGCACCGTCCGCTTGCCCACCTTCTCGCCGGTCGCCGCCAGCTCGGTACGGGCCCGGTCGGCGAACGCCTCGGCTCCCATCTGCGCGAACATGTCATATGCCGTCCGCAGCTGAGCCTGGGCGTCAGCGCGTCGGTTCTCCCGCCGAAGCCATTCCCCGTAGACCAAGTGCGCGCGGGCCAGGGCGACCGCGCCGCGGCACTGGCCCAGCTGGCCGATCGCCTCCCTGTAGAGGAGCTCGGCGGCTTCGCCCTCGCTGACCAGCGCGCGGGAGCGTGCCTCGATACCCAGTCCCCAGGGGGTGCCACTAGGGCGGGTCGTGCGGGCCAGCAGCTCGACGGCTTCGGCGGCGCGCGCGGTCTCACCGCAGCGAACGGCCGCCTCGACCAGCTCAGCCAGCCCCCAGTTGGCGAAACCGAGCTCCTGCGGGTAGGCGCTGGCCTCCTCGGCGGCGGTCAGCGCATCCCGGTAGCGGCCGAGTCCATTGCCGAGTACCGCGTTGGTGTGCCGGACCAGGCCCAGGCCCATGCCCTCGCCCCGAATCGTCAGGCCGTTGATGGCCGTGTGCGTCAGCCCGGCTGCCTCGGCGGCGCGGCCCTGCCAGCCGGCCAGCGCTAGCGCGCTGTAGGGCGGCAGGTCGTTCCTGGTTGCCTCGGTGATGGCCGCAGTCTCCTCGACGAGCGAGGCAGCCGCCCTGAACTCGCCTGCGTGTAGGTACACGCCGACCCGCTGGGCTAGGGCCAGAGGGAGCACACTCAGCGCGCCAACCTCGCGGGCGAGCTGGAGATGCCGAGCCGAGAGTGAGTACCAGCCCTCGTCATCCCAGACATCGTGGGCGGCGTGGCAGGCCACAAAAAACCAGCGGAGCTCGTCCTCGAGGGCCAGGTCACCGTGGCGGAACGCGGCCACGGCGAGTTGCAAGGCCGGCGTCCCGGCCTCATACCCGTCGGTGATCAGGGCGGCCAGCCCGTCCAGCAGCAGGTCCGGCGCGCGCGCGGGCTGCTGTGCGGCCGGCGCGCCGAGCGCGGCCCGAGCCACCTCTGGCAGGCCGACCCCACCGGCCAGGCGCCCCACGAATATCGCCGCGGCCAGCGCGTCCAGGTAGGTCTCGCGGGCCAGCCGGACGTCGAACGGCTCCAGCTGCCGGGCGGTATCAAGCAGCAACCTGGAGGCATCGGCACCATGGCTGGAGGCGAAAGCCATCTGGCCGCGCAGCAGGCCGATCCGGGCGCGCAGCAGCCCGTCAGCAGGCCCCGCCGCTGCCTGTGTCAGCAGCTCAAGCGCCGCGTCGGGCAGGCCGGCCTGGGCCTTGGCCTGAGCGGCCGTCAAGGCCCGGTCAGCCCGGCGGGCCGGGTCCGGGGTCAGCGCCGCCGCGCGCTCAAAGAACGCGGCTGCCGCCGTCAGACCGCCGCGCGCCTGCGCCCGGCCGGCTGAGCGCACCAGCTCGGCGGCGAGGTCCTCGTCGGGTCCGGACGCGGCCCGAGCCCGGTGCCAGACGCGGCGGTCGGGGTCAATCTGCGGATCGGTGGCCTCGGCCAGGGCGCGGTGCGCGGCCCGCCGTTCGTGCCCCGAGGCCGACCGGTAGACGGCCGAGCGGACCAGCGGGTGCCGGAACCGCACCCGGGCGCCGATCTCGACCAGGCCGTCCTGCGCCGCCGGGTCCACTGCGGCCGCCGGGAGTCCCAGCTCGGCGGCAGCGCGCCACACCAGTGCCAGGTCCCCCGTCGGCTCGGCCGCCGCGACCACCAGCCATTGCCGCGCCGGACCGGGCAGGGCCTCTACGCGCCGCAGGAAGCTGTCCTCGATCCGGCCGGGCAGCGGCAGCACCTCCGCTAGCGTCGCCGAGAGGCCGAAGGCGTCTGCCAGCTGGGCGGGGGTTAGGCCGCGCGGCAGCTCCAGCAGCGCGAGCGGGTTGCCGCGCGTCTCGGCCACGATCTGCGCGGCCACTTGCTCATCCAGCGGCCACGGAACCACCGACCTCAGCAGCTGCCGGGCGTCGTCCTCCCGCAGGCCCTGTACGACCAGCTCCTCCAGTCCGTCAAGGTCCGCGTCGGGCTCTCGCACCGCGAAGACCATAAGCACCGATTCGGCCATCAGCCGGCGGCCAGCGAACGCGAGCACCCGCTTCGACGCCCGGTCCAGCCACCGCGCATCGTCGATCAGGCATACCAGCGGGCCGTCCTCGGTTGCCTCGGCCAGCAAGCTGAGCACGGCCAAGCCGATCAGGAAGCGGTCCGGTGGCGGCCCCGGCTGAATACCGAACGCGGTCTCCAGCGCGGCACGCTGCGGAGCAGGCAGCCGACCGAGTCGATCCAGCACCGGGAGGCACATCTGGTGCAGCGCGGCGAACGCTAGCTCCATCTCCGACTCCACCCCCGCCGCACGCAGAACTCGCAGATCCGCCGCCGACTCGGCTGCGTAATCCAGCAAGGCGGTCTTCCCCACCCCCGCGTCGCCCCGGATGACCAGCGCGCCGCTGCGACCGGCCCGCACACCCGCCAGCAGGGCGTCCAGCCACGCGCACTCGTCGCGCCGCCCGCGCAGCCCGATGTCGGCCATGTCCTTCATTCTCATCGTGCCGACTTCAGCAGGCCAGCTTTGAAGCGCCCGTCGCTCAGGCCGAACACGGTCTCCAGCGCGGGGGCGAGGTCGGCCACGGCGCGGCGCGGGGGTGCAGCGATCGGGCCCGCGCCAGGGGTACGGCCAGGGTAGGCAGCCAGGGATGTGACTGGCGCGACGCACTGGCCCGATGCGCCAACGTGGGCGGTATCCGGCGACCACCAAATCCATCCGGACCGAACAGGAGATCGGCATGTCTGTCACGATCGAGAACCCGGCGGGCGCGACGGCGATCCGGCCGTTTACCATTCCCAGGGTCCCCGACGGGGAACTGGAAGCGCTTCGTACGCGCGTCGCGGCTACCCGTTGGCCCGACCGGGAGACCGTCACGGATTATTCGCAAGGCGTCCCGCTGGCGATGATCCAGGAACTGGCGCGGCACTGGGCCACAGATTACGACTGGCGCCGTTGCGAGGCGAAGCTGAATGCCCTGCCCAACTTCATGACCGAGATCGACGGGCTGGACATCCATTTCATTCACGTCCGGTCCCCGCACGAGGACGCGCTGCCGCTGATCGTCACGCACGGCTGGCCTGGCTCGATCATCGAGCAGCTGAAGATCATCGACCCGCTCACCAACCCCACTGCTCACGGCGCGCCCGCCTCGGATGCCTTCCACCTGGTGATCCCGTCGCTGCCGGGCTACGGGTTCTCCGGTCGGCCGACCGCCACCGGCTGGGACGTCCCCCGCATCGCCCGCGCCTGGACCGTGCTGATGAAGCGCCTGGGATACACCCGGTTCGCGGCGCAAGGAGGCGACTGGGGCGGGGCCGTCTCGAACACGATGGGACGGCAGGAACCCCCGGAGCTGGTCGGCATCCACGTCAACTTTCCCGGCACGGTCCCGGCCGACCTGGCCAAGGCGCTGGCGGCCGGCGACCCGGCGCCCGCCAGCCTGTCAGGAGACGAACTGCGCGCTTACCAGCAGCTGGCCACCTTGTACAGCAAGCGGCGCGCCTACTCCAGCCTGATGGCCACCCGCCCGCAGACGCTGACCGGAATCGCGGATTCACCCGTCGGCCTGGCCGCGTGGCTGCTCGACCACGGCGACAGTTACGGGCAGCCCGCGGCGCCGGTGACCTCGGCCGTTCTCGGGCACACCGCCAACGGGCATCCCGCAGGCGCCCTGACCCGGGACGACGTCCTGGACAACATCACGCTGTACTGGCTGACCAACACGGGGGTTTCCGCGGCCCGCCTGTACTGGGAAAACAAGATCCCTCTCTACAACGATGCCGACGTGTCCATCCCGGCGGCCGTGAGCGCCTTTCCCGGTGAGGGCTACCAGGCCCCGCGCAGCTGGACCGAGCGCGCCTATCACAACCTCATCTACTACAACCAGCCTGAGCAGGGCGGCCACTTCGCCGCCTGGGAACAGCCGCAGATCTTCTGCGCCGAAGTCCGTGCAGGCTTGCGGTCACTACGCGGATAGCGCACGACCAAGCGGGGCCCGCCACCCTGCGGGCTCCCGCCCCGATCCAGGAAAGGCAAGGACTCATGTCCAGCGAAACTGAACTCCGTCCCTTCCGCATCGACGTGCCCGATGAAGCGATCGCCGACCTACGGCGGCGGATCGCCGCCGTACGCTGGCCCACCAGGGAGCTCGTCGCCGACCGGTCGCAGGGCGTGCAGCGGGCGGCCATCCAGGAGCTCGCCCGGTACTGGGCCGCCGAGTATGACTGGCGCGCCTGCGAGGCGCGGCTGAACGCGCTGCCACAGTTCACCACCCAGATCGACGGGGCGGACATCCACTTCATCCACGTCCGTTCCCCGCACGCCGACGCGTTGCCGCTGATCATCACCCACGGCTGGCCCGGCTCGGTGATCGAGCTGCTGGAGATCATCGGCCCGCTCACCGACCCAACCGCGCACGGCGGGACCGCTGGGGACGCGTTCGACCTCGTGCTGCCGTCCCTGCCTGGCTACGCCTTCTCGGCCCAGCCGTCCGAGGTGGGCTGGGACCCCGGTCACATCGCGCAGGCCTGGGCGGAGCTAATGCGCCGTCTCGGCTACACCCGGTACGTCGCCCAGGGCGGCGACCAGGGCGCCGGGGTCACCGACGCGATGGGCCGCCAGGCTCCCGAAGGGCTGGCCGGCATCCACCTGAACTTCCTCCGGGACGCGGTGGCCGGCATGCCGCCGGCCGGATCCTCCGACGCCGAACGCGCGGCGCTCGAGGCGATCACCACCTTCAGGACAGGCGGCTTCGGCTACTTCCTGGAGCAGGCCACGCGGCCGCAGACGATCGGCTACGCGCTGCTCGATTCGCCGGTCGCGCTGGCGGCTTGGATGCTCGACCACGACACCGACAGCTATTACAAAATCGCCCGTGCCTTCACTGGCGGGCGGCCGGCCGGCGGCCTGACCCGGGACCACATCCTGGACAACATCACCGTGTATTGGCTGACCGGCACCGGGGCCTCAGCGGCCCGGTCGTACTGGGAAGGCGCGCGGGCCGCGGCTCTGACGGCCGGGCAGGCCGCCGTGGAGGTGAAGGTCCCGGTCGGCTTCACCACGTTCCCTGATGAGATCTTCCGGGCCCCGCGCAGCTGGGTCGAGAAGTCCTACCCCAGCCTCGGCTACTACCACGAGGCGGCCAAGGGCGGCCACTTCGCCGCCTGGGAGGAGCCCGGACTGTTCACGACCGAGATGCGGGCCGCGTTCAGGCCGCTGCGCTGACGGTCGCCGCCCGGCGGCGACTGGGTCATGAAATCGGCGGTCCGGTACCGGTTAGGGGTTCACCGGCCGGTGCCGGCCGTGTGGTGTGTGACCGTGAGGGCAGCCGATCTTCCGGCCGAGCAGGGAGGGGCGCCCGATGACGAAGCACGCTTATCCGCAGCTGAGCGACCCGGAGCTGTCGGCGTCATGACCGGCAAGGTGGCGGTCATCGCGGGGGATCCCGGGGCATCGGGCTCGGCCTGGTGGCCGGGTACCGGGGCAGGGCTGGGCGGTAGCAGCTTCCGCCCGCACAATCAGGCCGTCGCGGGACCCGGACCTGCTCACCGTGGCCGGAGACCTCGCTGACCCGGCGACCGCCGGCCGGATCATCAGCGCGGCGCTGGAACGGTTCGGCCGTATCGACACCCCGGTCAACAACGCCAGCATCTACCTGGCCAAGCCGTTCACCGATTACTCCACCGCCGACTACGCCGCCCTCACCGCAGTGAACCTGGCCGGGTTCTTCTGGATGACCCAGCGGGCCATCGCCGAGATGGCGACGCGGTACGGCGGCCACGCGGTCAACGTCTTGGCCACGGTGGGCGACATAGCGGACTCGGGCACGGCGGCGGTGCCGCCCGCGCTGACCAATGGCGGACAGGCGGCGGTCACCAGATCGCTGGCCCGGACGGCGGCATGCCATGGTTACGAGAGCCGTCCGGCAGGTAGCCAGTCGGATCGGCTGCTGGTCACCTGGCTAGTTTTCGTCTCGCACTTGCGCCAACGCGGCGTACAGTTCCCGGCGAGATTCGATGCCGAGCTTGGTGAAAACCTTGCGCAGGTGATACTGGACCGTCCGCGCGGACAGGAATAGCTGGGCGCCGATCTCAGGATTGGTGCGGCCGTCGCGGGCGAGCCGGGCAATGAGAGCCTCCTGCGCGGTCAGCGTGCTGACCGTCTCCACGCTGCGCTTGCGGACCTGCTCGCCGGTGGCGAGCAGGTCCTGCCGGGCGCGTTCGGCGAAGCCCTCGATACCCATCCCAGACAGCATCTGATAAGCGGTGCGGAGCTGCTCGCGAGCCTCGGCCCGCCGGTTCTGGCGGCGCAGCCACTCCCCGTAGAGCAGGTGAGAGCGGGCCAGATGCGCTCGGATCTCGGTGCGCCCGAAGCACTCGATCGACTCGCGGTACCAGCGCTCGGCGGCGTCGTCCTGACCGAGGAAGGCGCGCACGCGGGCTTCGATGCCCAGCACCCAGTCGGTCGGAGTGACAGCGGTCCGTTCCGACAGCCATTCCAGCGCGGCCCGCACCAGTTGCACGTCACCGGTCCTGTGCGCCGCCTCGGCCAGCTCGGGCACGACAAAGGTCTCGTACGCGAAATGGTCGCGCTCGAAGGCGTGCCGGGCGCACGCACACGCTTCGCTGTAGCGGCCGAGACCGTTGAAGAGCACCGACCTGGCTATCATGGCGAAATTGACCAGGTTGTGGAGGCCCCCCGAACTGGCGGCCCGAATGATGGCCTCGGTCATCTCCATCGCCTGGGGCTCGTCGCCGCGCCACGCGGCCAGGACCATCGGCGCAGCAGCGACCGGCGACGGGCCGGTCACGCCGGCGATCACGCGGTCTTCTTCGATTACCCGCGCGGCCGCGGCCAGGTCGCCTTCGAGAATGCGGATCGGGACCGGGAACTGGAGGGCGTGCCTGAGTTGCACCAAGGCGCCGGCCTCGCGGGCGACCTGGACATTACGGGCCACCAGGGTTTGCCAGGACGCGAAATCCCACAGCTCCATGGCCAGCAATCCGCCGGCGTTGCCTGCAGTGGACCAGAGCCAGCGGCGGGCCTCCTCGGACCGGACATCCAGGGCCAGGTCGAGTTCGAGCGCCTGGGTCGTGGCCTGCGCGGCGGCCCCATACCCGTCGGTGAACCGCAGCACAAATGCGTCGAGCAGGGCATCAACCGGACGCGGCGGCCCCGGCGGTGCGGGCGGTGCCTCCCGCGCGGCCTGGGCCGCTTGGGCTCTGGTGTCCAGGTCGCCGATCCACAACGCGGCTTCGAACAGGGCTTCCAGATGCGTCTCACGCGACAGGGCCGCACTGACCGGCGCGAACAACCGGGCCGCGGTAAGGAACCGCGGGACCGAGTCAGTGATCCGGCGCTGGTCCGAGGCTATCTGGCCGCGCAGCCGCTCGGCATCGGCCGCGCCCAGCGCGTCCAGCGGCCCGGCTACGGCCGCCGTCAGCAGTTGGGACGCCGCATCCAGTGCTCCCGCTTCCCGTTTGGCCTTGGCCGAGGCCAGCAGCCGCCGGGCCCGGCGCCTCGGATCCGAGGTGAGCAGCGCGGCCCGTTCCAGGAACGCCGCCGCCGCGGCCATCCCGCCGCGCGACCGCGCGCGCCCGGCGGAGTTCTCCAGTTCCGCCGCGATTCCTTCGTCCGGCCCCGCCGACCCCTGCGCACGGTGCCAGGCCCGGCGGTCCGGATCCGCACCGGGATCGGTCTCCTCGGCCAGCGCGCCGTGCGCCGCGCGGCGGTCCGCGAAGGATGCCGACCGGTACACCGCCGAACGCGCCAGTGGATGCCGGAACCGTATCCGCGTGCCGAACTCGGCCAGGCCCGCCTCCACGGCCGGCTCCCCGGCGTCTGGAGTGAGGCCCAGCCGGGCCGCCGCTCGCCACACCAGGTCCGGATCGCCCGACGGATCTGCCGCCGCCAGCAACAGCAGGTGCCGGGTCGGATCCGGCACCGCTTCCAGCTGCCGCAGGAAACTGTCTTCGATGCGCCCCGCCAGAGGTGCCACACCCGGCAACCCGAAACCGCCTGCCAGCTCCTCCGGCGTCAGACCACGGGGCAACTGCAGCAACGCCAGCGGATTCCCCCGCGTCTCCGCGATGATCAGGTCCGCGACCCGCGCATCCAACGGGCCGGCCAGCGCCGAGGCCAGCAACGCCCGCGCATCTTCCCCACTGAGGCCGCCCAGCTCCATTTCCGGCAGCCCGGCCAGCTCCGGGCCTGGTTCCCGCGCCGCGAAGACCAGCCCGACCGGATCGGCCGCCAGCCGGCGGGCGACGAACCCCAGCACCTGCGCCGACGCCTGATCCAGCCACTGCTCGTCGTCAATCAGGCAGACCAGCGGCTGTTCGCCCGCCACACCCGACAGCAGATTCAGTACGGCCAGCCCGACCAGGAACCGGTCCGGCGGCGGTCCCTCTGCCAGCCCCAGTGCGATCCGCAGCGCCTCGCGCTGCGGCGCAGGCAATCGTTCCGCCTGATTCAGCATCGGCCCGCACAGCTGATGCAGTCCCGCGAACGCCAGTTCCATCTCCGATTGCACGCCCATCGCGCGCGCCACCCGGCACCCCAGCTCAGACGACCGTACGGCCAGGTACTCCAGCAGCACCGTCTTGCCCATCCCGGCGTCGGCCCGCACCACCAGAGCGCGGCTCTGGTCGGCCCGCACTGCCTGGATCAGCTGGTCAAGAGCCCCGCGCTCGATGACCCGGTACGCCATCTTGGAGGCACGGCCCCGCTGTCCGGGCTGGGCCGCCGTCGCCGCTACCCGCGCGTCTGGCTGGCCTGGCGGACCGGGGACGCTCACACAACCTCCTGGCACATCACCAGCCATACCAGGCTGTGACCGGCTGCCGACCGAAGCCTACCTGGCCAGGAAACACTGGGCTAGATCGACGGCGGCTGGTGCACCGGGTCCCGGTTGTCCGGGTTCCCGCGGAAGTGCTGGAGCAGCACCAGCGGCACCCCGTCCGCGCGTCCGCCGGTGGTACGGGACGCATAGTCGATTTTGTTGGCGGCCCTCCGGTCCATCAGCTTGATTGCGCGGCCGTCCGGCCTCACGCCCGTACTCACCTGACCTCCTCCGCTCGTTCGGCCGGATCAACAGCCAGGCCCCGGTAACCCGCTCGTATCATCCCGCCTGGCAGATACCGAACAAGCCTGATGATCGCGAGTGGAAATCAAGGGCTGGGCGGGCCGGGCCAGCCGACTGGCACCTGACGCAGGCCACGACTGGCCAGTCCGACTGTGCACTTGGCGGACTCGATCCTGGCTCGGCAGCTGCCACGATGGCAGCGATGCACCCGCCCAGAGTCAATCAGGAGTAGGCAGCTATGCACGGCACCCGCCCCGACACCGGCCTGAACCCACCAGAGACTACCCTGTCGCCATCGGCACCAGCAGACACGGTGCGTGGGAGCCGGCTATACGGCCGCCGCGCCGAATGTCAAGCTCTCGACCGGCTGATAGCGGAGGTGCGGGCTGGCCAGAGCAGTGTGTTGATCCTCCGCGGTGAGGCGGGAGCCGGCAAGACCGCACTACTGGAGTACCTGACCGAGCGGTCGATGGGCTCGGGGTGCCGGATGGCACGCGTGGTTGGCGTGGAGTCGGAGATGGAACTGGCCTTCGCCGGGCTGCATCAGCTGTGCGCGCCGATGCTGAGCCGCGCTGAGCGGCTGCCGGTGCCGCAGCGCGACGCGTTGCGGACCGCGTTCGGCCTGGCCGCGGGGGAACCGCCGGACCGGTTTTGCGTTGGGCTGGCGACGCTGAATCTGCTGGCCGGAACAGCCGGAGAACGGCCGCTGATCTGCCTGGTCGATGACGAACAATGGCTGGACCGCGCCTCGTTGCAGGTGCTGGGATTCGTAGCGCGCCGCATGGTCGCCGAGCCGGTCGGCTTGGTGTTCGCGGCCCGCGACCCGAGCCCGGAGCTGGCCGGGCTGCCCGAACTGCGCGTCGGAGGACTGCGGAATCATGACGCACAGGCGCTGCTGGCCTCCGCGCTGGCCGCGCCGTTGGACGCGCGGGTCGCCGACCAGATCGTGGCCGAATCCAGAGGCAATCCGCTGGCCCTGCTGGAACTGCCACGCGGGCTCAGCCCGGCGGAGTTGGCCGGCGGGTTCGGCCTCACCGGTGCACAGCCCGCCGCGGTGCCGCTGAGCAGCCAGGTCGAGGACAGCTTCGGCCGCCAGCTGGCCGCTCTGCCCGAGCAGACCCTGCGGCTGGTCCAGTTGGCGGCGGCCGACCCGACCGGTGACCGGTCGCTGGTATGGCGGGCGGCCAGGCGGCTGGATATCCGGTCCCAGGCGGCAGAGCCGGCGGTGGAAGCGGGTCTGGTGGAGCTCGGCGCCCGGGTACGGTTCCGGCATCCGCTGGCCCGCTCGGCGGCCTACCGGTCCGCCGCGTTGCCGGACCGCCAGCAACTGCACGCGGCCCTGGCGGAGGTGACCGATCCGATCGCCGATCCCGACCGGCGAGCCTGGCACCGGGCCCAGGCCACGGCGGGGACGGACGAGGACGTGGCCGGGGAGCTGGAGCGCTCGGCCGGCCAGGCGCAGGCCCGTGGCGGGCTGGCCGCGGCCGCGGCGTTCCTCGAGCGGTCGGTGGCGCTGACCGCCGATCCGGCCCGGCATACCGATCGCGTCCTAGCCGCCGCGCAAGCCAGCATGCAGGCCGGCGCGTTCGGGAAAACCCTGGAACTGCTGGCCACGGCGGAGACCTGGCCGCTGGATGACTTTCAGCGCACCCGGGTCGATCTGATACGAGCCCACGTCGCCTTCGCCTCGGGCCTGGGCAGCGACGCGCCCCCGCTGCTCCTGAAGGCCGCGAAGCAGCTTGAACCGTTCGATGACAACCTCGCCCGCGAAACCTACCTGGCCGCCTGGGGTGCGGCGGGAATAGCCGGGTACGTCGCAGGCCCGGGCGTGCTGGCGGACATCTGCCGCGCCATCCGGGCTCTCCCGCCGCGGCCGGGTGACCCGCGTCCGCTCGACCTGCTGCTTGACGGCCTCGCGATGCTGATCGCCGAAGGACCTATCGCTGCGGGGGCCACGATGCAACGCGCAGCGGAAGTGCTCACCAGTATTCCCGTCGACGATGTGCTGCGGTGGGGCTGGATGGCTCCGAATGCTTACACTATGACGTGGGACTTCGACGGCCTGCACGCGATCTGCGTGCGGCAGGTCCAGCTGGTCCGCGACGCCGGCGCCTTGGCACAGCTGCCGCTTTACCTCTCTCAGCTGGGCATAGCGCTCCCGTGGATGGGCGACTTCGCGGGAACTGCCGCGGTCATCGCGGAGAGCGACAGCGTTTCGGCGGCGACCGGGAGCCCGGTCGCGCCCTATACCTTGCTGAGGCTCCTGGCCCTGCAAGGGCGGGAAGCCGAAGCCACGGCGCTGATTGAAAGCACGATCGAGGCCGCGGCGGCCAGCGGGCAAGGGATGGCGGCGGCCTGGGCGCAGTGGGCGGCCGCGGTCCTCTACAACGGCCTGGCCCGCTATCAGAAGGCGGCGGCAGCCGCCCGGTACGTCACCTCGGACGCCCTCAACCCGTGGATGTCCATGTGGGCTCTGCCGGAGCTGGTCGAGGCGGCCGCGCGCAGCGGAGACGCCGAGCTCGCCCGCGACGCGCTGGAACGGCTGGCGGACACCACTAAGCCCGCCAGCACCGACGTCGCGCTAGGCATCGAGGCACGCTGCCGCGCGCTGGTGAGCGACGGCGCGACCGCCGACGAGCTCTACCGCAAGGCAATCGAGCGGCTGGGCCGTACCCCGCTCCGTCCGGAGGTGGCCCGCGCGCACTTGCTGTACGGGGAGTGGCTCCGCCGCGAGGGCCGCCGCGTCGACGCACGCACCCAGCTACGCGCAGCCTACGACGAGTTCACGTCGATTGGGATGGCGGCGTTCGCCGAGCGTGCGCGGCAAGAGCTGATTGCGACCGGCGAGACAGTGCGCAAGCGCAACGTCGAGACCCTTACCACTCTGACCGCGCAGGAGGCCCTCATCGCCCGGCTGGCCCGCGACGGCCGCACCAACGCGGAGATCGGCGCCCAGTTGTTCTTGTCAGGACGGACGGTGGAATGGCATCTGCGGAAGATCTTCACCAAGCTCGGCATCGCCTCTCGCCGCGAACTGCACGCCGCACTGGCGCAGGCTGCCTAGGGCACAACCCCGGCGAGTGTGCACCTGAACCAGGCCGTTGACACCAGCATATGAACGGTCTGTGTTTCGCCACGCCGCGTCCGTGAAGACCGCTTCTCACGTGTGAGTCAGCCGGTCAGAATGCAAGGGTGCACCGCGCGACCAGGCTGACGGACCGGGACGGCGAACGCGGCGTGCTGGACGGGCTGCTCGACGCGGTCCGGGCTGGTGAGAGCCGGGTGCTGGTGGTGCGCGGCGACCCGGGCGTGGGCAAGACGGTACTGCTGGATTACCTGGCCAGCCGGGCACGCGGTTGCCGGGTGGCGCGGGCTGTCGGGGTGCAGGCGGAAATGGAGCTGGCCTTCGCCGGGCTGCAACAGCTATGCGCCCCGATCATGGGGCATCTCGACTGGCTGCCGGTGCCGCAGCGCGAGGCGCTGCGGATCGCGTTCGGCCTGGCGGCCG
>Ga0187783_10001299_pt1 | contig 18392 bp, 15 predicted proteins | sample 1015_SJ02_MP02_2_FD_132471 | JGI IMG/M metagenome (GOLD analysis project Ga0187783, IMG submission 132471) | Tropical peat soil microbial communities from peatlands in Department of Meta, Colombia - 1015_SJ02_MP02_20_MG | ecosystem: Environmental > Terrestrial > Soil > Wetlands > Peat | place...
AAGCAAAAATCCGTGAGGAAACTCGGCGGCGCCGGCATAGCGTTCGACGCGCAGCGTGTTGTGCATATGCGCGAAGGTCTGCTGCTCCGGAATGAGCGAAACGTGGAACCGCGCCGCGTATCCGGCAAGCTCGTGCAGTTGTGCGGGCGTAATCCCATCGAGCGGCGCCGGCAGCGGATCGGTGGGACTGATGAAAACGTGCTCCATGTACGGCGAATAGCCGTTCATCTTGAAGGCCGCGATCGTGCGGATGCGCTCCTCGAAGTAGCCCATCGTCGGCAGGGGCCCGCGCGAAACGTCGTCGGAGAGAATCCGCCACGACAAGGCCGGGCGGTCTTCGATCCGTACGCACGGCATCGCCCAAGATTCGTTTGCGCGCACCGGCAGTTGCGCGAGCGTCATCGCCGCGTAAAAAGCGCCGGCCGCGTCGGAACTCTCGATCAGCGCGCGCCCGTCGCGAACCGTCAGACGATATGCCTGCGGCTGAAGCGACTGGTCGCGGCGCACGGAGATCGCCGCGCTGGACGCCGTAACGGTTTCCAACGATCCGATGCGCAGTGCGCTCCAGCGTTCGTCGAGTTCGGTGCGCGCCGCCGAATCGAAAGAGGCCGCAATGGTTCGCGGCACTGCCGCACCGCTGCGCGCGCACGTCAAGTTTTCGATTCGAACCGGACGGGGGATTAAGTGCAGCGAGGCGGCTGCGATCGCAAGAAGCGGCAATGCGGGGTTAACGGCTCATCTTCGCTGCAGCGGCCCGAATCGCCGCGTCCCGCTCGTCGAGCTGCGCTGTAACGTCGTCGAAATATCCGGCCGCAGATTGCTCGTCGAGCGATGCGGCGCGATCGGCAAGCTCGATGGTCGCGGCGTCCGCCGCCGCCACCGCCCCGCCGTCGCCCGAATCGGCTTGCGCTCCGTGCAGATGGGCGAACGCGTCGAAATCTGTGAACTCGACCCGCAAGAGCAAATCGTCGGCGCGCTTTTGAAGCGCGGGCGGGAGTTGCAGGCGCTCGGCAAAATTCGTCAGGGCTTCGCCGAGGTATGCGCGCACGTACTCATCCGAGCGCCGGCGGCCGAGATCGTCGTCGTAACCGGGAAAGTTGGCGATTTTCGCGCGCAGCAGCTCCAGCGGCGTCATATTTCCACAGGTACGACGCGTCCCGGCGAGGGGCCTCGAAGACGCTCTGGGAAGATACTCGCAGTGAGACAAACGTGGCCCGCATATCTGGTAGCGGCGGCCTGCTTTGCAATCGCGCTTATTTCCTCGATCGCAAACATTTCGCTGCTCGGCCAGGTCAAGCAGCAGCAGCGCGAGATCGTCAATCTGTCCGAGCGATCGACCGCGCTCGCGCGCAATCTCGTGGTCGAGCGAACGGCCCTCTTCGATATTCTCGACCCGCATGCCGGTCATTATCGCATCGGCGAGGGCGAAGTGATCACCGGCCCAAGCCGCATATACCTCGCTTTGCGCGCGCTGCCGGAGCCGCCGCGCGGCAAGGTCTATCAAGCATGGACGCTGCCGAAAGGCTCGACCAAAATGCTTGCGTCGCCGACGTTCCTTCCGGATGCGCGGGGCGTTGCGCTCGTCGTGCTTTCGGCCGACCCTCGTTCCACCGCCGAGGTCGCCGTCACGCTGGAACCCGACGGCGGCAGCAAAGAACCGACGAGCAAGCCGTTGATGGACGCCGCGTTTGAGTCGCAATGATCCAGCCCGTTACGGACGTAAACGAAGCGGCGGCGCTCGCCTACCTCGCGCGCTCACCGTATCTCAACGTCTTCATTAGCCACATTCTGCTGCACGATCTCCCGCCGCCGGCGCGCCGTAACGTAGCGGTGGCGCTTGATGGCGAAAGCGTCATCGGCGTCGCTTACTACGGCCGGCAGTTGGCAATCTCCGCCGACCCGGCAGCGCTGCCGGCCTTCGGCGAACGCGCAAAGCGCCGGCGCGGCGAACGCATGATCGTCGGTCCGCGACAAACCGTTCGCGGGCTTTGGGAAATCGTGCGCGGCTGGCACGAGACGCCGCGCCTGGTACGCGAGCGCCAGTTCGTGATGGCGATCGATCGCGCACGGCTGCGCCTTTCGCAGCAGCGCGTCGCCGTGCGTCATGCAACGCCCTCCGAGTGGCGCGCGGTTGCGGACGCTTCGGCGCAGATGATCGAGCAAGAGTTGGCCTACGATCCGCGTCGCGGCTCGCCCGACTTCGGCACGAGCATCGCGCAGATGGTCGAACGCAAGCTCTGGTGGGTCGGCGTCGCCGGCGATCGCCTGTGCTTCTTCTGCAATCTCGGCCCCTGGTGCAGCCGGACGATCCAGCTGCAAGGCATTTGGACTCCGCCGGACCTGCGCGGCCAAGGGCTGGCAACGGCGTCGCTTGCGGCGATCTGCGATCGGTTGCTCGAGTTCTGGCCGACGCTCTCGCTCTACGTCAACGACTTCAACGCCCCGGCAATCGCGCTCTATCGGCGCGTCGGGTTCGAGCACGTCGGCGACTTCCAGACGCTGCTCTTTTAGGCGATCGAGCGCACCGTTTACGTTCTGGCGTGCAACCAGGGATCGTTCGTCACCGCCTCCACCGTTAGGCCGATGTTGACGGTGTATCCCACAAGCAGCACGCCGGCCGGCGTCAGCCGGCTATCTACGATGCCCCAATCGCGCCGGTCGATGGTTAATGCGGCAGTATAACCGACTCGCCAGCCGTTGCCTTCGGGAATTATGCCGACGATCTGCACGGGGAATGTCACGGGCTTGGTTACGTTCTTGATGGTTAGGTCGCCCGTGACTACGAATTCCGAATCACTCTTTGTCTTGATCGAAGTCGAGTGGAAGGTCATCGTGGGGTATTTCGCCACGTCGAAATAGGTGGGCGATCGAAGATCGGCATCGCGATCGTGGTTGTCGGTATCTTCGTGGCTCACGTCCAGCACCGCGTCGATACGTTGTGGAACCGGCGTGCGACCTGCGTTCACGATCGTCAGTTCCTGAACCGGGATATGTCCCCAAACTTTGGAGACGACCATGTGTGACACCGTGAATTCGGCGCGGCAATGGACTAGGTCGGCGTTCCAAACGACCGGTTCGGTCGCAAGGCTCCGCGCGGGCATCGCGATGAGCACGAGAAGCGCGAGCACGCATAGCACCTTTGGAACCCGCTTGACGTGAGTCTCGAGCGCACTTATGAACGAGGGCGCGAGAAGACGTTCGATCAAGCTGGATTCCGACTCGCGATATCCTTCTTGAAGCAGCTTGCGTTTGAGCGAAACCAATCGCTCTTTGGCCATCGGCCTGATCTGAAACGTAACCTTGATAGTCTCGTCCGGCATGTTATTAACCCCCGCTTATATCGTGCGCGTAACAACGAAGATGGCTTGGGCGCCCTGCAAGACGTATGCAGGCGTTGGAATCGGCGGCGTCCCCGGAGTCCCTCCGTAGGTCACTCCGCCGTTGATGACCGTAAACGGATTGGCGTAGACGTTGGTCAGATTCGTACCGTACAGGCCGTATTGATAACCGCCGTGAGTGTAGACGAGGTGGGCGTTGAGCGTTGCGAACGGTCCACGATTCAGCTCGTTGTACCAGCCTTCATAGTTCAACTCTGCCCCATATCCGAATCCGGCGGCCGGCTGTTCTTCGATTGCCACATAGGCTTTGTGCAGCGGTTGGCCGAGCGATTGTTCCAGCGCCGGCATCGTGCCGTCTTGAATCGAAACGGGAATCACCGTGAGGAACGAGCTGTCCACGTCCCAACCGGCGCGTGCGTGCAGAAACGCGCCGAGTTGCTGGTCGGCCGTAACGTCGATGCCGCGGTAAACGCCGTTCCCGGCGTTCGCCGGCATGGCGATCGGACACGCAACCGGATTTGCCGGCGTTTGGCAGTTTGGAATAGGCACGGGAACGGTTTCGCTCGATGGCGAGCGGAGGTTCGTTTGATAGAGGTCGGTTGAGAGATGCAATGCATGCGGCGACGTCCCGACGATTTGCTCCATGCCGAGATCGAAATCGGTCGCCCGATCCGGTTGCAGATTTGGATTGCCGATGTAAATCACGCCGCCAACGGGCACGCGATCGGCCGGCGGGGGCACCACCAGCTCGGCAAGCTGCGGGGTCTGAAACGTCGTGCCGATCGATCCGCGAACGGCCGTGTTTCCGGTCGGCGTCCAGACAAGCCCAGCGCGTGGGTCGAGGCTGTGGCCGAACGTGCTGAACCAACTGTCGTATGCAGCCAGCGAGTAGTGAATGTGCGTCGTCGGGTCGCCGTTATAGCGTAAGACGGCATATCGCTGCGTCTGGCCAAGCGAGTAGGTCTGAATCGGCGGAGCTTCTTGCGCCGGAGAGATCAGCGGATCCGTCGAGACCGTGCCGGCCGGATTCGTTGAGAACGCGTTTCCGCTTGGCCCGATAGGGTTTGGCAGCGGTTGCGCTTCGGCAATGACTTGGCCTTGCACGTAATTGGTCGTCAAGCTCTCGTTGTCAACGTCGTATTTAAACGAGAGCTCGCCGTTGCCGAAGTGATGATCGAGCTGAATCCAGTCGTCGTTGAGCAGGTCGCGCTGGTTGTAAAGATACTGCAACGTATCGGCGCCCGGTCCCGAGACGGACTGCGACCACAGCGACGTCAGGTGGCTGAACTGAAAAAGCGTCGCGGGAGCGCCGTTCACGAGTTGGTTGCCTAACGGCAGCTGTGCGTCTAGCCCGTAATTCGATTGGTGTTCGCCCAGATACGTTCCGGCAAAGCTCTGATACCCGCCGTCCGGCGGCGGGGTGTAGTTGGTTAGCAGCGCGGAATCGTCTTTCGTGATGTCTGCGTTGCGAAAGTCGAGCTGCAAATAACCGTAGCCCGTTGGGCCCCCGAGCTGGTACCGGAGCTTCGTCAAGAGTGAGGTGCCGCCCGAGTAGTCGCCGACGCTTTGCAGGCTCAGCGGAGTAGCCGGAGGCGGAACGCCGGCCGGCGGCGCGAGGACCGTTTGGTTGACCGAACCCATCGAGGTCGCACCGTGGAGGGAGAGCGCGTATCCCCAGCGATCGTCACTGCCCGTCGCTTGAACGGTCGAACCAAACGTTCCGAACGTGCCGCCGAAGATTCGAATGAGCCCTTGCGGCGTGACCGTCGGCTGCAACGTCACGATGTTGAGACCGCCTCCGATTTGGTTCGGTCCCATCAGCGACGACGGAGCGATTCCGTAGAGAACCTGCACTTCCTGAAGCGCCGCCGGGTCGAGCAGCGAGACGTCGAAATCGCCGGTGTTACCGTTGTTCTGCTGGTGTCCGTCGATGTCGACGAGCGTCTCGGTCGGATCGGGACCGCGCACCGCGAACGTGACGGTCGCGTTGCTGCCGCCTCCCAAAGGAATGATCGGAGTCACGGAGAGTTGCGGCCAAACCATCGACGACACGGCCGTGACGCCGGCCGCTGCGGCGCTTTGAGCGTCGAGCGTCACGCTCGGCGCCGATGCCGTCGAAACCGTTTCACCCGCCGCGGCACGCACCTGGCCGATCACGGTCAGCGTGCCGTTCGTCGCCGCTGAGAGCGCAATCGAAAGCGTGGCGCCACCCGGGCCGATCGTCACGGTTCTTTGTGAGATCGGCTGATAACCCGGGGCCGACGCTTGAAGCGCGTACGTGCCGCCGCGGACGTTCTTGATGATAAAGTTGCCGCGCGCGTCGCTTCGGGCGCTCTGATATTCCCCCGGCGCGGAAAGAATGATCGTAGCTCGAGCGATCGGAGTACCGTCGTTTGCCGTTACCCTGCCCGTGACGTCGATCGTCGAACTTTGCGACCGCGCGATCGCAAACGAGACTCCAAAAATCGTGAGCGCTAGAACGAAATGCGCGCACGGGCGCACGCATGCGCTTGGATTAACCATGGATCTGCTCCTAAAGACGAAGGCTTCGGTTGTGAGAGGTTACGCGAAGTTCGTCGCAGGAGGTCCCCGTTTGGAGAGGCACCGAGTGCGCGGCGTTCGACGGCGCAGAGGCGCGCACGAGCGCGCGAGCGCAGCGTAATCGTCCGGCGGGCCATCGTCGCCGGCGCGTCGCACCAATGTTTCGATCACCGTAACGATGGAATCGCGATACGAGATCAGCCAGCGCGCTACGGCGTAGACGAGCAGCGTGACGATGCCAGTGCAAACCACGGTGGTTGACAAACCGAGCGGAATCGAGCCGCCGAACGCGTCCGCCAGCCGCTGCACCGGCACCCCGTCCAGACGTCCATCGAGATACTCCATCGCCGGCACGATGGCCGCGCTCGCGCCGATCACGCCGGCAAACAGCCCAAGCGCGTCGCGCAGGCGAATCGCGGGCCGTGCCAGCTTTGCGCGGTTCCGTACTGCAATCTCGCAGCAAACACGTAGTCCGCGCGCGAGCAATACGACGGCGAGGACGAAGGCCGCGCCGCTTACGAAATCGCGTGAGGAGTGGGGAAGGCTGTCGTAACTGTCGCGAGCAAGCGCATAGTCGCCAACGACGTCAATTGCGAAATGCGCCAGCGCCGCGCCTGCGGCGGCGGCGCAAAGCGCAAGCCAAACGAGCGTGCGGATTCCAACGCGCACGCGGGCGGCTTCGACACCCCACACGGGCATCCTATGCCCGCGCGGCTTGACCGGTTAGAACGTCAGTGCGATGAAGGCGCCATCCACATCGTGCCGCCGGCCCATTTGACCTCAATCGGGACGCATGAACTGGTTTGCGCGCCCGAGTACGTCACGTCGTTGTAGAGGCTGAGTGTGTGGCTGATCGTAACGCCGGGGGTGAACGTTCCGACGTCGGTCACGCGGCGCAGGTAATGACTCGACGCGTTGCGGTAACCGACTGCAAATGTAATGCTCGCTGCCGTCTTGCTGCCCATGATTACGTACTCGATGTGGGTGCCGTTGGCCATTTGGCTCATCGGCTTGGGCTTAACCACGGTGCAGCTCTTGATCAACACGGGCGCGGCGGCTTGCGCAGGTGCCATCGATAGCGTTATCGCTGCCGCTGCGGCCAGCGAAGCGGCGATGAAGCGACCGAAAGATTTCATTTTCTCCCTTTCAGCTAGAACGAAGGAAGCAGGAGGCGGCTTTCCTTCTGCATCAAGCCCACCCCTGCGACCCGATATGCCGAAGATACTCGACAGCGTCGAGGACCCGGACGGCAATCGTCTCGAAGTCTGCGTTAGCTCCTAGCCGGAAGGGAATTGCAAAGCATGGCCATTCGCGGGTTCTTGCAAGGCGCGGCACTGACGACCACGATCGCGGCGATGGTTGCCTGCGGACATTCGGGTCAAAGCGCGACGACGTCGGAGCTGACGGCTAGCCCCGACACCTACGACGACCAAGACGTTACCGTATCCGGGACCGTCAAGAATCCCACCACGCGGCAGACCCGCCGCGGGACGGCGACGATTTATCAGCTCTGCGACAACGCATGCATCAACGTCATCCAATTCGGAGGCGGCTCGGTGAGCGACGGAACGGCGTCAACCGTTACCGGCCATTTTCGCGCCTCGTTCGGACGGCAGCGGAAAATGACGAACGTGCTTATCGTCGGCGGCCGGAGGGAGTCGCATGGGTAGCGGACTGCCGTACCCTGACAAGGACGACGACGCGATTGCGCCCGACGTTGCGCCGCGCGACGAGCAGCCGATCGATCCCGCCGACGCGGTTCGGCTCGAACAGGACAAGTACGGCGAGAGCAGCGCCGACGAAAACCGCGGCGATCAATACGACGAACATCACGGGCAGCCTGACGACATTGTGTAGCTAACGACCTACGTTGGAACGCAGGCCGCCCAGGTCAGCTCGTTGGCGGCGTTACTGAACGTCCACCAACCCGCATAGCCCGGCGTTCCGGGAGAGCTCTGGACTCCGGGATGCTGCTGGATCGGCGGGCCCGGCCATTGATTGTCGCCCATCGCGCCGCCGATAACCGAGTAGCCGCTACCGCACCCGGCGTAGACGGCTTTCGGGTTTTGACTGTTGTTCCACGCATGGCGGATAACGATGCCGGCATTGTTGCGGACGCACGACGCATATGCCGTGCCGCCGCCGGTAACCCAATACGTGTCGGTGTTCGGATCGAACCACGACGCTTTCACCGTCCCTTGACCGTAGCCGGAAACGAGAGTGTAGCCGGCCGGACAAGACGCGCCGGCCACGCCGTTGTTGGCAAAGCCGGAGCGCCACGCAAACCTGAGCCCGTTGGGTTTCTTCTTAATACACGACGCAAAGGCTTCCGCGCTGGCTCCCTCGTTGGGAGTCACGATCCAACTGCCAAGATTGCTGCTCGCATAGCCGGTTCCGACCGAAGTGCCGTTGTTGCTGCTCGATCCTCCCGCTATTACTTTGTAATCTCGCGGGCATTGCGCAATCGCCGGCTGTCCTTTCGATCCCCAAACGGCCTGCTCTTTGAAGTCGGAAAACGTTAGGGTTACCGCCTTAGCTTGCTGCGCGCCCGGCACGCCGGCGGGTCCCATTCCCGCGCCCGGGCTCGAACAAGCGCCAAGCGCGATCAGGGCGATTGCCATCGCGGCCGGAGTCCTCAGATGGAGCCTAAGCGGCTCGTAAATGCACATATTCGACCTCTTAAACAGCAACGCAAAGCGGCTGTGGCCGTCAGAGTACTTAGCCCGGCCAGGCGAGCAACCCTCCTACAGGAGCATCGCCTCCGAAATGGCCAGGTCGTCGCGCCATTGCCGGCCTTCGTCCATCAGCTCCTCCAGCTGCTCCGGGCCGAGGGCCTCCGAAAGGGCGGCGACCAATGCTTGGTATTCGCGCTGCTCGCTATATTCGCGCGCCCGGTCGAGCGCTGCCAATCGTTCGTCGACGTAGCCAATCAGACGCGCGGCGCGCGAGCGAGCTTCGAGCCCGTTGGGACGACCGGCGCTGTTCAACGCGGCGGCCGCGGCCAGGTGCTGCAACGCCCAGGCGGCGCCGATATCGTAGTGCAGCGCGCGCGCCATCGCAAGGGCGTCGCGCGCGCTCGAGCGCGCGGCGTCGTAACGCCCCAGCGCAATTTGGTACGCGGCGGAATTGCAGGTGAGAAAAGCTTGTCCTGAGGCCGACATGGCGCCGACATCGGCCGCAAGCGCGTCGTTGACGATACGCAACGCCGCCTCGGCGTCGCCTCCTTGAAACTCGGCTTCGGCCAGATTCGTAGCGACCGCCACCGCTAAGCGCTCGGCATTATTGGCCTTGAAAACGGCTAGCGCTTCGGCATAATATTTTCGAGCGCCGGCGACGTCTCCGAGGAACGCGCGCGCGATCGCGATGTTTTCCAGCGTGGCTCCGGTCAGTATCCGCTCTCCCAAACTTTTAAACGTTTCCAGGGCTTCGCGCAACAGCGCCTCACCTTCGGTGATTCGACCGATGAGGATGAGGCCGCGCCCCGCGTGCCGTTGCGCATGGGCCGTGCCTAAGGCGTCGCCGAGCGACCGATAGCGCGCCAACGCCCGCTCTGCAGCCGCGTAGCTCGCTTTATGCAAACCGAGCACCGCGTCGATCGACGCCTCGCTCATGTCGAGTGACGCAATCGTCGCCGGCGCCGTCGAATCGTCGATGGATTCTTGCGCAAGGCGAATCCAACGGCGCCCCTCAGTAGTCGCAAGGAAAGCCCACGCTCGCGCAAGCGTAGTTGCCAGCTGGCGCCCCAAGGCGACGTCGCCGCCTCCGGCAAGGCTCCATTCTAATGCCGCCTGCCAGTTTTCCATTTCCGGTTCGACTTGCGCCGACCACTCGCGGTCGGAAGTGGTGTTATAACCGTGCTCGAGGCGTTGCGCTAAATCCAGAAACGCACGCGCGTGGGCGTGCGCAACAGCTGCGTGCTCGCCGTTCTCAATCAGCTTCTCGCGCCCGTATTGCCGCGTTGACTCCAACAGCCTGTAGCGGCCGTCCCCTTCTGGATCGGCTTGCACGAGCGACTTGTCCACGAGCGACGATAGGAATTCGACCATTGCAATTTCGTCGAGCTCGTCTCCGCCGCATACGGCAGCAGCGCTGTCGAGCGTGAATCCTCCCGCGAAAATCGAAAGCCGCGCAAACAGCGCGCGTTCTTGATCGGAAAGCAGCTCGAAGCTCCAATCGATCAGCGCGCGCATCGTCTGATGGCGCGGCAACGCGCTGCGGTCTCCGCCGGTGAGCAGGCGAAAGCGCTCGTTCAGCCTCGTTGCGAGCTGCTGCGGCGAAAGCACTTTGATGCGGGCCGCGGCAAGCTCGATCGCCAGCGGGATGCCGTCCAATCGCGTTGCGATCTCAATTGCAAACGGCGCGTTTTCATCGGTCACGCTGAAGCGCGGATCGGCGGCCTGCGCGCGCTCGCTGAACAGCACGACCGCTCCGTAACGCATCGCGAGATCGGCCGAAATCGGCTGGTTGGAAGGCGGAACCGCCAGTGAGGGCAGCCGAAAGACCCGTTCGCCGGCGACGTTCAAGCTTTCGCGACTCGTCGCCAAAACGGTTGCTCCCGGCGAACGCCGCAAAATAGCCGTAACGACACGACGCACTTCACCGATCACGTGCTCGCAGTTATCCAGGATCAGAAGCTGCCGCCTCCGCTCGAGATAAGCGATCAGCGTGTCGAGCAGCGGAGCGTTGGCAGATTCGCGAACGCCCAGCGCGCGCGCAATAGCACCAGATACAAGCGACGGATCGGAGATCGGCGCTAGCTCGACGAACCAAACCCCGTCGTCGAAACGTTCCAGCAGCTCGGCTCCGGCGGCAATCGCGACGCGAGTTTTACCGGCGCCGCCGGTTCCCACAACCGTTACCAGGCGGTGGCCCTCGGTCAGCCGCCGGATCTCGTCCACTTCTTCCTCACGGCCGACGAGCGACGTGAGCTGCTGCGGCAAATTGTGATGGAGATGTCCTAGCGATCGCAGCGCCGGAAACTCGTCGCGCAATCCTGGAGCGACGAGCTGATAGACGTGCTCCGGCTGCGCGAGATCCTTGAGCTGGTGGGCGCCGAGATCGCGCAGCTCGGTATCGGGCGAGATTTCGGTGCGCGCGAGATCTGCGGTCGTGCGGGAGACCAGCACTTGGCCTCCATGTCCGACTGCGAGCAGGCGGGCTACGCGATTCACTGCCGGACCGAAATAATCGGCGTCACGCTCCTGCGCGGTTCCGGTATGCAATGCCATGCGCACCAGCATGACGCCGATCTCTTCGAAATCTTCGCGCTGCAGCGCGCGCTGGGCTTCCAGGGCCGCGGCGATCGCTTCGGGTGCCGTCGCGAAGGCCGCGCAAAACGCATCGCCGACGGTCTTGAAGACCCACCCGCCATGTGTTGTGATAGCTTCGCGCATGACCTCGTCATGACGCTTCAGAGCGGCGCCCATTGCGCTACGATGCTCTTCCCATCGACGCGTGCTGCCTTCGATGTCCGTGAAGAGAAAGGTCACCGTGCCGGTTGGGCGCGTCATGCGTGAGTCCGCTTCCAGACCAGGGCCGAGGATTCCCGAGCCGCCTGGGGTGAACGACATGCGATGAACTTCGAGTGTCGCTGCCCCCACGCTCCATTTTCGCCCGGCGTTTTTGGCCAAGCGCAGCGCCTGCTTGGCCGGAGATCGTTTCTGATCGGCGCGGCTGCGGCCGGCGCCGCGCTGCTGGCGCCGTGGCGAGCGCGCGCCGCAGACGTGACGGTCTTGAAAGCAGCGCGGCTCTTCAACGGCCACACGTTGCTCGCGCCAGGCGTGCTGGTGATCGCGGGCGACCGCATCGTCTCGATGCACGAAGGCGATGCGGGCGGCTCGGCGGGGATCCTCGACCTCGGCGATGCGACGATCATGCCGGGACTGATCGACTGCCACACGCACATCGCCGACTTCGTTCTGCCCTCGTATTACCTTACGCTGATGTTTGGGAAGTACCGGACCGCCGACAACGTGCCCGAAGCGACAATTTACAGCATCCGAAACGCGCAAGTCATGTTGCGCAACGGCTTCACGACGGTTCGCGACGTCGGCGGCGGTGCGGGCATCGACCTTGCGATTCGCAACGCCATCAACGACGGCGCGATCGTGGGACCGCGCGTTTTAGCGGCCGGACAGGCGCTTTCGATTACCGGCGGCCACGGCGACTCCAACGACGTTCCGGGCTGGGTGGACGAGGATCCCAGCGTGAGAGCGGGCGCGATTTCCTACGGCCCATACGGCTTTCGCGAGCTGGTGCGCGAGCACGTGAAGCTGCACGTCGATCTCATCAAGATTCTGGCGACCGGCGGCGTGCTTTCGTACGGCGACGTTTGGGACATTCCGCAGTTCAATCTCGACGAAGTCCAGGCGGTAGTCGACGAGGCGACCAAGTTTCAGCGTAAGGTTGCGGCTCACGCGCACGGCGACGCCGGGATTGCGATTGCCGTCGAGGGCGGCGTGCACTCGGTCGAGCACGGAACCGGCGTCAGCGAGAAAACGCTCAACAACATGCAGCAGCGCGGCACGAATCTCGTGCCGACGATCTGGGCGCTCGACTCGATTTTGCAGCCGGGCAACCCGAATCACATTCCTCCGAGCTCGGTCCAAAAGGCCGAGTATGCTGCGCAGCTGCGCAACGCGGGCATGCATCGCGCGATCGCATCGAGCGTAACGATCGCTTACGGCACCGACGCCGGGGTCTTTCCGCACAAGCAGAACAACAAGGATTTCGCGCTCCTCGTCGGGCTGGGCATGCGGCCCATCGACGTCTTGCGCTCGGCGACGTCGAACGCCGCTGCGCTGATCGGCACGACCGACCGCGGCGTGCTCGCGCCCGGCAAGCTCGCCGACGTCGTCGTCTTCAACGGCGACCCGACCCGCAACATCGCCCTGATCGAAAACCAACCCGCGCTCGTTATGATCGGCGGCGCAAAGGTCGAGCTGTCGCGTCTATCCGGCTAGCGGATGGGCCGAATGGACTACGAGATACTTGGGCCGTTTGGCCCAACTACGTTGCCCGATGCTCCACTAAGATGCGAGTATCTGCCTCCCAGAAAGGAAGAAGCATCTTGTATACCAAGGACCTTGCAGCGTCGGATTTAGAAGCGGCCTCAATTATTGCGCTTTGGCTGCTGATTCACGGCGGAGACCCCGCGCCGAAAACTCAAGACGAAATCGCCGCGGTCGCGGGCCGAATAATCGCAAGCCTCTCAACGTTCGCTTTCGGCGGCGCCGGCGAAGCGTCCGTTGACGCCATCAGAAAGCGCCTCGCAAGCCTCAAGGTTGAAGTCAAAGAGGGAGCGAGCGCCGGCACAGGACGCGGCGGTTCGGACATTAGGCCGGATTATGTCGTCGTGGGCAGTGGCCGGGTTCGTTATCTCGTCTGGCCTAATCCCGACGGCGATCCGATCATCGTGCCGATCCACGAAGAAACGCTGATGTAAACGCAGACGATAATGCGGCGGTCGCGGAGCGGTCCTCGACCGCCGTCCCTCTCCGGAAAGAACGCAAACGAGCGCTTGAACGATTGCTTGCTGCCTCTCGCTCGCTGAGGCAGGGGCCTAAATGGCCGCAGTTAAGTTGTAGCCGTATGTCCACCCCCGCATCCGGCTCGGCTTTGCGTGGGGTGCAGCGTATGCTTCACCTCGCGCTTGTCGGCCTTGCGGCCTCGATCGCAGCGTTGCTTTCGCACGTTGTCATCGACGTTGCCGGGGACTATCTGCTCAAGCGCGATGCGTATGATGGCATCGCGCATGGATCCCGCGGCATATTCGTGATCGCAATCGCGGCATTGACGCTGGCTGTGGCCGCGCGTCTGATATGCGACCTTCTGGATCGGCGGTGCGGCTCGGCGGCGTCGCTCCTTCGCCTCGTGCGCTGCTCGCTTGGGAAGCCGCTTGCGTTCATTGCGCAAACGCTGGTCGCCGCCGTCGTCACCCTGATTGCGATGGAGATGTTTGATTGCCTCGCCGCGCACGTGACGGTCCATCGCGCGGCCGACCTGCTCGGCGGATCATTGCCGCTGGGGCTGAGCGCGGTCTTCGTCGCGGCTTCGCTCACCGGGTGGTTGGTGCACCGCGTTGTCGCGGTAGTATCCGAACGCGAGCCCGAGATTCGCAATCTTATCTGTTATCTTATGACGCTGACGCTGTGCGCGCCGGAGAGCGCGCGCGTCACCAAACGTCCCGCTGCCGCTCACTCGATCGCGCGCGCGCTGCTCTTGTCGGCGCGCGGCAGCAAACGGGGACCCCCGCTCCCGATTCCCGTCTGACTTTTTCGCTCACAATCCACCTCGGGAGCTGTTCTATGATTCGTCTTCTCGCGCGCGCGACATGGTGGTCGTGCGCACTGCTCGCAGTTCTAGTCCTAATGCTTGCCGTCCGCGTTCCCGCTCGAGCCCAGGCAAACACCGTCAGCGTCAGCGGAACGCTGTCGGGAAGCGACGGCAGGCCCATAGCGCGAGGACACGTGACCCTCACCTCCCAGGGCCTTCAAGTCACCGCAACGAGCGATTCGCAGGGGCGGTTCACCTTAGCCGGACTAACGCCGGGCGCCTACGTCGTTCGAGCCTCCGCACCGGGCTACGCGAATCTTTCCGGCCAAACAGTATCGCTCAGCGCTAGCAACACGACTCTTTCCCTCACGCTATCCCGCGCGACCACGAGCTCGCTGACTACCATCGGTGAGGTGAGCACGTCGGCGGGTGAAACGATCTCCACGTCATCGGCTCCATCGGTCACGCTCAACGCGCAGAATGCGGCGGCGCAAGGCGTCACGGCCGTTTCGTCGATGGTTTGGGACCAGCTTGCGACCACCCCCGTGCTGCCGCTTGGAGGGGGCAGCAATGCGACGGTGACCTTTGCGATTCGCGGCCCGTGTCCGTCGGAGACCCTCGTCGACATCGATGGGCATCGCGTCAACAATGGAAACACCGGCGACTTCGATCTCTCGCTCATCGATCCGGCCGCGCTTCAGTCGCTGCAATTGGTCTACGGGATCGCGCCGTCTTCGCTGGTCGGGCCCGACACAATCGGAGGCGCGATCAACATCCTGACGCTCGAGCCGACCACGACGCCGCAGACCTTAGTTCGTGGGTTCGGCGGTTCGTTCGGCAGCTACGGAGAAACGCTGCAAACCACCGGCTCGAACGGCCTCTGGGGATATGCCGTCTCGCTCCATCGCGCAACGTCGTTGGGCTCGGTGAATCAATCGGTTCTGGCGCCTCCGGATGCGGGAATGCCGCCCGGCGACGAGACCCTCCAAAGCGTCGGCAGTGGCTACTTTGGTGAGTCGATGCTCGAAAAACTGCGCTATCAGCTCGGCGGGAACAACGGGTACGGCTACATCCAGCTCGATTTTCGCGGCGACGAAGTCAACAAAGACATTTCCGCGCTGATGACCAATTTTACGCCCGGCCCTCCGAGCGACGGAGGAGGCTATCAGAGCTTCGCCGGCAGCGCGCTAAGCACGTATCAAAACAACTGGGGCCTCGACGCGCAGGTGCCGATCGGGCAGCAGATGCTCGACGGCGCCCCAGCCAACGTGCTGCTCTTCAGCTACCTGAATTCGCTTGCATCACAGACGGTTTCCGGTCCGGCACTCGATTCGCAGCAGTATTTGTACGACCAGCGCGATTTGCTCGGCGACTCCTGGCTCGAGTTCGACCATCACTTCAACACGGGCACGCTGTCGTTCAAATACGACTTGGGAACCGAGAATCTAACGACCGACTGGGTTCAAGGTCAAATCATCGCACAGGTAATCCCCGAAGGGCTGGCTCGCACTGTAGCGCAGCAGGCGTTCATCTCGCCGGCACAAGCCAGCCAGTCGCCGCCCACGTTGGTGGAGCCACTCTCCCAGACCGAACGGTCTGCCGCGGTGCGCTACACCGGCGATCCGACGAGTCACATTCACTATTCGCTGGCGACGTATTTCAGCAACTACAGTGTGTTCGGCAGCAGCTTCGACCCGCGTGCCGGGTTCGTCTGGACGCCCACCGGAAGCACGGCGTTGCGAGCCTCGGTCGGTACGACGTTTCAGGCGCCGCAGCTCTCTGAGTTAGTAGTTCCTCCGACGGCGGATCTTGTACCGGTCGGCGGCGTGATCTACACCGGGAACCCAAACTTGAAACCATGCCACGCGACCGAATACGACCTCGGCGCGGAACACGTCATCGGAAGAACCGGGCGGCAGCTCCATCTTTCCATGGACGTTTACCGTACGAATATGCGGTCGCCGGCCAACCAGCTCTACGTAGCTCCGGGCGCGCCGAATTGTTCGACCCCCGGTTATCCATCGTGTCCGGTGAGTTATCCGGTCAACGCCGGAGACGGCGTCTACACCGGAATGAACGTCCAGGCCGCGCAGGAGCTTGGCCCATATACTCGGCTGAGCGTGGGCTGGGACGTCGATAGCTCCTACCTCACCGTGATTCCCGCATCGATTCAAGATGGCACGTTCGTGGCCGGTGAACAGACGCTCGGCCAGCCCTTGCATAAGGCATATATCACGCTCGAAAGTACGCCGCGGCTCGGGTGGGGTTATGGCGCCCAGCTCAACTACGAGGGATCGTACAACGAGCTCAACCGCTCGCCGTATGCCGTCGTGAATGCGTACTTCCAATACCGTTGGCCGGGGCTCGAGATCGGGTGTTATGGCACCAATCTCACCAACGTCTACGCCAACCCGTTCACCATCACCAACGGCGGGATTCTTTACGGCGCGCAGCCGGGGCAGCCGATGACTCCTAACCCGGCCTACGTGTTACAAGGAACCAAGATCGTACTCGTCGTGACGCGGACGATGTAGTTACGCAACGGTCGGCTCGTTAGGGTAGGGCATCGGCATCGAGATTGGTGTCGCTGCCCTCCCATACCGCGTCGAAGCGCGCGCGAGCTTGAGCCGCTTGCGCGCGCTTTCCGCTTGCTTCCAACGCGCTCGCCAAGCCAAAGAGCGCGCGAGGGTCGTCGGGATAGGCTGCAAGGGCCGCTGTGAAGGCAGCGGCAGCTTCATCGTTCCGTCCGCTCCGCAAAAAGAATCCGCCCAACGCCTCCTCGGCGGGAATCAGCGGAATTCGTTCGCCGCCTAACTCCAGGTGCTGGTTTTTTTGGGCGACGTCGATCCAGCGTTCCGCCTCGTTACGGTTGCCGGTAGCCTCCGCGAAGCGCGCCAAGAAGAGTTGCGGCAGATAACCGTGCGCAGGAACGCCCGCCGCGCGGATCGCAGCTGCGGCCGAGCGCGCGTCATCGAGCTGATGCAGCTGCACGGCAGCAAAACCACGCACGCTCGGCTCGCCAAACTGATCGATTCCAGCCGAAAATGCTTGGTCGCTGCGACCAAAGCGTAATGCGGTAAGGGCTTCGAATCTCGACTTGAAAACGCCGCCCATGCGTTGCGCCCACCGCAGTGCGACGGCGTAGTTGCCAAGCATCATCGCCGCAGAATAGCCGAGGGTAACGTCGTGGCCTGCATATTGGGTTACGTGCTCCGAAAGCGGCTCTTCGGCATACAGCTGCGACACGAGCGCATAAGTGCGCTCGCTGGAAGCCAACGCGGCGGCATAGTTGCCGGTCTCTATCCAGTAATGTGCGGCCATGTGCGCCAGATGTTCGGCTTGCGGTGGGAATGACGCCGCGTCCAACCGCTTCGCGCAGGCTAAGGCGGGCGTTCGCCGAGGAGCAAAATCGAATGCGTGGATGCAGAGGTGGTTCGCCATGGGATTCGTCGGGTCGCGATTGAGAACGCTCGTGACGAGTTCCAGCCCCCGGCGAGCCTCATCGCTCGCCAGCGCGCCGTTTCGCCACGTCAATCCGCCATCCTCAAAGAGGGCCTCGGCCGTTAGGAGCTGCGCGTTTTCGTCCCCCGACGATGTCGCGAACGCGAGCATCGCGCGCCGGTAGGCGGTTTCGTCGCTTTGCCGATTCGCAAACGTTCCGCGGTAGCGCTGCGCCATTGCCTCGATGAACGTTCGCTCCCAAGCCGGTAAGCCGGCGTATCGGGCGACAGCTTGCGCTACGGCGCGCCCCGCATCCCCGAATCGCTGCACGGTGAGCGGAGTATTCAGGTCGGGACCATAGGCCAAGGCAACGCCCCAGTACGCCATCGCCAAACGCGGATCGCGCTGCGCGGCAGCTCTGAAGGCTCGAACGGCGTCCGGACCATCGTAGGCGTAATAGTAGAAGAGTCCACGATCGAACAGCGCTTGCGCCTGCGGATCGCCGGTCGATACCGGAAGGTGTACCGAAGTTGTCGCCGCCGAAATGACAGCCGCGAGCACGATGACCACGCCCACGCCGATTGATGTTGCACTCACAGCCACCGTCCGCCTTGCAGCTAAGCGGTGCTGTTGAACTCAAAAGGCGAACGCGGCGGCCTCGCTGAAAAACGCCAGCACGTTGACTGCTTACGGGATCCGCCGGAAGCGAGCTAGCGAGCTCTCCGAACGAGTTGGCGACCCGACCGACTCACACCGCATCACCGTGAACCTCGCAGCCGAAATAGCCGAACAGTTGCG
>Ga0187783_10001300_pt1 | contig 18385 bp, 16 predicted proteins | sample 1015_SJ02_MP02_2_FD_132471 | JGI IMG/M metagenome (GOLD analysis project Ga0187783, IMG submission 132471) | Tropical peat soil microbial communities from peatlands in Department of Meta, Colombia - 1015_SJ02_MP02_20_MG | ecosystem: Environmental > Terrestrial > Soil > Wetlands > Peat | place...
AACTGGTTTTTAGGCCATCCAATGGAGGTGGAGTCCCGGTGAGTTTTACCACCCCCAGATCCATGACGAAATTCTCCACAGGCGGACACCCGGTTGCGACAAGTCCATCTAACAAGCCCCATCGCTTTAATAGAGCTATCCCAGGAGGCCAAATCATGTGGGTAGATACGGTGTCGCTCGGAAAATCCGTTCGATCCATGAGTAATACTCGAAAACCTTTTCGCGCAAGCAACATCGCAGTAGGAGAGCCAGCGCAACGGGCGCCGACGACGATGGCGTCAAAGGACATAATGGCGAATCTCCTCGGTGAGCGTGGCCAGGGCTCTTCCATACCGAGGTGAAAATTGAGTGTCAATGCAAAGATCTATTATGCCGCATTGCCGCGAGCACGCTATCAACTTTAAATCCAGGAAGGCCGGAGCGCATGTCATACTATCAACCGAAGCTATTGATTTTTTTGGCCATCGGTCAGGTAATTAACTATGGAATTATATCGGAATACCTCGCGATCTTTTCGCTTTCGCATAGCCTTATCATAAAAGGTGTTCTTGATTTTTTGTATTAGTTCTTGGTCACTGTTGTACTTTTTGGAAAATATGCAATGCGCCGAACCGTAAGAAGTTAAACGAAACGTTACTCCGCCGGTTTGGAATTCTTCCTGCTCTATATGGCTATTGGGCTTGGTAAGAATCGAATAATTCACCGCCATGCCAGAAACCTCTTTTACTCGAGAAAAAATCTCTATCATGTTGTCTTTTGTTATATCGCTATATCCCATCAATTTGTTAACGATCTTAATTATATTCAAATAATCAGAATTGGCCTCACTTTTTACTCTGGCATATTTGATCTTTTGGTCTTTTGGTAAACGTTCTAGGTTGTCATTGAGGTTACTAACGAAGGTTATCCATTTTTTCTTTATCTTTCCTTGGTTATGTTGCGAAAATGCACTGTATTCATTGTAGAAATTAATCACGCGTTGATCAAAATCAGGATAATATTCGTCTTTCAATTTTTGTAAAATCCCACCATCGTACAAGCCAGTCCGAGGATTAAAAGCTATTAGATTGAAAATATTATGAACTGCGTTTTCTGTACAGTCGGCGAACATGGGGTTATATTTCACCCAATTAGCGTAACTAAATGGCACGTGCTCTGGCACCATTAGCTCATTTTGGTCTGTGTAAGAACTGTCCATGCTCATAGCAATACTATCAGTTACATTTTTGCATATCCATTTACTTTTATTGCCGCATATCGAAAGGTCACTTTTTATTGCTTTATAGTCTGCCTCTGTGTAATAACTTTCGTAGAAAGTATCGGGCCACGACGTTTGAGTCAAAAAGCCGGCTTGGGCCATGATTTCTAAATACGCTTTTAACGCTAACTTGTTGTCGTACGTCATCCAAATAAATGACAATAGTGTAATCACTGTTGCATGTTGATATCGATGGGTAATTTCTTCTGATATAGAAGGATCCGCTTTCAGGTCATATTGCAAAAAGCTCTTGGCTAAAAGATCGGCAAGATTATGCAGTTTGTCTTTGTATATATCATCCTCTGTTTGAAGATGGCTGATCCGGCGATTAGTGCTCTTCGCTATGGCGGCCTTATCAATCTTATTTAGAAAACCCGCCGTCATTGCTTCGCATTGCGCTTCCAGTTCGATTTTCTTTTGGTTTAAATTCAAGAATTGTTCCGTTGCTTCTAGTCCTTGTTTTTTGAGCTCTCTCAGTTCTCTGACGACGGGCCCTAGATGCTGCTTTTTAAATTTCGTGGCTTCCTTTGTTTGCTTTTCTTGTTCCCTAACCAGAGACTCAAATTGCTCCTGCGCTTGAAGCACTTCAGCCATATTCAACTTCGCCTCTCGCAGGTTTTCTTGATAGCCATTGTCGGAAGTAATCAGGTCTAAGAGCCGCTGTGCTACGGCATCTTGCTGAAAATTCTTTGGGTTTTGTTGGTAATAGTCTAATTCGATCAGCAACTTTGCTATGGTTCCGCCAGATAAATTGGCAGCAGGATTGCTCGCGATATGGCTCGGAAGAATGTTCTTATTTGGCCCAAGAACAAATAACGTGGAAACTAACTTGTTTAGGTTTTCTTTTCCCGCTTCAGGCGATTCAAGTTGAGAAAACCATATGGGCAGCGTGGTGCCATGGTGCAAGAGGCCGGTCAGCGGCGAGTAAATCTGAAATTGCTCGACGAAGAGCTCATCCACTCCTTTGATATGCGAGATAGGGATAGTCGAGTGTAATGAGCTTGTGAACCATAGTATGACCGCAATCAAAAATGATTTACTAAAAAAATTGGCTTTCATTTGTTATTATTCCCCCGTGATTATTCTGATGTACAGCCAACTATTTTGGGCCGTGTATTTTATAGTGCCGACGGAGGAAAATGGACTTCGATAAAATAAAAAATGTCCATCTCCTATCGCTTGTCCTAACCGCTCGCGACGGTGGGCAACGCTCTATGGGATTATCGTGCGGTGAGAGATTGTTTTCTAGCTATGCGCGAAAACGACACAATTCTTCACCTAGGAAACGCACACTTTCAAACTTACGCTCTGTTTGCCGCGCACCAGTTGGGCATTTTCGAGCACATAGCTAAAAAGACATCAATTTCACTAACGGAACTAGGTCAGGCTTCGAATTTGAGCGAGCGACCACTTCAGGCATTACTAGCTGTGTGCGCGGCCATTGGATTATTAACGGTTGATGATAACTGCAACTATGCAGTTTCTGATGTGACACGTATGTGCTTGTTAAAATCGAGCGTGTTTCCTTGGGGGCGCATGCTCGACATGCACTTAATTAATCCGGATTCAATAAGTTACCAAAGCCTGATCAACGCATTGTCCAAAAACTCGGCGCAAATCTATGATGATGCGGATTTATTTGAAGCCAACGAGTCTTCAAAAGAGCGTGCGGTTGCTTTCACTCGGGCGATGCATGGCAAGAGCATGGCGTCGTCACTTCATTGGCCAGCCATTGCCAATCTTACCGATCATGCTTGCCTTCTTGATGTGGCAGGTGGTTCGGGGGCGCACGCAATTTCTGCCGTCAAAGCTTATGCTCATTTACGAGGCCTGGTTTTAGATCGACCTGAAGTTTGTAACGTGGCCCGCGAATATATCGCGGAAGCGGGGCTCGAGGATCGAATTGACGCGGCCGCCTTCAACATATGGCAAGATGCCTTCCCCAAAGCAGATGTCCACTTCTACTCCGATGTTTTTCATGACTGGTCCCATGAAGATTGCCGAACCCTTGCCAAAAAGAGCTTTACCAGTTTGCCCAAGGGCGGAAAAATTCTTCTCCATGAGCTTTTATTTAATGACAATAAAACCGGTCCACTTAGTGCAGCGCTATATAATATGGTCATGTTGATGTGGACTAAAGGACAGCAGTTTTCCGCAAGCGAGTTGACTCAATTACTTGAGGATGTGGGCTTTGTTGGTATCGAAATTGCGCGCACGGGCTATGGGGACTGGTCATTGGTTACTGGGCGTAAGCCGTGAGGATGACAGTAAACAAGAATCATTCATTGACGAAATCGCAATTCTCCATAATGAAGGGCAGGGCGTTTTTTTACGAGTTTAGCTGTTATGGACAACCAAGAGGCTGCCGGCACGGGCAGTAAGAAACGGCGTAGTCTAGAGTTAAGAGAAGATCTTAACCTGCGCAATATCGAAGCGCGCATGGGAGGCGGCAAGAGCCGCATCGAAAAACAGCATGCTGCGGGAAAGTTGACGGCTCGCGAACGGATCGAGATTTTACTTGATCCAGGCACCTTTGTTGAAATGGATCGTTTTCGCATTCACCAATGCCGCAATTTCGGTATGGATGATAAGCGATACCTGGGCGATGGTTTGGTGGGCGGGTTTGGTCAAATCGATGGTCGGCAGATCTTCATTTACTCCCAGGATTTCACTATCTTTGGCGGCTCGCTTTCCGAAGTGGTGGCGCAAAAAATCTGTAAAATTTATGACTTGGCCATGAAGGCCGGAGTGCCCGTTATTGGTCTTGCCGACTCAGGCGGCGCTCGGATCCAAGAAGGTGTGCAGTCCTTGGCTGGTTATGCCGAGATCTTTTGTCGCAATACCCTGGCATCTGGTTTGATTCCGCAGATTTCTGTGATTATGGGACCATCGGCCGGTGGTGCAGTGTATTCGCCTGCCCTAACTGATTTTATCTTGATGGTGCGTGATACGAGCTACATGTTTTTGACTGGCCCCGATGTGATCAAAACCGTGACGCATGAAGAGGTCACCATGGAGGAGCTCGGAGGAGCTCTCACCCATAACAGCAAGAGTGGCGTGGCCCATTTCGCCTTTGACGACGATTCACAGGCCCTCGAAGCGGTGCGTACATTGTTGTCTTTTTTGCCGTCAAATAATGCTGAAGACTCTCCGACTGTCGCCTGTAGCGATGACCCTGAACGTCGTGATGAAAAGCTCAAGACAATAGTGCCGTCACAGCCGAATAAGCCCTACGATGTCCGCGAGATCATTGAATGCGTTGTCGACGAGCGATACTTTTTCGAAGTGCAGCAACATTTTGCCCAGAATATGGTGATTGGTTTTGCGCGAATGCAAGGGAAGTCAGTGGGGATCATTGCCAATCAACCACAGAATTTAGCTGGCGCTATCGACATTGACGCATCGGACAAGGCAGCAAGATTTGTTAGATTTTGTGACTGCTTTAACATTCCTATTATAACGCTCGTCGACGTTCCGGGGTTTTTACCAGGTACGGAGCAGGAGTTTGGTGGAGTCATTCGCCATGGTGCGAAGCTTCTTCATGCCTATGCTGAAGCGACCGTGCCTAAGATAACGGTCATTTTACGCAAAGCATATGGCGGGGCTTATTGCGTGATGGGTCCCAAGCATTTACGTGCAGATCTCAATTTTGCGCTGCCTACCGCCGAAATCGCCGTCATGGGTGCGGAGGGCGCGGTTAACATAGTCATGCGTGAAGAACTGAATCGAGCACAAGATAAGCCCAAGCGTTTTTCCGAACTCATCGAAGAATATCGTGAGCGCTTCCAAAATCCTTACCGCGCGGCAGAGCTCGGTTATATCGACGAAGTGATTCTTCCTGAAGATATGCGTCCGAGATTTTGTCAGGCGCTCAATCTTTTGCGAGATAAACGCGACTCTTTGCCAACGAAAAAGCACGGCAACATTCCGCTTTAATGGAAGGGGAATAAAATGGCGAAAACCGCGCGCAAGATTAAGAAAATTTTGGTTGCTAATCGGGGCGAAATCGCCGTAAGAGTCGTCAGAACTTGCCGCGACTTAGGTATTGAATCGGTGGCCATTTACTCCGATCCCGACCGAAAATCCCTCCATGTTCGTTTCGCAACCGTTGCCTACCACGTAGGCAAAGCTTCGCCTAAAGACAGCTATCTCAACATTGATAAAATAATTGATGTGGCCAAAAAGTCAGGTGCCGATGCTATTCATCCCGGTTACGGATTTTTGTCGGAGAATCCCGATTTTGCTGATGCGGTGGAGGCAGCGGGGCTTTGGCTAATTGGCCCCAAATCAAAGTCAATGGAAGCTATGGGCACGAAGACGCGGGCACGACAAGTGATGATAAAAGCTGGCGTCCCCGTCGTGCCCGGCACGGAAGATCCGGTCACTGATGAAGACGAAGCTAAAGTTATTGCACGCAGTATGGGTTTTCCCATCATGTTAAAGGCAGTGGCCGGAGGCGGCGGTAAAGGAATGCGTAGAGTCGATCGAGAAGAAGACTTCGCCTCAGCTTTTCGCATGGCGCAAAGCGAAGCACGCAATTCGTTTGGCAATGACGAAGTTTATATCGAAAAATTTCTCAACCAGCCGCGTCATATTGAAATGCAGGTTCTCGCCGACATGTACGGCAATGTTATGGCCTTTGTCGAAAGGGAATGTTCGGTGCAGCGTCGACATCAAAAGCTGATCGAAGAATCACCCAGCCCCTTTGTCGATGAGAACATGCGAAAGAAAATGGCGACGGTCGCGAAGCTCGCCGCGAAGGCAGTAGATTACGTCGGTGCCGGTACCATAGAATGCTTGGTAGATGACCAAAAAAATTTCTATTTCATGGAGATGAATACACGTTTGCAAGTGGAGCATCCCATAACTGAAATGGTTACAGGATTAGATCTGGTGGCAGAGCAGATAGCCATTGCCGAGGGAAAATCGCTCTTAGCGAAGGAATTTACGGAGGACTTTCGTGGCTGGTCGATGGAAGCACGTGTCTGTGCTGAGGATCCCGCGCGCGACTTTGTGCCAACGCCGGGGAAAGTTACGCATCTTAGAGCGCCCGGCGGTCCATACATCCGAACGGATACAAGCATCTATAGTGGTTCAGAGATTACCGCAGATTACGATCCAATGATCGCCAAGGTGATTTCCTGGGGAAACACCAGAGATTGTGCTCGAGAACGTTTGAATCGCGCCTTAATGGAATTTACGCTGAAAGGATGTACGACCAACACGATGTTTTTGCGCCAAATACTAGCATACAAGCCATTTGTCGACGGAGCTTATGATACAGGTCTTATTGAAAAATACTTCAGGAAAGTGCCTACTTGGTATAAAGAGGAGCATAAAATAGTGGCTCTTTTGGGCGCTGCCATCTTCAATTTCGAAAAAGAAAAACGCCTGTTTTCTCAAATTAGAGTCGGCGCAAAGCCAACCGCTCCCAATCAAATGTCTCGTTGGCGAGCTACTAAGCCGAATTGGTCTTTTTGAAATCTACCGGTGGATTCTTATGGTAAAGATGAAATTTGTCGCGATCGTGGGCCAGCAAGAGCACCGTGTCACCGTGGATGATCATGACAAAGAAGACGGCATTTACTCGGTTGAGCTCGACGGAAGAGTGTACCGCGTCGATGCGAAAACCATGCCATCTCAGGTTATTTCCGCTCTGATCGAAAACAAGAGCTACGATATCGATTTGGATGATCGGGATCAGTCAAATGATCCCTTGGACGGGCGCCTGGCGGTGCGCGTGCGCGGGCGGGTGGTTCGGTTGGAAATGCTCGAACACCGTCGCAAAAAAATGAAGGATGCCGCAACCGCGCATTTTGTTCACTCGGGTACCGTGCAAATCACCTCACCCATGCCGGGAAAAATCTTGCGCTATTTGGTTAAGGTCGGTCAGGCCGTGAAAAAGGGCGAAGGTCTTGTGGTGGTGGAAGCCATGAAAATGGAAAACGAGTTGCAGGCACCCAAAGACGGCGTGGTTAAAGCGATATCCTCTGCGCCCGGTACCGCTGTCGACGGCGGCACCCTATTGTTGGTTATCGAATAATTATCGTCGTCAAAGGAGTGGTGCCGCATCTCTTTACTTGTTGCAACGGCTCGCTAACCTAGCCGAACAACGGAAGGAGAAAAAATGAAATTTGCGAGTATCTGTGCCATTGCATTTCTTGGTCATGTTTCTTTGATCGCGATGGACAGCAACAACAAAGATGCCAATGAAAGCGATGATTTTTCAGATTGTCGGATCTTGTCGTCTGATGCCAAATCAGAGCGTGACCGCAAAGAAATTCTCTGCGAGCCCAATACAAATACAAATAAAGCGCCAGGAAACGGATCGCCGCCAGCAAATTCCCACAACTCCTGCCCCGCGAGTAATCCCCAAGCATCTGGACGTTCGCACCCAGCCGCGACGGATGCGTTTGATTTAGGTGGTACTTTTTAAGATGATGCTTCCTGAGAGTTAGTTCGCGTCGCGGTAATTGATGGTAGCGATAACTGGCAGGTGGTCGGATGCAGTACCTGCCTGATAGAAAACGCGGAAATCAACAAAAGAGAGATTTTTACCCAAGAGAAAAATATGGTCGAGGCGCCGATCTGGATGATCGCTTGGGAAAGTGTAGCGCTCAAATGCTATGTCATCCTTGATGGTGAGTGAGGGAACCTTGAGATCTTTGGCGTGCTCATAAAACCAACTGAGGGTTCCTTCGTTGGCATAGTCTGCATCGGGATCGTCGGCAAAACCTGAGCGTTTTGTGTCTTGTGGCGGGATGGTATTGAAGTCGCCACCGAAAATGATGGGAAGATCAATCTCATCGATATAATTCTTGGCTACTTTGATTTGCAGCTCTCGGGCGGCAGATTCCCATGATTCTAGATGTACATTGAGCAGGGCTAGCTTTTGGCTGCCCACCTCCACGTCTACCCTTTCAACGGCGCGGTCGATATAGCCCCAATTGTACCAAAAGGCGTTCGACTCTGGCTTGTCAAAGACAATTCTCTGATGATTGCTTAAGGGAAAACGAGAAATTACGCAGTTTGCCGCCCGCACAAATCCTAGCTGATGGGTAAGCGGCCAAAAGGGAAACGGCAAATAGTTCTTTTCCCACACTAGGGCACATGCGTGGTAGGGATATTTGGTTCTCTTCAGGATAAATTCGATCTCGTTGATATGAAAGGTTCTGTTTGAGTCGAGGTCCACTTCCTGCAATAAAACGATGTGGGCCTTCATACTAGAAATGGCATCAGCCACTAAGGAAAGTTGTCGTATCGTGGTGTCCTTATCGCGATAATCCCAGGCATGCTCCTTAATGCCTTGCCCATGCCCGATATTGTATGAGGCAACAACCAAATTTTTCGGCGGGGCTTCTGGAGTTAGGCCTTGCGGTTGCTCGATAGGCAATAGCGCTCTTTTTGGCAAAGTTGTCCCGACGGCCCACCAGAGAAAAATGCCCGCTCCGATGATGATAATGACCAACAAGGAAAGGAAATAGCGGGCGATTGACCAAGCGAGTCGAGTGTTCATTACTAATAACCCTGTTAGCTATTTTCGCGCCATCTGCGCTCTTCCTTGGGAAGCGTTTTAAGTTTGAGCATCTTTTTTCTTATGAAATTCTTCTTGATCGGGCCCTGGTAATCCACCCACAAGACACCATTCAGATGATCTAACTCATGCTGAAAACAACCCCCCAAATAGTAAAAAGCTTCCCGATCCAGGTGTTGTCCCCGTTCATTTTGATAACGCATTTTCACGTTATGAGCGCGTTTAACCTTACCTCTATATCCTGGGATCGACATGCAACCTTCATCCCAGCTAAACGAACCTTCCGTAAAATAGATTTCTGGATTGACGAAAATCTCCTTACCGTTGGTTCCGTTGCCCTCATTGTGTTCGGGTGGAATGTCAATCACAAATACCCGTTTTGAAACACCCACTTGCGGTGCGGATAAACCGGCCATGGGCTGGTCATCCATAGTGTCGCAAATATCTTTTATCAGCGCCTGCAAATCGTCACCAAAGTCCACCACCGGCTCAGCTATTTTTTTAAGAATCGGATCCGGCCATATTACGATATCTTTAATTGCCATAAGTTCTGCCTTGTATAATCTTTGCAATGGATTTCATTATATTATCCAATTTGTATATTATTTCAATAGAGCGGGCTGCCCCGTAACATCCTGAATTATGGCCATATTCCGCGCCGGCTATAAACCTCCTGCAAGCGTTCGAGGGCGATAACATAAGCGGCGATGCGCAAGTTTTTTCCTAAGGCACGAGCTTTTTCTGATACGAGCTGGTGAGTCTGCAACATGCGTCGCTCAAGCTTTGTGCGGACATCGGTGATATCCCACGATTCGCTACGCTTATTTTGCAGCCATTCAAAATAACTGACCACTACACCGCCGGAATTAGCCAAAATATCAGGAATAATATCAATGTTTCGCCTTTCTAAAATGGCCTCCGCATCCAGGTCGGTGGGACCGTTGGCCCCTTCAACCACTACCTTGCATTGAACCTGTTCGGCTTCCGCCTGGCGAATTTGCAATTCCATGGCCGCGGGAATTAAAAGATCACATTTGGTTGCAAAAAATTCTTCGCGAGAAATTTGTTCACCACCGGGATATCCCTTAAGCGTGCGATTGACGCGGCAATACTCCGCTAGCTTGTAGGGATTAAATCCTTCTGGGTGAATGAAATAACCCGTATGATCGCCCACGGCGATTAAACTTACTCCCATGCGAGATAAGATCATGGCCGTGTGTGAGCCAACATTGCCATAGCCTTGGACGGCCAAAGTAGCGCCTGCCAGGTTGAAGTGTTTTTCTTTAGCCCAATGGGTAATGCAGTGGACAATGCCTCGCCCCGTAGCTTCTTCTCGCCCAGGAATTCCGCCGCAGACCACCGATTTGCCCGTTACCACTCCCTTGACCACCTGTTTGTCGAGAGGAGCGACGCTGTTGCTAAAGGTATCCATCATCCAGTCCATTATTTGCGCGTTCGTTCCCATATCGGGCGCGGGCACATCCCAATCAGGACCGATGTTGAGCCCTAAGGAATGAGTAAAACGGCGGGTAATTCGCTCCAAATCTTCGACGTTGTATTCGCTGGGATTAAACTTGACGCCACCCTTACCACCACCGAAGGGTAAATTTTGCAAGGCGCATTTCCAAGTCATCCATGAAGCCAAAGCCTTGCATTCATCCAAATACACATCTTGATGGAAGCGACAACCGCCCTTAAAGGGTCCGAGGATATTATTGTGCTGAACGCGGTAGCCCTTAAACAGAGCCACTTTTCCCGAAGTCAATTTGACAGGAAAATGAATGATGAGTTCATTTTTTGGTTGCAAGAGGATGGTTCGGAGCGAGTTATCGAGAGAAACAACGCTGATGGCATTTTCCAATTGCGCGGAGGCCAAATGAAAGAGATTGTCGACCGCCAATTTTGGTTCAAACTCGATGCTATCCTCATTTTTACCCGATCCCTTGGTTCTTGATAACAGCTGGTCATTAACCACGGCTAGCTCCATTTAAAGACGACACTCTTTTCTACGCGTCAGGTCTGTGTTGTAAGTATCTAAGCCAATTCCTATCTTGTATAGGCCTCGTTGGGATTTTTTACAGCATCGTGTATGATTGTGAAGCGAATTTGATGATTGGGGATAGGAAGTGGCCAAAAAGACTGGTGCCGAAGACGCAACGTCCATGGCAAAAAAGATCCGTGAAATTTCGATTTCGGAATTCTTTGCCAAAAACCGCCATTTGCTGGGCTTTGACAACCCCATGAAATCTCTTCTGACCACTGTGCGCGAGGCGGTGGATAATTCGCTTGATGCCTGTGAAGAAGCAAGTATTTTGCCATCGATCGTCATCGAGATCGATGAGATTCGCGAGGGACGATACGCAGTGTCGGTTGAAGATAATGGCCCTGGCATTGTGAAATCCCATCTTCCCAATATTTTTGGCAAGCTTTTGTACGGCTCGAAATTTCATCGATTGAAGCAAAGCCGCGGTCAACAGGGAATAGGTATTTCCGCGGCTGTTATGTATGGGCAAATGACCACTGGCAAGTCGGCGGAGGTGATCAGCAAGGTGGCTAAGGGAAAACAGGCCCATCGCTTGATGCTGCAAATCGACACCAAGAAAAATGCTCCGAAAGTAATTTCCGATGAAGTGGTTAGCAATAAGCAATGGACCGAAAAGACTTCCGGCACCAAGATTTCCATCGAACTTGACGGTGCATATAAAGAAGGCAAACACAGCGTGCTTTCCTATTTAAAGCAGTCAGCGCTTGCCAATCCTCATGCCGAAATAGTTTTTGTTGATCCGAAAAAAAATACTCATAATTTTCCCCGATTGGTAAACCAGCCGCCAATTGAGCCCAAAGAAATAAAACCGCATCCCTTGGGCATTGAGCTCGGCACTTTGATGCAGTTTTTGCATGAAGCCAAAAGCCAAACTTTGCAGACTTTCCTAAAGACCGAGTTTTCTCGGGTGACTGACGAAGCGGCCAAAGCGATTTGCGACGGAGCGGGTCTGAGTCCGCGGATGCAGGCGGCTAAGGCTGGCCGCACCGAGGCCGAAGCCATTTTCCGATCGATTCAGAACGCTAAGCTTATGGCGCCGCCAACCAATTGCTTATCGCCCCTCAACGAAGATGCGATTATCAAAGCCCTTTATTGGTTTTTTGTCGAAGCCAATAGGGAGCGACAGAAGATCGAAGAGACAGAGGTAGAGCCAACGCCTGCAGCGGTTAAAAAATCCCGCAAAAAGAAGTCCGGACAAGAGGAGTTTGATTTCGAAGCGACGGCACCGGCGGTGGAAGAAAAAACGGCTGAAGTCGTAGAAGAAAAAGTCCACGCCCTCACCGACACGGAAGAACACGCCGTGTTAGATGAAGAGCAAGGATTTTTCGTGACAGCGGTTACGCGGCCGCCGAGCGTCTATCGCGGCAATCCCTTCCAAGTAGAAATCGGCCTATTTTACGGCAGATCCCTGCCAGCTGACGATCTGGTGCAGGTCTATCGCTATGCCAATCGTGTGCCCTTGCAATATCAGGCGGCTGCCTGTGCTATGACCAAGGCAGTTATGTCGACGCCGTGGAAATCTTACGGTTTGCAGCAGGCGCGCGGGGCGCTGCCCATAGGTCCGGTGGTGTTGATGGTTTCCATTAGTTCGGTTTGGGTACCTTATACATCGGAATCCAAAGAAGCGGTGGCTCACTACCCGGAAATCATCAAGGAGCTCCGATTGGCCATGATGGAAGCCGGCCGACGTTTGCAGCGCTTTATTAATCGCCGTCGACGCCATTCAGATGAAGTTAAAAAGCGCTCTTATATTGAAAAGTATCTCGATCCCATTCAAGAGGCGCTGGTGGAAATTTTAGGTAAAAGCAAGGCCGAGCCAGAAAAGATCGGAGAGAACTTAAAACTAATTTTGGAAAAGAGTCGGGCTCACAAAACGGTTAAAATGGCCAAACATGAGATACAAAAAAGCAGCGAATAAAGGAATTGAGAGAAATGGCAGTCACCAAAAAATCGCGGACCAGTAACAAAGCCGATGCCAATACGCTTGAAACCATTAAAAAAGAGGCTTTATCCATCTACAACTCCATTCTGCGACGCAAAGCACCCGACATGAAGCTTCCGATTCGCGCTTTGAGCAATGTGCAATACGATGCGAAAAAGGGTTTTTTTGAGATTGGTAAGGGTTTTAAGAAGCGCACGTTGAGTGTGAACACGGTAAAAACTTTTGCCCAAACCTTAAAAATGATGTGCTTGAGTAAGCAGCTGGTGGAGTCCGATGATTTTGCCACCAAACGGGACGCTTATTATCAATCTAAGAATTGGGGGGAGGCGCGGTTTTTGGATCAACCGGAATCCGATACCGTGATGGATGACATCGAAGCGCTGTTTGCCGTAGATGGCGTTTCTCGAGAACAACTGCGGTTTGTTCCCGATCAGCATGGTGGAGCGGTTGCCGGCGCCTTAACCGTAATCGACTACAACCTTGAAACCGGTGAGCGCATTGAAATCGATTGCACACGCTTTGGTTCGGGCGCCTATGCTGTGCCGTCCTGGGTGGAGCACCTAGATTTTGTCACCAAGGCCAAGTTTATTCTATGCATCGAAACCCAGGGCATGTTTCAGCGTTTGCAGAGCCATAACTACTGGCGCAAAGCCAACTGCATTTTGGTGAGCATGGGCGGGGTGCCTACACGCGCTTGCCGCAGATTCGTACGCAGGCTGTCGGAAAAAGCCAATATTCCCGTATATGCTTTCACCGATTGTGATCCTTATGGCATTGGCAATATTTATCGAACCCTAAAGGTGGGCTCGGGCAATGCTGCGCACATCAATCAGTTTTTCTGCGTGCCCCACGCGAAATATCTCGGCTTAACGCCTGACGATATCGATAATTATAGCCTAGAAAAAGCCACCCACCCTTTGGGCGAGCAGGATAAAAAACGTGCTCATGACGCACTAAAAAATGATCCATTTTTTATTGCTTATCCCGCATGGCAAAAGGCCATAAAAAAACTACTAAAAATGGAAGTACGCGCTGAACAACAAGCATTAAGCCTTCACGGCTTGAATTTTGTTATAGAAGAATATCTTCCCAATAAGCTCAAAAACATAAAAGATTTCTTGCCGTAAAGCTCTGCACTATCCGTTCCAGCCGCCCCCTGTGTCGCCCCGCGGCTTGACTGCGGGGTCCAGCGAATAGTCGTTTTCGTTTAAAGCTGGATACCGCGGTCAAGCCGCGGTACGACACCTATCGCCCAAAATGGATGGCGCCTAGTTGTGAAGTGCTGATGGATTTATTAGCAAAGCGTCATGGATAGAACGTACACAGTAATTATGGAAAGGCGGGGCACTTGGTGTGCCATTATCTCTGGTCTGCTTTATGGCTTATTGGGATATTTTGGCGTAAGCCTGATGAATTCTGGCTTTTCTGCGTTTAACGCGGCGTTTTGGCGCTTTTTCACCAGCACTTTATTTTTGACGCTGGTAATTTTAGCCAAAGGTAATAAAAAAGCCGGCACACTGCGCCAGTGGCTCTTGGTGTTTGCCAACGGCGGCATCTTTTACGGTGCGCCTGGCATCTTGTTTTTTCTTGCCAGTCAATACATCGCGACGGGGCAGGCGATGGTAATTTTTTTCATTTTTCCAGCATTTGTGATGTTGCTGAACCGGATCTTTTTAAAACAGCCAATAAAAGTCCACTATTTATTATCTTTTTTACTAATTTTATTAGGCCTTATCATGCTGGTGGATATCAATGAAATGCGCTTCAATCTAATCGGCATGTGTTTATGTTCGCTGTCGGCCTTGTCCTACGCCATTTACATTTTTGTCAGCAAAAACGAGCTCAAATCGATGCCGGCGCTGCCATCGTCATTGCTCGTTTCTCTGGGCTGTATGTGCACCACTGGGGCCGTAGCCTTGATTGACGGCTCCTTCGTCTTACCTAATGAGTTCGACCAGTGGTTCAACGTCTTGGGCCTGGGCATTATTTGTTCCGCGCTGCCCATCCTATTATTATTTGAAGCCTTGGAGCATATTTCATCGGACAAGGCCTCGCTATTGTCGGTGCTTGAGCCCGTGTTTGTTGTGATCTTCGGCGTTATCTTATTGGGCGAGGTTCTCACTATCGCCTCCCTCTTCGGTATTATTCTCGTCTTGATCGGCGCCATGATGGTAACGATTAAGATAAAGCTCCCCGACCTCTTTAAACCAAAACGAACATCGTCAGAGCAAATAAGTGATGGATAGAGAAAAACTCGATCGCCTGGTGGATAAGCTCGCTCTAAACCAACTCACGCGGCATATCTTCCTCTGTGCCGACCAGACCGACGCGAAATGCTGCGCAAAAGCAGAGGGTCTTTTAGTCTGGGAATATTTGAAACGTCGTCTCGATGAGCTTGGCTTAGCCAAAGCTGGCGGTGTTTTTCGCACCAAAGCAAATTGCCTGCGAGTTTGCACCAACGGCCCGATTGCCGTCGTATACCCCGAAGGCGTGTGGTATCACTCAGTTACCACCCATGTTTTAGATCGCATCTTAAACGAACATTTGATAAAAGGCCAACCCGTAAAAGAATACATCATCAACCACAAGTCTTGTTGACTATGCGGTGAGTGCGACCGCTATTTCAGAGGCGAGTTTGGCGTTGTTTTTGAGTAGGGTGATGTTGGCGGTGAGAGTTTTCCCATCGGATAAGTCGTGCAGGCGGCGCAAAAGATAGGGTGTAACCTGGTGGCCTTTTATTCCCTGGGCATTTGCTTCTTTTTGGGCTTTTTCGATCAGGTCTTCCATATGCGGGAAGGGAATTTCTTGGTCTTTGGTGATCGGGTGGGCAATAACCAGGCCAGTATTGGCTAGCGCGAAATGAGTTCTTATTAGGCGGGCGATTTCTTTGACGGTATGAAGTGTTAGGTCCAGTGCGTGACCGCTTCGTTGTGAATAAAAGGCGGGAAATTCGGTGGTTCTATAGCCAATCACGGGGACGCCGAGAGTTTCTAAAACCTCTAGCGTTTTTGCCAAGTCCAAAATTGATTTTGCGCCGGCGCAAACTACGGCGATTTTGGTTTTGCTAAGCTCGATCAAATCGGCGGAAATATCGAAGGAGATATGGCCGTCACGGTGGACGCCGCCAATGCCGCCGGTGGCGAAGACAGAGATTCCGGCTAAATGGGCAGCGCGTATGGTGGACGCCACCGTGGTTGCGCCACATAGTCCTTGGCTCAGTGCAAAACTCAGGTCTTTTATGCTGACCTTTTTCACGGCTGGGCCGTTTTTCGAAAAGCGCGCTAGTTCATCTTTGGTCATGCCAAGGGCAATTTTGCCGTTGTTAATCCAGATGGTTGCAGGACTTGCACCACCCTCGCGAATGATGTCCTCAAGTTCCAGTGCCGCTTCAAGGTTGAGAGGATAGGGTAGCCCATGAGCGATCACCGTCGATTCAAGCGCAACCACCGGCTCCTTTCGCTCTAGGGCCGCTCGCACTTCTTCTTGGAAATGGATCAAGGCATGCATGAGCCGCAACTATCCTGAATGTCCATAAAACGTAAGAGCCTGTGAGGTGGACCAATCTATTAAAGGAGTTCTTATGACGAGAAAACTAGCATTATGTTTGGTCATCTTCAGCGGTGGTTTTACTACGCTTGCCGACCATGGCAATTTGCGATGCGGCCCAAATATCGGCAATATGTATTATCAGTTTGACCTGGCTGATGGGCCTGAAACGATAAGAAGGCATGAGCCGGTCTTGATGCCCGAGATAACCGGCGAAAATCGAGATGGGATCTACACCACTCACCAAAGCGCCCTAAAAACCGTGCTGGCCATCAGAATCGCTTCGACTATCCAAGACGCGCTCCAGGACTTCGCTAAGAGTAATAAAGAACTTAACGAAAGGGTCGTTCTTGCCCATCGGCTCTCAGACGCTGCCCTTGAGCTTGAGCAATTCGCTTGGGATCTGGCGATGACTAAAGGTTTCGGCAGCGAATTTTTTGCTCCGATCAATGGCATCAGGACCTTGGCAGATAACATCAAAAATTATGATCCCCGACCGACATTCCATGGCTTTTCTCTGAGCCCTTTTCGAGTTCACCCCAAACTTAACGTGACGGCGGGAGGACCGCAAAATGCCGGCCATTACAATAAATTGCTCTTTTCTCAAAAAGTCCCTGAGCCAGGAGATTTCACCATGGAGGGTTTTTTAAGCGAATTCGATTTGTCGATCGATGAAGCGACGAGCGACGAATATCTCTTAGTGAAGCCTGTATCAGCCTACGATGCCTATAATAAGAAGCTCTACGTACAGCTGGCCATGGGCACCAGCGTGCGCTCCGAGAGTTTTATGAGAAAGCCCCTTAACTTAACTGTGGTTTTGGACACTTCCATTTCCATGGTGGCTGACGACAATACGGGCACATCGCGCCTTGATTGGTCCAAGCAAATGATCGACCAGATTGTCAATCAATTGCGAAAAGATGATCTGTTTTCCTTGGTCATTTTTGATCAGGAAGCACAGACCTTGCTGGATGGAGCCAATATTGGCGGCAGTGATATCAAGACCGGATATTCTTCGATTGCGGTTGGTTCCGTCACCAATTTGTTTGCTGGTCTAAAGCGTGGTTTTGATCTTGCCTCCAAGCATCGTCAACGCGATTATGAAAATCGTGTGGTGCTGATATCGGATGCCGGCTTAAATTGGGGCATTACGGATAGCACGGATTTACTAAGATTGGTGAGCGATCACGCCGCGGAAAATATCGGTCTTACTGTGATTGGCATCGGCGACGATTTCAACGAAGCCATGACGCACCAGCTTACGCGAAGCAAGGGCGGAAATTACGGCTTTGTGGAGTCTGGTGCAGAGCTTCTCGAACTGGTCAACGAGTTTAATTATTTGATCTCTCCGGCTGCCTACAACTTCAAGGTGGAGTTAGAGCTTGCGCGCCAAAGCTTTACTCTTGCCAGGGCCTACGGCGTTCCGATGAGAGAGACCGATACCGTGATGGGCCTGGTTGATGTGAGCACGCTGTTTTTTACTGGCTTTGGTGCAGGTGCCATAGTTTTCGAGTTTGATGTGGACAATTAATTATTCTGGTGGCGCAAACTATCTAGCACCGATTGTGGGAGCGGCTCATATAACTTCTTTGCGTATTCGCACTGAAGTATCAGCCCTCCTTCGTAGCCGTCAATGTATTTTACGTGCGCCGGATATTTTGTTCGTAAATTACTAAAGGCTGATTTTATGATCTCTCCATATCGTTCTCCACGGCGTATCATGTCGAGGGCATCTTTTGTAACCTGGTTGCAGTCTTCGAAGACTTCGTTGGGTGTAACGGGACCGAAAACGGTGGTCGGAGTTGGCGAATCGGTCGACATGAGCGGCATCGATAACAGACACAAAAATACATAGGTTCGAAACACGGTCATAGATCACTTTTCTCAGAGCGTGGTCTTTTTGCGAGCATGTCTCATTCTCGGCAGAAAGAAAGGGCCCTAATACCAAGTTCCCCTGATTTTGCTTGCCTATAGCCGTCGCGAGAAACTCGAAAGGCTAGGAGCGAAGAGGGATAATATCTAGCATATTAGCCCGATGAGCGACGACGACTTTCGAGTTCG
>Ga0187783_10001301_pt1 | contig 18377 bp, 12 predicted proteins | sample 1015_SJ02_MP02_2_FD_132471 | JGI IMG/M metagenome (GOLD analysis project Ga0187783, IMG submission 132471) | Tropical peat soil microbial communities from peatlands in Department of Meta, Colombia - 1015_SJ02_MP02_20_MG | ecosystem: Environmental > Terrestrial > Soil > Wetlands > Peat | place...
GCTGGCGTCATCAAGAGGAAAGGTCCATTGCCATCCGGCCGCATCCAGAATATGTACGAGTCGTCCCCCTCGATGTAGCTATGTCGGATGACTCGTTTTGTATAAGTTGTAATAGGGTCCTTTGCATAGAAGGTATCGAACAGCAACGGCAAGCCTAAGTCACCGATCTCGATTGGCCGCGCGGTTTGGTTTTCCAACGTAATGCTCCAGTTAAATGAATCGCCCGAAAGTTCGTACGATTCCTTCAACTTCAGGTCCGAGATTGCGTCACGATCGCCCGTGTTACCTGAATACTCGACGACAACACGTTCAACCCTGGCACCGTCTGAGCGACTAACGTGTCGTATGGAACCTGAGCCGGCGGTGCTTGCGTGCTTCCACGTTCCATCGCCGATCCGATAGCGTAGAACGATATCTCCGAACCAGCGAGAATCTGGCACTGAGAATTCCGGATATTCGTCAGGTGACATCACGAAATTCGGGCTGTTCGGGTCACCAGCTCGCTCGAACCGAACCACCGCGCCGGTGCTCTTTGAGATCGAGACCCGGAAATGTTGATTGCCGATGTCCAAACTATTCTGAGCGGCGACGTGTTGGCTTGCCGCTACAACCAGCAAGAGAAATGCGCCCGCTTTCTTACTTGAATGGCAACCCCCAAACATGCTTAGCTCCGAGATTCCCGGCGTCTTTTCGAGCGCGTGGCTTCGCCTCACTTAGAAATTGCAGATTCCAGAATACTTGGATCTATTGAATCGCGGCTCGGCCAGGTTCCGTCGATTCGCTCGTCCCGCCGAGCCACTGACCGGTCGGGCAAACACCAGGCCAAATCTCACGTAGACGTCCATTTAGCGTTGCCGCCGCAGACGAAGAGTCTGCCGGGCGAGGTGATGGAGGGAGGCGCCAATTCTTTGGCCTCGGAGGTCACAGTGCGGTCATCGCGCAAAACCAATCAGAATTGCAAGAATGCCCGACAGCGTTTGCCGCTGTCGGGCACCCCTTCACTTCACAAGCGCTTGAACAATTCTTTAGTAGTAAATCTTGGCTCCGAACTGGAGTTGGCGCATGCTGCCTGCTCCGCCAATTTGTCCGAACTGTGGGCTCGTCATCGTACCGTTGAAGCCGCCCAGATTTACAAAGTTAAAGGTGTTGAACGTGTCGAAATGAAACTGGAATCTCGCGTACTCAGTGATGTTAAAGTCCCGAAGCAGCGACATATTGAAGTTCTTCAATCCCGGGCCAGTAATCGGATCCCAGCCGCTATTTCCAATATGCCCTACTCCTGGATCCGCGACCGCAGCCGTATTAAACCACTCACGCATCTCGGCGGGCCGCGGTCTGTGTGGACTAAGCTTTAACTCTCCAATCCTGTTGACCAGTGTTTCTGTCTGGCTTTCCGTGTTAAAAATATCGTCGACTCCCGTCCACAAATCCTCGGCGGGGCCGCTCTCAAACTGCGCGATGCCCGATAACTCCCAACCGTTGATCACGTTTCGCGCGACCTTGTCTGAGGTGTGGACTGTCGGCGCATAAGTCCAACTGGAAACCAGGTTAAGTTTGATGTTTGATTCGCCAGTTCCGTATCTGCCGTGGAAGCGGAGCGCCTGGTTCTGGGCGGGATAATGGTTCCCATCGAGCGAATGCGCATACGTCAGGGAGTTCGTAAAGCTTAAGCCATTGCTCAGGCGATGATTCACCTGCAAAAGAAGCGCATTGTACGAGCTGTTGTCGGTCGAGCCCTGGGTCCATACCTGTCCAACCAGCGCAGGCGCCGCCAGAAGAGTGGTGCACGCAGACGAACTGGAATCAGCCTCGCACGCGGCCAGAGCTCCATTATTCAGGTAAGGATAACGCTGTGGAACGTTGCTGGTGGTTGCACCTGGAAAGTATGGCGACCCCCCGAAGTAATCAACGTTAAACCACAGGAACCGGCCCATTTGTCCCGCATAGGAAATATCGAGCAGTGTAGAAGGCGTAATCTGGTGCTCGACTCCAAGACTGTAGTCGATGATATACGGACGCGAAGTCGCGGGATCAAAACCACCGCCGAAGTAAGGCTCTGGAGCCGAGAAGTTAGCAGGCGGTCCGGTCCAGGTTTTCGCGGCTACGATCGGATCGCAGGTTGCGGCGCCAGTATATGGGTCGGACTGAGCGCCATAAGGATTGCTGATGGAAACCAGGTTAACTTGGCCGGGCCAGCAACTTGGAGAGGGCGACGTAAACGGCGAATTACCAGGTCCATAGCTGATCGATTCGGTCTGGGACTCAAAGATTCCTCCCCCTCCGCGGAGAGCGGTTTTGCCATTTCCGAACACATCCCACGCAAAGCCAACACGTGGATCGAAGCGATTGGGATATACAATTCCGCCGCGGGGAACGTAGCCTGGATCCTGCTTTCCGGTGAAAGGATCCCTGAAAAGCCACCCTGGAATGTAATCAGGAAACAGCTGTGACTGCGCGCCTGGGAGAAACTGGACGCTATCGTTCGTTACATTCCGGGCGGGCTCGAGGAACTCCCATCTCAACCCGAGACTAAGAGACAGCCTCTTTGCGATGTGCCACTCGTCTTCCACAAACGCGCCCCTCAGGTTTTGCACCTGGTCGTCACCCCAGAAATTTGGGTACCCATATTGGACATAGCTCGTTAATCCCAATGCAAAGTCAGCGAGCGCATTGCCAGTACTGTTTCCGGGAGTGCCGTCGTCATATTGAATGCCGCCATTAATATGTACCCAGGGTCCGGGGCTCGTGAATTGATTGTCGTGATAATTCATATACGAGCCGCCCATGCTGATTTGGTGCGCTTTGAGGGCCCATCGAAAGGTATCCATATACTGGCCATCGTATTCTTTGATGGTCCCGACATTCGTGCAATCGAGACTGAAATAGCCATTCACGCACACGTCCGGCGGCTGCTGATAGCCGCTTGTAAACGTGGCGCCCAGGCCTTGCAGAGTGTCGGCTGCCGTAGACTGAGTCCAGCCTCGGGGGGATCCAATTCCAAAGAAAACAAAGCGGGCCGTGTTGATCTTTGATGCGGAAATTGTCCAGATATCCGCGGCGTTCCACTGCTCTTGAAATTGATTATCGTAATAGTCGGTGACAGACGCAGTAGTGGCTTCAAAGTTGCTGCCCTGGGCACTTTCGCCTGCGCCGCCGAGATGGAAATAGCTCCCCTCGATTTCGTGCTTCGAAGTAAGACGGTGGTTAAGTTTGACGAGATATTGGTTGCTGGTCGACCTCGCAGGAATATTGCCTGACCACTCGTCCTCTAATCCAAAAGACGAGGTCGTATTCGGCGCCGGTATCCATTTCATGATATTTGCTGAAACCGGGTTCACAGGAACGACATTACCCTCATAAGGGTTCCCGGATACGGGATCGGTAAGCTGCCCATTTGGGATGATCGAAGCCAGATCGGAAAAGTCTCCGCCCTGCTCTGCCGTGGTGAGCACGGGCGTGCCATAGATAAATCCAGTGCCCGCCTGCCGAAACCCTTCGAAGCTTCCAAAATAGAACGTCCTGTTGCGGAAAATGGGACCGCCCGCAGTAAATCCAAACTGGTTCTGGACGAGTTTGGGATTGCGTGACGAATCAAGATACGGTTTGGCGTTCAGGCCGTTATTGCGATTGAACTCCCAAACGTCGCCGTGGAATTTGTTGGTGCCCGACTTTATCAATGCATTCACGGTCGCGCTTCCCATGCGGCCGTATTCAGCACTCCGTTCATTCAGGCCATAGTGAAATTCTTCCAGCGCGTCGGGATTCGGCAGCTGAGCTCCCGAATTCACGAAGGTCCACGTGTATATACCGCCATCCAAAAGCCACTCTGTGCTGCGATTCTGAAAATATGAACCGCCGGCCGTTACAAACGTTGTGTTGAAACCCCACCAGCTAACCATTTGGTAGCCGGAATTTCCAGGCGTCAACGTAATTAGGGTTCCGGCATCTCTGCCGTTCAACGGCAAATCGGTGATTAAGTTGCTCGTGATTGTTTCACCCACTTCCGCCGTCTCGGTGTTTACCTGGACGGCTGCCGCGTTGACGGTGACTTGTTGATTCTCTGAACCGACACGCAACGTAAAATCCACGCGATTGCTGCTATCCGCATCGACGACAATCCCTGAGTGTACGATCTTCTCGAACCCGGTTTGTTCTACCTCTACGTCGTAAGTTCCGAATGGAAGGTCGACGAACTCGTATCGCCCCGTGGTGTCGGTGTGTTTGTTGACGCTTTGACCCGTCAGAACATCCGTGGCCGTCACCGAAGCGTTCACGATGACACCGCCGCTCGGATCGGAAACGAAACCCGTGATCGTTCCGTTGCTGATTGCGCTTTGGCATCTGGCTGTGACACAGCCGATGCAGACGAGGACAACCGTAATCAGATACATCAGCCTCATCGCATTCCGCGCCGTGATTCTTTGCTTCCTCAAGCCTGAAGTTAATGGCGACCGCTGGCCCAAACAGGTCAGATCATTTTGTTCGGATGTTTTCACCGGAACTGAGATCGTGCTGAGCGATAGTTGCGTCATTTGCGTCCTCCGATTTCAAGTTTCACGTTGAAGCATTGTGGTCCGCCGAAGCCTTGGCCCGGCGCTATGGGTTTCGCACAAACACATGGGGTTGCCGGTCCATTGCCGGCTTCGACGGGGATTGTGAGACTGCAACCACACACATGGCCTCTTGCAAATAGACCATTGACAAATCCACCCTTCGGTTCTATCGGACTGTCTTTTTTTGCCGTTTCGGGCACTTCGCGAAATGAAGAAACCCGAGGGGAAATCTCACAACTGGCTGCAAGTCAACGTTTATAGATTAAAGATTAATTCGCTGTCAAGAAGAAAAATGCGCCTTCCGGCGACCTTCGACAATTCGAAATGGGTCGCACCCAGGCGCTGCAGCAGAACTCATACCAAATACAGGCCCTTAAGTCGGTTCCTGATCCTCAATCGAAGCCCGGGTGGACTCATCTCAATTACTGGCGGATTGCCCAGGATCTCGCGATTCGCGAGATTGGCCGCGTTCTCTGAAACAGCGAAATTACGATCCGCAGTCACACCATCAGCATCTTCGCCAAGCTCGAGGTCAGCGACCGAGCCGAGGCCGTGAGCGCGGCGTTGCAAAGAGGAATTGTTGAAACGGCATGACGCGCCTGATCGCCCCGTCCGGTGAAGGGCGTGTGCCGGATCAACGCCGGCCCGCAAATCGGGGAAATTGAAAAGGAAGAATTCCATCTTCCTCGTGGATGGTCAAGATTCGGTCCGCAGCGATGTTCTTCAGTGACTCCACCTTTCCACTCGGCCAGAGGATTTCGATTTTCTCCGCGACCGCCCGCGCCCCGAGGCCAAAGGAAAGGCGAGGGTCTTGCGACGAACAATAACTCGATCCCCCGCGCACCTGGTCGAAGCTCGAAAACCCGTCACCAGCGATTCGCACCTGCGCGCCGATCGCGTCGCGGTTGCTTCGCGACCCGATCAGTCGAATGCCAAGCCAATGATTCCTGGCGGTGCCTGAGTTCCGGTAGAGCTGCGCAGCCTGTCCATTGTTGCTTTGAAGAAAGTCCATTGCGCCGTCGTTGTCGTAATCTCCTATTGCGAGTCCCCGGCCGACCCGGGGCGTGAGGAACGATGGTCCCTGCGTGGCGGTCGCATCCACAAACTGCCCTTTCCCGACGTTCCGATAGAGCTTCTTCGATTCTGCGAAGGCCGATGCCGGGTGATAGAGCGCGATGTTATCCAGCATGGAGCCGTTCACCACAATCAGGTCGCGGTTGCCGTCGTTATCCCAGTCGACAAAGCGTGCACCATAGCTGGTGTTGTGAATGCTGGTATAACCAAGCCCGGAGCTGAGGGTCCTGTCGGTAAAGGTGCCATCTCCGTTGTTTTCGTAGAAGCGGTTCGGCTGATTGTCCATGTGGCAGATGTAAAAATCCATGCGCCCCTGTCCCATTGCATCTGCGGCGTCGATGCCCATTCCCGATTCCACTTCTCCATTACCGCCAAAAGCCGCGCCGGACTCGTATGTCGCATCACGAAATGTGCCGTTCCGGTTGTTGAAATACAGAAAAGAGCGCATGCCGTCGTTTGCGATCAGGATGTCGTCCCATCCGTCTCCATTCAGGTCGGCGATGACCACGCCAAGACTCTTGCCATCGGGATTCAACAAACCTGCCTTTTCAGTTCGATCTGTAAAGGTGCCATCTCCGTTGTTGTGGTAGAGACGCATCGACGTTCCGTGAAAGTGAAACGGGTCGCAGTACACTCGATATCCCGGTGCCTGCGCTCCGCAGTACGGATCGTGAGTCCAGTCGTAGTGAATGTAGTTGGTGACCAGCAGATCGAGGTGCCCGTCGTGATCGTAATCGAACCAGGCGGCCGCGGTTGCCCAGCAGCCCTCATTCGCGACTCTGGCAGATGCGGTCACGTCAGTGAATGTGCCGTTTCCGTTGTTGCGATAGAGCACCGATCGCCCATAGCCAGTCATGTAAACGTCGGGAAAGCCGTCGTTGTCGAAGTCGGCCACGGCGACGCCGATATAGAAACCGTCCGTCAGCTTGATCCCGCTTTGCGCAGTGACGTCTGTAAATGTGCCGTCTCCGTTGTTTCGGTATAGCGCAGGCTGAGGAAACGCTGCGGGGTGAAAATTCGGCGTTCGGCCGCTATTTACAAGAAATGCGTCAAGAAACCCATCCTGGTTATAGTCCAGCCATGCGCAGCCCGGTCCCATGATCTCGACGACAAGTTTTTCTGGCGACGCGGCTCTCTCGTGCACGAAGCGGATTCCCGAAGCCTCGGTGACGTCGTCGAATTGCACGTTCCAGGGATTCGCCAATGGGGAATTCGGTGTGTCTTGCCCAGGCAACAACCGAGGAAGGAATAACCCGCTTGCGGAAAGTAATGCGGATTCCTTAAGAAAGCTGCGTCTCGTCCGAAGCATTCAGCATCAACCCCGCAATGCCCAGCATAGGTTTCGACTGCAGAAGACTGAAAAAGTGGCTTCGCTTCGCATCACGGAGACGTTTTGTTTCCTGGCAACATGGCTGCAGGCAGCGATGAGGCCGGGATCCGGTTCTGTTGCGCGGCATCGAGCTTTCTGAAAGCCTCGAGTTCTGTCGCCGCGTCCTGCGCCTGGTGAAGTTCGGAATACACTTTCCAAAGAAGGTAGTGCGCGGTGGCATCCTGCGGATCGAGAGCGATGGCTTCCTTCAAGTGCTGAATTGCGTCCTGCGGACGATCGGCCGCCGAAAGGGCCTGACCCATTTTCCGTTGCAGAAACGAGATGCGCGGATTTGCATCGAGCCCCTGTTCAAGATAAGGTATGGCCGCAGGCGCCTGTCCACGATCAAGCAAAATGACCCCCAGCATCGACAGAGCCTGGGGATTATGTGGATCGATCGCCAGTTGGCTTTTGTATTCACTCTGCGCCTTGTCGAGTTCGGCCTCCATGTAGTAGACAGTTCCCAATGACTGGTGAAACTCCGGTACCTGCGGGTACTTCTCCACCAGCTTGATCAAAATCGCCTCGCTGCGAGCAAGGTCCTGGTCTGACATATACGCGAGCGCACGGAAGTAAAGCGAACTCGGATCGTCAGGTGCGATGCGCAGCGCTTCGTCCAATGCCGCTTTGCCCTCAGTTTCATGCGACAGTGCAAACTCTGTCCGCGCCAGCCAGAACCAGCATCGCGAATCATTTGAGGACTGTTGTGTGGCGAGATGCAAAGCCTGTTCGGCTTCGCTGAACTTCCCAAGCCGGAAGCTCTCGATACCAGTGAAAAACTGGCTTCCCGGAAAGGTGGCCAATTCCTTGTCGACAATCAGGAACTGGTCCAGAGCGTTCTGAAAGCTTCCTTCGCCATCGAGCACGAGGCCCAGATCGAATCGAGCGGGCAAGAATTCGGGAGACCGTTCCAGAACGCGCCTGTAATCTTTCTCCGCGGCGGCCAGTTGCTGGTTTTGCTGCTCAGACATCGCAGCGTGAAAAAGAACTGCCGATTCGTCGGGAAGGGAAGCGGCGTCGGTGATCTGGCTTCGAGCCGCGACAACCGCACAAGCAAGAATGATCACGAAGCCAGCCAGCCGGGCCGGACGCACCTTGCGAAATCCGGTTGAAGTCCATCGATGCTGATTCATAGCGCTCAAGGAAATAGCGCAGTCAAGCCGCCCGGCTCATTCATCGTGTCGGAGTAAACAGCTCCAGGCGAACCTTCCAGGAAACTGACTGGCCCGGAGACAGGGTCACCATGCCTGTGTCCATCTTCCCCCATACCGCACTGAATGGATCAGCAAAATTGAATTGCTCTTCGATGGCTGCGAAGGGTTTGTCCGGCGGGGCATAAACCTGGATGGTCCTGATCTCGTTTGACAGCCCTTCGATATGGATTCCGTAATTGGCGGCCGGATCCGTGAGATCGACGGTGACTTTTCCATCGGCTCGCGCAAGATGAGAGAAGTTGTCGTCCAAAAAGATGTCGCCTAGACGCTTGCCTCCGGGCTCGGTAAAGTCGTATTTCGTCCCTTTTACGGGAATCAGTTTGCCGGTCGGAAAGACATCGTCGTAGTTGTTCACTTCCGCCAAATCCGACGCCGGTATCCGCAGGTGGGCCTGGTTTCGATCGCCGCTCGGAATCGCGAAGTAAGGGTGCCATCCGATCGCCATCGGCTCGGCTTCCGTACCGACATTCTTCGCAGTGATCACGGCTTCAACGCTCTTTGCATTGAGCGAAACGGTGATCGTCAAATCCGTGCGCGATAGCCAGTATCCCCCAAAGTCCCCCGCGTGGATGACCCCGGTCACCGTTTCGCCGCCGGCGGTTTTCTGCACCTTCAAATCGTCTGTCTTGCGATCGAGGATCAATCCATGGATCGCATGCAGTTCAGCATTTGGATTCGTTTTCCCCTTCCACACTGCGGGCAAAGTCAGTGTCTTCCCGTGCCATTGCGTAACGATGTTCTGGCCATCCGGCGTAAGCTTCCCGCGAATTCGATTGGGATACGGCGCAAGAAATGCCCCGCCAAATGCGAAGCTCTTGACTCCATGCACGTCCGCTGGGCCCCCGTTGAGAGTGGCTGCGGCTTCCTCCAGTGACGGAGACGCAAAGATCGGCACGATCCCCTTGCCCGGCAACTTCGCCGTGATTTGAAACAAATTCATACCGCGGCCGGGAAGAATCGTCGCCGAGATGAACTCCGGAGTGTCGGCAGCCAGCGACGCGTCGCGGCTCAGGCGGACCACCTTTTGTCCGCCGATCTCCAATGCGTCCGACGAGCTGTCACCGCCGGAGTTTCCGCTCTCCGGCCTGTTGTCGGTGGCTAGGGCGGCCGCGTTGACTCGACAAATTCGGGATGAGGAATAGTAGTGGGCCAGTGCAAATACGGCCGCGGCAAGCACAGCCAGAACAAGCAGATGCCGGCGATGAAAGGCTCTCATCATCAATAACTCCTTGTATCCAGTTACGAATCCATCGGTGTGTTCGCCGAGGTGAATCAGGCAATCCCGAGCTTCTTTTCCATTTCTTCAAGCGAGATGCCCTTGGTCTCCGGGAACACGAACAGAACGACAAAGAACTGCAGCGCCATCATCGAGGAGAAAAACGCGAAGGGCACCGCAGCAGAGTGGGCGCTGAGCAGCGGAAAGATCCACGACAACACCGCGGTCATGAACCAGTGAGTAAAACTCCCCAGGCTCTGGCCTTTGGCACGAACCGCAGTTGGAAAAATCTCGCTGATGTACACCCAGATCACCGCACCCTGCGAGAAGGCAAAGAACGCGATGTAACCCATGAGCGGCCAGATCAATAAATGCTCGTGCTTTCCGCTGTGGAATAAGTACGAGACTGTCGCCAGGCAGGCGCAAGTTCCGACGGAGCCGATCAGAAGCATGGTTTTGCGGCCAAGCTTGTCAATCACCAACATTGCAATCATCGTGAAAGTCAGATTCGTTGCTCCGATCACGACTGCCTGAACGTCGCCCGATACCTTTGTGAACCCGGCTCTGGCGAAGATGTCATTCAGGTAATAAAGGATGGAATTAATCCCGGCCAGCTGATTAAACATGCCAACTAAGATCGAGAGCACAACCGGATAGAGGTATTTGCGCGAGAAAAGGCGCTGGCTGGCGCCGGCGTGCTCGGCATCGATCGACGCGACGATCTGCTTCAGGTCCTCTGCTTCGTTAATGTCGCCCAGCTGCTTCAGTACATCTTCAGCCTCTGCAATACGGCCTTTTTTCACCAGCCAGCGCGGACTGCGAGGAATGGTGAACAACATTAGGAAGAACAGAGCCGCTGGAGCTGCCGAGATTCCAAGCTTCCATCGCCACTCTGATGGCCCCAGCGACATGAGGCCGATCAGAAAGTTTGAAAAGTAAGCAAGCAGAATCCCGAAGACAATATTGAACTGAAAAAATCCCACCAGCCGGCCGCGCCATTTGGGTGGCGCGATTTCAGCGATGTACATCGGGCCGATCACCGACGATCCTCCAATCGCCAAGCCGGCAACGAATCGAAAGGAGACAAAGGAGAGCCAATCCCAAGCGAAGGCGCAGCCCAACGCGGATACGAAGAAAAGCACCGCAAGCCCGCGAAGGCTGTCGCGGCGGCCATAGCGGTCGGCGGGTATTCCGGCCAGCATGGCTCCAACGATCGTGCCCCAGAGAGCGATCGCAACCGTCAGTCCGAGTGAGCCTGGAGAAAGATGAAAGAGTTCGCGGAGAGCGCCAGTGGCGCCGGCGATGACAGCCGTGTCAAAGCCGAAGAGCATACCCCCCAGTGCCGCGACAACCGTGCTCTTTATAAGCAGGGAGTTTAGTTTTTGAGGGGGACGCCGTTCACTGATCGGCTGGATGGTGCTCATGGTTCTCCTCAAATGATACGAGCGATATCTTTGTTAATGCCGGGCGAAGCAAGCAGGCGCGATCATAGATTATAGAATGATTCGAAGTCAACCAAGCATTCGGTTCGTGGGCCAGCTTGAAGACTACAGGCTCTAGCCCGTACGTCAAGCCTGTTCCGATCCATCGGGACTGCAGCCCCCGAGGGATGCATGTCTTCAGACTGACCCCATGAGCTCCATTCGCCGAAAGCAGGCGATTCGGATTCTTTGGGCTGGATTCAAGCCCTCTGGTTTTCTATCGGCGGGAATGAACGGCGGTTGGAAGCGCCGACAGTTTGGATCCGGTTTGACCGGTAATCCTTTCATGAGACGCGCTCGCCCACGACATTTCGTCTTCCCTCAGACCGAGTCCGTACTGAACATTCCAGTAATCAATTGTCTGCTTAATGAAGACCCGGCGAGCTTCGTGGCGATCGCGGCTTCGCAATCCTTCGAGAATTGCAAGGTGCTGCTGAACTGCGGCAACCCGCTCTCGAATCGCATTGGGATTGTCCGCCCACCTGTCGACCACCGAAAAGACAAAAAGTTTAAAGCTGATTGCTTCTAAGGTGTCTCTCAAATACTCGTTGTCGGCGAGTTCCCAAATTTTTCTATGAAATGCAGCATCACAATCATGAAAGCTTTTAATTTCATTGGCAGACATGGTGGTGCCGTTCATGGCGGCGACCAGTGCCTCCAGCTCGGCGTCAGCTTCGGGTGTCAGGTTTTCCGCGGCCTTGCCGATTGCTATCGCTTCAAGTGGTATTCGAATTTCCTGGATGAGCCGGTAGTCTGTAGGGCTTAACTGGGCCACATAAGTGCCACGCTGCTGGAGTTTTCGCAACAGTCCCTGATGGATGAGCTCATTGAGCGCTTCGCGGAGGGTAGGCTGGCCGATTCCCAGATGTGCAGCCCATTTCTGCTCGATAATACGGTCGCCGCCACGCAGCTCACCTGAAATGATCGCCTCGCGGATCGCCTGCGCAGCGGCCTCTGGGGCCGTTTGAATTCTAAGAGTTCGAGTTCCGATCTTATCGGATCGACTTACCATTTGAGCCGCCTGTCATCAATTTTCTAGATTATATACTCTATCTTATCGTCGTCATTGAGCGTTCGGGCTGCCGCAGATTCCAGCACCAATGGGATCGTTATCGAACCGCGATTTCCAGTTTACTGACCGAGGCCGGGGGAAAGCGGACGAGAAGATCCTGGCCCGCAACCATTGCCTCGAGGGGCGCCGGTCTCACGGCATCCGGCGTATCAAATGTATTGTGCGCATGCATATCGTCCGCCCTCAGCACAGTGGCTGTGGCGCGGTCGATCCGGCCGGTTCGGATCGCGACGCGAGTTTCTGTCGTGTTCTCCAGATCGGGATTGACCACGGTCAGCGTAACGATGCCGTCCTTTAGTGAAGCAGACCCGTTCAATCCCCAGAACTGAGCCGGATTGTCATCACGAACGTAGTGCACCTCAGGCGCTGAAATCTCCACGCGAAATCCCTGGCCGCCTTGATGTGCGGCGTACATCGAGAAGACATGAAAATTGGGCGTCACGACGAATCGATCCTCGTGAGCCAGAAACAGCGCGTTGAGATTGTTCACGAGCTGAGCGTTGTTGGCCATGCCTACCTTTTCGGCCCGGCGATTGAACGTGTCTAACGTAAGCGCAGTGGCGAGTGCATCCCGGATGGTAATTTGCTGCCCGAATAAGTGAGTCGGGTCGACCTCTGTTCCTTCGCGATACCAGGGACCGTATTCATCGACCACAAGCTTGATTCTGCGATCGGGGTCGTATGCGCCCATTGCCGACCATTGGTCGTCGATGATCTGCTCAATCTTGCTCGATTCGCGGAGCACTTCATACCAGTCCGCCTGGTCAAAGCGCACCGCATCGCCTTTGGCCTTCGTCCAGTCCTGGCTTTTTCCCCGGCTCAGGTTCGAAACGTAGTAGTGAACGGACCATCCGGCAAAGTTCTCGTTGCGGTACGCGTGTCCTGAATGGAGTTGATCGAAGAAACGATGCGTCCACTCCAGGTCATTGTTGTTTGGTCCCGAGGCGATGAACTGCAAATCGACTCCATATTTTGGAACCCAGGTTGTGAAGCGGCGAAACTCCGACGCATAGGCTTCCGGCTGAAAGCTTCCCCCGCATCCCCAGCTTTCGTTTCCTACACCCCAATAGCGAACGTGGAATGGCTCCGGAAAACCGGCAGCTTCGCGCACTTGCGCCAGAGTGGTGCTGCCTTTGGGCGAGTTACAGTACTCGACCCAATGGTCGAAGCTCGAGGCAGGAAGGCTCCGCAAATTGGCTGCCACATAAGGCTGCGCTCCGCTCAACGTGCAAAACCGCATGAACTCATTCGTTCCAAACCGGTTCGATTCGAAGATCTGGACGCCTTGCTCATGAAGGCGAGCCAATTCGGGTTCGACTTCCCAGAAATTGGTTCGGGTCGGCCGATTCGACGATGGCCCAACGCCATCCATCCAGTCGTAGCTGTCGGCAAAGCAACCCCCGGGCCAGCGGATGACAGGGACCCGGATCTCCTTCAACCTGTCGATAAGTTCAGACCGGATCCCGAATCGGTTGGGGATCTTCGATCCTCCGCCAACCCAGACGCCGTCATAAATCACTCCGCCGATATGCTCCGTGAATTGGCCATACAGGTTCGGAGAGATGATGCCGGTGGGTTCATCTAATAAGATCTCAATTTGCGCGTCCACTGACTCGGCGAAGCCCTTTGCCCCCGTGGATGCGATCGCGATGCCGGCCGACCCCGAACACCTAAGGAACTGTCTCCGGTTCATTTCTCTCCCCTCGTGCCGTTGCTGCCAACGCGCCGGCGCCCATCGGCCAGCAGCGCTCTGAAAGCCGGCTGCGCCGCTTTTCGCCGGACCAGCTCAGCAGCAAATGCCAAAAGGCTTTTGTATTTATAAAGATAACGCTGAGATATGCACGATGTTCAGGAAGTTTTGAAAGACGCAAGACTCACGGGAGGGTCAGGTAGAAACGCTTGCATCCATTAAAATATAATCTATAATCATCTGCATGTCGAGACAAGTGATGGAGGAAATCGGCAAATCAAATGCTGTGGCCGACGAACTTTACAATTTCGGCATGAACGATCCCTTTGATCGAGACGCACCGATCCGGCTGGTCACTCCGCAGCTGATCGCAAGCCACCAATACATGAACAGCATCAGCGAGTTCAGGGTTCCCGCTAACTCAATTGCGGTCTGGTATTTGGGTCAAAATGGATTCATCCTGAAAGCCTCCGACGGCCTTTTAATCGGCATCGATCTCTATCTGACAAATAGCTGCGCTACCAGATTTGCAGATCGGCCTTTCCGCCTCGACCGGCAATTGCCCATTTTTATTGAGCCAGAAGATCTCGATCTCGACGTTTTCATCACGACTCATTCGCATGACGACCATGCCGATCCCGAGACAATCCGAAGGATCAGGGAAAAAGGCACGATCAGATTTCTGGGCCCTTTCGACTCGATTCGAGTGTATCGGGAATGCGGCGTTCCCGAAGAGTGCTGCGAACTGCTTCATCCCGGCGAATCCATCGATTTGGGGACAACCGCATCTGTCAAAGGCACATTTGCGTTACCAACTGACGCCACGGATTTGAATCACATCGGTGTCCTTGTCACCTTTTCCAACGGAATCACGTTCTACAACACAGGAGACACCGCCTTTGCCGATGTGCTTGAGGCGTTATTGCCCAGGGATGTTGATGTTTGCGCGATTTGCATGAACGGCGGTTTTCACAACCTTTCTGTCACCGACGCGGCTGCGATTGTGAAAATGCTGCGTCCCCGAGTCGTAATTCCATGTCACTACGACATGATGGTCAATAATGTTGGTTCGCCCTGGATGCTGAAAGTCGCACTGCAGGTTCTCGAGTCGGAGGCGGAATTTGTTCTCATGAAGTACTACGAGCCGTGGATTTACCGAGCGGCCTGAATTGCCCCTCAAGGGAACAGAAACAAACGAAGGGTCACGCCGGGGTACTCATGGAAATTTCACTCGCAGGTAAAGTCGCGGTCGTCACCGGAGCGTCCTCGGGAATCGGGCTCGCGATCACAAGATCGTTTCTGGAGTGCGGTGCATCCGGCGTCGTTGCTGTCTTTCGCCGCAAGGAATTGCCCGAAGAACTCGAGGTCGTTCAACAGCGTTTTCCTGGCAAGCTCGTCATCGTTCGCGGAGATGTCGCCGACGAACAGACTGCGATTGCATTCACTAAGGCGGCCATCGAGCGCTTCGGCCGTCTTGATGTCTTGGTCAGCAACGCAGCTATCAGCATCGTCAAGCCGCTTCATCTGCACACACCCGAAGAGTGGGATGAGGTGATGAATGCGAACGTGAAGAGCCTCTACTGGGCAGCCCGTCACGTGATTCCCGTCATGATTCAACGGGGCGGCGGCTCGATCCTTATTAGTGGATCGATCTCCGGTGAAGTTGGGATTCCGACCCAGGGAGCCTATGCCCCGTCGAAGGGCGCGCTCCACCAGATGACTCGCCAGATGGCGGTTGAATACGCGAAATACGGAATTCGAGTCAACACCGTGGCATGCGGAACTGTTGATACTCCGATCGTCTACAAATCAGCCGAAGCGTCTGGCGATGCCGACGCTTATTGGGCGATGCTGCGAAATGCCCACCCTGTCGGCCGGATCGCAACGGCCGACGAGGTTGCGAGTTTCTACACATATATGGCCTCCGATCTTGCAAGCTTCTTTACGGGCTCAATTCTCATGATGGATGGTGGATTCACTGCGCAGTAGGGGGACGAAACCGCGATGACCAAGATGCTCGCCGCGCGATATGTGGGGCCCGGCCGCGTTGAGGCTGGACGAATCGCCATGCCAAAGATCGGAGACGAAGAAGCCCTCATCGCAGTCGAGGCCTGCGGCTTTTGCGGCTCCGACATTAATATCGTCGCGGGAACGCATCCGCGCGCCAAGGCGCCCCTCACGCTCGGCCATGAACTGGCAGGCAGGATTGTCAAGATCAGTTCCTCTCAAAACGGCTTCGGTGTCGGAGACCTTGTCACCGTCTATCCGCTGATCTCCTGCGGGCGCTGTCACGCGTGCACCCATGGAAATTCTCATGTGTGCAGGGATCTTCGATTGTTTGGTTTCGATCTTGACGGCGGCATGGCTCAGTTTGTAAAAGTCCCGGTCAGCGCCTTGTTGAAGCTGCCCAGAGATATGTCCGCTCGTGTCGGCGCATTGATCGAGCCCTTGGCAGTCGCGGTGCATGGTGTTGCGCGCGCGCGATTAGAGGGGGTTCAAGTCGTCGCTGTACTCGGCGCAGGCCCCATAGGATTGTTAACCGCGCTTGTCGTTCAAGCGCACGGAATTCACCATGTCGTCATTAGCGACGTGTTGCCTTCGCGGATCGAGCTGGCCAACTCCCTTGGTCTTCACGCGGTGAGAGCCGGAGAACAGCTTCGCCGCGTCCTGATGGAGCTTTCCAGGCAGAATGGCGCCGATCTCATCTTCGAGTGCGCCGGCCAACCTTCTTCGGCACGCGAAATGACGGCCTTGGTTCGGCCCCGAGGCGTGATTGTCAATCTGGCGGTTTTCAAGCGGCCCGTCGAAATCGATATGCAGGCAATCAACTTCAGGGAAATCGAGATGGTTGGCTCAAGAGTCTACCAGCGCGACGATTTCGAAGTTGCCATTGAACTGGCATCGCGCTTGCCTATCGACCGCATTGTTTCGCACGCCTTTTCGCTCCAGGATGTTAGCGTCGCATTCGAAGCGTTCCGCTCCGGTGAGGTTTGTAAGGCGCTGATACTGCCTCCGGCGCAAGAGCTTCAGAACGTTTATGAACCCGTTTGATCTTTCCGGGAAGCTCGCCCTGGTGACCGGCGGCACGAGAGGCATTGGCCTCGGTGTGGCGCGTGCGATGGCTGAATCCGGAGCAGCTGTCATTCTGGCCGGGCGTGACCAATCGTATCTCGATCAATCAGCCATTGAACTGCGGCGAATCACAGATTCAGTTCACGTCTCCTGCTTCGACCTGGCCCAAACCAAGAACATCGCGGCCTGGTTTGATCAGGTCTGTGCCGATCATGGATCGCCCGACATTCTCGTAAATTCCGCTGGAATTAATCGGCGCGGCGCTGCGATCGACTTGTCGCTTGACGACTGGAACGAAGTCATCGCAATCAACACAACTGCCATGTTCGAGCTGTGCCGCAGTTTTGCTCGAGTGCGGATCGCAGAAGGGAAGGGCGGGAGAATTATCAACATTGCCTCGCTCATGACTGCGGCTGCCAGGCCCGGCATTTCGCCCTACGTTGCTTCGAAAGGAGCAATCGGCCAGCTGACGAAAGCATTTGCCGTCGAATGGGCAGAGTTTGGAATTCTCGTCAATGCGATTGCGCCAGGGTACATCGACACGGATTTAAACAAATCGCTCATCTCCGATCTCGCGTTCGATCGATGGGTCAAAGAACGCTGTCCACTCGGCCGATGGGGAACACCTGAAGATATCGCCTGGCCGGCTGTCTTTCTTGCCAGTTCTGCGGCGGACTTCATTACCGGCCAGATCATTTACGTCGACGGCGGCTGGCTTGCAACCTTTTGATTTCGGTCAGCCGCTATGCCCACACAGAAACCGCCCGCCCGTCGACGTTATCTGCACTTCGCGTCTCTGACCGCGCGCCGTGTCAAATGCCTTCCCCGCGCCACACTCGCCGGCGCCTGTGAATTCAGCCTAATGTGCGTCTTCAAGAAGCCGGTACTGGTCTGTGATCTGCTTTTGTTCGGCATTGGCTTTTCGCGCCGCCTGCAATCTCGCTACCAGAGCTTTGCTGCCTTCTAGATCGCCCGTGTGCTTTCGGGCCATCATTTCCTGGTAAATGGCAGACTCATCATTCGGATCCTGCGCCAGTGCAGCCTCAGCCTGCGCGATGGCGAGGGTGAACTGATTGGTCGCTAAGTAGAGTTTGGCAAGCAGATCGTGCGCCGGCGTATAGGTGGGATCCAGTCGAACTGCTTCCTTGGCAGCCATCAGTGCCGCTTTGCCAGCCTCGGTACTCAAGTCGGGAGAAGCTTCCGACAGTTGTTCCGCCAGAAGATACTGCAGAAACGCGTCGTTCGGATGGAGCCGAACAGCGGATCGAAAGAATTCAACCGACTTGGCGCCCTCATGTTCCTGAGTTCGCATCATTCCCAGCGCGTCATCGACATACGAAAGCTTTGGATCCAACTCATGGGCGTGTTCAAAGTCGGCAATCGCAAGTTCATTGTTGGCGAGTTGCACTTCCAAAACACCCCTCGCGATCAGCAAGGCCGCAGACTTCGGCAGTTGCGTAATGCCGCTATTCAAAACATCAATCCCGACCTGGAATGACTTGTGCGCGAAGGCAATACTTGCGAAGTCCAAATAATAGTCGACATGGGTTGGGTCCGCGACAATGGCTGAGCGAAGCAGGGCGACCGACTGCGGCGTATCGCCTCGCTCTTCGTAAATCCGCGACGCCAAAGCTAA
>Ga0187783_10001302_pt1 | contig 18351 bp, 16 predicted proteins | sample 1015_SJ02_MP02_2_FD_132471 | JGI IMG/M metagenome (GOLD analysis project Ga0187783, IMG submission 132471) | Tropical peat soil microbial communities from peatlands in Department of Meta, Colombia - 1015_SJ02_MP02_20_MG | ecosystem: Environmental > Terrestrial > Soil > Wetlands > Peat | place...
GATCGCGAACCGTGGGACAGAGCTAAATCGGGCTTCTCTCGCAGCACGTAGGGAGTTAGCTGGAGCACCCGGATACCCAAGCCGGCCAATTTGGCCAAGGTAAATTTCCCGTAGTGATGCCCGACACAGCGATATTGAAGCTGAAAAAGATTGGCCAGTTCGCACACCTGGAAGCAGTCGCGGGCAGTCAAGATAACCTGGTGGCCGCGCGCTTCGAGCTCATCAATAATCGGCTTGAAGAATGGCACGTGGGGAGAGTTTTCGAGGTCAATCCAGATCTTCTTGGGGCAGCGCTTGGATTGCTCCCGGGCAGGCGCCGTTGTCACTCTGGCGTTGGTCGATGCCAAGGCAGGCCCAGCCGGCGCAGCCATCACGGAGATCTCGCGTTTGTGCTTTGTAAAATTGGACATATCAGTGCCTTGAGAGTACCTCCGCATCCTCAGGGGAAGATGCTTGTCTTAGGTTCCGGCGCAGGTTTCTCTGGTTGATTAAGTTTTCGATGATCCTGGTGGACGCTTTCCCATCCCACATTTCTGGAATCGCGGCCTTGGGGTTTCGAGCCAGCTGCTGTCGAATCGCCTGACGAATACTGTCGCGGCGCGTGCCGCCAAGCACATTCGTTCCCGACGTCAGAGTTACGGGTCGCTCGGTGTTATCTCGAACCGTAACGCAAGGGACGTTCAGGCAGGTGGTTTCCTCCTGGATTCCGCCCGAGTCCGTAACCACCAGGCGTGCGTGCTTCATCAGACAGACAAAATCGAGGTATCCCTGAGGCTCGATGACGGTGATGGCGGACGAATGGCCTTGCGGCCCGGCCGGCTCGAACTCTCGCCCCGGGAAGCGGAAATAGGTCTCGAGTTTATTCTGCTGAATCTGCTTCTGGGTACGCGGGTGAGCGGGAAAAACCGTGGGGTAGGACGCGGTAATCTCGCGGATGCCTTCGAGAATCTCCAAAAAGCTCTCCCGCCGATCAACATTGGCGGGTCGATGGAGGGTCAGCAACACGTAAGGCGTATGCGGTTTGGGGTCATCACCCTTGCCATTTTTCCTTTCGATTCCGAGCCGCTCCAAAATCCTGGATTGCGCTGCTTTGCCTTCGAAGGTGCGGAGGGAATCAATCATGGTATTCCCCACAAAGAAAACACCTTCTTTCGCGATTCCTTCCCGTTCCAGGTTTTTGAGCGCACTCTCCTCGGTCACGAACAGCAGATCGGAGAGATGGTCGGTGACCACCCGATTGCATTCCTCCGGCATACTACGATCGAAAGATCTCAGCCCGGCTTCGACATGGGCGATCAGCGGCTTGTGCCCTTCTGCGTCATAGGAGATCTTGGCGGCTACCAGGGCACAGGCCATCGTGGAATTCACGTCGCCGACGACCAGCAAAATCTCCGGTTTTTCTCGCAGCAGGACCTCCTCAAACCGCTTCATGATCTCCGCCGTCTGCGCCGCATGAGATGCGGAGCCGACGCCCAAAAAAATGTCCGGCGGCGGCAGGTTCAGATCCGAGAAAAAAGCATCCGACATCGCCGCATCATAATGCTGACCGGTGTGCACGAGGACAGGCTGGATCTTTTCCGATCCGTTGCGCAGGTTCGCGTTGCGACGAGAGATGGTATCGAGAATCGGCGCGGCCTTCATGAAATTCGGACGCGCTCCAACCACAATCATTATTTTCATGTGTGCCTATGAACGAGGAACTCGGCTCCTTTGTGCCGCGACAACCTCATCACCGGGTCGGCGGGTCACGGCTAGACCGTGCGGTCCGCAGCGGCCACTGCGGCTCTCTCCGCCTCGGTCGGTTGCGAAGCGGTCTTGCCGGTGAAGGTCTGAATCTCCTTTACCACCCGCGCCTGCTGCTCGGAGGTCAGTTGCGGGAACATCGGCAAAGAAACGATTTCCGCTGCCGCTTTTTCTGACACCCGGAAGTCTCCCAGACGATACTTCAGCGCCGTGTAGGCCTTCTGCAGGTGCAACGGAATCGGGTAGTGAATTCCGGTTCCGATGCCGGCCTTCTTCAGATGATTCATCAGCCCGTCCCGGTTTTGGGTGCGGATCACATACAGGTGATAAACCGCCCGCGACCACTGCGGTTCGAAGGGAGGAACGACGGCCTGCGGGAGCCCGGCAAGGAGGCGGTTGTATTCCGCGGCCCGTTCCCGTCGCTGACTGTTCCAGGCCGCGAGGTGCGTCAGCTTGGTGTGGAGCAGCCCGGCCTGAATGGCATCCAAACGTCCATTGTAGCCTTCTACATCATGGTAGTACTTCTTCGCCTGCCCGTGGTCTCGCAACACCTTGATGGTGTCGGCCAGGCCAGGATCGTTGGTGGTTACGGCGCCAGCCTCCCCGCAGGCCCCCAGATTCTTCCCCGGATAAAAGCTGAAGGCGGCGGCCCGTCCGATCGAACCCGCCTTCATCCAGCGGTTGTGTTTACGGGAGAAATACTCCGCGCCATGCGCCTGACAGGCGTCTTCAATCACTATGAGTCCGTACTTGTCGGCCAGGCGCAGGATGGGATCCATGTCTGCGGTTTGTCCGTAGAGGTGCACCGGAACCACCGCCGTCACCGGGCGACCGCTGCGCCGGCTGACCAGCCTTCCTGAGTTGTCCCGTCCACATTGGTTCTCCAAGAAATCCTGCAGCTTCTCCGGAGACATGTTGTACGTGCGCTCGTCAATGTCGACGAATTCCGGCAGTGCGCCCGCCTGAGAAATGGCTTCCGTGGTAGCAATGAAAGTGTGGGGTACAGTCACGACGACGTCGCCGGCTTTTACACCACAGGCCATGATGGCAAAGCGCAAAGCATCGGTGCCACTGCTGATGGCGATGGCCTGCTGGGTCCCACAAAACCCGGCAAACGCCTTCTCGAATTCCTCGACCATCGGGCCGCCGATGAACCCGGCGGTGTGCAGAGCCTGGCGGAACACACCGGTGAGTTCCTGTTCGAGTTCGACATGAGGAGTTACCAAATCTAGGAAAGGAATGCTGGTAGGAATGCTATGAGACGTACTCATTCAGTGACCTCCACGGTTTGTTTGATATAACGGAGAACCTTGGCCGGATTTCCGGCCACGATTGAGTTCGCCGGGACATCTTTGGTCACCACGCTGCCCGCTCCCACAATCGCGTTTTCCCCGATGGTAGTGTTGGCCAGGATGGTAGAACCGGAACCGACGGAGGCACCCTGCTTGATCAGGGTCCTCTCGACCTTCCAGTCGGCCTCGGTTTGCAGTGTGCCCTCGGCCGAAGTCGCCCGAGGATAACTGTCGTTGATGAACGTTACGCCGTGGCCGATGAAGACGTTGTCCTCAATCGTGACGCCTTCGCAGATGAAGGTATGGCTTGAAATCTTGCAGCGTTTGCCTACGCTGGCGTTCTTTTGGATTTCGACGAACGCCCCAATCTTGGTTTCATCGCCCACTTCACATCCGTACAGGTTGATGAACTTGGACAGCTTGACGTCCCGGCCCAGCTTGACGTCCGGCGCGATACAGAGGTAAGGATTCATAACCGGTGAAGAGATTCCTTTTGCCAGGGTGATTACTGCGATATGGACGTTCTACAAGGAAGGAGTCTGCCCGCGGAACATCTGCTCAGTCTGCATCTGGACCGGTGCGCCCCGACTCGTAGGCCCAGGTGACAGAACGGTTGCAGCTGCTCACCGGGGACATGGGCGGGGCCAACTCTCCTAGTTGGAATTCGCGATGAGAGGCGGCCAGAGCCGCTTTCACATCGTTGCGGGCGACCACCAGAGAAATGTTGCAAGCCGACGCTCCGTGCGCGATGGCGATGACTTCGACATTCTGCCGTCCCAGGGCACGGAACATCCGGCCCACAATTCCCGACATGCCGCGCACTTTTTGACCGACCACAGTCACGATCGCCACCGTGGCGTCGAGCGTGATGTGCTCCACCTTTTCATGCGCTAGGTCATGGGAGAATTCGTGTCGAAGCGCCTCCAGCGTACGTTTGGCGTGGGAGGAGGAAACCACGAGACAGATATCGTTTTGCGCCGAGGACTGCGAAATCAAAAGCACGTCGGCCCGGACCGCGGCGGTGGTGGCAAAGGTGCGGCCTAAGACATCTTGTACTCCCCAAAGGCCGGGTCCGCCGATGGTGATCAAGGCGGCATCACTGATGGCGGTGAGCGCCGTGACTCCGCCGCCGTTGGTCGAGCCGGCCGGGGTAATTCTCGTGCCCAGCTTTTCGGGCGCAAATGTGTTCCGGATGCGAAGAGGGATGCCGCGTTGCATGACCGGATGCAGCGTTTTGGGGTGCAGCACCTTGGCCCCAAAGTAGGCGAGCTCGGCGGCCTCGCGATAAGAAATCTCCGAGATCAGGCAAGCGTCCGGGACCAGACGCGGGTCCGCCGTCAGCAACCCGTCTACGTCGGTCCAGATGATCACTTCGTCGGCGTCGAGCGCCGCACCCAGAATGGTGGCAGAGTAGTCGGAGCCGCCACGGCCGAGCGTGGTGAGCACTCCGTCTTCGGTGGCGCCGATGAAGCCGGTCACGACCGGAACCACGCCTTGCGCGATGAGCGGTTGCAGGCGCGCGCTGCTCCGTTCGCGGGTCAAATCCATCCAGGGTTCCGCTCCTCCGTAGTAGGAGTCGGTCACCACCAGTTCCATGGCCTCAATGCACTGACTGGCGACCCCACTTTCCTCAAGCACGGCTGCGACCATCGGAGCCGACAGCCGCTCCCCCAGACTCGAGATGGTATCCCTGGCTCGAGGCGTCAGCTCATGCAGCAGGGTTGTTCCTTCGCAGAGGCGCTCGCCTTCCCGAAACAGCTCTTGCATCTGCTGGCCGATGCGATTGCGCTTGCTATCGGATTGAATCAGGGAAGTCAGGGCGGCGCCGTGTTGTGCCCGCAACTCGGCAAAGATCCGTGCCACGGCTGCGCGATCGCCGCGCTCGGATTGGACGGCGGCCTCGATCAGTTTGTTGGTGACCCCACTCATCGCCGAAATGACGATGACCAGATCGCTCTCTCTCGCGGCCGCTTGAATGATCGCGATCACCCTTTGAATACAAGAGGCGTCCGCCACCGACGTGCCGCCAAATTTCATGATGCGCAGCGGCCGCTGCAGGCTCCTCGGGACGCGTTGGGGCTCGCTCGCAGGGGTGGGAAGAGGCGGGGCGGAAAACCCGGAGGTCCGCGCCGAATCCGAATGCAGACCACGGTGGCTGCGCGGCAAACGAGGATTATGCCCCATCTCGGGATTTACTTTGCTTCGCAATCTAGCTCCACGGTACGACTTTTAGCTCGAGCGCCCAATGGCACCGAGGGGGAACAAACGGCTGAGTTGTCTTTCGTGTACCAGCCTCTTTGCGTCCGGCTCTGGCGGATACTGTCGCTCACCAGCGCGGGTTCCTCCCAAGGAACGTCGTGATAGGCCGATCGTAAGAACTCGCTCGCGGGATCCCGGATCCATTCTTGCGGAAAAAGTGCGACCGTATCCTTCTCGGTTACTTTGGGGGCTTCCCGGATCGGGTTGCCGGAGAGGGCCGCATAGAATGCCGCCGGCAAGTCGTGCCCGGGCCCGAGCGCCAGGTGTCCAACCTGGGTGATGCGCGGGTTGATTTCGATGAGGTAGGCATTTCCAGTGTGGGCTTCGAGCATGAAATCGAACCCGTGCCAGCCTGAAAGATTGAGCCGGCGCGCCACCTTCTCGACCGCGTCGGACATCTCCGGATGTTCGATGCGGCGCAGCACCGTAGCGTGCCCCGTCGGCTTGACTTTCTTCAGCACCTCAAAATGAAGTCGAGCCAGCACGACACCTCGCCAACAGAGAGTACTGCTCGTGGCTTCGTGGCCGACCACAAATGCCTGGGCATTCACCACCGATCGGCGGCGAAGGAGCGAGGGCCATACCAGAGTGTTATCGCCGTCGATCAGAGCCCGCTTGGCCGCGCGCGCCAACAGGGGCGGAGCTTGCAGGCGTCGAAAGGCACGATCCGCTTCCTCCAGGGTGTGGACGACTCTGGTTCCATCGCCACCGGAACTGCCGTTGGCCTTCAACACGGTGGGAAAACCAAACTGGGAGGCCCATCGCTTGAGGTCATCGGCGGTTTCGATGACCAAGGTCGCTGGAACGCGGACACCTTCCTTGCGGGCCAGTTCCATAAAGGCAGCTCGGGCACTGACCAGGGGATAACTCTCGGGTGCCCCCAGGGAACGCTCGATGAGGGCACAGAGCGGCCGTCCTTTCTCGCCCGCCTGACGCTCCCGCTCATGCAGACGATAAAGATGCTGGGTGGAGAGGTCGTCACAGGGAACGATGAACTCCGGCTGGCTGGTCGAGATGGCATGGCGCAGGGAGCGGAGCGGAGCCAGACCGTAATAGCTGTGCAAGCGACGCGCGGCTCGGGTCATCGCCAGCGGATGGTTGGAGGGGCAAAGGGCTTCCACCTGACATCCCGCTTTCGCCAGCGCCAGGGCCAGCCGCACCGTCGGATAACAACGATGTGTGGTAGCAACCAAGACTGTTGCCTTCAACATCGCTGACGCCTCCTGCTTCCTAAGACTCGTGCTTCGATTCTATGCATACCCTGGTACCCGACCGTAGTTACGCGCAATCGCATCCGCCCAGACTTAGAGATACACCAGGGCTCCGCGTTGACGCAGGGACTCGGACGCGGCTTCGAGCATTTTGACGACGCGTAAGCCGGCTGGGCCGTCGTTGATCATGGTTGTATTTCGGGTAATACAATCGACGAAATAGGCCAGCTCCTGATGAAGCGCCTCGACCTGTTCGATCTGCGGCGCCCACATATCCCCGGAACGGTAATTCACCAAGAGGTTGTAGAGGCCTTCGCGAGTCGTGACGCTCACACCTTTGTCATACACCTTGATCTTTTCATCCACCTCGAGATCGTTCCAGACCAGCATCTTCTTTTCGCCTCCGATCAAGGTGGTCCGAACCTTCACCGGCGAGAGCCAGTTCACATTCAGGTGGGCAATGATTTTGTCAGGAAAATACACGGTGATGAACGCGACATCCTCGTACCCGTTGAGGTGAGTTTGCCCGGTGGCGACCACTGCCTCAGGAGTCTCGCGGATCAAGTAGTCCATGATGGACAAGTCATGCGGAGCCAAGTCCCAGATGACGTTCACGTCGTGCTGAAACAGTCCGAGGTTCACCCGCATCGAGTCGTAGTAGTACAAACCACCCAAGGCATCTTCATCCAGAAGTTGCCGGATCTTGCGCACCGCACCGGTGAACAAGAACGTGTGGTCCACCATGACTTTCAGGTTCTTCTTGGCCGCCAGCTCAATCAGCTCCTCGGCCTGCGCCACATTGCTCGTAAATGGCTTCTCAACAAAGATGTGCTTCCCATTTTCGAGGGCCGCCTTCGCCAGCTCGTAGTGCGTCCACACCGGTGTCACGACTGCCACGGCGTCGATTTCAGGCGAGGAAATCAGCTCGGAGGCGTTGCTGGTGACCTTGACGTGGGGGTGCGCCTTCTGCAGTCGCCGCCGGGCCGCCGGACTCTTGTCACAAACGGCAAGGACATCGGCTTCTTCCAACTGGTGCAGATTCCGCACCACGTTCGGCCCCCAATACCCGTATCCGATGACTCCGAACTTGACGACAGAACTCCGCTGTTTTTGTCCTGCGGGGTGGCTTTCTTGTTTGGCCAGATGAGTAACCATTCTCATTTCCTTTGCTTGGATGAAGTTTGAAGGGAGGATGAGAGGAGGTGAATTTCGTTAGTGAGCGCCTTCTCCGATTACGATTGCGCCCGGAGTACGCAGCAGGATTTTGACATCCAGCCAGGGCGACCAGGTTCGTGCATATTGCAGGTCGAGCCGCACCATGTCGTCGAATTTCACGCGACTGCGCCCCTTGATCTGCCACAGCCCGGTGATCCCCGGTTTAGCCTCTAGGACGCGGCGACGATGCCAGAAGTCGTAGGCCTCGACCTCGTAAGGAACGGGCGGACGCGGTCCCACCAGGGACATCTCGCCCCGCAGGACATTAAGGAACTGGGGAATCTCATCAAGACTGGTCTTCCGCAAGAACCCGCCGACCCGGGTTACGCGCGGATCTTTGGTCAGCTTATAAACGCCCTCTCGCTTTCCGTTGGAATTCTTTTCCGCCTTACCGGCGATCAATTGCTTCACATACTCGCGGTGAATACTGGCATCGTTCCCCACGTACATCGAGCGGAACTTGAGGAAGGTGAAGGATTCGCCATGCTGTCCAATGCGCCGCTGCCGGAAAAGGATAGGTCCCTTGGAAGTGGCTTTCACGGCAAGCGCGATCAGCAGGAACAAGGGGGACAGAAGCACCAGGGCGGCGAGGCTGCCAGCGATATCCATGGCCCGTTTCGTCACCCGATAGATCTTTCTCGACTCCTCGCGCTCGGTCAAGTCGGGATAGAGCGTGGGATTGTTCTGCCGATCGTCGGCGTCGTTGTCCCAATCCTCAGGAAAGACATGGAAGGAAATGCTCACTTCGCTGAATTCCTCAGAGGTTAGCGCCCCCCGCAAAGTGTTGCTGACCCTGGTGATCATGGTGCTTAGGGTCGCGCTGCGATCGGTAAAGCCAATCTCGGTGAACATCACCCCGACGCAGCAGTCATCCGTATACCATCCCGTAAGATCAGTCTCTCGCGCGTTGATCGAGAGCGCGGTCGCGACCTTCCTCAATGCCTGGCGACTGTGTTCCGTCGGGTGCAGTTCTCCCATGTCCAGCAGCATTAAGACAAAAGGCTTGCGCGAGCGCTCGCTTCTCTTTCTCTCCAGCGAGATCATGCGGCGGAAAGCGTCCTCTTTCAGAATGCTGCGATCCGTCGCGACCGATGAGCCATGCAGGGGGCTCAAATGGGATGATCCATTACCCGAGCGTCGTACGTTCACAATTCCCTCCACCGGTTGTGAAATTGAGGGAGCAGAAACTCGTCCATGCCGATACTTAATTTCTAGCAGGGGGACACTAGGACCACTGGGGGAGAACTCTATTGTACGCTATTCTACCTGTGAATGCCCATCGGCCTTTTCGCTGCTCCGAGATGGGGTCAGCGGCTGATACCTCTGGTAGTAGTCGCTGTGGGCGGTATTGGTCGAGCTGTTCACGATCGTACCCAACAACTTGCTCTTCTCGAGCGCTGCCAAACCGCGCTCGAGCTGCTTTTTCTCCGTTTTGCCTTGCCGGGTGGCAAGCAGGATTCCGTCCGCCAAACGCGCCCAGATCAGGGTATCGGCCAAGGGCAGGACGGGAGGCGAATCGATGACAATCCAATCGAACCATTCGGTCAACTGATCCATCACCGGCAAAAGCCTGCCGGATTGCATCAATTCGAGGGGGTTTTGTGTAGCGTTGCCGGCCGGGAGCACCCACAGGCCCAGCGCATCCAGACGGTAAATACTGGCGGTCAATTTCGCACTGTCCTGCAGACATTCACTCAGGCCGAAAACCCCGCCCAACCCGAGTTGATTGGCCACGGTGGGCCGCCGCAGGTCTCCATCGAGGAGCAGGGTTCTTTTCTCTCTCCGCCTGGCCAGGGTGCAGGCCAGATTCGCCGCCAGCATGCTTTTCCCTTCCTCCGGGATGGTGCTTGTGATCAGCAGTTTCTTCAAAGGCCGGTTTTGCTGCAGCTGGCGTAAGCGAACCGCAAGAAATCGAAATTTCTCTGCCGCCAGGCCGTCCCTTTCCGTGAACGCCACCAAGCGGCTGTAGGGCGGCAAGATGATGGGCAAAGAGCCAAACGATTCAAACGGATTCGGCAACCCCGCGATCGCCTCGGGGAGGATGGGCGCGGGCACCGATTCCGGAAGCTGCCCTTCCGCGATCTGCTGCCCCTCCGCTCCCGGCGGCGCTTCCGTGACCTCCATCAGCGGCGGAGCTCCCGATTGTGCCATCTGCAGCAGTTGGCGGGTCAGGGACATTTCGTTCCCTGCCTGCTCGGCTTCCGATCTCTGCAATGCGTCAAAGATGTGACTCATGGATAGGACTCGTTTCCCCTCGCTTACTGCACCGCTGCGGGCGGCTTCTGCATCAGTTCGAGCAGCATTCTTGCCGCCTTGCGAACGTCGGTGTCGTCGGCAGAACTGGGTTTCGGGGGCTCGGGCTGGCGCACCACTCCTAAACGGAAATCGGTCGCAATGTTGTCAATGATTTCCGGCGTAACCACCTGTTCCTGCTTGGCGTAGGCGGCAATCAACGCGTTCTCGCAAATGGTGTTGATCAGCCGGGGAATGCCACGGGAATGGCGGTAAACCGCAGCGCTCGTTTCCCCCGGGAAAATGAGCAGACCCCGGGAATCGGCGCCGGCAAGTTGCAGTCGGCGCTCAATGTATTTCTCCGTCTCGCTGACATCGAGCGGCAGCAGGTGCGCGCGGAAGGCAATGCGCTGTTTCAATTGCCGCAGTTCGATCGAGTCCAGCTTTTCATCGAGTTCCGGCTGTCCCACGAGAAGAATTTGCAGCAGCTTGGCGTTGGAAGTTTCCAGATTGGTTAGCAGCCGAATCTCTTCCAAAATATCCGCCGACAAGTGATGGGCTTCGTCGACCACGAGAACGTTGGTGAGATTCTTCTGGCTGCGGCCAATGACGTAGCGCACCAGTTCGAGCAGCAGCTCGGTTTTGTTCTTGTTGGCTGCCGGCAACCCGAAATCGGCCGCTACATACTGGAGAAACTCGCTCGGTGACAACCGACCGTTGAATACGTACGCGTATTCGGTATCTTTGCGGTACTTCAGCAACTGCAGCAAGCACCGCAACAGCAGAGTTTTCCCCGTCCCCACTTCTCCGGTTAAGACCACAAACCCCTTGCGGCGTTCGACGCCGTAGTAGAGGGTCGCCAGGGCCTCGTTGTGCCGCCGGGTGGGGAACAGAAACGAGGGGTCGGGAGTAATCTCGAACGGACTGCGCTTCAGATTGAAGAATTTTAGGTACATTCAGCCGCAATTCACCCGTGCAAGAAGCTAAGCGCCGAGCCAGCCAAAATGGTTGCAAAGACCAGAACCGCTGTCGCCCATCCCAACCAGACCTTCTTACGCCGCTGCAGTTCATCTTGCGCATTGCTAATCTCTGGAATCTCCGCGATCACCGGGACCGGGAGAAGACTCTGCAGCTTCTTTTCGTCGTAGATGCGGTCATCCAGCATTTCGAACGCCCCGGCGACGACTACCCCGAAGACCACTCCCAGTCCGATGCCGATGCCGCAGAACTTCAAACGATTGGGGAAGTCCGCCTTCAGCGGCAAACTTGGCGGATCCAGAATGCGGAATCGCTCGCCCTGCTGGTGCAATTCCATGCTGGTAGCCATGGCTGACTCGTTTTTCTTCTTCAGCAGTTCGTCATAGTTGGCCTTCGACTGGTCGTAGCCACGCGTCAAATCCGCCAACTGCTGTTCCCAGACCGGTTCTTGATTCAACCGGGTCTGATAATCCGCGACCTTGGCCTTCAGCCCGTCGATCGCGCGTTCCCGGTTCGCGATCTCAGTCTGGTTGGCCTTCATTTGGCTCTGTAATTGAGCCACGGAGGCGGATTGCGGATCGTCGGGATTCACGGTGGTGCTGTCGTCGGATTCCCCGAGGGGTTTGGCTTTCAGATCTGCGATGAGCTGATCCCGAAATTTCTCCGTCTGCGCGATCTGATCTTTCAGTTTCCGTACGTCGGGATGCCGTTCGGTATAACGAGCGCGCAAGTCCGCAAGTTCGGCGCGCAGCTTTTGCAGCTCCTGGTCGATGGCGGGCAACGATCCTCCATCCGAGCCTTTGGGAGAGTCCTGCAAGGAACGGTACTGGCTGAGCAGGGTTTCCAGATAAACATGTTGCTGCTTGGCGGTGTTGAGAGCGTCTTCCTCTGCCTGCAGCTGAGAATTGAGGCCGTTGAGAATCTGTAAATTGGTGCTCAGCTGAGCGGGCAATTCGCCCACGTGCTGGCGCTCGAATTCCTTGACTTTGGCCTCCTGCTCCGACAGAGTCTTGCGAGCGTCGTCCAGGGCGTCCGAAAGGAATTGGGTGGTGCCCTCCGACTGCTTTTGCCGAACTTCCAGGTTCTCGTTGATGAACAGATTGGTGATTTCACTCGTAACCTGTTGTGCCGTGCGCGGATCGCGCGACGAGTAGCTGACGTTGAATGCGGTGATTTGATTGCGCGCGTCCTTGACCAGCTCGATCTCAACCTCCTTGCGCATGCGCTCAACTTTTTCGTCAGCTGTGGCTTCACCGCGCTCGCGAGTGTAGAGACCGAACTCGTCGATGATATGCAGCAAATTGGTACGACTGAGGATTTGCGTGGTTATGCTGTCCAACCGTTCCTGCAGATTATCCGTCACGTTTGGAGTTACATAATCCTTCGGCATCGTCGGTTCTTCCACCAGGATCAGGGTGTTCGATTTATAGCGCGCCGGCAGAACCCAACTTGCCCCCCACACCGCCGCCCAAACGACCAGCAGCGGAAACGCGAAATGCAGATACCTTCGTCGCGCGACCGCGAGATAGACCTGCGGCTCGAATTCTAGGCTTTTCTCTTCGATGTCTTCTGTCATGCTACCGTCCCAAAGGCCTGGCAAACTGATAAGTAATGGAAATCCACTCGCGGTTCACGTTGGGGAAAACCGCCACGGCCGCGATGTCGCTATAGCTCTGGTGCAGCCGGGTGTACCCCAGTGCGGCATCCCAATGTTCACCGAACCTGCGTTCGAGCGATGCGCTCCCCGTAACCGTGTGTCCGCCTTCGTTGAACAGGGACAACACGGGATCCACAGTCTTATAAATGGAGTATCCGCCAGTGACTCCGGCATTCCAGTTGCGGGTGAATTGTTGCCGCAGAGAAAGCGCTGCGTTATTCGAGTGATAGGCGCCGATCAAACCGCCACCGCCGGAAACCATGCGGGAGTAGATGCCAGAAACGACGGTATGCCGTGCCTGCCAGCCGAAGCTCGCCGTCCCTGCCGGGGACCAACTTTCGGAAGACGGCGCCGGCTGCACGATGTCCGAATGTTGTGGCCCCCCCGAGAATGACATCGAGAGCGTCGGTCTCAGAAACACGGTATAGAAGAGGAAGGCGGTTTGGGTTTGCAGCTGACTTTGCCCGACTGTCGGATAGGCAAGGATCTGCTGATATTGATAGGCCGCGCCGATGTAGTGCTTCTTGGCCAGGCGATGGGAATAGAAAGCGGATCCTCCCCGCGAAGCCGAGTCAAAGAGGCCTTTGACCTGACCGGGATTGGTGAAATCCAGATTGTAGAATACTCCGCTTGCTCCCACCATGCTGTCGCGCGCGAACTGGTACGTCAGTTCGACGTTTCCCGTGTTATTGAGTTGGTTGGCCAGGGGAGCGACGACCCCGACCGTAGGCGACTGAGCTGACCCCGAAACTGGCGAAGACGCGAGCAAGTCCGGTTGATTGAACACATTGGACAATTTGTGGAGCGTATCGCGGAGGCTCAGGGTCAGGTGCGGGCTCAGGCGATAGCGGAAATCGATGTCCACATTCTGGTTCTGTTGGTTATAGGAGCTCGTGTGCTGATAAAAGGTAAAGCCCGGGCTATAGGTGAGCACGGCGTGCAGCCGAGGAGTAACCTGATCGAGGGCAATGATCGGCCAGACGGAGTAGCTGATGTCACTGACCGGCTTGGTGCTGCCGCCCCCCAAGAGGTTATCGGTGTAAGTACTGTTGAAGGTCAGTCCTCCCCGTACGTAGTTCGAGCGGGATTCGGAGATGGTTTCGGTGGGATAGGCCGCCCCGCTGACCGGCGGAGGGGTGGCCATGCGTGCGTCGTCAGCGCTCGAGCTCGACGCGCTCGGCGTGGCATTCGAGTCTTCTTGTTGGCACCACAGCGGCACTGCGGCCAACAGGACAAACACTAGAGAAACTCGTCGAAACATAAGGTTCACGGAACTACGATGGTATCGTTCGCCTGCAATTTGACGTTCTGCTCGACGTTCTTGCCCTTGATGATGTCTTTGTAATTAAACGGCAGGCGCGCTTCCGTACCATCGGGATTACGGCGCAACACATAGATCTTGGTTTGTTTGGCAAAATCGCGGAACCCGCCGGCCAGGGCGATCGCGTCGAGCACGGTGGGCGAGTTCGAGATGGGATAAGCTCCCGGCTTTGCCACCTGCCCCAAGATATTGAACTTTCGACTCTTGCTTTCCTCCACAATGACGGTCACCTCCGGTTGGGAGATGAAATTCGCCAGTCTCCTGGAAAGCGCAACCTCTAATTGGCGTGGCGTCTCGCCGCTCGCCTGCACTTCTCCGGCTAGGGGCAACGAGATCTTGCCATCGGAGCGGACAGGAACCGTCTTTGAAACCTCCGGCTCCTTCCAGACACTAATCGCCAGTACGTCATCGATGCCGATGATGTAGGTTTCATCACGATAGGCAGGAGGTACGCTGTGATTGGCAGCCGGGTCTGCCAGGTGCATCGCCGAGTTGGAACTGTTGCTCGCCGTGCCCTCTTGTGCCACCGCCAACCCGCACAGCAGGGATACCGTGCACGAGGCGGCGAACCAAAATCGGACTCGAGTAGTTGTGATCAGCATGGTCAATTCCTATTCTTCAGTTGGCGGTTGCGCGTTGGCGCAGCGTCAGCTCAGCTCGCCTTTCCGTTGTTTTTAAGTCCGTTCCCGTTCCTGTATCCGTTGGCCACGAAGGGCGACGAGTAGGACTCAGGAGCCTTTATATGATACTGCTCGATTTTATACAAAATGGTCCGATAACTGACTTTGAGCAGTCTGGCCGCCGCCTTGCGGTTCCAACCCGTTTTTTCCAGCGCAGCCGCGATCGCGTTGCGCTCGGCTTCCAACTTCACCGTGTGCACCAGCGACTTCAGTGAGCTCGGCCCGGAACCGTCGCGATACAGATTCTCGGTCATGCGTTGGTCGGGGGCGGCTCCGTGCGCCGGGGACTCGAAACCGTTCTCCAGGAATTCCCCGGGACTCGATCTTCCCGCGCTCAGCTCGCTCTCTCCCAGCACGAGGAAGCGCTTCACGAAATTCTCGAGTTCTTTCACGTTTCCTGGCCAGGCGTACGACTGGCAGCCTTCCAGCACGGCGGAGGAGAAGGTGCGCGGCGCCATGCCATAGCGCTTCGCCAGCTGATGCATGAAATGTTGGAGCAACAACGGAATCTCTTCCTGCCGCTGGCGCAAAGACGGCACATGCAGGGTAAACGCGCTTAAGCGGTAGTACAGATCTTCCCGCAACTTCCTTTCCGAAATGGCGCGCTCGAGGTTGGCGCTGGTGGCTGCCAGAATGCGCACGTCAACCCCGACTTCCACCTCGCTGCGCGGCCGGGTGAAGCGCTTTTCCTGCAGGGTACGCAGCACCTTCAATTGCAAGGTGGTCGGCATCTCGGCGATCTCGTCGAGGAGAACGGTGCCGTTTTGACACGCCTCGAGCTTGCCAAGTTTGGGTCGCGCCCCCGGGGTCGAGGACCCAGGATCGGTCCCGAAGAGCTCGATTTCGAGCAGATTTTCCGGCAAAGCGGCACAGTTCACCTTCAGGAACCTGCAACCAGAACGGACCGAGAGGGTATGAATAAGGTGAGCCGCCGTATCTTTTCCGCTGCCGCTTTCTCCCAGGATCAGAACCGGAACGTCCGCCTGCGCCAACAATTCCGCCTGCGCCCGCAACTTCTGCATGATGGGAGAGTTTGCCACAAAGAAAACTCCATCCGTCAGCTGCTCGATGCCGTCGCTAGCCACCCCCTCGGCAATTTCCTCGTCGGATGGACCAAGATGTCGCCGAAAGGTGGTTTCCAGTTGTTTCTCGTCAAAGGGGCGGACCAGAAAATCCTGCGCGCCGAGGCGAATGGCTTCTCTTTTATGGCCGGCATCCTCCGGATAGGAGAGCACGATAATCGGCAGTTCCGGGCGGGTTCTCCGCAGCCAACGCAATACCAGCAAGCTGTCTCCGTCCCGCCGCGGCAGATCCAAGAGGAGAAGATCCGGTGCAAACCCGGATTGCACCCGGTCCAAGGCATCCCAACCGCTCCCGGCGGTCTCCAGATGCCAGGAGTTCGCCTCGCCAATCGACCACAGCATACGGAGAACGGCGGGTTCCCGGCTGACTGCGAGCACGCGTATCGTTTCGTTTGTTTTTTCTGCCACGGTGAGTTTTGCCAGCGGCTCGGAAGAGCTCAGCTCAGACAGGTTCGACGTCGTAGCCTTCAAGGCGCACAGCCAGCGACCTCTGAATGGCTTCGATCGACACGATCAGGGTGTGATCCCCATTGCGGGCAACGAGAATTCCCTCGACACCGTTCAACGCGCCACTGCGAATCCGCACGCGCTGCCCGATGCGTAAAAATGGGTAAGAATGCACGGGAATGTGTTCTTTCACCAGGATTCGCACCGCGTCGATCTGCTCATCGGGAATGGGAGTTCCTTCTCCGCGCACCCCCACAAATTGGAACACCCCCTCCAGACGAAGAACCCGGGAACGATCTTCACTGGTGGGTGCCAGCCTGGCGAACAAATAGCAACTGAAAAGAGGCAATTCGACGATCTTCTTGCGATCACTCCAGCGATGCACCTCGGTGACAAGCGGCAAAAAAGTCGAGATGCCTTGTTCCCGCAGCCGATGGGCGATGACTTTCTCGTGCCGGGCGCGAGTTTGCACGGCATACCATTTCGAGCCGTTCATCTCGGTTGTATCCCCGATCCCTGGCGCCGACGTCGGATTGCAAAAATGCAGGCTGGTACTCATAGCTTCGCCCTCTCGGTCACATTGCCGAATCGACTCTGATAAACGCGCATTGGTAAACTGGATCTCTCGTTCGAGATCCCCAGGGGGGATAAAATCCAAGGGGGAAACGGTAGCCTTACATGCGTCCCGATCGCGTAGATACATTCCGCCGTTGGGCACCGGGTCGCGGGGGAGCATCCGCCCAACCGGCTGGACAACCTTACAGCACGGGATTTCCGCCTATCTTGATCTTCTCCCCGCTCCTTAGCGTTCGGAGACCACCACGCAGGCCGGATTGCATCCCCGAGTTCCGCAGGCCCGATACCTCTTTTTCAAGGGTGGAATGTGCATGCAACTCACATCCCCCGAAAGCGAAGTTTCCTGCGATCGCTCGCGCTTTACTTCTTTGGGGGAAGAATTGCTTCGGTCTCTGCTCATCAGCGATGCCAAACTTTGAGGGGGTTAGTTGTGCATCGAGTTCGTTCCGGGGGTGAACACAGAGTACAGGCAGATGCAGAGTGCTGCAAGAGGTACTCAGTCTCAGCGAAATAATTCTCAATCGATCGAGGGGTGAATGGCCCCCATCGGGAGAAAAAATAGCTAGAGAGTAACTTCTCATATTACGGTCACCTGCGAGGCTCTGGGTGGGTCACCCTGGGAAACATGTAAGGCGGCTAATTTAAAAGACTTATGTGATGTCGATCCGAGTTTTTCTCCCCTAACAGTAATCACATTTCGATTACGGAGGGTTCCTTGAGGCCTCGATCACAACCATTGCAATTCGTTGCAACCTCATGGGTCTTGGAGTAAACTAGACAAAATTCTGCCGGTCCCCCGCCGCAGGAAGCACTGATTCGTGGGAAAAAGAGTATCAGGTTCGGGCTGCTGGTCCTTACTGCTCAGTGCAATCTTTTCTGCTCGGAGGAAGCGATGGAAACAGGACTAGCTACCGGTGGGACTCCCATTCGCGTCTTTGTCGCCGACAATTCACCGATTCATACTCAGCTGGTCGCCGAAGGATTGAGGCGTGATCCCAATCTGCAAATAATTGTGCCCATGTCAGATTCCTCCGGCCTGATCGCTGAGGTGATGGCAAGTGACGTCGATGTGCTGGTCCTCAGCGCAAACTTGGACGAGCAGCCGAGCAGAGGCTTGGAAATCTTGCAGGAGTTGCGGACATCATTTCCCGGAATACGCGCGGTAGTTCTTTTGCACTCCTCCAAACGCGAACTGATTGTCGATGCATTTCGAGCCGGAGCCCGGGGGATCTTCAGCCGGCAAGGCTCGATTGAGATGCTCATGAAGGCGGTGCGATGCGTGCATGAAGGCCAGATCTGGGCGAACAGCCGGGAAATGAGCCTGGCCGTGGAAGCCCTGGCAAACTCGCGCATGGTCCGCCCGATGAACGGAAATGGCTTGAACCTGCTGTCCCGGCGCGAAATGGAAGTGGTCCGCTGCCTGGCCGAGGGCATGACCAATCGGGAAATTGCCGAGCGCCTACAACTCAGCCAGCACACCATTAAGAATTATCTGTTTCGCGTGTTTGACAAATTGGGAGTCTCAAGCCGGATGGAGCTTCTCTTCATGACTCTGAACCAATCGACTCCCGCGAATTGGGTTCCCTGAAGAATTCCTTGCCTGGATCGAGTGCAAAATCCAACTGGTCTTGAGGCCAAGCAGCCGTCGCGGGCTGCAC
>Ga0187783_10001303_pt1 | contig 18349 bp, 15 predicted proteins | sample 1015_SJ02_MP02_2_FD_132471 | JGI IMG/M metagenome (GOLD analysis project Ga0187783, IMG submission 132471) | Tropical peat soil microbial communities from peatlands in Department of Meta, Colombia - 1015_SJ02_MP02_20_MG | ecosystem: Environmental > Terrestrial > Soil > Wetlands > Peat | place...
CTTGTCCCAACTTATAGGAAAGACCATCTCCCCTTTCCACGAGCCGTCGCTCTGCCGCTTCAGCACCATCAGTCCGTTAGCGTGCCAACTGGCCGGCGGGGACTAGGGAGACAACTTATACTCGCCTTTTTTTTCGAACCACTCGCATGCCAAGCCGTCCTCGACTTGAAGGTTTTTGTATTGGGACGTGTAGCTCAACACCTTGAAGCCCGGGTACTGGGCGCGGAATTTCTCCTCCTCAGCCACAATGGCCTGCTTGCCGACCGCAGGCGGGCCTTCCGGGTTGAATTGCACCCCATCCTCCGCCCAGAGGTCCGCAAGCCCTTTCGGGTCTTGGGACAGCGTGACTGCAATTTCTTCCTGATGCACTTTTTCGATGGCCGCCAAGTCTGCGGCATGTATCCTTCGTTGAAGCATGCCGGCAGCGCTGCGGACGAAGCAGCCGATGCCGAGACCCGCGACAAACACAAGAATGGTGATTAGAAGAGTAGGTCTCATGCAACCTCCGGATCCCTTGCACCTGCCACGCCTGGACAGCGTGTGTCAACAGCCAACTGGCTCATCGGCTGGCCCGCGAAAGCTTGCCCTACACGCGCATGGAACCTCAGGGAGGAGCCGCTTGGCGCTTCTGCCGAACGTCGTTACAGTCGAGAACTTCAACACAGGTAATCGCCCCTCCACGTTGACTTGGTTCATGGTGAAACCTAAGATTGCGTCAGTCTTTGCCCATGATCGGCAAAACCATCTCACACTACCGCATCATCGAGAAGCTCGGCGGCGGCGGGATGGGTGTGGTTTACAAAGCCGAGGACACCGAGCTTGGGCGCTTCGTCGCCCTGAAGTTTCTTCCCGAGGACATAGCTCAAGACCCGCAGGCTTTGGAACGCTTTCGCCGCGAGGCACGTGCTGCGTCCGCACTGAACCATCCCAATATCTGCACGATCTACGAAATCGGCAAGCAAGATGGTCGTTCTTTCATCGCCATGGAGTTTCTGGAGGGGGTAACGCTCAAGCACCGCATTGCTGTGCGACCCATGGAAATGGAGACCCTGCTTCCGCTCGCCATTGAGATCGCCGATGCGCTGGATGCGGCCCACTCCAAGGGGATTATTCACCGCGACATCAAACCCGCGAACATTTTTGTGACCGAGCACGGGCATGCCAAGGTTCTGGATTTCGGGTTGGCGAAGCTTTCTGCGAGACCGGAAGCCAGCGTGGGAGCCAATGCCGTGACCATCGACTCGGCGGCGAACCTCACCAGTCCCGGTTCGATGCTGGGTACGGTCGCCTACATGTCACCGGAGCAAGTGCGTGCCAAGGAAATGGACGCACGCACAGATTTGTTCTCGTTTGGCGCGGTGCTCTATGAAGCCGCCACCGGCACACAGCCCTTTCGTGGCGAGAGCACGGGAGTGATCCTCGAGTCCATCCTGAACCGGACACCCGTTCCTCTGGTCCGACTGAATCCCGATCTCCCGCTGGAGTTGGAACGCATCGTCACGAAGTGTCTGGAGAAAGATAGGAATCTGCGCTACCAGCACGCCACCGACATTCGCACGGATCTCAAACGGTTGAAGCGGGACACGGATTCAGCCGGGGCGGCAAGCAGGGCCAACGCCGGAACAGCAACTGGCACCCGAGTGCGCAGGAAGCTCATGATTCCTGCCGCCGTGGCTGTGCTGGCGTTGTCCGTGGTCGGCTATTTCTATTGGCCACGCACGCCGAAGCTCACGGACAAGGACACGATTGTTCTTGCCGACTTCACCAACACGACGGGTGATCCAGTATTTGACGGAACGCTGAGACAAGGTATGGCGGTGCAGCTTGAGCAGTCGCCTTTCCTGAGTCTCGTCTCGGAGGAGCGCATCCAGCAGGCGCTGCGGTTGATGGGGCAGCCCGCCGACACGCGGCTTACCCCCGAGGTGGCTCGGGAAATCTGCGAACGAACTGCAGGCGCCGCCGTCCTGGACGGCTCGATTGCGAATCTCGGAAGCCAGTATGTGTTGGGATTGCGTGCCAAGGACTGCCGCACCGGAAACATTCTCGCTGAGGAGCAAGTGCAAGCTGCAAGAAAGGAAGATGTACTGAATGCTTTAGGTCAGATTGCAAGTAAATTCCGCACCCGAGTGGGTGAATCACTTACGACGGTCGAAAAATATGACACGCCTCTCGCCGAGGCGACCACAACCTCACTCGAAGCCCTGCGAGCCTACACCGCGGGCATCAAGGTTCTTTCCTCAACGGGTTCGGCTGCCGCCGTGCCTTTTTTCAAGCACGCGGTCGAGCTTGACCCCCAATTCGCCATGGCCGACGCGATGCTCGGTCGCGTGTACGGCAGTATTGGAGAGAATGTCCTTTCCGAGGAGAGCACAGCCAAAGCCTATGAACTGCGGGATCGCGCAAGTGACAAGGAAAAATTCTTTATTTCCGCCTCTTACGACCGGCAAGTGACGGGAAACCTTCCCAAGGCACAGCAGACCTGTGAATTCTGGGTGCAAGCTTATCCTCGTGACAAATCACCCCACGGCTTCTTGGCCGGGCTTATTTACCCGCTGATCGGCAAATACGAGGAGTCGGTCGAAGAAGCCAAAACAACCATTGGGCTCGACCCGGACTTTTTCGTCGGATATCTGATTCTCGCGGGCAGTGATCTTGCCCTCGGGCGAACCGACGAGGCGGAGAACGCGCTTCAGCAAGCTTCCCAGCGGAAACTGGAAGTTTCCGACTTCTCTATCCTGCGATACGACATTGCCTTTCTTAGAGGCGACAAGACGGGAATGGAGCGGGAAGCGTCGCAGGCTGTTGGAAGGCCCGAACTGGAAGCCTCGCTGTCCAACGCCGAAGCCTCTATATTGGCATACTCCGGTCATTTGCGCGAGGCGAGGAAGATGTCGCGGCGGGCAACGGACCTGGCTCGGCAGGCGGGTCGCCGGGAATTGGCGGCGCATTACGAAGGAGATGCCGCGGTGCGGGAAGCCTTGTTGGGCAATGCATCCATAGCACGGCAGAGAGTCTTGGCGGCCCGAGAGCTATCGAACAGCCTCAATCTGGAATATGCGGCCGCGTTGGTGCTGGCACTCTCGGGTGATTCTTCCCGATCTCAAACACTCGCGGAGGATCTCGCAACTCGCCGCCCGGAGAATACAAGGCTCGTATTCACCTACCTTCCGACCCTACGCGCCCTGCTTGCCCTGAACCACCATGAACCTCTCAAGGCTGTCGAACTGCTTCAAACCCCGAGTCCTTATGAGTTAGGGTCGAGCATCCTCGCTAGTAGCATGCGCCTCGCCCCTCTCTACCCCGCCTACGTCCGCGGCGAGGCCTATCTGGCCGCACGCCAAGGTCGGGAGGCCGAGGCAGAGTTTCAGAAAATCCTCGACCATCGCGGGATTGTGGTCAGTGATGTCATCGGCGCACTCGCCCACATCCAACTAGGTCGCGCCTATGCCCTTTCCGGCGACACCGCCAAAGCCAAGAGTGCATACGAGGATTTCCTCGCCCTCTGGGGGGACGCCGACCCCGACATCCCCATCCTCAAGCAAGCCAAAGCCGAGTACGCGAAGCTGCAATAGCTGCATTGACCTTTCCTGCTGCCCGACCTAACATTCCCGCCAGTGGGTACATCCATCCAATTGATCGGCCAGACCATCTCGCATTACCGCATTGTCGAGAAGCTCGGCGGTGGCGGCATGGGTGTGGTCTACAAAGCCGAAGACACTGAACTCGGCCGCTTCGTCGCTTTGAAGTTCCTGCCCGATGACGTAGCCAAAGACCTGCAGGCTCTGGAACGCTTCCGCCGCGAGGCCCGCGCAGCGTCCGCCCTGAACCATCCCAACATCTGCACCATTCACGAGATCGGCAAGAACGGCGAGCAGTCATTCCTGGTGATGGAGTATCTGGACGGGATGACGCTGAAGCACCGTATCGCCGGACGCCCGATGGAGACCGAGACTATCCTGTCCCTGGGAATCGAGATTGCCGACGCGCTGGACGCGGCACACGGGGCGGGGATCATCCACCGCGACATCAAGCCGGCGAATATCTTCGTGACCAAGCGCGGACACGCCAAGATTCTGGACTTCGGGTTGGCAAAGGTCACGCAGCCGATCGGCGAGGCCGGCAGCGCGTCGCAAGCGCTGGGTGAAACGACGGTGACGCTGGAAGAGCACCTGACCAGCCCGGGAGCGACCGTAGGAACGGTGGCCTACATGTCGCCGGAGCAGGTGCGGGCGAAGGAATTGGACTCACGCACAGACTTGTTCTCTTTCGGTGCGGTGCTTTACGAGATGGCGACAGGCCAACTCCCCTTCCGCGGCGAAAGTTCGGGTGTGATCTTCAGAGAAATCCTCGATGCGTCGCCGACTCCCGCTGTCCGATTGAAGCCTGACGTGCCGGCGGAATTCGAGCGGATCATCAACCGTGCACTGGAGAAAGACCGCGAGTTGCGATACCAGAGCGCTAATGAAATGCGTGCAGAATTGCAACGCCTGAAGCGCGACACGGAGTCAGGAAGAGTAACGGCCACGCAGAACCTGAGCGGTGCGGAAGCAATTCTCCATCCTCCTCGAAGAATCCGCAGCGCAATGATCCTCGCGCCAGTGTTGGTGATTTTAGCCGCCATCGGCATCGGAATTTACAAATACCGTTCGCACCCAGGTCTTCCCTCCAATGGACGCGCCCCGCTGTACGTTGCGGAGTTCACCAACTCCACCGATGACACCGTCTTCGACGATGTTTTGCGCCATATCGCAGCAACGGAATTGGCTCGTTCCCCGGCGGTGCGAGTGGTAGATGACTACCCCGAAACGCTTGTCGAATTGTTACAGAGTGCAGGAAAGGGTCCCGATGAACGCTTCACTCCGGAGCTCGCCAGGGAACTGTGCGAACACAATAAAGGCAGTTTTTTCACGGATGGAGAAATCAGGTCCCAGGGCAGCGGTTATGTGCTCGATTTCTCTGTGCGGGAATGCAGCTCAGGCCGGATTGCGGTCCAACAACACGGCGAGGCCCAGAACAAAGAAGACGTGATGCATGCAGCGAGTGAGCTTGCTGCAAGCGTCCGGCTTCAGCTTTCAGGAAACTCCGCAAACTCTCCCGGCAGCCCGCCGGCACCTTTGCCTACTGCCTCCTTGCCAGCCTACAAGGCTTACCTGGTGGGCAATAGGTTTGACCAGAACGGACAACAGAGCGCCGCGATGCTTCGCCGCGCGACCGAGCTCGATCCCAATTTTGCAGATGCGTGGGCGGACCTGTCGCTTCAGGATCTCAGGCTGAACGAAACAAGGCGAGCAGCAGACGACCTCAGGCATGCCTTCGCCTTACGCGAAAAACTTCCCGAGGACGAAAGGGCGGATGTTGAAGCGCGCTACTACCTGGAAGGTACCGGCGAGTTCTACAAGGCCATTGAGGCCTTGCAAACCTGGGAAAAGATGCAGCCGAACGAGTTTGCGCTCCACAATATGCTGGGGCTGGCCTATGCACGGCTCGGTCTGTACGAAAAAGCGAGGGCTGAGCTTCAGAAAAACAAAGAGCTTTTTCCCACTAACCAGCGCGCAATCTTCAATTTGGCGTCCGTCCTGCGCGCACAAGGCCGCTACGATGAGGCAGAAGCTGTCCTCCTTATCATTCCGGCCGATCATGCGATCAGTTTCCATGGCCACGGAGAGCGTTACCAGTTGGCCATGCTGCGGTCCGATCAAGCGACGCTTGAAAGAGAGCGGAATTGGATGGAGCAGAATGCTGACCAACCATCGGTGGTCCCTATCTTGACAAGGATCGATCTTCACGACGGGCGTTTGGAGGGCGCTCGCCAACGGGCAGGGCACGGTGTGAAACTATCGGTCGGATCCGGATTGTCGGAGGTCGGAGCCGACATGCTCCTCGATCTCGCGCGGAGCGAAACTCTATACGGTCAAGGGTCCGATGCCCAACAAACGCTTAGCCAGGCGCTGCGGTCGTCCGATGCCAAGGAAATCAAACAAGGAGCAGCCAGAATCATGGTTCTCAACGGCCAGGAACGCGAAGCCCAGAAAATCATCGGTGACCTGCTTCACGAGTATCCCAACGATACGTTTCTGAACGAGTTGGATACACCGCTCACCCTCGCCGCTTCCCAGCTAAGCCTTGGTCAAGCTGACGCCGCTTTGCGCACCCTCGACTCGGTGAAGCCCTTCGAGTTCGGCACAGTGGCCGAGTTTCTTCCAAACTACAGCCGTGCGTTGACTTACCTTCGCCTCCGCCGCCCGGAAGACGCCGCCGCGGAATTCAGCGCAATTCTGGCGCATCGCGGAGTGTCCCCGTTGAGCCCGATCCTCGTCGTCTCTCAACTGGGTCTCGGCCGTGCCTATGCAATCCAACGAGACATTGCTAAAAGCCGCGCCGCTTATGAAGCCCTCTTCGCAGAGTGGAAAGACGCCGACCCCGATATCCCCATCCTGAAGCAAGCCAAAGCCGAATACGACAAGCTGCATCAATAAGCCGCCGCCCATACATAGCGGTCTCTAACATCCCGGTTGTAGTCGCGCGCTACTCGCGACGGAGGGCGCTCGCCGGATCAATACGAGAGGCCTGCACCGCAGGCAAATATCCCGACAAGCCAGCCGCAAACATGAGGATCAGCAATGCACCCAGTATTCCACCAGCGGAATAACGCTCGATATCCACGTACCTGGCAGCAAGCGCATGGGTCGCTCCCCATGCCAGGGGAGCGCCCATCAGAATGCCAACCACTACCGTGGAGAGGGCGTCATACAATAACGAAACGAGAACCGTGAAGCGCGGAGCACCGAGGGCAAAGCGAATTCCGATCTCCGTATAGCGCCGATCGACAATGTACGAAATGAGTCCATAAAGTCCCAAGGATACAAGCAACAAAGCCGCACCGGCAAAGGCTTGGGATAACCAGGAGGACAAACGCTCGACCGTCAGCATTCTGTTGAAGCGCCTCTCCAGAGGTTCGGTTCGAATCGAGAAATGATAACCCATAGTTTGGACTGTACGTTCGCTCAGGCGGGCGATCGCCATCGGATTGATCGCGGTCCGGATCAAAACAAGAGGGTCACCGACATCATCTCTCTGCATGAGCGATAAGTAAATTGCTATGGGGTACTGAGTCTGCGGTCCGAAGAGAGCAGCGTCCTGCACGACACCCACAACGGTGAGGCCTTTTCCACTGTCCTTTTCTTGCCGTATTATCTCCGGGGTTACTCCGAAATCGACCTTCCTGCCAATGGGATCTTCATGAGGAAACAGTCTCGACGCGAGTGTGCGACTCAACACGGCCACACCCGGCGCTGCTTCATCGTCTTGCCAGCCGAATTCGCGGCCCTCGAGCACGGGAATTTTTAACAGGTGGAAGAAATCTGGTGCGACCCACTCGTACTCGGCAGACACTTTCCGATCTGAAGCCGATACGGGTTCGAGAAACTGGAAATTCCGGGCGAGTAGGACTCCCGAGCCGCTAACCGATTCGGCTCCGGGGATTTTCTGAAGCTCATCCGTGAGTTGGCGGTAGTAGCTCGGAGGAAGTTTATGATGCTTGGCCTGGTCAAAGAGTGTCATTACTAATACATGGTTGCGATCGTACCCTAAGTTGACAGAGCTGAGTCCATGAAGCTTGTAGGCGAACATCAAGGCAACCGTAACCAGCACGAAGGCGAAAGCGACTTGGAACATGATCAGACCTTTGCCGGCCCGAAATTGGCCCTTGGCAGTGCCCTGGTTGTATAGGGAAAACGGAGCTGGGCCAACTTGTGTCGCTTTTATCGCGGGAACCAATCCAAAAGGAATGGCCGTCAGGGATGCTGCGCTTACCATGAAAAGGAGAACGCGCAGGTCTGGCAGCAAGTGCAACCCCGCGGATACATAACCATCCCAAAACAGATTAATCAACAGATGTGTCCCGCCAAAGGCGCCTGCAGTCCCGATGACGGAGCCGGTGAACGAGATTAGAAAGGCTTCGATCAGGACAAGCCGGAATAGCTGCCAACGCCCGGCTCCTAAGGCAAGGCGTACCTGGAACTCAGGTCTTCGAGACAGGGAGCGAGCCAAGAGAATGGAAGCCAAATTGATGCACGTGACCAACAGGATCATCGCCGACAAACCCATCAGCACCATGAGCGGCTGCGAATACCTATCGCGTATTACGGAATCCCCATTGAACTCCGACGCGAGCTCGATCTTTCGAGCAAAATAAAGATCTCGTTCCTGAGGCTCCATCCCAGGTTCTGCTGCATCGCGAAGAATGCTCGGCCACAAGGTGGCCACTTCTGTCCGAGCCTGTGCCAGAGAAATGTCCGGCTTGAGACGGGCGGTTACGTGGTACGACCACCCCCTATACTTGCCAGCGAATCCCAGCGGCACAATCGCATCCGATGTCAGATCTATATCGATTTCCGAGAATTCTGGCTTTGCCACGCCAACAATGGTCAACGGAATTCCATCGACCATCATCGATTGCCCAAGGACCTGCGGATCGGCGTGATAGCGTTCCCTCCAGCACCTGTAGCTGAGCACGGCGACCGGCGAGGATTGTCCCGTGCCAAGATCGACGTCGGAAGGTATGATCCATCTCCCCATCAAGGGCGACCCGCCAACGGTGCGAAAAAAGTCTCCTGTAACCTGGTCGACCAGACCGAGGAATCGAGCATCTCCCACACGCATATTCCTCAATCCATCGTCTTCCCAAGCGAATATGCCGGCGAAAACATGGCTTCGATCGCGCAAAGCCTGAAACATAGGTAGGGTGAGGCGATCATCAAAGATTCTTCCGGTGGGACTCAGGGTCAAGACTCTAACTAGTTCGTCAGGGTGTAGAACAGGAATTGGGCGCAGAATGATCGCGTCGATCAGACCGAAGAATGTAGCGTTCACTGTGATCCCTAAAGCGAGAGCCAGAACCGCTAGGATCGGAACGAAGGGCCGATTGCAGACAACCCGAAAAGTGTAAACGGCGTCACGCCAATCGAAGATCATCGGCTTCCCCTCGGGCTGGCAGATTTCATTAGTGTAATCGCCGCCGTCAATTTCCTTACCCGGGCCTTTGTATCCTAACCATAGTTGCAGGCTGCCAGCGGCTCGACCCCCTTCTCTTCTCGGAGCGGCGGCGGGGCGCGTCTTTTCTGCCCTCCAAACAGCGTGAAGACTAGCGTTACCCTATCGTTGCAGCGCATCGTTTGGGGCTCGGCGCTGCGCTCTCGGTACCTGAGCCGCAGAGCGGTGTGGTCTAAGGCGTAGGTCGACACCTGCCCGCACTGGTGACGCAGTTTTCCATACGATTCATTAGCTGCGTTTGCTGGGGTCGCGCTCGATTCCCTGGATTGCAACTTCTGCCGAGTCCGTCACAGGTTGCTCGCTTCTCATTCGTGAAAGCATGGGACCCGACGTATGCAAATCCTTAATTCGGGTCACCCCGTGTGGGGCGCATCCGTGGACGAGACTCCGGCCGCCGCGCCTAGCGCCGGTATCATGGCAGGCCACAACGAACATTCCGTCGGCGGGTCTTCACTCTACGTTGACGATTACCTTATATGTCATGTTGGGCTGGATCTGCTCATCCACGGCGTGGGCCAGACGTGTTTTCAAGAGCGTAGGATTAGCCCATTCTAGATCCCAACCGTTGTCAATCCCCAAAATTTTGTATCGACCAGGCAGCACGTCACGCAGCCTGAACGTGCCATCGCTGTCGCTCTGATCCCGCCTGAAAAGCGGCAAATCCAATTCTGGGTTCTCTGGAACTAACACGATCATTGCTCCCGGAATTGGCTTGCCATCGCGTAGCGCTGTACCATCGATGGTAGATAGACTTCGCGACAACCGGATGCTCAGCTCAACGGTTGTTGAGCCGCTGATTTGGATGCTCTGCCCCATAACTTTCGCACCCGTGGCTACCATGCTGCTGATGATCGAATTCTCCCCATTCCTTACAAACACGGCATAGGTTCCAGGCGTCAGAAATTCAGAGTTAACGCTGAACTCACCGTTTTCTGAATACTGTGTGTCCACCACTTGCTGTGTGCGCAGATTCCAAAGTCGCAAGAAACCTGAACGCAAGTTCAAGCCCCCGTCTCTCTGAATGACGCCGCGGATCGAAGGCAGTAGAGTCGTGCTATCCGCATCGACCTGGGTATCTCCCATGAGATCCACCATTCTGCATCGTGTATTGACGGTGCGGGCATAAGACTGTACATCGAGCAGGTACTTGCCCGGTGGAATGCCGCTGATCTCTATGGCATCATCAATAGAGTTCTCTTGCGTTGAAGGTAGATCAATGAGGCGGTCAAATACCGCTTGCTTCAAACTGGCAGTTCTCGGCTGCTGAGCATCGCCATTCCCGTGATTGACACGGAGGCGTAGGACCGGTTCCGCCGCCAGGGTGACATCGGCTACAAAGTTCTCACCGTCGTGCAGCGGAATGGGTGATGCCGACGAAGATTCTGTTACGCCATGATAGTAGGTCGTTGGGTAAACCATGTCGAAGACCGGGGGAGCTACGGATGGATCCCCTCCTGTCCTTTGGCGCAGTTCCGCCGCGATGGAGCCATACCAAGGCTGGGCGGAGAAGACTGCGAAATACTGACCTGATTCGAGGTGAGCAAAACGATAAGCCCCGCGATCATCCGTGGACGCTTCGCCCACGTAAGAAACCTGCTTAAAGCCGGTGCTGAAATCCGTGTGAAACAGCAGTACGCTTGCATTCGAAACCGCTTCGTTGTCCCCGTCGATGATCGTACCGCCGATGGAGGCGTCGGGATGGACACGGAAAATGAGGTTATCGGAGGCCAGCCCTGGACCGACAACCACCGCGCTGAGGTAGCCTCCGTGCTGCTCATACCCTTGTTTCCGGAAGCCGTTTCTTCTCGCGGCGAGCCAGTACTTCCCAGGCTGCAAGTGCGTGAAGGCGAAGTGCCCGTCACTTTCAGTAAGCACCTTCTGCAGTGTGGTTTCGAGTTCCTCGGCCTTGCCAATCGAGACTTCGCTGCGAGACAAAGGCTGGCCGGTGATTGCATCGATGGTAATCCCGCTGACTCCGAAGTCAGGCTCGTGCGGCCCAGCCGACAGTCGGGCCACTAGTACTCCAATGAGAAAAAACCGCGCTATAACTCGTTGCAGCATGTTCTATCGATTCACGGGAGAGAGATTGACGTTCGCTCGTCCATGCGGCGGCAAGCTTACGTGGACCGCGGTTGCAAGATACGGGTTGAGCACTTCTGGATTCATGTACTCCACCTTGTCGATTCCGTCAGAAACAATGAGGGCATAATCCCCCGGAGCCAGGCCGTTGAACTGAAACCTGCCTTGTACCCTTGGCAGCAACTTCACCAAGTTTCGCGTGCTATTTTGTTGCACCAGCAACACGCTCGCCATCTCCCCCTCGGCTTCGACAACGGTTCCACTTACCGTCGCCGCGTCATTTCGTAACGTGATCTCAATCGCTGACGGCTGCGATCCGGCGGGGATGGTGAGATTCTCACTCAGGAGGTCCAAACTGCCGCAATGGGCGGATTCAACCCGCCACGGGTCGAAGGTATTTACCTCAACCTCATATGCACCTGGTTCGACATTCTGAATCTCACTCGACCGTGGATTCCACCCCATATCCGCCTGCTGAAGGGAAGGTGTGGTCGATACGGAGTGCAAATTTACTCGGACCAGTTGGAGAGCTTGGGCGGCATCAACCAGTTCGGTGCCACCGCTGGCCAACTCTGTTCGTACTCTTACCGGAACGGAAGGCAGCGGAGCTAAGGCAATCCGACCATCCGATGTATCGGAGCTTAGGGCGATCGATGCCCCCGCCGTCGAGAGCAGCATTCCCGCCGGCGTCGTCCCATAAGCCGCATACGAACCCGCAGGAACTTCGATCTGAAACCTTCCCTCCTCAAGGGCAGCGTTTTGATGGAAGTCGCTGCCTTGGCCGGCCGCCCTTTGAAACACTATTTCGGAAGGAAGCTGGTCCTGCGTAACGACCATGCCTGCGAGTTTGTAGAACGGCTCTGCGGTCAAAGCAAAGTTAGCCTCCACCTCCTGTCCACCGCGCAATTCCATGGGTGCTGCCGCGCTGAGCTCCGAGACAGCGGGATAGAAGACCTGCGCGTATCCTTGGTCTCTGGGGTTCGGAACTCCCGGCTGACTCAAGGTTGCTTCTTGACTCTGGTCTACCACGAGGTAGTACGTGCCTGGGGGCATCTGGGCAATACGATAGCTTCCATCTTCAAGAGTCTGCGCTTGAAACATGTGATCGACCCACCGCGGGCGTCCAGCAAGGTTTTGCTGGATGATGGCTCGCACCAGAAAGCCTTCGAGGGGCTCGCCTTCCTGGGTTGTTACCCGTCCGATGATCGAGCTTGCCGGGATCATTCTCAAGACGACGGGCGTAGCGCTTGAGCCGACTCTTAAAACCAATGGTTGTCCGCGGGATGTAATTTGCTCATCGAAAAAACCGGGTTTAGCCACAACGATGGATACACTCCCTTGGTCTAGGCTATTGAATTCAAAACGACCGCTGGCATCTGTCAGCGTCGCGCGCTTCACCGGACCCCAGAACTCCACCACGGCGCGATTCAGCGCCTCTCCGGTTACGGAATTAATCACCGTGCCCGCAACGGCGTGCTCGTGAGAAGCTGACTTGGCGGGTTGGGCGGGAAGGGTTTCGTCTGCCTCCTGGGCATATCCGCGTACCGCGGGAATACCCAAGGTAGCGTTAAGGAGCAGAATCACGAGCTTGCTCACAAAGCGTCGTTGTGCACAAGCGTGCATTTGCTCCATAATCGGCTTCGCTGAACTTCGGAAGCTTCATCGTGACAGACCCCGAAGTGGGGTTCTAGGTTCCCAAAGTCACCCCGCGAATAGCCATTCGGCGGGGATCTCACTCCTTGGAACCTAGTGCTGTCACTCAATTTCGCAAGCACCTCCCCACGCCGTGGATGTGGGTGGTGTCGGCCCGCGCGGCTGTGGGATGAAGACTTGGAGGCGGTCGCGGTTGGAGTCATAATTCCTGTCCTAGGGCAAAGTCATGGACAAAGCGCTGGTTTCTCTCACCTTCGATGACGGACTGCGCTGCCAGTTTGAGCGTGCTGTTCCTCTCCTGGACCACTACGGATTTCCGGCAACGTTTTTTTTGGTTGCAAATACGGACCCCATCTTCAACGACGGCTGCGCAGAAAACCAAAAGCATAAGTGGCGCAAGATTGACTGGAGCGCTCGGGACATTCGTCTGCTCAAAAGCATGCTGAAACGGGGCCATGAAATCGGGAGTCACACCGTAAGCCACAAGCGTCCCTTGATCCAAGCCGAGCCGATGTCCGAGGCTTCTGCGTCTAGGAACTTGATTGAGACTTGGATGGGAGTGGAAATTCCGTCCTTTTGCTATCCATTTTACGAGACCATCCAGGACCTCAAAGAACCGGCAATCCGGGCCGGCTATCAGCAGGCACGGACGGGGCACGAAAACGCTTACTATGCTTCGCCAGATTCTGTGGACTGGTTTGCAGTGGACTGCCGTCAGATTACGACCGGGGAGAATGTCAGCGGTTGGGTAAAGCCCGGTTGTTGGCATGTCCTGACCTTTCATGGAATCGGAAACGAACAAGACGGATGGGAACCTATCACCGAGCTTGAGTTTGCGCGGCAGATGGCCGAACTGGAAAAGCTAAGAAGATCTGGCGCGGTCGAAGTTCTCACTTTTCAGGACGCCGCCAACCGCCTCCGGCAGGAGAAGGAACCCCGTGGTTAGGTTCGCGATCGGGCCAAAATACTAGCTCAAAGATGAGCTCCGCACGCGGCAGAGAGCGCAACGCTTGGACCCGGTTTCCGCCCGCAGATGCTATGCAGAAATCCAACCGGCAAGGATGATCCCGATCAAGAAAGCACGGGTCACCACGCTGAGCAGGAATAGGTGGTAGGTTGCGAGCAGGCTTAAGAAGAGTTTTCCGGCTAGAAACATGGCCATACCTCAAGTACGCTTGCCGTGACAGGATCGGGCTGCGAGGGACTGGTTTTTTCCAAGGTGAGCCAACCTCTGGTTTGAGTCACCCGAACCAACGCTAGAGTATCTTCGACTATGCTTCCTACCTTGATCTTCATAGATCAGTGCTCGCTAACTTTGGCTGCCTTACATTCGGAGCCATCGCTTTGAGAAAAACTCTACTTGCCATGACCAGAACAACTGCCGCTATCTTTACGGCTTGCCCTTCTTAGGCAAGCAATCGAACACAGCCACAAACAAGCTGACCACCGCCAGGATTGCCAGAAAATGCATACCCACCCCCTTGGAGTTCGATCCTAACCTGCCCTCGAAGAACTGGGAAGAGCACTTTCCTCTGATGACTCGGGCGATTACGAAAGTGACGAGCACCAGCCCCGTGGCTCGGCGACGGCAAAGATCAGGTCGACGACATGCGGGAAAATCAAGCAAGGAATCGGGATTGGCTCTCTTCAGCCCTTGGATGGTCGTCGCCTATGGAACAAAGTCCCTAAGGCTGAGGGTCAGCGGCCGCCGGTTCCCCCAGAACAATCGAAAACACCCCGAACTTGGGTTCAGCTGGCTTTGAATTTCGATCTCGGACGATCGCGGCGTCGCCTTTCGGGGTTACGATCTGCCTGGAGGCCCCCCTTTCGGGCGGCCACCGGTGGTGGCAGGCAGAGGCTCTGGGAACCGAACCCGCAGGTCGCCAGTACGCCCGCTCAGGGTTTATACTGCTCCAGAACCAGCGTACGACGGCCCTTCCCCCACCTTCACAGGCGGAAGGAATGGGAGCATTCCATGCCCAGACAATCGACCACCGACGCTACGGTGCATGGCTTTCCTGATGTCGAGAACAGAGCCGAATTTCAAGTCCTCGAGATCGAGCGGGAGATCTACGAGAACCAAGACCGGCCTCTTTCCGGCGTCTTAAAAGGGGTGATTGAACGGGTTCGTTTGCTGACCGGGGCCGAGGGCGCCTTCATTGCTCTAGCTGACGCGTGGGGAGTTGTGTGTCGTGCCAGTGCGGGCGAAGCTCCGGTCGTTGGTGCCAGGCTCCAAAATGAGCCTAGCCTGACGAGAGAATGCATTGAGAGCGGACAGGTGGTGATCTCTGGAGACTCTCAAGAAGATTTCGGGGCATCCATTGCGGCGACGAGCTCCCAACTCCATTCGGTGGTGGTGGTGCCCGTTCTCGGACAAGGTTCTGTTCTGGGCATAGTGGAAATACTCTCTGCTCGAGCTGGCGTATTCACCACCGAACACATCGCCCAATTGCAGCGCATCGCCCACTTACTCGCTCCCATCTTGCAGCGTGAGGAAGATACGCAGCCAGCGCAGAAAAGGGGAAACACGGGCGTTTGGACCGCCGTGGGTGGAGCGGCCCTTGTGTTGCTCTTGCTTTTTCTCTGGTTCGAGTTTTATTACCGGCCGAAGGCGGTACCCCCTCCCCTCACGAATTCGACGGCGTCCAAGGCGGGGAACTCGGCAGCGCTGCCGGCGGCCTCGGAGGGTACGGCTGGCTCAACCCCAGAGGCGCAAGCCCCAGGGACCTCTCCTTCTGCGCTCGTTCAGACAACCCCACTCCCCCAGTCCGGTGCCGGACCAGCTGCGGTGGCACCGCCCTCAACCCCGTCGGAAGGGGAAGGTATCGGCACAACTGGTTCGCTTCCACCGCCCGAGACGAAGGCGCGGCCGCAAACCTCCTCGCCTCCGCCCGGCAGAGCTCCGGCAGCGCTGCCAGCGACGGTCGAGCCCTCAGCTCCTAATAAGGAGCAGCCGGGCGCGCTCGCCGCCGTGCACGCTCAGGCGGGGAACGAGCCCGGGGCCCAGACGAACGGGGTTTCGGCAATGGCAGCGGCAACGTCGGCGCCAACCACTCCGGCTGCGGTTCCCTCCAGCTCGATGGCCAACGGATCCGCCGATCGTCCGCAACCCACCGGATCGGCAAGCGGCGGCGGTGTGCACGCAATGGCGGCGAGCGGTGGTGCAGGTGGCCATCCGGAGGATTTTGTAGAGCTGGGTAGCGTGCCCTCGGGAAGATATTTCTCGCTCGGAAAATTCAGAGACGAGCCGGGAGCGCAAGAGGCGGCGGACGGACTGGTAAAGGACGGATTCCATACCGTGGTGGTGCACGGAGCAGGCTTTTGGACAACCTCCTACCACGTCCTCGTAGGACCCTACGGCAACGAGCCCGAGGCGGAAGCAGCCCGCAGGAAACTTAAGTCCGACGGCTTTTCGCCCCACAACCTCCCGCAAAAGTCTCGAACTCTCGTCTTACTGCCTTTAAAGACAGCCAATGCAGAAGGTACATCGAAGCCCGTGGGCAGTCTGGTCGTCGCCTGGGAGACCTATAGCCCCAACGCCATTGTCAAATTTGTGCAGGATGGCAAGGTTGTTGAGACCGCCCCAGCCAAGTGGGTAAACCGGGGTGTCCCTTACCAGCACGATGAGATCGAGTACCGAGAAACAGATCAGGGTTCGCGTACACTTTTGGAAATTCATTTCTCCGGTGCGCGGGAAACGTTAGTAGTCGCCGAGAATGGTGCGCCGATCGTTTTTTAGTTGCTGCGTAGGGGTAGAACGCCTCTTAGATATCGATCCGTTGCTCAGTGTGCTTCCTCAAGTACCAGCAAGGGCTGTACCCGACGTGGGGAAATAGAGCCTCGACACAAACCTGATTTTCAGGCGGCGGGAACTGATACTCCGTCTTGCCGCTCTTCTCGTGGATCACGTAGACCTGCTGAACGGCTACGTTCCCGAAGGGTTGGCGGTGGGCCGGCAGTCCAAAGCGCCAGGCAACGTAATCCCCGGCGTACACCAGGGCCAGGAGCAGGATCGTGGCGCCAGACCCGTACAACAGTATGCCTCGCATTCGATGCGCCTCCCTCACTTGCGAGAGACCATGTGAGACTACGCTGTGTCAGTATGCTAGGAAATGTGTCCAGTCGGCAAATCGAAGTCGACCGCGGGGACGGAGATGCTCCAGCTCCTTAGGTTGAAAAGAGAATTGGAGAGAGACCGGGTGATTCGCATCCCCTCGGCGTAGGCGGCCCAAGCCCCGGCGCCAGACCGGCCGATCGCAGGAGGGTCGAGTCTGAGAATGATCCGAGGTTGGGAAATCGACCGTCTTCCCCCGAGCATCAGCTCGCGCGCTCGATGGTTCCGGCGAAACTTATTGCGCGCGAGATTCGTTAGGCCAGCCTCGAAACTGCTATCGGTTCCCTAGAAACACGATGGGCACAGACTCGCCGCTTTCGGATCATTGTGCAAGAGAACTGGCTACTGCGGAAAAGGCGTTGTTCGCATTCCCTCCGATCAGGCGAACCGTGCCTACCACCAACACCAAAATCACTGCCAGCATCACCGCGTATTCAGCGATGTCTTGCCCGTCGTCGTTCCGCCAAAGTTCGCGCCCTATGTCGAGCATGCACTACCTCCTTGTCTTTCAATTGAGCAGCTGAGAAATGTGAACCGTTAAGTAAGAGTGCTGGATTCGTAAGGGTGGGTGACAGCTGGATGTGGGACGGTTACATGGCCGTGAGCGAACGGCTGACGCTCACCCTGAACGCAGACGATTCTGCCCTCACGGTGGCAGGTTGTCAAGGGAAAATGCATGGGTCAGAGAAGGAACAGTACGCAGGATGCGGCTCTGGACGGGCAGTCTGGATCGCGACCCCTTTTCTGCGCGGCAATGGCCGCGCTCGGTTGTGCTTGACGGCCGGCCCTTCTTTGCTCTCCAACCAAGGCCGAGCGCGCAGCTCCTAGCGCTCTGTTTCTCTCCCGGACCGTCGCGCCACAGGTTCACGTCCCAGGATACGACTGCAGACTTGGACCCCCCTCTCGGCACGAACCGCAGCCAAGCCTAGCCGGTGCTCGATGGCGCTTTCTTCCTGTTAGGTAGCTACCCCATCCACAAATGTGCAAACAATTGCGCAAGCCAGCCGTTTGTGTCGCGAAGCCTCCCCTTAGAAGTCCCGGCTTTGGCACCGGACTTGCTCTTTACCGTGGTGAGGTATGACCGAATGAAAATGGCATTGAAAACGGCTTTATCGATGAAAGTGGCTGTCTTTTTATTGTTTTGCCTCCTTATCGCGACGGGGGCCCTGGGCCAATCTAGCGGCGGGTCTGCCCCGCTGTCCAGCATGTATGTGGTTCCTGACCATACCATGCACGCTTCTTCACAACCCATGGCCCAGGTGCAAAGTCTTTTCCCGAGTTCGAGCTCGATTGAAATCGCTCAAGGGGAATTGCCCCTTTGGGAGGTTGCCCCCGAACACCACGAGATTCCACTCGGGGACGCGGCGCGCCTCGAGAAAAAGGAGCACGCAACCGTAAAGAAAGCTAGCGTGGTCTGGGAAAACTAGCATCGCCGCCGCGCACCGTTCTCCC
>Ga0187783_10001304_pt1 | contig 18346 bp, 11 predicted proteins | sample 1015_SJ02_MP02_2_FD_132471 | JGI IMG/M metagenome (GOLD analysis project Ga0187783, IMG submission 132471) | Tropical peat soil microbial communities from peatlands in Department of Meta, Colombia - 1015_SJ02_MP02_20_MG | ecosystem: Environmental > Terrestrial > Soil > Wetlands > Peat | place...
AACAGCAAAACTGCATGCGGGCGACCGCGTGTACGTCTGCAGCGACGGAGTCATGGACGCTCTGAATGAAGCGGGAGAAAGATTCGGCATGGAAGGATTCCTTGAGGCGGCCAAACATGCCCGCGGCCATTCTCTTGATCAGAGCGTTGCCTCCATCTTGGACCGCGTTCAGACTTGGCGGGGAGCCAAGAACCCGGAAGACGATGCCTCCGTCCTTGCACTCGAGACCACGCGCTGATCCTTCCTTTCCCTCGCCAGAACCTCGGCCCGATGAATCAAGCCAGAAATCTGATCTCGTTCTTCTGCTGCATTCTAACTGACATTTCTGACAGTTCTTGAATGAGTCTTCGCAAGTGTACCTTCACTGATGGTTCCATCACAAACCCGCAAGTGTAGCTTTCGTCCGCAGGCCCACCAAAGAGCGCGATCGGCGGAAACCCTGTCTGTAAGGTTCAAGGCAAACCAACAAAGGGGGTGTCATGAAAGTAGCCGCGGTTCTTCTCGTGATCATGCTCTGTCTATGCCTAAACCCCACTGCCGCGCAAGAACCCACGTCTATCCAGGGCAACACTTACGAACCAAGCCAGTATGCCGAAGCCGAGCAGTCACTGATTGCTGCGATCGCCGAAGCCGATAGGCTGGGTGATGAGAACCCGGCATTGCCGGTTCTACTCAATAACCTAGCGGCTATATACGAAGCTGAAGGCCGCTATGCTGACGCCGAGCCTCTGTTCTCGAGAGCCGTGGAGTTATGGGAGAAAGACGCGGGACCGCAAGATATGAACTTGGCCACTGGCTTTGGGAACCTCGCGAAGCTGTACCAGTTAGAGGGCCGCTATTCGGATGCAGAGCCTCTGTTTCAACGAGCGCTGGCAATCCGCGAACAAAGCACAGGATCTGAGAGCGAAGAGGTGGCTTTGAGCGCAGCCAACCTCGCTGATCTGTATCGTGAGGAAGGCAGATACGCGGAGGCGGAATCGCTCGGTGAGCGCGCAGTGAACATTGAGGAGAAGATAGTGGGGCCCGACGACGGCAAATTGGCAGCAAGCCTAACGAGCCTTGCCGCCATTGAAGCGCAGCAGGGAAAGTACGCTGCTGCCGAACCATTGTTTCAGCGCGTGGTGGGCATTCAGGAGAATGCACACGGCCCAGAGGGTCCCGATGTAGCTGCGAGCCTAACCAATTTGGCGCGACTTTACAGCACCGAAGGACGCTACAGCGAGGCCGAATCATTGTGTGAGCACGCTATAGCTATGCAGGAAAAGGTGCTCGGACCTGCTCACCCTGACTTGGCGGTGAGCCTTGACGAACTCGGACAGATCTACCGCAGCCAAGGTAAACGCACGCAGAGCAACTCTCTTTTTCAGCGTGCCCTCGCAATCGAGGAACAGTCGCTTGGACCAGAACATCCAAAAGTGGCCCTAACCTTGCTTAACTTGGCCGAGATCAGTCGAGAAGAAGGAAACCTGTCAGACTGCCAAGCCCTGCTCCGGCGGAGTCTGGTCATTATGGAGAAATCTCTTGGGCCCGACCACCCCTATGTGGCCGTGGCTCTCAATAACACCGCAACGTTTCTCGCCATGAATCACCAGTACGCGCAGGCCGAATTCCTCTATCAACGAGTGCTGACGATCTGGGAGAAGACTCTCGGGCCAAACCATCTCTTCTACGGGTTGGCCCTCGGAAATCTTGGGGCTCTCTACTACAACGAGCGGGAGTTTGACCAAGCTAAGCCGCTCTTTGAAAAATCACTGGCCATTGTTCAGGCGGCTGTGGGCCCGGAGGACCCCAGGGTGGCAAAAGCCGTCACTCGCGTGGCCGTGGTGTACGTGGATGAAGGCATGTACGGCGCGGCTGAACCGCTCTGCCAACGCTCCCTCGAGCTTTTGCAGAAGGCCTCCCGGCCGGACTACCCGACGCTGATCGATGCACTAGAAAACTATGCCCTGCTCATGTCGAAGACAGGCCACCGTACCGAAGCGGAGGCCCTTGCGACCAAAGCGATGTTCTACAAGGCCAGGTACGAGGAACTCCTCCATCCGAGATGATCGGGAGACTAGGAACGCCCCGTTCGTCAATTTCTTAGAAAAAGGGCCGACGCAATCGAGGTCAGACTACCACTGGTTGGGGCCGCGGCTCGCCCAGAGAACGACCACCGAACGGGGGCCCGCTCGGTATACATCTCCAGATACCGGCCGCGCTTCTCGCCAAGGCACTATATCCTCCGGTGTGTCGAGCCAAGTGTCGATCCATCTCCGCCAAGCATCGGCGGTGTCCCTTACCGGTGGAAGCTCGAAATCCAGCGCGTGCCAGTACATATTAAAGATAAGATAAGCCGATATAGCTTGGCGTCGCGACTCAACACTGAGCGCGATACTGTGCGAATGATCGCTCCAGTCCGGTTCGTTCAGTCTCACTCCATGCCAGCCTGTGATGCCCTCGCTGATTAACCGGGTCAACGGCGTGCGCGCGCGCTCGGAACTGGCATCACGCAGCAGACGTCTAGCGATCAGCAGTCGTACGAACCGATGCAGGTCGGCATGTTTGGCGACCAATGACCAATCGAACCAACTCACTTCGTTGTCCTGGCAGTAGGCGTTGTTGTTTCCCTTCTGTGTCCTTCGCACTTCGTCGCCCATCACGAACATGGGCAAACCGAAGGAAAGCAGCGTGAGCGCCAGGAAATTCTTGGCCTGGCGATTCCGCAGGGTCTCAACTGCGGGATCGCTAGCTGGCCCCTCAACCCCGCAGTTCCAGCTTCGATTATCATCCATGCCGTCGCGGTTCCCCTCGCCGTTGGCTTCGTTATGCTTCTGGTTATAGGAGACCAAGTCGTTCAGGGTGAATCCATCGTGGCAGGTTACGAAATTGATGCTCTGTTCCGCTTCGCGTTGCTTGTGGCGGTAAATGTCATGGCTGCCCAGGAAGCGATCTGCAAAATGCCGCAGCGACCCGCCTTCGCTGCGGACAAAACTTCGCACATCATCACGAAAGCGCCCATTCCATTCCTTCCAGCTATCTCCGACGAAGCTACCCACTTGGTACAGTCCGGCGGCATCCCAAGCCTCGGCGATAATCTTTGTTTGAGCAAGGGCTGGATCGGACTCAATATCCAAAAGAACCGGCGGATTCGGCATCACATGGCCGCTCGAATCGCGGGTGAGAATCGATGCTAGATCAAAGCGAAAACCGTCTACATGCATTTCTTCAACCCAATACCTGAGACTCTCCACGATGATTCGTCGAACAATTGGGTGATTGGCGTTCAGCGTGTTGCCTGTCCCGGTGTAATCGCAATACCGGGAGCGGTCTTGCTCAAGAATGTAGTACGCCCTGTTATCGATGCCACGAAAGCACAGGGTCGGCCCCTCGTGGCTCCCCTCCGCCGTGTGATTAAATACCACGTCGAGGATCACTTCGATCCCCGCACGATGCAGGGCCTTGACCATGTCGCGAAACTCATCGACAGGCCCCACCGGGTCTTGCCGAGAGCTGTATGCCTGGTGTGGCGCGAAGAAGGAGATTGGCGCATACCCCCAGTAATTGACGTGACCCGGCGGGCAGTCTTGAACATCGAACTGGAACACGGGAAGGAGCTCGACGGCCGAGATGCTTAGGTCCCGAAGATATGTAATCTTATCCGTGAGTCCACGGAAAGTGCCGCGCATCTCCTCGCGGACCTGTGAATTCGGATGTCGCGTGAAACCCCGGACGTGGAGTTCGTAAACGATCGACCGAGAGGCTGGGCGATTGAGCGGTGTGTCGCCCTGCCAATCGTACAAGTGCGGATCTACGACCACACTCTTCATCGCGGTCGCTGCGTTATCGCCTTTTCCTCGCGCTGCTTCGCGGGAGTATGCTTTGGGAACAACCACGCCGCGACCATACGGGTCGAGCAATACCTTGGCCGGGTCGAACCGCAATCCCTTTGAGGGGTCGGGCCATCCATGGACTCGATAGCCGTACAGCTGTCCAGTCTGCACGCCGGCAACGAAGACGTGCCAATAGTGGTAACTGCGGTGGATCGATGAGTCCAGGGCGATCACCCGGGTGGGCCGGGCGTCATCTCGGTCAAACAGCAGTAACTCGACCAGCGAAGCATCGCGTGAGTACAGGCTGAAATTCGTTCCATCGCCAACAACCGTGGCTCCCAGAGGAAAGCTTCTTCCGGCCGTCACCTCACCAGCCAGAGACTGACGTACGGCGTAGCTTTCGCAGACAGCATCGAGCTTGGCCCGGTCTCCGCACATCAGCTACCGCCAGGACGAACTGGGTTGCTCGAAAGAAGAAGCCTTCCCGGGCGGTGCCCGCCCTGGGAATGAGGCGCTAGAACGGAGTCGGTCCGTCCGTGCTCGACTCGATCGAGAAAATCCGCGCCGTCTAATAACCGACCTTGCTTTTGTCTGAAGACACGCCGTGAAAAGATCCCGACAGCCTGGATTTTGAGGATATTACAATCCCGCACAGCGATAAGACCTAGGAGCACAGACGAATTTCACGAAAACATTTGCCGGCGTGCAATCTGGACTCGTTCCCCGGCCCATAGACCCTGCACACGGTAAGAGCAAGTATTCTTTTTCTATTCGTTGTTCCCGAGCACCGGCGTCCACGATTCGTCGGGGTTGAAGCGGTCCAGCTTGGCGAATTCGGTGAGTGTGTTTGGCCCGAGATCCTTCTCATATACGACGCCGTCCTGACTGACCATGAAGGTGTCAACTCCAGTAACGCGGTACTCAGCCGGCGCGGCTACCAGGGCAAACCCGCCGATCATGACCCCTTCAACAACGTAGTCCATTTGACCGAGGGGAGCTGCAGGTCCTTGCCCCTTCAGAATCTTGAAGAAATAACCGTGATAAGGCTCCGCTTGGCTCGAGTAGCCCTGCTCAATCGCCTCGGCAATTTTTTCGCCCACCGGACCACCCCAGGTTCCGTCCGGATTTTGCCAGGCCAGGCCATCTTGCTTGCCGGGACTGCTCACGATTCGTTGAGCATACTGGTTCACGTCGTACTTCGTGCGCTGGCGGAAGGCATAATCTTCCTGCGCCTCTACGTACCCGCGGCAGATGCTTATCGCGTCGAGTTCATTGCGACCGACACGGCGGTTGAGGAGTTCCTGACGGCCGGCACTAGCGTCAAACGACCACCTGTCGCCAACTTTTGTGAGCGGCACGGGAAAAGGCCAATCCTCCTTCCCCACTAGCAGAAGTGCACGGTTCTCGCTCTTTGGGTCTACCGAAATGCTTTCTTTCTCCTGGGCTTCGGCAGCGAATGCCGTGGCGAGCTTCCGGTCTTGTTCATACTCACCAGAAAGAACGATCTCCGCGCCCTCGGACCCAAAGATTTTTTCGAGAGCGCGAACATCAAATGTCGCAGCCGCCTGAACCAGGCTGTCGGCAGCTTCCTGCGGAGTCGCGAATGTCTGGGGACGGGAGGAGACTGAACCCGTGCTGGCCGCCGATTGTGGCGCAGCGGAAACAGCACGCAACGAATGACAGAGCAACGCGAACGTGCTAATCGCGCATAGAATACAGGCAAGATTTCGAGCCGCCGACCTCGTATTCAATTCGTCCTCCTGGTGCGATCCTGAGCGCTCACCTGCGGCGCCCACCACCTCCACGACGACCGCCGCCACCTCCTCCTCGAGAGCCCATGCTGGCGGCTCCCCGGTTGCTGCTCGCGCGAGTACTGGATCCGTTAAAGCCCCGAGATCCTCCTCCAAACGCGTCACGATTCCCGCCACCGCTTCGCGAAAGATCACGGCCTCCTATGCGATCCGCGCCACCTCCGCCTGGCTTGTTACCGAGGCCTGCCCCGGCGCCGGGGTTTCCGCGATTACCGACATTAGCGGTCCGATTGCTTGGCAGAGCGCCTCCTTGACGGCCAATTTGCTGCCTCGCACCTGCTTGGCGCTTGGTCAGCGAGTCTCCGCGTGCCGCACCGCCAAACCTGTCCGCCGTCGCCCGGTCCCGGTAGGGAGCGCCACCGCGATGTTCCGGATTATGGGTCCAGTTGGAACGGCCTCCGTTTCCGCCAGCGGGTAAAGTCGAGGGGCGATTCCCGCCGCCGATGTTGTTCCGGTTGCCTCCGCCAATGTTGTTGCGGTTGCCTCCGCCGATGTTGTTGCGGTTGCCGCCGTTGATGTTCGTGTTGCGGTTGAAGTTGTTATTGTGGTTGACGTAGACGTTGCCTCCGCCCCACCCGCACCCCCACCCGTAACCGCCGCCCCACCACGCTCCCATGGCCATACCAACCCCGAACGAGATTGCCATTCCTGCGGCGTAATATCCTGGTGGCGGGTAGTAGATGGGCGGATACGGGTACACAGGGGGACCGTACACCACGACTGGGTCGTACGATGGCACGTAGACAACGTCCGGCTGCGCTGGCTCGATCACAATTACGCTTTTGTTGTCTACGATCTCTGTCTCAACTTTCTGTTGCTCGGTCGATTTCAAATTGCCCTTTTCCTCGGCCTTCTTGCGCATGCGCTGCACGGCATCCATGACGTCGCTCTCTTGGGCCAGGAAGGCATTCCCCAAATCGGTGGTCCACTCGATGTCATCGGCCAACCGCTTGACCACGTCAGGGAGCGCGGCGAGAGCCTGCACGCTGGAATCCCAGGGCTGCTTGGCGACAGCGTCAACTAGCGCTTGGTCTTTTAATCCCGGATTCTTCGCCAACCACTGCTGGAGCTGGATCACTTCCAAAGGATACGTGGACGCCGCGAGGACCTGGGCTAGTAGCGGGTCCGGGTATAGAGCAATCGGCGCCACAAGAGAATCCAGTTGGTCAGGCGGAATCTTCGCCGCCTGATCCTGTGGTAGGGACGCGCGTTCAGAGGCAGGAGGCTGAGTAGATCCCAGAACATCCCCAGGCAGGAGCGCGGTCGTACAAACCATTACCAGCAGGGGTCGGGAGAGGCTACGCAGCGATTTCATGGATCTCTCGGTTCCTAGCGAACCGTGCTAGGCGGATTTGTCCGTCTAACAGATTTACAATCGCTCTTACGGCTGCAAGACGTCAGCTGGCAAAAAATACAGGTAGGGATTCGTGTCCGGTTGAGCGGGAGAACCAACCCTGCAATGTTCAGGTAGCCGAACGAGCACCTGCCGTCGCCATGACCGCATTGCGGCACATAGCACGGAGCGGGCTCTCCTAGCTCGGCCGTACATGCATTAACGAACAGGGCAGCAACTTACGATCGAGGGCGATCTCAACGGCCGCGAATCGGTCGGTGGCATTCACGCGCCGCAGGATGCGATGGATGTGATTCTTGACGGTTTTCTCAGACAGGTTCAGTTGCGCCGCAATCTCCTTATTGGTCAGTCCCCGGCCGATTAGCGGCATTAGTTCTTGCTCCCGTCGTGTCAGCACCCTGCGCGTCTTGGGACGCCAGGTGGCAAAACCGTGACTCGCAAGGCGTTGGAAGAGAGAGCGACACAAACTCGGTGGACATACGGCGCCTCCTTCGTAGACGGAGCGCACGGCAGCGACCACGTCCATCGCAGAAGCGCGCTGTAACAGATACCCAACTACACCCGAGCAAATCGCCCTTAGAAAGACTGCCTCATCCTCAACCATATTGATCAGAATCACTTTGGCTACGGGCGCTACCCGCACGATGCTCTCCAAAAGAAGAAAGTCGCATGGCTCACCGTTCACGGGATCGACGAGAACCACATCGCAGCCTGATCTGTCGACCTCCTCTATCGCTTCGGTCAGACACGGTGTACACCCGACCATACAGATATCGTTTTCCGATCTAAGAATCTTACTTAGGGCTTCCCGAAACAGCCGCGAACCTGCCAATAAGAATACGTTGATTTTCGGTTTCAAAGCGGTGGGTTCGCCCATTTCTGACGACTCGAAAAATCCTCCTGCGACCGGTTCTTGAACGGGAGTTACAGGGATGAGATTAGCAGTTCTATTTGGCATTGGCGGATAGTCGATCGCGTTGAACTCGCTTTTGAGAATTCTATACAGCCCCAACAGGTCTCGCCAGAAATATAGAAAATAAACGTGCGCCACATCTGTCAAAAGTGACAGGTCGACGATGGCTATGTGCGTGAAAGTGCACGATCTGCACGCAGCCGGACAACAAAGGGAGTTAGTCGATTGGCTCGTCGCTGGCGGGCCCCACTTTCGCTCGGCGGACCATCATCCATGGCGGCGATCAAGGCCGGAACTCTCGGACGCAGCGAGCGGCGAACGCACCGAGTTTGTGACAAATCTGCTCCGAACGCTTGCGACAGACGATAACCCGCTGGTGCTCGATTCTCTAGGGCGCAGGATAGTGTCAAGACAAACACCGAACGAGTCTCCGATGTCCGGCACGATGACGAGCGAAGTCCGTCACTGCTAACGTTGACAGTTCAACGCGAAGCCTCAGAACGCTTCAATGGTCGGTGGCCGCACGAGAACAGATAGGAGGCGAGCGATGACATTGCGCAAGCGAATGGCAGCCGAGTTTCTCGGCACTTTCTGGCTGGTACTCGGGGGATGCGGCGCCGCTGTCCTTTCAGCTGCATTTCCCGGACTGGGAATTGGTTTTCTGGGAGTATCCCTGGCCTTCGGACTTACCGTTCTTACCGGGGTTTACGCGGTCGGCCCCATTTCAGGCGCTCATTTCAATCCTGCTGTCTCACTGGGCTTGGTCGTTGGGAAGCGCTTTCCCGCCTCGGAGCTTGTGCCGTACTGGATTGCCCAAGTCACGGGGGCGCTAGCCGCGGCAGGCGTACTCTACCTGATTGCCTCGGGAAGGATTGGGTTTGATCTCTCCTCTGGTTTCGCTTCGAACGGCTACGCCGCTCATTCGCCGGGTGGCTATTCGCTCCCGGCCTGCTTGATAACTGAAATCACTCTGACGCTGTTTTTTCTTTTGATCATCATGGGTTCGACCGACCAGCGGGCACCTCAGGGATTCGCGGGAATCGCCATTGGTCTGGGATTGGCGCTGATAAATCTAATCGGCATTCCGGTCACGAATCTCTCGGTGAACCCGGCCCGCAGCACAGGACCTGCTGTGTTTGTTGGCGGTTGGGCTCTCCGACAGCTCTGGCTGTTCTGGGTTGCCCCATTGATCGGCGGAGCGCTCGGCGGAGGAATCTACGTCGGATTGTTTGGCGAACATGCGAAGCATGCCAGGTGGACGCTCGAACCAAAGCTGGGGGCGACGCGCTGAACAGACAGCAACGACCAGCAGCAAAGGCTGACGCCAAATGCCGAGTGCGCGCAGCGAGCGACAATAGTGCAGTGCGCGACGGCCCGAGTCCGAGCAACCTGTTAGATTTAGCAGTTGTTGTAAGTGTGGGCGGGGCGTAGCGTTCCCCGCGACCGGCTCAACTCAAGGACACCCACCAATGGCCTCCGTAGCAGCGATGCAAGCAACGCATGCCCTGAGCGCATATGGCTTGGCGAGATCTACAATCTCAGGAACTCCACTGAGCACAGAAGAATTGCGCAACGTCCACGCGTACTGGCGCGCCTGCAATTACTTGACGCTAGGCATGATTTACCTCCAAGACAATCCCCTGCTGAAAAAACCGCTGAAACCAGAGCACATCAAGAGCCGCCTCCTTGGACACTGGGGTGCAAGTCCGGGCTTGGCGTTCACCTACATACACCTGAGCCGGCTGATCAAGAAGTACGACTTAGACATGATCTTTCTCGCGGGACCGGGGCACGGAGCTCCCGGAGTCCTGGCCCCGGTTTACCTTGAAGGAGCCTACTCGGAAATCTATACGGATAAGAGCGAGGATGAGCAGGGACTCCGCGAGTTTTTTAAGCAGTTCTCGTTTCCTGGCGGCATCGGAAGCCACTGCACGCCGGAGACGCCTGGTTCCATCCACGAAGGAGGCGAGCTTGGGTACGTGCTCTCGCACGCATGCGGCGCCGCTTTCGATAATCCAGACCTCATTGTCGCCGCCGTAGTAGGCGACGGCGAAGCGGAAACCGGACCTCTGGCAACCTCCTGGCACATCAATAAACTTCTCAACCCCACCCGAGATGGCGCAGTGCTACCCGTTTTGCATCTGAACGGCTACAAAATCAACAACCCCACTCTGCTTGCGCGCATCAGCCACGAAGAGCTGGAAAACCTGTTCCGGGGCTACGGCTGGACACCCTACTTTGTTGAGGGCTCTGACCCCGACAGCATGCATCAGGCCATGGCGGCCACTACAGAGCGATGCATTGCTGAAATTAGGGGGCATCAACTGGCGGCGCGCAAAGCGAGGGCGGCAGAGCGCGTGCGCTGGCCCATGATCGTGCTGCGCACGCCGAAGGGTTGGACCGCTCCCAGGCAGGTTGACGGCCACCGCCTGGAGGGCTCATGGCGGGCGCACCAGGTTCCCATGGCGGATGTCCGAAGCAATACACACCGGCTTCGCGAGCTAGAAGCCTGGATGCGCGCCTATGAGCCGCAAACCCTGTTCGACCAAAACGGTAAACTGATTCCAGAACTGAAAGAACTTGCGCCGAGAGGCGCGCGACGCATGGGCGCGAACCCCCACGCCAACGGCGGACATCTCAAGAAAGCCTTGCATGTCCCCGATTTTCAAAAATATGGCGTGAAGGTAGAGCGCCCCGGCACCCTCTGCGCAGAGAACACTCGCCCTTTGGGCGCGTTTCTTCGAGACGTAATGAAGCTCAACATGAGCAACTTCCGTGTCTTCGGGCCTGACGAAAACACCTCAAACCGGCTGAATGACATTTACGCCATCAGTAAAAAATTTTGGATCGAGGATTACTTCCCCGAAGATGCGGATGGAGGAGAGCTGGCACGTGATGGGCGAGTCATGGAGGTGCTCAGCGAACACACCGTGGAGGGCATGCTCGAAGGCTACCTGCTCACGGGGCGACACGGGTTTATTTCCTCCTACGAGGCGTTCATCCATGTCATCGATTCGATGTTCAACCAGCACGCGAAGTGGCTTTCGATTTCCAATCATATTTCTTGGCGCGAAAAAATTGCGTCGCTGAACATACTCGTAACTTCTACCGTTTGGCGGCAAGACCACAATGGCTTCACGCACCAGGACCCAGGCTTCCTGGACGTCGTCGTCAACAAGAGTTCCACCGTGACGCGCATTTATCTGCCGCCTGATGTCAACTCTCTGTTGTCAGTTGCCAACCATTGTTTGCAGACAGAGAACTACGTGAACGTGATTGTTTGCGACAAGCAATCGCACCTCCAATACTTGGACATGGATGCCGCCATTTCGCACTGCACGAAAGGGATCGGGATGTGGAATTGGGCATGCAACGACCAGGGCAGCGAGCCCGACGTAGTTATGGCATCGGCTGGAGATATTCCTACTCAGGAGGCCTTGGCAGCGATTGTCCTGCTCCGCAAAGAGTTCTCAGACCTCAAAATCCGATACATCAACGTCGTTGATCTTTTCCGACTGCAGCCGAGCACCGAGCATCCGCATGGCTTGTCGGACCGAGATTTTGATTCCCTCTTCACCGTGGACAAACCCATCATTTTCAATTTCCACGGCTATCCCTGGCTCATTCATCGACTGTCATATCGCCGACGAAACCATATCAACCTGCACGTGCGCGGTTACAAGGAACAGGGGAACATCAATACACCGCTCGAGTTGGCCATTGAAAACGAAGTCGATCGCTTCAGCCTGGCGATGGATGTCATCAAACGTGTTCCGAAACTCCAGTCCATAGGGGGACACGCAATGGAGAAATTCCGAAACGAGCAGATTTCCTGTCGCAACTATGCTTACGCCCACGGCACTGATAGACCCGACGTTGCGGCCTGGAAATGGCCCTATTAGAGCCCTGAATCGGCAGTCGGCCGGCCACTCGGCCCCGCAACGACAGTCACCTTGGCACTCAAATGATACGGACAGGCCTTCGGACGGTTAGGCAAGGTTTCCGAAGGACGTGAGAAGGGACGGCAAAGGATGGCTACTAAGAGGGTCCTAGCAGCCGAAACGAGAGTCGGTCGAGAGGTTGCCGTTGGACTTCTCCGCCAATACGGCTGCGCGGCCATTCCGTTCATGGGAACCGACGGGCTCTACGAAAGGCACTTGGCATTCGACAACATAAAAGACAGCGGGGCGTTGAACGATAGGGAGCGTTTCGAAGCTGTGGCGCGCTCGGTCCGAGATCTTCTCTCCCATCGCTGGGTACGAACAGAAAGGACGTACGAACAACGGAATCCCAAGCGAATCTATTACCTCTCGATGGAGTTCCTCCTTGGCCGCTCGTTGGCCAACAATATCACCAACCTTCTCCTCGACACCTTCTTAGCCGAGAGAGCTAGGGAAAAGGATGTCGAATTAGTTTCCCTATTCGGACAAGAGCCTGACGCAGGTTTGGGGAACGGGGGGCTTGGACGGCTGGCTGCTTGCTTTCTCGACTCTATGGCTACCCTCGAGCTACCGGCCATGGGCTACGGTCTACGCTACGAATATGGCATTTTCCATCAATCCATCGACAACGGTTGGCAGCATGAGCAAGGTGACAACTGGCTGAGGCATCTCGACCCGTGGGAGATTGCCCGGCCGGATGAGCCGGTGGAAGTCAAGCTGAATTGCTCGTTTGAATTGGAGGGCGGAACATTTCGGCCGGTAGCGGGCCGGCCGTCCAGTTTAATCGGCATTCCTTACGACCGGCCGGTGGTGGGGTACGGCGGAAAAACGGTCAACACACTCCGGCTGTGGGCGGCTGCGGCGCCCGATCACTTCGATTTTCAACAGTTCAGCAGCGGAGCCTTTGCGGAGGCTCTTGCAGATACGCTGGCAGCGGAATCTCTTACCCGCGTTCTGTATCCCGATGACTCGACGAGCAAGGGGCAGGGATTGCGCTTTCTACAGGAGTATTTCCTAGTGGCTTGTTCTCTGGGCGATCTAGTGCGTCGCTTTCGTCGCGCGAATGCCGACTGGGATACGTTCGCGGCGAAAGTGGCTATTCAGCTCAACGACACCCATCCGGCCGTGGCCGTCCCAGAGCTCATGCGCATTCTTCTCGACGAAGCACAGCTCGGATGGGATCAGGCTTGGGAGCTCACGCAAAGCGCCCTGGCGTACACGAACCACACGCTGCTGCCAGAAGCTCTGGAGAAGTGGCCTCTTGAATGGTTCGACATGCTGCTTCCGCGTCAACTGGAAATCATCTTTGAGATCAACCGGCGTTTGCTTCACGCGGCCAGGAATCGGTTTGGCGACGACCAGGGACGTGTGGAACGAATCAGCCTCATCGAAGAGGGTCCGGAGCGCAAGGTGCGGATGGCCAATCTCGCCATAGTGGGCTCGCATAGCACGAATGGTGTGGCTGCGATTCATTCCCGATTGTTGCGGACGCAAACGGTGAGGGACCTGGCCGAGATGTTTCCTGAGCGCTTTAATAATAAAACCAACGGAGTCACGCCACGCCGATGGATCCTGCTCGCCAATCCGGCCCTAGCTCGGGCGATCAGCGAGGCGATTGGTGACCGCTGGATTGGAGACCTTGGCCAGTTGAATAACCTCAGGCCGCTCGCCCACGATCACGGCTTTCGTGAGGCGGTTCGCAAAGCGAAGCGTGCGGCCAAATCGCAGCTTGCCAGATGGCTAAAGAGCGCATACGGCGAAGTTGTAGACCCGGACAGCATGTTCGACACGCAGGTCAAGCGCATTCACGAATACAAGCGCCAACTGCTGAACGCGCTGCGAATCTTGGTCCTGTACAACCGCCTGCGCGAGAATCCCAATACCGACCCGGCCCCGCGCACGTTTTTCTTCGCGGGAAAGGCAGCACCAGCCTACCGCGTCGCCAAGCTCATCATCAAGTTCATCAACAGTCTGGCAGTCACAATCAATGCTGACCCCGCTGTACGCGGACGTCTCAAGGTTGTGTTTCTTCCCGAATACAGCGTGTCACTTGCAGAACGGTTGATTCCCGCGAGCGAGGTGTCCAACCAGATCTCCACGGCCGGCTATGAGGCAAGCGGCACGAGCAACATGAAATTCATGATGAACGGAGCCCTGACCATTGGCACCCGTGACGGAGCGACGATCGAGATGGCGGAGGAGGCCGGCGAAGAGAACTTCTTCTTGTTCGGATTGACAGCCGAGCAGGTAGCGAACAGCCGGAGTTGGTACAACCCGTTCTGGCATTACGAACACGAGCCGGAAACTCGAGCGGCGTTGGATTTGATGATTTCCGATCCGATGAGCCGCGAGGAGCCGGGAGTGTTCGGACCGTTGCATGATCTACTACTGAAGCAAGGCGACTTCTTCATGCATCTGGCAGACCTCCCCTCGTACCTTGACGCGGACGACCGACTGGTCGATCTCTACGCTCATCCCAAGGAGTGGGCAAGCAAGTCGATTCTGAACATTGCGAGCGCAGGCAGGTTTTCGAGCGATCGCACCATTCGAGAATACGCTGCTGATATATGGAAGGCGGAAGCATGCCCGGTGCCGTAGGAGCAAAAGCGGCGGTCAGCGAACGGATGAAGGACACGCGGGTCTCGCGGCTCGCTGGACGATCCGCGCCAAATTATCTGCTGGTTGACGTGGCGCATCTCGAAAGTGAGTACGTTGAGCAGCGGCCCGACGTAGCAGACCCCAATCAAATGGTCAGATTCGGGACAAGCGGCCACCGTGGATCACCCCTGAATGGCACGTTTACGGAAGCACACGTCCAAGCGATTGCCCAAGCGATCTGTGATTACAGGCGCAGCCATCGGATCGACGGTCCCCTCTTCCTGGGAAAGGACACGCACGCTCTATCTAGCTCCGCGCATCGGACCGCCCTGGAAGTGCTGGCTGCCAATAATGTGGAGACCATCATTCAAAGGGACGACGGTGTAACGCCCACGCCGGTCATCTCCCGCGCAATTCTTGCCTATAACCGCGGCCGGAAAGACCATGTGGCGGACGGCATCGTTATCACGCCATCGCACAACCCGCCAGCAGACGGAGGCCTCAAGTACAACCTGCCTACCGGTGGCCCCGCCAATGAGAAGGTAGCGCACTGGGTACAGAGTCGGGCAAACCAACTCTTGCAAGAGGGAAACAGAGAGATAAATCGCGTACGGTTTGCGGCAGCCATCACCGCGTCAAACAATCACGAGGAGGATTTCCTGCTTCCGTATGTGCAGGATCTGCGGAATGTAGTGGACATCGAAATGATTCGGGAGGCGGGTATCAAGCTGGGCGCCGATCCGCTCGGCGGTGCATCGACGCCTTACTGGGAGCCTATCAGCAGCGTCTACGGCATCGATATCACGGTGACAAATCCAGCAATGGACCCGACTTTTTCCTTCGTGCCGGTTGATCACGATGGAGTGATCCGAATGGACTGCTCAAGCCCGTACGCCATGGCACGCCTAGTTGGCTTCAAAGACCGTTATGGTCTTGCTTTCGCCAATGATCCGGATGCGGACCGGCACGGAATCGTGACGCCCTCGGGCGGTTTGGTCCGTTCCAACGACTACTTGGTGGTAGCTGTCCACTACTTACTCACCCACCGCCCCCGATGGTCCACTCAAGCCGCAGTCGGGAAAACCGTGGTAAGCAGCAGCATGATCGACCGCGTCGTCGAACGGCTGAATCGCCGATTGTGTGAAGTTCCGGTGGGTTTCAAATGGCTTGCCGAGGGTCTATATGACGGTTCGTACTGTTTCGGCGGTGAGGAAAGTGCCGGGGCGACGTTCTTGCGGACGGACGGTTCAGCTTGGACAACCGACAAAGACGGCATCGTCATGAATCTGCTTGCCGCTGAAATGACCGCTGCCACTGGCAACGATCCAAGCGAGCAATATCGGGAATTGGCAGGGGAACTTGGCACGGCTTATTACACGCGGATTGACGTGCCTGCCAGTCCAGATCAGAAGGCGAAACTGCGAAGACTGACGCCTGACAACATCAAGGACTCAGAATTGGCCGGGGATCCCGTCCTTTGCAAGCTTATCCGCGCCCCCGGCAATAACGCCTGGCTGGAAGGATTGAAGGTCGTCACGGAACGCGGCTGGTTTGCCGCCCGGCCATCCGGGACGGAGGACTTATACAAGATCTACGCGGAGAGCTTCACCAGCCAGCGTCACCTAGAAGCCCTCGTCAGCGAGGCGCAACGAATCGTGGACGCCGCATTGCTGTGATTTCACCACTCGAGGGGAACACCCAACAGATATGGCCAGTCAAGCCAAATGGCTGCCGTGCTTCTGCATCTCACTGGCCCATCCCGACCTCCCGGCACTGGCGACGTGGGACCCTCCTTCGGTCGCGTGGCTGGTAAGGCTCCCTTGCAAGGCTTGCTCAACCTAGGAAGCGAAGCAAGGATGAGAACAAGCATGGTTCCGTTCGAACGAACTGGCGTTGACGCCTGAGCAAAGACCTGCTGGACCGTTCGTTTTCCAAGCGACCTCGGGAATTCGTTGTTCAGGCGGGCGGCAGAACCGCTTCCTAACAGCCCGGAGGGGTGAGAAATGAAAGCAACGCAACTGCTGTACAACTTAGGGCAAAGCTTGTGGCTCGATAACATCACGCGCGACTTGCTCGACAGCGGCACGCTCAAGCGCTACATCGATGAGCTGTCGGTAACCGGACTCACTTCGAATCCCACGATTTTCAACGAGGCGATCAAGCACAGCTCCGGCTATCGCGCGGCGATTCGCGAAAAGATTGCCGAAGGGAAATCCGGCGAGACGCTGTTCTTTGAACTGGCTCTCGAAGACTTGACACGGGCCGCTGACCTTCTTCGCCCGATCTACAATCGAACCAATGGCGTTGACGGATGGGTTTCTCTGGAAGTCTCGCCTTTGCTCGCCTACGACGCGGTCAAAACCTTGGCCGCCGCCAAGGACTTGTATGAGCGTGCCGCGCGTCCCAACCTCCTGATCAAGATTCCCGGTACGGCGGAAGCGCTGCCTGCCATCGAAGAGGCAATCTTTTGCGGAATTCCAGTGAATGTCACACTGTTGTTTTCAACCGACCAATATATTGCAGCGGCGCATGCATTCGTGCGGGGTGTCGACAGACGGATACAAGCGGGGCTCAACCCCAACGTCGGAGCCGTGGCGTCGATCTTTGTCAGCCGCTGGGATGCGGCGGTGAGCGGAAAAGCCCCTCGCCACCTCCACAACAAGCTTGGAATCGCCATCGCCCAACGAACGTACAGGGAGTTCCGCAGCCTGCTCTCTTCGCCTCGTTGGCACCGAATCTACAATGCTGGCGCCTACCCACAGCGCCTTCTGTGGGCCAGTACAGGTACAAAGGACCCCACGGCCTCCGAGGTTCTCTACGTCAAGGCCCTCGCTGCACCGTTCACCGTGAACACCATGCCAGAGAGGACCTTGAAGGCGCTCGCCAATCAAAAGGAACTGGGATCGATTCTCGCTGCCGAAGGGGGGAACTGCGAAGAAGTACTGTCCGAATTTGCGGAAGCCGGCATCGACCTTAACTTGATCGCGGCTCAGCTGCAGGATGAGGGAGCGAAGTCGTTCCTGAAATCCTGGCACGAACTCATGTCTGCTCTTGCCTCTCAGACCGCCGTACTCCAGAAAGCGGCCGGTTAAGCGACGCAGCCCTAACGCCTGTGCCGCGAGGAGTGGCCAGTCCTCGCCTGGGCATCATTTCGTCCGATTTAGAGACGGGGGGCACAGCGGGCTACGTCAGGCGGTGGGACATTACGCAGAGATGCCAGCACTGGCTTGTGTCTCGGGGGACCGTGTGCGTCCCGCCTTCGTCGGTCCCCTCAGACACGGGAAAACATGTTTGGTTTCAGTTCCCTCCTAGAATCGGATAACAACGCCAGCTAGATAACGAAAACTGCTCTGGTTGTTGTTGCCATGCGTAAAATCATTGCCGAACCTGGTCAACACATAATCAAACTGTGCCGGCCGGATTGCAATGGACCTACTCAGAGGTATATCCACGCCTCCGCCGATGATGAAGTCGAACGCATTGTTGCTCGGTGATCTTGAATTGATGCAGGCAATCCCACAGTCTCTAAACAAGTCCCCGTACACGTTCGAATGGGCCCCCCCGAACATCGTCTCCACGAAGGGCTCGACATGTTCGGTCCGGTATTTGAAAATGGGCCCCACGTTGTAGGTGAACAAATTGCCGCTGGCGGTAAGGAAGCATCCAGCCGGGCAAATCGCAGTTCCTGCCGGAAATAGGAAATTATGTGTGGTGCTGCCATAGCCCTGAAGGTCCCCTTCGATTCCGATGTAATGGTTGATGTATACGGCAACACCGCCTCCACCGCCGTTCAGGGAAAAGGCGGGAACGATGTTGTTGTTCTGGGGATTGAACCGCATGTAGGAATAGTCGAGCGGCACTTCCACTTTCATGTAGTCCTGTGCGAGGGCCACGCTTCCGAACAGGAGAACTGACAT
>Ga0187783_10001305_pt1 | contig 18333 bp, 17 predicted proteins | sample 1015_SJ02_MP02_2_FD_132471 | JGI IMG/M metagenome (GOLD analysis project Ga0187783, IMG submission 132471) | Tropical peat soil microbial communities from peatlands in Department of Meta, Colombia - 1015_SJ02_MP02_20_MG | ecosystem: Environmental > Terrestrial > Soil > Wetlands > Peat | place...
GCCACCGGCAGGGAGTGCACCATGAGCGCGAGCACCGTGAGAACGATGCGCCAGTGCGCGGCAGTCACGGCGAGAATCGTCGCCGAGTGCCTCGCTGCTGCGGTCAGGACCCCTGCGCGAGCGCGGCCGGGGTCGCCGGCTGCGCGCTTCTTCATGTTCTGACCACCAACTGTCCCTTCTCGAATGGCGCCTGCGGCGACCGGTCGTTCACAAATTGCACTATCGGAGCGCCCTGGAGGCCGTGCCTCCAGGCGCTCATTCAGCGGCCGCGACGTGCGGCCTCAGGACTCGCTCAACTGAACTGGCGCGCAATGTCGTTGTAGAGCGCGACACCCATCAGGACGATGAGCAGGGCGATGCCGACCTGCTGTCCCAGCGCCTGTGCCCGCTCCGAGAGCGGGCTGCCCTTCAGCCACTCCACCACCTGGAAGAGGATCTGTCCGCCATCGAGGATCGGGATCGGCAGCAGGTTGAGAAACCCCAGCGACAGGGAGATGAGGACCAGGAAACTCAGGAAGGGGGCGACACCGGCCTCGGCGGAATCGCCGGCGAACTCGGCGATCGACAACGGACCGCTCAGGTTCTTCAACGACACCCTGCCGAGCACCATGCGCCAGAACAGCCGCGCCTGCAGCACCGTCATGTTCCACGCCTCGCCGCCGGCGCGTGCCAGCGCGCCCGAGAGGGTGAGATTCGTGTGCAGCAGCATGCTCGGCGGGTAGCTGACGCCCGCGGGCTGCACCACACGGATGCGGCCGGTGCGCTTGCCGGCCACCTCCTCGCTCGCCACTTGCACCTCCGTGCTGTGCTCGCTGCCACCGCGCTGGTACTCGATACGCAACCGCTCCCCCGGCCGCGCACTGACGTACTCGACGATCTGGCGGAAGTCCTTCATGGGCACACCGTCGATGGCGATGATGCGATCGCCCGCGAGCAGCCCGGCGCGCGCCGCCGGCCCGTCGGGGGTGACCGGGCCGAGCACGGCCGGCACCGACGGCGTCCAGAACTGAAACCCCAGGCCGCGGAACAGCTCAGCCGGCTCGGTGAGACGGCGCCGCTCGGCGGCGTCCGGCACGCGCAGCTGCGCCTCGCGCGACTCACCGTCGCTGCCGTGCACGCTCAGGTTCGCCACGCCGCGCGCGCTCATGGCATCGAGCAGATCGAATACCACGTCGCGCTGGCCGCTCACCGGGGCACCGTTGATCGCGCGGATCTCATCGCCCGATTTCAGTCCCGCGCGCGAGGCGATCGAGTCCGCGGTCACGTCACCGACCACGGGGCGAACCTCGGTCACGCCGTTGATCCACAGCATTCCCCACAGCAGGAGCACCGCGAACGCGATGTTGAAAGCAGGTCCCGCGAGGAGCACCGCGATGCGTTGCCACGGCGGACGGCGCGTGAAGGAGCGTGGCAGGTCCTGCGGCGCGACGGGACCCTCGCGCTCATCGAGCAGCTTCACGTAGCCCCCGAGGGGCACCGCCGCGACGACGTATTCGACGCGGTCGGCGCCGGCGATGCGCGTGAGCAACGCCTTACCGAAGCCGACGGAAAAGCGCAGCACCTTGAAGCCGAGGCGCCGGGCAACCCAGAAATGGCCAAACTCGTGCACCGTGACCAAAAGGCCCACGGCGACGACGAACCACAGTACGTACCACACTAGACTCATGCGTGAGCGCCTCTTACCGCTGCACTTCTGCTCATGCCGACGATCTGCTCACGCGCGCGCACTCTGCTTTCCGCATCAGTGGCGAGGACGTCCTCCAGCCCACCGATCGCCCCCCCGCTGCTCCGCTCGAGTACCGCTTCAATGACCGCGGCGATCCCCGGAAAGTTCAATCGGCGCGCGAGGAAGGCCTCGACTGCGACCTCGTTGGCGGCATTGAGCACCACCGGGTACAAACCTGCGGAACGGGCGGCGGCCTGCGCGAGCGCGAGACAGGGGAACCGCTCCGTGTCGGGTGCCCGGAAGTCCAGCCGTCCCGCCTTGAGCAGGTCGAGGAATTCTACTCCCGAGTCGATTCGCTCGGGCCAGCCGAGCGCATGCGCGATCGGTGTGCGCATGTCCGGCGCGCCGAGCTGCGCGAGCACCGAGCCATCGGCGTACTCGACCAGCGAATGCACGATGCTCTGGGGATGCACCAGGATCTGCACCTGCGCGGGGGCCAGGCCGAACAGCAGGCACGCCTCGATGAGCTCGAGTCCCTTGTTCATGAGTGTTGCAGAGTCCACCGAAATCTTGCGGCCCATCACCCAGTTGGGATGGGCGCACGCGGCTTCGGGCGTCACCGCCGCGAGCGCCTCGGCCGGGGTGTCGCGGAACGGACCGCCGGAGGCGGTGAGCAAAATGCGCCGCAAGCCGGGCGGGGCCACACCGGTCTTCACCCCCGGCGGCAGGCACTGAAAGATCGCGTTGTGCTCGCTGTCGATCGGCAGCAGCGTCGCCCCGGAGGCGTTCACCGCCGCAATCACCAGCGGGCCGGCCATCACTAGGGACTCCTTGTTGGCGACCAGCAGCCGCTTGCCGGCGCGCGCCGCGGCGAGTGTCGAGCGCAGCCCCGCGGCGCCGACCACGGCGGCCATGACGCAGGCCACTTCGGGCAGCACGGCGAGTTCCTCGAGCGCACCGGCACCGGCGAGGAGACGCGTGCCACGTCCCGCGGCACCGAGCAGCGCGCGCAGCTCCGGTACGGCAGCTTCGTCGGCGAGCGCCGCGTACGCGGGGCGAAACCTGACGATCTGCCGCGCGAGTTTAGCGGCATTGCGGTTGGCGGCGATCGCCACCAGGCGGAAGCGATCGGCGTGGCGCGCGAGCACATCGAGCGTGTTCTCGCCAACCGAGCCGGTGGAGCCGAGCACCGATATGCCGATCATCCGACCACCCCGAGCAGCGTCAACCCGAGCAGCAGCACCGGGGCCGCTCCCGTAATGCTGTCGATGCGATCCATCACCCCACCGTGGCCGGGAAATATGCTGCCGCTGTCCTTCATGCCTGCGAAGCGCTTGAGTAGGCTCTCGGTGAGATCGCCGACGATCGAGAACCCAACCGCGGCAAGGCACAGCGGCAGAAACGCCGCGAGCGACACGTGAAACCACACGCTACCGGCGATGGCCACCGGCGCGCTGACCGCTATCCCTCCCAACACACCCTCCCAGGTCTTTCCCGGTGACACCTCGGGCGCCAGGCGCAACCGCCCGAAGCGCCGCCCACAGAAGAATGCGCCAATGTCGGCAACCCACACCAGCACCAGCACGAACAGCACCCACTGCGCCCCGTGCGGCAGGGCGAGCCGCAGCCGAACCAGCGCGAGCCACGCCGGCACGAGCGCGAGCACGCCGGCGGCGGCGGCCGACCAGGGCGACACGCGCCGCGGCGCGAATACGATCCAGACGAGTGCCGCAAGCCACCAGAGCACCGCCCCGGCGAGCACCAGGTCGCGCCCGGCGGCGGTCGCTGAGAAGCGCCACGCGCCCCACAACAGCATGCCGACCAGCAGCACGTAGCCGAGCCGCCACAGCGGAGCAACGAGGAGCAGGAACGCCGACCACTCCCAGGCCCCCGCCAGCGTCATGAGCGTGATGACGGCGATGGTGGCCCAATCGGGCAGGCCCAGCAGGATAACGAGGAACAGCCCCCCGAGCACCACCGCGGTCAGGATGCGCTTGCGCAGCGTGTCGCTCACGGGGACTTCATACCTTGGCAGACGCACGTTGTGCGCCGGTCTGTCCGAAGCGCCGCTCACGCGCGGCAAAGAAGCCGAGCGCGTCCTCGAGACCGCTCACGGTGAAGTCCGGCCACAGGCACGGGGTGAAATAGAGCTCCGCGTAAGCGGCGTCCCAGAGCAGGAAGTTGCTGATGCGTCGCTCGCCGCCGGTGCGTATCAGCAGCTCCGCTTCCGGAAGCCCCGCGAGCGCGAGCCGCGCGGCGAAGCTCGCCTCGGTCAGCTCATCGGGACGCAGAGCGCCGCTCGAACACTCACGCGCAAGCTTTTGAGCTGCCTGAACAATGTCCCAGCGACCCCCGTAGCTCATCGCCACCTGCAGCTTCAGCCCGCGGTTATCCGCGGTGCGTCCCTCGGCTGCGGCGATGCGGGTCTGCAGCCGCACGGCGAGGCTTTTGCGCTCGCCGATGAAGCGCACCCGCACGTCCTTCTCGTCGAGCTCGGCAATCTCGCCATCGAGCGCCTCGACGAACAGGCTCATGAGCGCTCCGACCTCGTCCGCGGGCCGGGCCCAGTTCTCGCTCGAGAAGGCAAACAGTGTGAGCGCCTCGATGCCGCGCCGCGAGCACTCCTCGATGCACATGCGCGCGGGCTTCAGCCCCGCCTTGTGTCCGGCGGTGCGCGTCAGGCCGCGCGCGGCCGCCCAGCGGCCGTTACCGTCCATGGTGATCGCAATGTGCTTCGGTAGGAGCTTGGGGGCGTCGGCGGCCATCAAACCTGCATGACCTCCTTCTCCTTGGCCTGCAGCAGTGCCTCGATGTCGGCGATGTGCTTGTCGGTGAGTTTCTGCACCTCGACCTCCGCACGCCGCTCGTCGTCCTGCGACACGAGCTTCTCCTTGAGCATCTCCTTGATGTCGGCCATGACGTCGCGGCGCACGTTACGCACGGCGACGCGGGCATTTTCCGCGTCGTGGCGCAGCACCTTGGTGATCTCGCGGCGCCGCTCCTCGGTGAGTGGCGGCATGGGGATGCGAATCACCGTGCCGGCGGTCATTGGCGTCAACCCGAGATCGGACTTGAAGATCGCCTTCTCGATCGCCTGCACCACGGTCTTCTCCCAGGGCGAGATGACCAGTGTCCGCCCTTCCTCGACGGCGATACTCGCTACCTGCTGTAGCGGCACTTCCGAGCCGTAGTAATCCACCCTCAGGTGCTCAATCAGGCTCGGGTGCGCCCGGCCGGTGCGCAGCTTCTTCAGATCCGCCTGGAAGTTGTGCACGCACTTGGCCATGCGCGTGGCAGCGTCTTTCTTGAGGTCTTCGAGCATGGTCGTCCTCCTCGTGCCCCCCGGGGCGGCTCACTCGACAGTGACCGCCGTGCCGACGTCCTCACCGCGCACGATACGGGTGAGGTCGCCCGGATTGTTGAGATTGAATACCCGCAAAGGCAAGCGGTTGTCGCGGCACATCACGATGGCGGTCGCATCCATGATGTTGAGCCGGTCGGTGAGCACCTTGTCGAAGGTGAGCCGCGTGTAGCGTACGGCGCTCGGGTTGCGCACCGGATCGTCGGAGTACACCCCGTTCACTTTGGTGGCTTTGAGCAGCACGTCGGCGTTGATCTCGATGGCGCGCAGCGCCGCCGCCGTATCGGTGGTGAAGAAGGGGTTGCCGGTGCCGGCGGCGAAGATCGTCACCCGACCCTTCTCCAGGTGACGCACCGCCCGGCGGCGAATGTAGTCCTCGCACACCTCGTTGATGCGAATCGCGGACATGACGCGCGCATGCAGCCCCAAGCTCTCGAGCGCGTCCTGCATGGCGAGCGCATTCATCACGGTGGCGAGCATCCCCATGTGGTCGGCGGCCACGCGGTCCATGCCCGCGCGGGCCAGTCCCGCGCCGCGGAAGATGTTGCCCCCGCCGATTACCACCGCGACCTGCACCTGCATCTGCACGATGTCCCCGAGCTCACCGGCGACGCGCTTGAGCACCACCGGATCGATGCCGTAGTCGCCGTTGCCGAGCAGCGCCTCACCGGAGAGCTTCACCAGGATTCTCGAGTAGATCGCCTTGGCCTGCGTCATCTGCATTCCCCTGTGAGCTGACGGAAAAAACCCCGCGCGGGGCGGGGTTTATTCCTCTGTCACTGCCTCGCGCCGTCAGTGCTTGACGGTCGCCGGGCCCTCGCCTTTCACCTGAGCCATCACATCGGCGACGAAGTCATCGCTTTTCTTCTCGATGCCGGCACCGACCTCGAACCGCTCGAAGGCCACGACCTCAGCCCGGGCCCCTTTTAGCAGCTTCTCGATCGTGACGTCCGGATCCTTCACGAAGGGCTGGCCCGTCAGCGTGATCTCGCTCAGCGCCTTGCGCAGCCGCCCCTCGACCATCTTCGCCACGATCTCCGGCGGCTTGCCCTCCCCGCGCGCCTGCTCGGTGAGGATTTCGCGCTCCTTCGCCACGACCTCGGCCGGTACCTGTGCCGGCGAGAGGTAGCGCGGATTGCTCGCCGCGACGTGCATGGCCAGGTCGTAGGCGAGGCTCGCCGCTCCGCCCTTGAGTGCCACCAACGCGCCAATGCGCGTCCCGTGCACGTAGGCGCCCAGATGGTCAGCGGCCGAGAGCAGTGCGTAGCGGCGCACGCTGATGTTCTCGCCGATCTTCGCCACGAGCCCGCGGCGGCGCTCATCGACGCTCTCACCCGAGGGGAGCTTCGCTTCGCTGAGCGCGGCGAGGCTTGCGGGCTTGGCGCTCAGTGCGCACTCGGCGACCGCCTGGGCGAACGCACGGAATTCCTGCTCGCGAGCGACGAAATCGGTCTCGCAATTGACCTCGATGAGCGCCGCCGTGCGGGCGTCGGCGGACTTGGCGACGACCACGACGCCCTCCGCAGCGACCCGCGCCGCGCGCTTGTCGGCCTTCGCCAGCCCCTGGCGCCGCATGAGCTCGGCGGCCGCGTCCAGGTCGCCCTTGGTCTCGACCAGGGCCTTCTTACACTCCATCATGCCGGCGCCGGTGCGCTCGCGGAGCTGCTTGACTGCGTCTGCGGTGATGTTCACGCGTCAGCTCCCGCGGAGCCGGCTCCGCCACGGCCTTTGCGCCGACCTGCACCGCCGCCGGGACGGCGCGCCGGGCCTTCTCCTGGTGGCACGCCGGCCGCGACCGCTTCCGCGGCGTCCTCGGCCTCGAGGTCCTCATCCTCAGTGCCCGACTCCTCGGTCGTCCCCACCGGAGCCTTGACGGGTGGGAGCTTGCGCCGTGCCGGGGCCTTCTTACGTACGGTGGCCTGCGGGCGTTGCCTGGTGCGCGCCACTTTCTTGCGCGGGTTGCCGGCCTCGTCGAGCTCGACGAACTCGTCCTCGCCGACCGCGACCCGCGGCACCGACTGCTTGCCTTCGAGTACTGCATCGGCGATGCCCGCAGCGTACAGCTGGATGGCACGCATCGCGTCGTCGTTTCCCGGGATTACGTAGTCGATGCCATCGGGCGAGCAATTGGTGTCGACCACCGCCACGACGGGGATACCGAGCTTTTTCGCCTCGTGAACCGCAATGTTCTCGTGACCCACGTCGACGACGAACAGTGCATCGGGGAGCGACTCCATGTTCTTGATGCCGCCGAGGCTTCTCTCGAGCTTGTCCATCTCGCGCCGCAGCTGGGTCGCCTCCTTCTTGCCGCGCTTCTCGAGCGCCCCCGAGGCAGCAAGCTCGGTGATCTCACCGAGCCGCTTGATCGACTGGCGGATGGTCTTGAAGTTCGTGAGCATGCCGCCAAGCCAGCGCTGGTTCACATAAGGCTGCGCCGAGCGCTCGGCCTCCTTCTGGATGGACTCGCGTGCCGAGCGCTTCGTGCCCACGAACAGCACCGTGCCGCCGTCGGCAATGACGCCCTTGATGAAGTTCGCAGCGTCCGAATACATCGGCTGCGTCTTCTCGAGATTGATGATGTGGATCTTGTTACGCTCGCCGAAGATGAAGGGGGCCATCTTCGGGTTCCAGAAGCGGGTCTGATGTCCGAAATGGACTCCCGCCTCCAGCATCTGTCGCATGGACACGCCGGACATCAAAGACTCCTGTGCGGGTTAGGCCTCCGCGCACCCCCGTGACCATCCCGGAACGCCCCTCGCGAGCTGATTCCCGGACACCCAGTCACCGACGGTTAACGATGCGCGTGTGGGTTGCGTTGCCAAAAAAGGCCGCGCTTTATACCATGAAGGCCTCGTCGGAACAATGTCTTACGCGCGAGTGCGCGCCAGCACTTGCCGCAGGTCGCGCCGGCCCCATCTCATAGCCATGCCCGTCACTATCAAGAGCGCCGAAGAGCAGGAAAAGATGCGGGTCGCGGGGCGGCTCGCGGCCGAAGTGCTCGACATGATCGGCGAGCACGTCGTACCGGGTGTGACCACGGAGGAGCTCGACCGCATCTGCCACGACCACATCGTCAACGTGCAGCGCTCGGTGCCGGCGAATCTCAATTACCGCGGCTTCCCCAAGACCATCTGCACCTCGGTCAATCACGTGGTCTGCCACGGCATCCCGAACGACAAGCGCCTCAAGGCGGGCGACATCGTCAATATCGACGTGACCGTGATCCGCGAGGGCTTTCATGGCGACACCAGCCGCATGTACTTCGTCGGCAAGCCGCCCACCCACGCCCAGCGTCTGAGTGACACCTGCTTCGCCGCCATGTGGCGCGGCATCGAGACTGTGCGTCCCGGAGCGCATCTCGGCGACATCGGTCACGCCATCCAGAGCTTCGTCGAGAGCCAGGACTACTCGGTGGTGCGCGAGTACTGCGGGCACGGAATCGGGCGCGTGTATCACGAGGACCCGCAGGTGCTGCACTACGGCGAGCCGGGTACCGGCCTCGAGCTCAAGCCCGGGATGATCTTCACCATCGAGCCGATGGTGAACGCCGGCAAGCGCCACGTGCGGCTGCTGCCGGACGGCTGGACCGTCATCACCAAGGACCACTCGCTGTCGGCGCAGTGGGAGCACACTGTGCTCGTCACCGACAGCGGGTTCGACGTGCTGACGCTCGGCGCGAACGGCGCGCAGCACTAGAGGCGGGCCGGTCGCACCGATGGGAGCTGCGGACTCAGAGTTGCTCGAGGAAACGCTCCCGCCCCTCTCGCCTTCGCCCATCTGGCCACTACTGTCGCGACTGTCCGCAGAGCTCTCCGCCGACCCCTCACCCGGCGCGTGGCGCGAGCTCCTGCGACAGGCGCACGAGGAGCTCAAGTCACGCTTCCTCGCCGAGGATCCCGTGGAGGAGCTGGTGCACGCGCGCGCGACGCTCATCGATGCGGTACTGCGCGAGGCGTGGGTGATGCACTGTGGCGGCCAGAGTGAATGGGCCCTGGTCGCCGTCGGCGGCTACGGCCGCGGCGAGCTGCACCCCTGCTCCGACATCGACATCCTGCTGCTCGTGCTGCAGCCGCCGGACGGCGCCGGCAGCGCGGCGATCGAAGGCCTGGTGACCTTTCTCTGGGACATCGGTCTCGAGGTGGGCCACAGCGTGCGTACCGTCCTCGAGTGCCGCGAGGCGTGCGTCGGCGATGTCAGTGTGATGACGACGCTGCTCGAGGCGCGCCTGCTCGCCGGCAACGCCGCGCGGCTCGCTACCATGCGCGAGGCGCTCGCCCCCGAGCACATCTGGCCGGTCAAGCAGTTCTTCGAGGCCAAGGTGCGCGAACAGACCGAGCGGCACCTCAAGGCCAACGACACCGCCTACAATCTCGAGCCGAACGTCAAGACCGGTCCCGGCGGACTGCGCGACGTGCAGACCATCGCCTGGGTCGCCAAGCGACACTTCGGCACCGATACGCTCGATAGCCTTGCGACCCAGGGCTTCCTTACGCTCGCGGAGCTGCGGCGCCTGAAGCAGGCGCAGGCGTTCCTGTGGAAGGTGCGCTTCGGCCTGCACACGCTCACCGGGCGGCACGAGGACCGGCTGCTGTTCGACCACCAGATCCGCCTGGCACAGATCTTCGGCTACGAGGACGCCTCTTACACGCTCGCGGTCGAGCAGTTCATGCAGCGCTACTACCGTACGGTCAAGGACGTGAGCCTGCTGAACGAGCTGCTGCTGCAGCTGTTCCGCGAGGCGATCCTGAGTGAGAGCGAGCTGCCCCGTCCGCTCAACGCGCGCTTCCAGGTACGCAACGGCTCGCTCGAGGCGGTCAGCGAGGAGGTGTTCGCGCGCACCCCGTCGGCGCTGCTCGAGCTCTTCGCGCTGCTGCAGCAGCACCCTGAGATTCGCGGCGTGCGCGCCTCGACCATGCGCGCGGTAGCCAAGAACCTGTGGCTGATCGATGAGGAGTTCCGCCAGAACCCGCGCCATCACCGCCTGTTCCTCGAGATCCTGCGCTCGCCGGTCGGAGTGACGCACGAGCTGCGGCGCATGAACACCTACGGGGTGCTCGGGCGCTACATTCCGGCCTTCGGCCGCGTCGTCGGCCGCATGCAATACGACCTGTTCCACTCCTACACCGTCGATGCCCACACGCTGTTCGTGGTGAGCAACCTGCGCCGCTTCGCGATGCCGCGTTACGACCACGAGCTGCCCGAGGCCTCGCGCGTCATGCAAGCGTTGCCGCGCAGCGAAGTGGCCTATCTCGCGGCACTGTTCCACGACCTCGCCAAGGGGCGCGGCGGCGATCACTCCGAGCTCGGCGCGGTGGATGCGGAGGCGTTCTGCCTCGAGCAGGGCTTGTCGCCCTACGATGCGCGCCTGGTCGCCTGGCTGGTGCGCAACCACCTCGAGCTCTCGATCACCTCGCAGAAGCAGGACATCGGCGACCCGCAGGTGATCAACGCGTTTGCGCGCAAGGTGGGCGACGAGACCCACCTCGACTATCTCTACGTGCTCACCTGCGCCGACGTGCGCGCCACCAACCCGAAGCTGTGGAACTCGTGGAAGGCCTCGCTGTTTCGCGACTTCTACCAGCGGGTGAGGCGCGCGCTGCGCCGTGGCCTCGAGAGTCCCATCGATCCGGAGCACCTCGTCCGCGAGACCCAGGACGCGGCGCGGCGGCTGCTGATCGAGCGAGGAGTGGCCGAGGAGGCGATCGCCGCCGTGTGGACGCGCTTCACGGCCGGCTACTTCCTGCAGCACTCGCCCGAGGAGGTCGCCTGGCACACACGGTTGTTGTCCGAACGCGAGGCCGATTCCGATGAGCCGCTGGTGGCGCTCGACCCGGAGAGCGTGCGCGGCACGACCGCAGTGCTGATCTTCACACGCCCGCGCCGGCACGGATTCGCCCGCACCACGGCGGTGCTCGATCAGCTGGGCCTCAACATCGTCGATGCGCGTATCACGCCGACCGGCGACGGCTTCAGCCTCGATCTGTATCACCTGCTCGAGGACGACGGCGCGCCGATCGCCGACAGCGACCGGCTGGTGGAGATCGAGCATGCGCTGTGGCGCTCGCTGCAGGGAGCGGCGGACGCGCCGTTTGCGGTGTCGCGGCGCGCGCCGCGGCAGGCGCGCATGTTCGTTACGCCGACGCAGATCACGCTGAGCGTCGACGAGCGCAACCGCCGCTCGGTGCTCGAGCTCACCGCCGGCGACCGCCCGGGCCTCCTGTGCGAGGTGGGGCAGGTGCTGATGCAGCAGCGCATCGAGCTGCACGCCGCCAAGATCATGACCGTCGGCGAGCGGGCCGAGGATACTTTCTATCTCACGGACTTCGACAATCGCCCGTTGAGCGCGGCAGCGGGCGAGCAGCTCAAGGAACGCCTGGTGCAGGTGCTCGACCAGCGTCAGGCGGCGCTGCGCGCGCCGCCCGCGCCGCCGCTGCGGGCGTGAAGCCCGGCATGAGCGATCTGACAGCCCTCGCCGCTCTGATCGATCGCGCTTACGAGCGGCGCGCCGAGCTCACCACGCACAACGTCTCCGGCGAGATCGAGGCGGCGCTCGAGGAATGCCTGGCGCTGCTCGACAGCGGGCGGGCGCGGGTCGCCGAGCCGCGCGACGGCCGTTGGGTGGTCAATGAGTGGCTGAAGAAAGCCGTACTGCTGTCCTTCCGCCTCCGCGATAACCGTCTGATCGACGCCGGCTACACGCGCTTCTACGACAAGGTGCCGCTCAAATACGCCACGGCGAGCGAGCAGCAGCTGCGCGCGGGCGGTGTCCGCATCGTGCCGCACGCCCTGGTACGCCGTGGCGCCTATGTGGCGCCGAACGTGGTGCTGATGCCCTGCTACGTCAACATCGGCGCGTGGATCGGTGCAGGCACCATGGTCGACACCTGGGCGACCGTCGGCTCCTGTGCCCAGATCGGGCGCAACGTGCACCTCTCGGGCGGAGTGGGCATCGGCGGCGTGCTCGAGCCGTTGCAGGCTGCGCCCACCATCATCGAGGACGACTGCTTCATCGGCGCGCGCTCGGAGGTGGTCGAGGGGGTGCTGGTGGAGGCCGGTGCGGTGATCTCCATGGGCGTCTTCATCGGCCAGAGTACCCGCATCTACGATCGCGCGAGCGGCACGATCCTGCAGGGGCGGGTGCCGGCGGGCTCGGTAGTGGTGCCGGGCACCCTGCCCGCCAGCGATGGCCGCTACAGTCTCGCCTGCGCCGTCATCGTCAAGCGCGTCGACGCACAGACGCGCGCCAAGACCTCCATCAACGAGCTGCTGCGCAGCGCCGATTCCACCTAAGTGGTGGCCGCTCGCGGCTCGCCTGGCACCGGCTCGCGCGAAGTTCAGAGCGCTGGCACGCGGTGCCCGCACGCGTGTCGCGGCGGGCGGTCATCCGTCAGGCGATCCCGCAGTGGCGCTCCTCAGCGGTCCTTGAGGCGCAGCACCGGCACGCCCTTGCGCGCGCGCGCAGCCTCGCGAGCCTTGCTGCGGGCGAGACTCACGATCGGCCTGAAGCGCCGTATGGCGTGAACCTGGACTTCGGCGTCGAATTCCCGGTACATGCGCACCAGGCGCCGTCCGAACGCCGTCAGCCGCGCCCCGCCGCCGCCGCGTCCGCCCGTGACTGTCACCACGACGGGTTCGCAAAAGGCCGCGTTCAGGCTCGAAAGTAACAGCCACGCACGGCGGTAACTCATGGTCAGGTCGCGGGCCGCCTGCGAGAGCGAACCGGTGCGGTAGATACCCTCGAGCAACGCGATCTTGCCCGGACCCACCGAACAGCGCGCTTTGAAGTCCACACGGAACTTAACCACTGGGTTGGCCACGGCGATTGCTCCCGCAAACGATGGTAGCGCGCTGCGGCTAGTCCTGCGACCTGGCTTGCAATGTCGTCTCGAAGCTGGTATTCGGTTATGTACGGAGAAATATAACGATAGTCGTGACCTGCAACTCATGTCGCGAAACCTGATCGGCCGGCGCCGCTGTACGTTGCTGTCGCATCGGGTCTGCTGCCGGCAACACCGGCGTCACAACCACAGATTTTGGCTTTCACCCCGCCTTTCTGACTGAAGCGATTCAGGAGATAGCGACCAGATATCAAGAGTCGGCAGCCGCGCAAGTCAAGGTTTTGTTTGATGCGAGCTTGAATCTGGCCCGGCAGAACGTAGTCCGCAATCGACTGGTGAAATCCCGACTCTGCCCGGTTGAAGGGAGATCAGGCTGGGGAACCATTAAGTGTGGTGAACACGCTGCCTCGTCGAGCGACGACATGGCTACCGGTTCCGAATCGATCTGAAGTCCGGCACAGGAAGTACCTTGAGGCGCAGGGACGCGCCGGGCTTCATCCACCGGTCGATCCCGCGCACAACGAGTCTCAACATGCTGTGTAACATGGCCACGACGGCCGGCTCGGTGGTGCCGCCCTCACGGATGGCCGCTACAGTCTCTACCGCGCCGTCATCGTCAAGCGCCTCGACGCACGGACGCGCCAAGACCTCCATAAACGAGCTGCTGCGAGAAGAGGCACTGAACTGGACCGACATCATCCATTGTCGTTGCGGCGCCGCAACGATTTGCGGGCTCGCTGAGATACTTCCCCGCCTTTGGCTCTGGACACCCAGGCTCAGTCTTATTAAATTTGGGCGGACAATGACTTAAAGTCTTTTTTTTGACTACTGAACAACCGGTCTGTCATACAAATGTCACACCTGGAGCTATAGAATGTCGCGCGCATGAAGCGCCTCCCGGCTGTCGGAACGATACGAATTTTCCACTCGGCGACGCGCGCGACACAGCGCGCGACCTTTCATCAACCATAGGAACCCGAAAGATGACACCCATCCGTGCCTGTCTATTAACTGCTTCGCTGGCAGCGGCAGGAGTCGCGCAGGCGCAGACCGCGTCGCCCCCGTCGAACACGAGTGACGATAGCCTCACCTGGAAGGGGATCACGCTCTACGGCACCGTTGATGTCGGCCTCCAGTACCAAACGCACGGCGCGCCGGCGAGCGACTACAGCCCGTATGGTACTGAGCCGATCATCCAGAAGAACAGCAACGGTTCGGTCACTGCGCTGACGCCCAATAACGAGGGCCAGTCCCGAATCGGGCTAGCGGGAAATGAGCCCCTGTTAGGGGATTGGGCCGCAGTGTTCCGCCTCGAGTCCGCTTTTAATCCGCAGAGCGGCGTGCTTGTCGACGGACCGAGGTCGCTGACCGCGAACAACGGCGTAGCCCTCACCGCCCAGAAGGCCGCGCTCGACAGCAGTCTGGCCGGGCAAACTTTCAACAGCGCCGCATATGTGGGAGTCGCCTCCCCCACGGTCGGCTCCTTCACGTTCGGCCGCCAACTGACGACGCTGGCTGACGGCATCGCGGCGTACGACCCGCAAGGTACGTCGCCAGCGTTCTCGCTGTTTGGTGGATCGGGCACCTTTCAGGGCGGTGGCGACACCGAGGACAAGCGGCTCAACAACGCGTTCAAGTACGCCGCTCGCTATGACTGGTTGAATATCGGAGGCCTGTACCAGTTCTCGGGCTCAAGTGGTTCCTTCAACACCGCCGTCCAAGCGCAGCTCGGCGTGGTCTTCGCTGGCTTTTCGATCGATGGCTTCTACGCCAAGAAATACGATGCGGTATCGTCGGCGTCCCTCAGCCTCGACCAGGTTCAGGGGCTGGCAGCGCTATGCAATCCGCCCGTGACGCCGGTGCCCGCGCCCACCACTGCAACGTGCTACTCGGCGAGCAACTCGCTCTCCGGGACGATCTCCGACAATACGGTCTACGCGGTGATGGCCAAGTATGCCTTCGAGACAGTGAAGCTCTACGCCGGTTACGAGAACATCAAGTTCGCCAATCCGACGACCCCGATCGAAGCGGGCTTCGTGATCCCCGGCGGCTATACGCTCGCTTACACGAACAACACTGAATACAACAACAACAAGACATTTAACGTGTACTGGGGAGGCGTGAGGTGGACGGTGGTGCCGCAGCTGGACCTCACCGTTGCCTACTACGGCTACAAGCAAAACGCCTTCGGCACCGGCGCCGACGCCGGCTGCTCGACTGCCGCCCACTCCTCGTGCAGCGGCCAGGTAAACCTGGCCTCGCTCCAGGCCGATTACCGCCTCAGCAAGCGCTTCGACGTGTACATCGGCACCATGTGGAGCCAGGCGCAGGACGGACTTGCCAACGAGTTCCTGAACACCTCGACCCTCACCAGCACGCTGGGCGCCCGCTTCAAGTTCTGAGAAGCGCCCCAAGGACAACGAACGATGCCAACCCGGGCCCGCGCAAGCGGGCCCGTTTCTTTGTGCGCCGCGCAGGTTGTTTGCGCACGCACCGCGCCCACGTTGGATCCGCTAGCCAAACCTGCCGGTGATGTAGTCCTCGGTGAGGCGATGGCGTGGATTGGTGAACACCCGGTCGGTGTCGCCGACCTCGATCAACTCGCCGAGATGGAAGTAGGCGGTGCGCTGTGAGACGCGCGCTGCCTGCTGCATGGAGTGAGTGACGATCACGATCGCGTAGGACTCGCGCAGCTCGTCGATCAGGTCCTCGATGCGTGCGGTCGCAATCGGATCGAGCGCCGAGCACGGCTCGTCCATGAGAATGACTTCCGGCTGCACGGCGATGGTGCGCGCGATGCACAGCCGCTGCTGCTGGCCCCCGGAGAGCCCGGTGCCGGGGCTGCTCAGGCGGTCCTTCACCTCCTCCCACAAGCCTGCCCGGGTGAGGCTCGTGCAGACAATGTCATCGAGCTGCGCACGGCTGCGGGCGAGCCCGTGAATGCGCGGGCCGTAGGCGACATTCTCGTAGATCGATTTCGGGAAGGGGTTGGGCTTCTGGAACACCATGCCGATGCGGGCGCGCAGCTGCACCACGTCGAGGTTCGCGTCGTGGATGTCGCGGCCATCGAGCCGGATCGTGCCGGTGACGCGTGCTCCAGGGATGGTGTCGTTCATGCGATTCAGGCACCGCAGGAACGTCGACTTACCGCACCCCGACGGACCGATCGCCGCGAGCACCTGGCGCCGTCCGACTTCGATGCTGACATCGCGCAGCGCCTGCTTCGCGCCATAGAACACATTCACGTCTCGGCAGGTGAAGACGGGATTCTCGATCGCCGCCTCCAGCGGCGCGCCGCGCGCACTCTCGGCAGTGCGCTGGGCCGGCAGCCGGCCACTCGGCTTGAGGTTGAGGCCGCCCTCGCCGACGCGGATGCGCGCGGCGCCATTGCCCGCGGCAGGCCCCGATGCGGTACCCGCGGGTGCGGTCGCCGCGTTGGCCGGCGGTGTGGACCGCGGGTCGGGTGTCTCGTCGGGTTGCTCGTTGGGCCGCTCGTTCATGGTTCGCCCGTTCAGCCAAACCGTCCGGTGACATAGTCATCGGTACGGCGGTTCTTCGGCGCCGTGAAGATCTGCTCGGTCGGTCCGATCTCCACCAGCTCGCCAAGATACATGAAGGCGGTGAAGTTGGAGACGCGTGCCGCCTGCTGCAGGTTGTGCGTGACGATGGCGATGCAGTAGCTCTCGCGCAGGTTCTGCAGCGTCTCCTCGATGCGCAGCGTCGAGATCGGATCGAGCGCCGCGGTCGGCTCGTCGAACAGAATCACCTCCGGATGCAGCGCCAGGGTACGCGCAATACACAAACGCTGCTGCTGGCCGCCCGAGAGTCCGCGCCCGTCCTCGTGCAGCTTGTCCTTGACCTCCTCCCACATCGCCGCGACCCGCAGCGCCTCCTCGACGCGGTCGGTGAGCTCGCTGCGCGAGATGCGCCGCGCCAGGCGCAGCCCGAAGGCCACGTTGTCGAAGATCGACATGGGAAAGGGCGTCGGCTTCTGGAAGACCATCCCGACCCGGAATCGCAGCGCCGCCACGTCCACGGTGGGGGCGAGGATGTCTTCACCGTCGAGCTCGACGTCCCCGGTGGCACGGTGACCGGGATAGAGCGCGTACATGCGATTGAAGACGCGCAGCAGCGTCGACTTGCCACATCCCGAGGGGCCGATGAAGGCTGTGATCCTCCGGTCCGGCAGTGTCAGGTTGATATCTTTGAGCGCATGCGCCTGCCCATAATAGAAGTTGAGATGCCGCACCTCGAACTTGACGGCACCCGGGGGGCTTGCCGGCGCAGGCGGTGGGATGAGCTGAGCCTCGGGCGCGCTCATCAGCGGCTACCGCCCGGGTTGAGCGAGGACACGACGAGGCGTGCGGCGATGCTCAGGATCAGGATGCTCACGGTGATGATGAGGGCACCGGACCACGCAAGCTGCTGCCAGTTGGGATAGGGGCTGAGCGCAAACTGAAAGATCACGACCGGCAGGTTTGCCATGGGAGCGGCGAGGTTGCTGCTCCAGAACTGATTGTTGAGCGCTGTGAAGAGCAGCGGCGCGGTCTCGCCGCTGATGCGCGCCACGGCGAGCAGCAACCCCGTCACGATGCCGCTGCGCGCCGCCGGGTAGACGACGCTGGTGATGGTGCGCCAGTGGTAGGCCCCCATGGCAGTGGACGCGTCCTTCATGCCCTGCGGCACGAGGTTCAGCATGTCCTCGGTGGTGCGTACCGTGACCGGCATGGCGATGATCGCGAGCGCTACCGCGCCGGCGATCGCCGAGAAATGACCCATGCGGATCACCAGCAGTTCGTAGACGAACAGGCCAATGATGATCGAGGGCGCCGACAGCAGCACGTCGTTGACGAAGCGGATCACGGTACTGATGCGCGCCGCGCGGCCGTACTCGGCGAGGTAAGTGCCGGCGAGCATGCCGATCGGCCCCCCGATCAGGATGCCGATCAGCGTCATGACTACGCTGCCGTAGATGGCATTGAGCAGCCCGCCGCTGCTGCCCGGTGGCGGAGTCATGGTAGTGAACAGCTTGAGGGACAGTCCGGCGAGGCCACTGTGGATCAGCGTCCAGAGAATCGCGCCGAGAAAGAACAGTCCGACAGCCGTCGCGAGCCCCGAAAGTCCGAGCGCCAGAATATTGACGAGCTTGCGAAGCGCGCGGCGACTCATACCGAGGAGAGCGCTCTGCGGCTGAGCCGAAGCAGCATGAGGCGGGCGATGGCGATCACGCTGAAGGTGATGAGGAACAGGAGTGCACCGAGCGCAATGAGCGACGAGGTATAAAGATCCCCGACCGCCTCGGCGAACTCGTTGGCGATGGAGGCGGAGATGGTGGTACCCGGTGCGAGGAGCGAGGAGCCGATGCGGTGTGCATTGCCGATGACGAAGGTCACCGCCATGGTCTCCCCGAGCGCGCGGCCGAGACCGAGCATGATGCCGCCGACGATGCCGGTACGCGCATACGGGAC
>Ga0187783_10001306_pt1 | contig 18323 bp, 13 predicted proteins | sample 1015_SJ02_MP02_2_FD_132471 | JGI IMG/M metagenome (GOLD analysis project Ga0187783, IMG submission 132471) | Tropical peat soil microbial communities from peatlands in Department of Meta, Colombia - 1015_SJ02_MP02_20_MG | ecosystem: Environmental > Terrestrial > Soil > Wetlands > Peat | place...
CCTTGACGTGAACTGCACACGAGAGCGCAGTGCGATAACTCCGCACGCTGCGTTCGATGTGGCGGGGGCTGGAAACGTGGCGGGGTTCATCCTCCGCCGGCGCGCCAGTCCTCGACCCTACCACAATCACAGAAGCGGACATTGCATCGGTCGGAGCCGGTCGCGCGCCCTTGCAAAGATACCGACTGGTTGGTATGTTAACGTCGTGAATCCAAGACCCGTCGAGCTGACAACGTCTGGTGGCGCGCGCAGCAAGCTTCTCAACGCGGCCATCTCGATCATTCGCAAGAAGGGCTACGCGGCAACGTCCATTGACGAGCTCTGCGCCTGGGCCGGCGTGACCAAGGGTGCGTTCTTTCACCACTTTCCGAGTAAGGACTCGCTCGCGGTGGCAGCCACCAATCATTGGTCGGAGTTGAGCGATGCGCTTTTCGCTGCCGCTCCCTACCACCGATTCGATGATCCGCTTGATCGCATCCTCGGCTACCTCGATTTTCGCAAGGCAATGCTGCGCGGTGACGTTGCAGAGTTCACGTGTCTTGCTGGCACGATGGTTCAGGAGGCATTCGCGACCCACCCCGACATTCGAGAAGCTTGCGATGCATCCATCGGCGGTCATGCCGCCAAACTGGAATCCGACATAGCCGATGCGATGAAGCTTTACCACCTTAGCGCGCCTTGGACAGCCGAAAGCCTGGCGCTGCACACGCAGGCCGTGCTGCAGGGCGCATTCATCCTCGCGAAGGCCAAGGGCAGTGCCGCGGTCGTCGAGGCGAGCATCGACCACCTGCGTTGCTACATTGAATTGCTATTCCGTCGTCCGAGGACAAAGGTCGGCCGGATGACCCGACCATGCCGAAAACCGTTCGCCCTCACACAGTCCTCGTCCAGGCGACGGCAACGGTCGACCGCTGGCGCTCCTCGAACCCAAGTGCTGGCGAAGTGGCTGTCGAATCCGGCTTGCCTCATTCGTCATGGGGTGGGGGTCTTAATTCGAATCCAAGCCGAACGGGCGAAACAGGCACGCCGACGGCGTCGAGGACGCGAACCTGAAGACCCAGGTGTCGAGATTCGGGAGGACCGTGAGGAGCGCGGGGCAGAGGTAGCAGTGTGGTAGCTCATCGTCGGGTAACCGGTGTTTGTTAACTAGAACGCATTCGGCGCGCGCTTTGCCAACCCTCGGGACAAAGAGCCGCGCGGTCGCGTACGCCCCGAATGGTCTGACAGAGCTCCTGAATCCGGTCACGCGCACTGACATGCGAGCAGCTGCGTCGATGGCAATCCGCCCGCTTGCGTTAGTGCTGCTTCCGCAGGCACGGCCGGCGTCCTGACGGTACCTGGTCGTGGATTGGGCAACTTTCACGATGAAGCGGACCGAAAGTGCGACGAAGCGGACGAGCCACCCAGTCGAGATGCGTGACACACGGAGTCGTGCCCTATACTCTTTAATCAACGATAGCGCTGGTCTTCGCCCATCCTGCTCTCGCGCCGACGGGACGTATATCAGCACCTATAACCGCATGAGTCTGCCTTCCGGCCAGACACTTTCGAAAGCAGCGCTCTTCAGGGTACGGCTGCTTCACCTGGGGGCCTGGATTGGCTTTGGGTTCTTCGTTTGGGCGCTCAGGTCTAGGGAAATCGGGCCGGTCCCAGCGGCCCTGGGGGCGGTGATCTGGCTGTCGGGGGGAGTTGCGCTGACCCTTGGCCTTCGCGAGGTATTTAGGCGCAGCCGCTTGGCCGGCTGGTCGTTCACGTCATTGGTCATTCTTGCGGCGACGTTGAGCATCCTGGCCGCCCCCATCTGGTATTTAGTCGTTCACACACTGGTGCTCGCAAGTTTTACCGGCGTGCAAGCGCTGGGCGTCGGTGCGATGTTTGCGCGTATGGTAAGCGACGTGACAGCAGAATCGCGGTGGTGGATTCCACTCGGCAACTGGATGACGTACACGAGCGTGCTGCTGACGTGGTCTTCCTTGTACTTCGGCATCAACGCCATGCTGGACCTGGAGTCTGAACATGCGCGCTCGGCCCACGCGCTGAAGCTCGCCGACAGCGCTCGGCTGCGTGCGTTGCAGTCACAATTGAACCCGCACTTCTTATTCAATGCTCTGAACGGTATCGCGACCCTGATTCGGGAAGGCGACCGTGCCAGGGCCGCTGACACGGTCGACACGCTGAGTGACTTCCTGAGATTGACTCTGCAAAAGCTCGACTCTCCGGAGATCCCCGTTCGCGAGGAGCTCGCATTTGTCGAGCAGTATTTGCGCATCCAGCGCCTGCGGTTTGGCGGCTCTTTTCTAGCGACCGTGGACGCCGACCCTGAAACGCAGGACGCACTTGTTCCGACCCTCATTCTGCAACCACTGGTGGAAAACGCTGTGCGGCATGGAGTGCTGGCACGCGCGCAAGGTGGGGCGCTGTCCGTATCGATACGCCGGCGCGACGAGGTGCTCGTGATAACAGTCGAGGACGATGGTCCGGGGCTCGGAAGTGAAAGCGCGCACCCTTATGGCGTGGGCTTCAAGAACTCGGCCGAGCGGTTGGCCGCACTGTACGGCGATGATGCACATATGTCCGTCGGCGCACGACCATACGGACGAGGCTTCGTGGTAGTTGTCTTCCTGCCATTTCGTAAGGCACTCCGGATGCCCGCCAATCCGGCACGAGTGGCGGTCGCGCTATAACCATGCGTGCAATTATCGTCGATGACGAGGAACTTGCGCGTCGCGGCATTCGCGCTCTGCTGAAGCGCGCCGGCGATATCGAGATCGTATCGGAGTGCAGCAGCGGCGAGGAGGCGATCAAGGCGATCAGCGCGGCGGAGCCGGAACTCGTGTACCTGGACATCCAGATGCAGGGAAAAACAGGGTTCGATGTGGTTGCGGCGCTGCCTAAAAACAAATGCCCGCATGTGATTTTCATCACGGCGTTTGACCGCTTCGCGGTGCGGGCGTTCGAGATACACGCGCTCGACTATCTGCTGAAACCCGTCAACGAAGAGCGCTTCAACGCCTCGCTGGCGCGCGCCCGCGCCGCCGTTGCGGGTGCGCGCGACGGCTCCACGATCCGACGCTTCTGGCAAATGGCGGCGGAGTTGCGGGCGTCATCGGGTCAGGACCTGTTGCCGTCGATGACGGATCGAATTCCAGTGAAGACACACGGTCGCATCAGGGTCGTAAACGTCGCCGAGATCGACTGGGTTGAAGCCGATGGCGATTACGTGTCAGTGCACGTCGGAGCCAAGAGCTGGCTGCTGCGCGAGACTATCGCGGCTGCGGAAGCGCGCCTGGCGCTTTCGGGGTTCGTGCGCATACATCGCTCTACGTTGGTCAACATCTATTGCGTGCGCGAACTGCTGCCGTTGTCGAAGGGCGAATTTACGGTGGTGCTGTTCGATGGCACGGAACTGAAGCTGAGTCGCAATTACCGGTTCGCCCTCGAGCGCTTGTTGGGGAAGACCCTGTAAACCGTCAGCGAAAGGACAGCTGCACGGTTCGCGACCGCACCACACCCAAACGGGCGCTGCCGCGCAGGTGCGGCAGGCGCCAAAACACTTTATCTCCGCGCCGGGCGATATGGCCGCGCACATGGTGCAAGCGTGGTCCGCGGCGTCGATTGGCAGCCGCGAGCGGCCGCGGGCATTGGTCGCCCACGGCGATGGGTGCCCGCACTTCGATGTGTTCCAGGAGCGCGCGTTTTCCCGAGCGGCGCCGGGTGCGATTCAGACGTTCCAGGTCCGCCGCCCGGCGCTGTAGTCCATCTTTTGCTGTGAATAGCAGGAATAGCGCCAATATCATGGGCATATCGAACGCCATGGTACCGAGCACCTCACGTAGCACCAGCGATTGCTGGCTTTTCGTGAGGTGCGCAGCGCGATAGTAATTTGCCCACGCAGGATCGAAGCGGAAGCAGACGTGGCTCAGTAGTTCATCGAGCGCCGGCTCCACGGCTATCACCGCTCCGAACGCGGCGCCGCTGAAAACAGCGTCGATGTCGAGTGGTGGGCGCACCACCCGATCCAGGTCAAAGTCCGTGAGCAGCGCGGCGGAGTAGACCCGCTCATCCCGCGTGGACCAGAAGGTTCTCATCGTGCCGGCGCGCCCGGCCGGATCGGCAGCAATGAGAACCCCGGTGCGTCTGACGCTGTAGCATGGGGCGCAGGTGCACGCCGGCATCTCGCTTAGTGTTGACTGCCGGGCCGCCTCCAGCCACTCGAGCCACAATTGCTGCGAGGGGACGTGGATCAGATCCAGACAACCGCTGAGTCTCTCACCCTCCGCGTACGCCAACTGGATCGTGCACTGAGTCAGATCATCCGCCAGCACCAGCCGCAAGGGACAGGCGCGAACGGCGTCTGCAAAGTGATGCGCGCCCGGAAACTTCCAGCCTTCCGGAAGCGTCGGTGCAGCGGACGTGCTCTGGGCCACGAGATCAAGCAGTCGCAATGAGCGCACTCAAAGCCATGATCACCGCCTAGAGTAAGCACAGATTCCGGAAGCCCGAGCGTCTTTGCGTGGGGGCGGATCGAGTGAGCGACGAAAGGTGTTAAACGGCCGCTGAATAGTTGCGACGCCGTGCGCACTCCCGCATGCGCACTCGGTCCGTGCCCCGCAACCCGTGGGGCTGTCGCCCGCGGGCTGTTGACACGTGGGGCAGGTTTACCACTGCGCCGCCCTGTTGCCGATGCGCGACGCGTGGACTGCCAACACGTTCGCGGTTTTCAGGGCAGCCAACAACGTGCGTGCCGTAGTTGTTGAGCGCGCATTCGGCAGGGCAACTCGTCGCCGGAAAAAACCTCTTCGTCTGATCGCGAACCCGCTGCATCGCAAAGCTAAGCGAGCGGTGCAGGCCTTCTCCTAGACTCCGTGCAGACTAAGCTTCTGCGGCGGAGTGTGGCGATCGAAGGGTCGAGCCGGGAACAAACAACGCAACGGTCGCACGTCCGTACTCAAACTTGGGGAGTAATTGCGACATGATGACGGATAACAACCGCATCCTGCGGCGAGCGGTACGCATTGCCATGCTGTCCGGTAGCACGCTCGCCACCGGCCTGGCAACGAATACCTCGATCGCGCAGACACAGCCCGCGCCGGCTAACGAACAGACTGAAGCTGCACCACCCGTAGCGGAGGTCGTGGTAACGGGTTCGCGCATCGCGACGCCAAGTCTCCAGTCCGTCAGTCCCGTCATCGCGGTCAGCTCCGACGAGATCAAGGACCAGGGAATCACTCGCGTCGAGGATTTGCTCAACAGCCTGCCGCAGGTGGTTGCCGACCAGGGCTCGGGGTTATCCATGGGCTCGAACGGCACCGCGACGGTGAATCTGCGCGGCCTCGGGATCCAGCGCACCCTCGTGCTGATCAACGGTCGGCGTCTCATGGGCGGGGATCCGGCCGCCGGGGCACCTTCCAGTAGTGCCTTAAGCGGCGCCTCCGCGGCCGACATTAATCAGATTCCCGTGGCGCTGATCGAGCGCGTGGACGTGCTCACCGGGGGTGCAGCCTCGACCTATGGTGCGGATGCCGTAGCGGGCGTCGTGAACTTCGTCATGAACGATCACTTCGAAGGCGTACGGATTGATGTCAACGCCGGCATCTACAACCACGACAACCACGAGAGCTGGATTGACCCCCTGCTGCAGGCGATCAATACCCCCGTTCCCACCGGCAGCAACTGGGACGGCGCGAACAAAGACCTGACGCTCGTCATGGGCCACAGCTTCGCCGACGGTGCGGGCAATTTCGAAGGGTATCTGGGCTATCGGCGCACATCGCCCATCACGGCGAACACCCGCGATCACTCCGCCTGCGTGCTGAACAACAACTTGGATTTAAGCAGCGGCGCCTCGTTCGCGCCCTACGTGTGCCATGGCTCGGTCAACTCGGCACCCGCTGTCATCTTTAATCAGGTGACCTTCGCGCCCGGCCAGGTGAGCCCCGACGGCAGCATCGTCCCCTTCTATCAATCCTATAACTACGCCGCCACGCATTATCTGCAGCGTATCGATGAGCGCTACACCGCCGGGTTCTTCGGTCACCTGAAGTTCAACGACCACGCCGAGGCGTACACCGAGTTCATGTTCATGGACGACAATACCCGTGGTAACTACGCGCCGGCGGGCATATTTTTGAGCAGTGGTTTCGCCACCGCGGGCACGCCGCCTCTCCGGGACGGCGACTACTATGTGAACTGCGGTGTTGGCGGGTACGGCAACGCAGGCATGAACCCCTTCCTGACGCAGTCTGAGTTCAGCTCCCTTTGCACCCCCGGCTCGCCTTATACAAATGTCCCGGGTGCCACGGTGCCGGTGCCGGGCGATGTGCAATTGCTGATCGCCCGCCGCAATGTCGAGGGCGGACCCCGCGAAGACACCTATGTCCATTCGACGATGCGCGGTGTGTTCGGGGTGCGCGGGGAAATCACCACCGACTGGACCTACGATTCGTCCGTGACCTATGGCCTGACTCGATCCAGCGATTATCACAACAACGATACCTCTGCAGTCCACATGCAGAACGCACTGTTGGCAGTCATGGGGCCGGATGGCGTACCCGTTTGCCGGGGCGGTCAGGCAGGTTGTGTTCCCTGGAACGTCTTTAATCCAGCGATTCCTGTCAGTCAGGCCGCATTGAACTACATCTCCGTGCCCGGATTATTGTTGGCTTACGGCACCGAGGACATCTGGACGAGCTTCGTCAGCGGCGACCTGACGCATGCGGGCGTCAAGCTGCCGACAGCGGATGACGGTCTCAAGGTCGTGTTCGGCACCGAATACCGCCGGGAGGCTGCTACACGGGAGCCGGATATCGAGTTCCTTACGGGGGACCTCGGCAACGTCACCGTCGGTCCTTTTGACGCCAGCTACCATGTCTGGGAAGCCTTCACGGAGGAACGCATGCCGCTGGCGAGCAATTTGCCCGGCATCAAGAGCCTCGATTTAGAGGCCGGCTATCGCTACTCGAGCTACTCCAGCGGCTTCGACACCAACACCTACAAGTTGGGCCTCACGTGGTCGCCAATCAACGATATTCGCGTTCGTGGCAGCTACAACCGCGCGGTGCGCGTACCCAATGTCGCGGAACTCTACGATCCACCGGTCGTCGAACTGGATTCCGGCTACGATCTTTGTGCCGTAGGTATCTACTCCGCGCCCACCCCGGCTAACGAAGCGGCCTGTGCGCTGACGAACTACGGTAAACCCGTCAAGGTTCCTACACCGCCTTCACCCGCCAGCCAGTACAATGGCTTCCTCGGTGGTAACCCGAACCTCAAGCCTGAGGTGGGCGAGACCAAGAACGTGGGTATCGTGCTGACGCCGGGAGTCATGCCGGGATTCAGCCTCACGGTGGACTACACCGACATCAAAATCACGGACGTCATCACGTCCTATGGTCCGAACCTCATCCAAGAAAATTGCGTTCTGAGCGGCAGTGCGACGAGTTATTTCTGCGAGCTGATACATCGCGACCCAAATGGAACGCTGTGGGCGAGCCCGCAGGGCTACACCATCGATCCGCTCCTCAACATCGCCGGCCTCGAGAACAAGTCGGTCGACGTGGGGATGGTGTATCTGTTGAATATGGGAAACGCGGGCAGGCTCCATTCGCGCCTGGACGGCACTTACCTGATCCATCTCATAACCAACCCAGGTGGTGGCGTTGCACCGTATGACTGCGCAGGTTACTACGGGCCGAGCTGCGCACCGGTTACGCCGAAGTGGCGGCATCGGTTCACCCTGGACTGGGATACGCCGGTCGCCGGTCTATCGGGGGGAGCCACGTGGCGCTTCTTCGGAAGCGCAACCAATACTCTGATCACCCCGAATACTCCGGACTACGTGGGAGAGGCGACCATCGCGAAAGCGGGTCCGCCGCCGGATGCTCGCATTCCGACGATCAGCTACCTTGATCTGCATGCCTCGTACTCGTGGAACAGCGTCACGCTGCGCGTCGGCTGCAACAACGTGCTCGACAAGGATCCGCCGAACATCGATACCGCCAACACGGGCGGCAACTCGGTCTACGCGGAGAGCAACACGTACCCGTCAGTCTACGATGTGGCCGGGCGCTACCTGTTCGCCAACCTGACGGTGGACTTCTAAAGCGCTCGTCCAGGGTCCGGATGAGCCCTATGGCGGCGGTCTTGTATGCAAGACCGCCGCGCGAATTCTCCAGGAGGAGCAGCAGGGGGTAAGGAGGCGACGACTAACGTGGAACGCACCGGTGGAGACAAAGGCAATAGACAAGTACCAAACTGATTGCGACGTGCTGTTACTCTGCCGGCGTGTGGGGCACGGATCTAGCCGAGGGAATAGCCCCAGCGCTCAATCCAGGGCGTAAGCAGAGCCAACACTTCGCTGCCGAAGTGCTGCTCGTAATGCTTCCATCGGCCCACGGAGCGGTTGCTGACGGGCTCCAGGACCTGGGCGTAGCTCGGCGTGCTGATGAACCCTTTGGTGCGCGCGTGATCCCCAGGAGTAAGCATCGCCTCGTGCCGTGGCAACTGCAAAAATTCACACAGCCTGTCGACCTCGGTGGCGCAGTCCGCGGTGAGCTGTTCGTATTTCAGCTCGTGGGTGTCGGGTCGCAGCAAGGACGATTGCGAGTACCAGAAACCGAAGGCGCGGGAGTAGGACCTCGCCAGCGCAGTCAGATCACGGCCCAGCAGTGCAAGATCCGAGCGGAAGTGCTGCAGGAAGCAGCTCAGAACGGTGTCGCAGGGATGGCGGATGGTGAGGATGATGGGCGCGTTGGGGAACAAGCGGTGTATGATTGGCAGGAGAACCATGTTCATGGGATTCTTGTCCACCAGGCGCCGATCCGCAGCCAGAGGCACCCTGTTCCGCACGGCGTCCCAATAGTCGGCGCGGATGTCGTTCAAGTCGCTGCCGCTCAACCTGCCGAGCTCGGTGGGATAACCGATACCCTGATCCGTGACTCGAGCGACGGCTCGCAACAGGAATGGCTGCTCGTCCATCGACTGCAGCAGCGGATGTGCATCGAGCATCTGCTCGAGCAGGGTCGTCCCCGAGCGCGGGAAGCCCACGATGAAGATTGGACTGCCTGCCATGGCGGTCCCTGCGCTCTGCCACAGCGCGATATCCTCGGGATCGCATCCGTTCGCAGTCAGTGCCCAAAGTTGCGACTGCTCTTCGGATGCCTTGCCCGTCGCACGCTCGAGAAATGCGAGCTGCGAGCGGTGCGCTTCCGCAGCGGCGGCGTAGGCCTCCTCGTAACGTCCGAGCGCGTCACAAGCCTTGGCAAGTGGATAGAGCAGATTGTACCGATGCACGAATTCCTGCGGCTTCGCCAGCGCTGCGGTGAGCTGTCGATGCGCGTCCTCGTGCCGGCCGGCCCTGTCGGCCAACAGCGCCGACATCGCCAGCCGCTCCGAATCAGCGTTCGGACTCCGGTCGTCGAGCTCGAGCTGCTGCATGACGGTGCGCGCCTGATCGAGCCGATGCAGACGCTCGAGGAGAAATGCGAATCCCACTGCTGCGCGCCCGGTCGTCGGAGGATTCGCCATGAGCCGCTTGAGTGCCGGCTCCGCCAGGTGCGCTGCGCCCGAGGTGACCAGCAGCAGGGCTATCGATACCGTGATCTCGACGCTCAGGCCTTCGAGGGTTTCCCAATCTTCCACGGTCGTCACGGCTTCCTGACGGTGGCCCATGTCGTAACAGCACTGTGCATAGGTCCAGCGAATCCGGGCGTCGCGCGGCGCAAGAGCCACGGCGTCTCGCAGGGCGAGGCGGGCCGCACCGTAATCCAAACGATCCATTTGCAATGCGCCGAGGTTGTACAGCAGGCCCGCGGTCGGCGGACCCAGCCGCAGGGCGCGCTCGAACGCCGCCAACGACTGCGCCTGTCGGCCGGTGGGACGCAGCACCGTAGCGAGATTTTGCCAGTGTGCGGCGACCGTCGGCTGCATCAGGGTGAGCGAATTGAAGACGCGCACCGCCTCCTCGTACCGCCCTTGAGAGCTGAGGATCGTGCCGAGCACATCCAGCGCACCGGGGTGATGGCGGTGCGCATCGAGCACCCGCAGGCATTTTTCCTGCGCGTCTGCAATCTGGCCGCTGGCCAGATCGTGTCGCGCAAGATCCACCAGGGCTGCGGGATCGGACGGGTGCGGCACTTGTGGCGAATTCCTGGCTGATGTCTACGCGAGTTACCGCAGTGATCAGGCAATGATGCAGTCCTTGAATGCAGCCGATCAAGCCAGACGGGCGAAGCTCGCAGCCACGGTGCGTGCGCATCGTGCTGGCCACCTGCGTCAGGCGGTAGCGGGTTACGAGGCGCTGTTGCGGCGTACGCCCGACGATGCCGACGTCCTGCAGCTGCTGGGCGTGGCGCTCGCCCAATCAGGACGTTGTGCGGATGCCGTCGTGTTTCTCGCCAGGTCGCTGGAACTGACTCCCGATCGCCCAACCGTTCTCCTGAGTCTCGCCCAGGCGCTGCACACGCTCGGCCGGGAAGAAGAGGCGCTGCAGGCCTGCAATCGCGCGCTTGCTCTTGATGCTTCGCTTGCCGGCGGGTATCGCACCCGTGCGGCGGCATTTACAGCCCTCGGACGTCGCGAAGAAGCGCTCGCGAACGCCGGGCAGGCGGTGCGTCTGGCACGGACGGACCCGGGCGCGCACGCGGATCTGGGGGTTGCACTCGAGGCGGTCGGGCGCGAGCGGGAGGCCTTGCAGTGTTTCGAACGAGCCGTTGCGCTCGACCCGAACCTCGCGGCCGCGCATCACAACCACGGCATGCTGCTCGCCCGGCTGGGTGAACATCAGCGTGCGCTGGAGAGTTTCGATTCCGCACTCGCCCTGCAGCCGCACCACGCAGCCCTCAACGCGAATCGCGGTAACGCCCTCAGCGAGCTCGGACGTCTCGCGGAAGCGGAGCAGAGCTATTCACTAGCGCTCGCGATCGAGCCTCACGACCCCGTGACTCTTCACGGCCGTGCGCTCGTACGGTATCTGCAGCGCCGATACGTTGAAGCACTGCAGGACTACGATGCGCTCGCTGCTCAAGGCAGGGAAACTGCACCCGCTCTGATCGGTCGCGGTGCAACGCTGGTCGCCCTGCGCCGCCACGGCGAGGCGCTCGCACCGCTCGAGCGCGCAATCCAACTCGTGCCCGGAGACGCGGAAGCCCATATTCAGCGCGGCGTCGCGCTGCTCAACTTGGAGCGCAACGCTGAGGCGCTCGAGAGCTTCGATCGGGCGCTGGCCAAGAGGCCGGACGCCTCCGAGGTGTTGAACAACCGGGGTATCGCCCTCGCGGCAACGGGGCGGCTGTCGGAGGCGCTCGAGAGTTTCATCCGTTCGGCAGTCCTGAGTGGCATGAGTGCCGAAAACCATACCAACATGGGCATTGTCCTCAAGAGTCTCGGACGTCATCGCGAAGCGGCAGGGAGCTTCGGCCGTGCGCTCGATTACAAGCCTGATGATCCATCCGCCAGGTTCGCGCTGGCATTTCTGTATCTGACGCTCGGCGAATTCACCCTGGGATGGCCTCTCTACGAGGCGCGCTTCGACGTGCCGGCGCTCGGCAACCCGGCGCGACACTTCGCCGCGCCACGCTGGAACGGGATGGAGCCGCTCGCAGGCAAGACGCTGCTGGTGCACGCCGAGCAGGGTTTGGGCGATGTGATCCAGTTTTGCCGTTACCTGCCTTTGCTCGCAGCGCGGGGGGCATCCGTCGTGTTCGAGGTGATGCCCTCGCTCAAAGCGCTGCTGCGTACTCTGCCGCCTGCTGTTTCACTCGTCGGCCGTGGCGAGCCGCTGCCGCCCGTCGATTATTACTGTCCCCTTCTGAGTCTCCCGCTCGCTTTCAAGACTCGACTCGATTCGATCCCGGCGCAAGTGCCGTACCTCAAGGCGGAGTCGCAGCGCACGGCCCGCTGGATGCAGCGGCTGGGGGCGCTCCCGGGTCTGCGCGTCGGGGTTGCCTGGCAGGGGAACCTCGCCGTGGAGAAACTGATCTGGGCTCGCGGGCGCTCGATTCCGCTCGCGGCTCTCGAGCCGCTTGCGCAGCTGCCAGGTGTCCGCCTCGTATCGCTTCAGAAGGGGCCCGGGCTCGAACAGTTGCGCAACGTCCCGTTCGCCGAGCGGATCATCGATTTGAGTGCCGATCTCGATCGCGGACCGGACGCCTTTCTCGACACGGCAGCCGTGATGGCGGGTCTCGACCTCGTCATCAGCTCCGACACCTCGGTTGTGCACCTCGCCGGAGCCATGGGCCGCCCGGTGTGGACGGTCCTTGCCGCCTCGCCGGAGTGGCGCTGGGGGCTCGAGCGCAGCGACAGTCCCTGGTATCCAACCATGCGTTTGTTCCGGCAAAAGACCGACGGCGACTGGAGCGCAGTCGTGGCTACGATCGCGGCAGCGCTTCAAAACCTCAGCTCAGGCGCTTGACCCGAACCTTGCGATGCTTGTCGGCGACCAGCCAGAGGGAGCTCAGCGCACCGTGCGCGATGTGCACCTCCTCGCCCACCGCGAATTGAATGTTAGGACTCGCTTCTGCCTGGATCCAGACCTGTCGGTTATCGAGCGTGAAGATCCACTCGCCCTCAGGTGCCCGGCGGAGTCCGGAGATCTTGCCACTCAGCACTTCATCTTTCGCGTGCTGCACAGCCAGCGGGTCGCGCTTGCGCTCGATGTCGGCAGTCATACCGAAGCGATCTGCCTCGATCTGCGGAAGCGTGCGCACGATGGCATCAAAGCAGGTCAGCCGCTGCGCCGGGTCGCTATCTCTTGCGCACCCGCGCAAGGCATCGTTCAGGTTCTCCGCCCCGGCCAGTGCCGGCAGGCAACTCGCCGCCAGAAACAGCACTACGCTGTGACCAACGCGACCGTTCATCGTGAGCCCAGCGTGGGCGTGCCGGCGCCGTAATAGCGGCCAATGCCCACCGTGAGAGCGCGGACGAGATCGCGCTCCGCGACCGACAGTAGCGGGTTCCAGATGTCGAAGATGAGGATGATTCGGATTTCGTCGCTGTCGTTCCAGGCTTCATGTTCGATGCTGTCGTCGAACACCCATGCCTTGCCCTTCTTCCAGGTACGCGCGTCCGCACCAACGCGGAAGCAGCAACCTTCTGGTACCACGAGCGGCAAATGGACGATGGATCTCGTGTTGGTCGTTCCGGTATGTGGCGGAAGCCTGGTGCGCGGCGCGAGCACGGAGAAGAAGGCGCCGGGTGCATGGTGGGGGATGTCGCACAGCGGCAGCTCGGCCAGTACCGCGGCAGTCCTGGGGCACTTCTGCACGTGATCGGGTATCTGCTCGCCATCGTGCCAGAGTGGGTAGACGCTCCACTTCAACGAGTGGTTGAGCGATGTCCACTCATCGAGCGGCGTGCCGGGCGGTGAGTCGACGTAAGGTTTGAACCCCGCACGGTCGGCGGCAAGCGCGGCAAGAGCCTCGGCGGCGATCTCCTCGGTAGCCGCTTCCAGGACGTCCAGCCAGGGGAAGTCCTCGCGTCGAAAGAACTCGATCCCGGGCAGATAGGGAAACAGGATCTGCTTCGGCTGACTGTGGTACACGCGCCGCTTTCGCAGGTATACGTCGCGACAGGCCTCGAATCGCCGCTGGTCGGCGGCGGCGTGCGCGGAACGCACGGCCGCGACCTGCTGCTCGAGGAACTTCTCGAGCTGCTTGCGGTTGTCGAGCACTACATCGCGGGCATGCGTGAGCGCGGCCGCGGCCTGTTGGGGTGTTGGCGCGCCCGATGCCAAAGAGTCGAGCGCCGCTTCATAAAAGAAGAATGCCTGTTTGTCTTCATGCAGGCTCTCCAGCAACTCGCCCTTGCGCAGCAGGGCGAGCACATACCGTGGATCGATTGCGAGCGACTTCTCCAGCGCCTGCGCTGCGGACTTCTTGTCGCCGAGTGCTCGACAGGCGTTCGCGAGATTGAGCCACAAAACCTTCGAATTCCCGTCCGCGGCAACCGCCTTCTCGAAGAGATCCCGGGCGCGACCTGCGTTGCCGCTGCGGTACATGTATCCGCCCGCGGCATTGAGGACGAGTGGCTGCTGCGGCGCGCGCGCCAGGGCCATCTCCACGAGCTTCAGCGCCGTATCCGGCTGTTGACCCTTGGAGACCTGCTCGATGGCATCCGCCAGAGCACGGGCTTCAGTCTCACTGATTGGGATTGCGTTCACGGTGGCGGGTACGACCGTTCCAGCGAAGTCCGTAAGCCGCCGCCACGAGCGCTCCAACTTGCGCCCCAGCGGCGGATTGCACGGGTGCGCCAGCTAGCCGGCGCAATGGGCAACCGCAATTCTTCAGTCGGTTCGCGGACGCCCGAGCGTGCGTTCCTCATATTAAATGAGATTACCCGTTCACGACGCCATCGCCGCGCCGTTCACCGCTGCAGCATCCCGCTTCGTGGTCGATTTGATCCGCTACACCGCAAAGTTGCGCGGCGCTTGCGATGGGCCTCTTGGACGCCGCCGCTGACGACCCTCCCGTGGATGGCGTCACGATATGTCCGCAAGCGCCCCGAGCGTTCGCTTGCCAGGTGCTTTACGCGCTGCCGGTCCTCCGGAATAAGGTCACTCAGCGCCAAGCGTCGCCGACGCCGGACTACACTCGACACTCGGGGAAGGAGTGGGGAAGCAATACCGATGATCGGGCGAGAATTTCGCAAGCGACTGCGGCTCCGCCAGGGGCGCAGCGAGACCATTACCACGCGCTACGAACTGGACAAGGCAGGACGCCTCATCGAGCACGTTACGCTCGAAACGAACGAAAGGCGCACCGGCACCGTCGACATGCCGGAGGTTTATCTGCAGGCCGACCGGAGACGAACCTCGAGCCGGTCGGGTCGCCTGTGAGGTAGTGCACTTTCGGATCGAGCTACCAATTTAAACCTGCGAGACGTTCAGGGCTCAGTGAGCCGTCCGCGCGTTGCGCGCGGGTGAACGGCCGAGGCGCGGCTCCGGAACCGTCAGAACGATGGTACTGTGACTCGCGCAAACTCACGACTCGTGGGAGCGGCTCAACCGCGCCAAGATTCCCTTCGACGGACGCGGGCTGCTGGACCTGTGGCGGCGAATTCGGCGGTATGTGGGGGCTCTTTCGCCATCCATCAGCAGGCATCGGCATGTCACGTTACTGCAATGGATGCATCACTAGTATGCGAACCGGTCGCGTAACGCGCTACCATGAAACAGACGCTCGCCCTCGTATCGCTTCTCGTCCGTGATTACGCTGAGGCGCTCGACTTCTACGTCGGCAAGCTTGACTTTGGCCTGATCGAGGATACGCCGATCCCGGAACAGAATAAGCGCTGGGTGGTCGTCGCGCCGCCTGGATCCGGAGCCCGCCTGCTTTTAGCGCGCGCATCGGGGCCCGAGCAGGCCGCGCATATCGGGAACCAGACCGGGGGTCGGGTGTTTCTGTTTCTTCATACCGATGACTTGCTGCGCGACTATGAGCGCTACAAAGTGAGGGGTGTCACTTTCGTTCGTGGTCCCAAGGAAGAACCTTACGGGACCGTCGCAGTATTCGAGGATCTTTACGGTAATCTTTGGGACCTGATACAGCCAAGACAGTAGGGGCGCCCCACCGAGTGATCCCCTTGGGCGAAGTGCGTAGCTAAATAGCGACGCCCTCGTGCACCGTCAATGTTCCCTGGTGGCAGACACGGCTGTGTCAGCGATGATTCGCTGTCAGCGTAGTCCGACATATAAAGTGGCCGGTTCCCGATAGGTCCGGCCGAGGAGTACCTCTACGATGTACACCTCGCGTCGTGGACTGGGGATGGACCCCGGCGGCCGTCAGGACGACGGCCACGACGCCACAGGTAATCGCGAGCATGGCAACCTCCCCGCACCATGCTCCCGAGGCAAAGCGGCCGGCGGACTATCGCACGCCGGCCGCCTTTCTTTATGGATTTTTCGTCGCATGCGAAGTCAGCGAAGCAAGCGCCTCTTGCAGGTGCGGCACGGGACTGCATCGAGTCGAGCCGTGTGCATGTCCTGTGGGCAACCTGTGGATTCCTTTGCTGCGCCGCGAACTTTAAAAATGTGCGACGTGAATCGCTGAAGCTCTCCCCGCTTGCGGTGCTAGGATCCGCGGCGCTGAGGGGAGAACCGGCGACGTCGTCTCCGAGATCGAAGCGCCGCCGGTGACAAGCTAACCAAGGGGAGTGCACCGATGCTTATTCTTAGCCGGCGCATCGGCGAGAGCGTCATGATTGGTGACGATGTAACCGTTACGGTTCTCGGAATAAAGGGAAACCAGGTTCGCGTCGGCATCGGGGCGCCGAAGAACGTCGCGGTACATCGCGAGGAGATCTACCAGCGCATACAGGCTGAAAAACTCGCCGGCGTTGTGCAAACCAGAATGGGGAACTTCTCCTCGGCGTAAGTGCACCGCCAGTAACCTGGCGAACCAACATCAGCCACCGCTCGCGTGACCGGGGCCGGATCTCGTCCTTCAGGCGATCTCGTTCGCGGCCGTAATCGGACCATCCGCTGCTCTGCAGCGTGTCTCGGTCCGCTGCGCGAATTGCCGCACAACGGCCCTCGATCAGGTGGCGGCAACCCCGATCCTGAGGCCTGCCAAGAGGTCGAAAGCGAAGGACCTCCGCAGCCTTTTTCGGGATAAACTCCTGACTCACGCCGGGAAAAAGTCCCGATTGCGCAAGCAGGACGATCGTGCATGAACGTGGCTGCGATCATCAAGTGTTGGCTCAGTTTGATCGCGACCATGCTGCTCCTCGCCTGCCAGCACTCACCGCCCGCACGGCCGTACCTACCGAGTCGGCCAATCGGTGAGATGTTCCCACGGGCGAGTAGCCCGCCGCCGAGCTGCCCGGGTCAGTACCGCTCCGTAATCGAGGACGCGAATGGCGAGATTTTTCTGGGATGTTGGGGACACAAGGGCTGACCGCGCGGGTCGACCCCCGACTCTCTCTACGGGATGTGCTTGCTGACGATCGCTGACATGGTGCTCTCGGCTCCGTCGCTGGTGTAAGCCACGCAGCCGAAGTACCAGGTGCCCGCGGCGAGATTCCCGATCGTGTGACTCCTCTCCGTGGGGCCCGCCACCTGCACCACGTGATCGAGGTTCGATGCCGATTGTCCGTAGTAGATGCGAGTTCCGGCGAGGTCACCGAGCTCGCTGCCATTGGTGTTCTCGGTCGGCGGTACCCATTCGACGGTCGCGCTGCTCGGTTCGACCGTCACGCTGAACGGCGGAAGCGTTGACGAGTACTCCCCGTTGCTCGCGGAGATGATGATGTCGCTGTAGGAGCCGGCCTGCCAGCTGCCGGGCGTGCCCTCGAGAAGGCCGCTCGCGATGCTGAAAGTTGCCCAGACGGGCTTATGCTCCACCGAGAACGAAAGCGTCTTGCCATCAGGGTCCTTGGCGCTCGGCTGGAACCTATAGGGGCTGCCCGCGGCCACGCTCGTGGGCGGCGTCCCGGAGATTACCGGCACGTCCGCGGCGTGTGCCGTCACGGCGGCGCCACCGTGTCGGGGACAGGATTCGGCCCCAAGCCGAACGCGGCGCCACTGGTGTGGGACGACGCTTCTGGCAATGACATCAGCGCCAAGTGGGACGGCGCGTGGCCCAACAGCATTGCCTCGTACAACACGAACTACCACGACCCCATGCGGGGCGTAGCTCCCCCCCACAGTCACGACAGCCGCTATATCGTCGGCAACCAGTACGCTCCCGCCGTGGCGACAGCGGTGCCGGGTGGTGCCGTTGGCGGCGGCAACGTAGTGGTATTCAAGAACATCAAGTTGCCGCCATTTCCGTTCTACATCTATGCAAGCTGGTATCAGCGCCTCGACGACGCCTGGTCATTCGGCGCGGTCAACAACATCAAGACCTTCGCCTACTCGGCCTGCTGCTCACCGTATGAGGCGCCAAACAACTGGTACACCGCTTACGGCCCTCCTCATCCGACGAGCAACGCAGATCGCGGCTCGCAGTGGGTGATCACCGATGATGGCAAGTCGCTGAAGGATGTGAATGGCCACAACGCCTGGTGGGGTCACGCGGCGGACACGGGCAAGTGGTCAAAGGAGGAAGTCGCAATCAGGGTAACCGACCAGCCTGACGGGTATATTCAGGTCTTCGAGAATGGCAACCTGGTCGTGAACTACCGCGGTCCCACTGACAAGTACCCGGGCACCGCGCGCACGATTGGTATCGGCGGTTGGAGCCTGGTGAAGGCCCCGAACAACTGGCGCTACTATGCCGACATCTATCTTGACACCAGTCTGTCGCGCGTCGTGCTCGCTAACAACGCCGCGTTGAGCCATGCGACGGTGATCGAGAACCAGATCCCGACCAGCTGGAGCGACGGCAGTA
>Ga0187783_10001307_pt1 | contig 18322 bp, 12 predicted proteins | sample 1015_SJ02_MP02_2_FD_132471 | JGI IMG/M metagenome (GOLD analysis project Ga0187783, IMG submission 132471) | Tropical peat soil microbial communities from peatlands in Department of Meta, Colombia - 1015_SJ02_MP02_20_MG | ecosystem: Environmental > Terrestrial > Soil > Wetlands > Peat | place...
ACCCCGGATAAACGGCGCATAAATAGGCCCTAAGTAGGACGTAAACCTCCGCATACGCTTTGCCGGGTTCGCCGGCCGATCGAGCTGAATCCGGCTCGCTGAGAGCTCAGACGCTTTGGTTGGAGCCTTGCTTGGGAAGATGGAAGCGGTATCCGGCCCAAGCTTCGGTTATGACGAATTGCGGTTTGGATGGATCGGGTTCGATCTTTTTACGCAGTCGATTGACAAACACACGTAGATACTCCAGCTCATCGCCGTAGTCCGGGCCCCACACGGCTTGGAGCAGCTCACGGTGGGTGATCGTCTTATTGGGGCGCGCGAGCAAATAGGACAGCAGATCAAACTCTTTTGCCGTAAGGTGGGACGTGCGGCCGCGCACGGTGATCTGCCGTGAGGCAAGATCGATCTCGACGCCCTGGGATGCCAGTTGTTTCAAGTCCGTATTGTCGGGTGGCTGCGGCAGTCGACGCAGAGTGGCGCGGATGCGCGCGAGCAGTTCGGGCATGCTGAACGGCTTGGTTACGTAATCATCGGCGCCCGCATCGAGCGCTCCCACCTTGTCCTTTTCTGAGTTGCTGACCGTCAGCATGATGATGGCGACCTCCGACCCGGACCGAATCAATCGGCAGGTTTCGATTCCGCCCATTCCAGGCATATTCATATCCAGTAGCACGAGGTCATAACCAGACGATCGCAGTTTCTCAAGCCCTTCTTCCCCGGTGCGTGCATCGGTGACTTGATAGTCTCGAGCCGTCAGGCTAGCCCTCATGGCACGCCGGATCTGTGGGTCGTCATCGATCACCAGAATCCGGCCTGCGCTCATTCGTTACCGCCCCGGCGCGCGATCGGCAGTGAAAAGCAGAATTCCGAGCCTTCCCCTGGCTTACTGACGACGCCAATCTGCTCGCCATGTGCATCCATGATCTCTCGCGCAATCGCCAAACCCATTCCCGTGCTTTTGAGATTCTGCTCACCTTTGCCGCGATAGAATTTATCGAAGATTCGAGATTGCTCCTCTTCCGCGATTCCGCGTCCTTGATCGGCTACGCAAATCATGACGCGACCCTCGCTCGTTCGGGCGCCAATCGAGATCGGACTTCCCGGGGGAGAGTACTTCCAGGCATTGTCAAGCAGATGTGTGATGACCATCTGTATCAACTCCGCATCGACCCACACGAGCGGTAAATCATCCGGAGCCGACACGGTGATTTCTCGCCCGTCCATTAGCGGTTTCATCTGCCGCAAAGCTGCAGAGATCAGTGAGCTCGGAAAGTGGATTTCGCGATGGAGGGTAAACTTGCCCCCCTCAATTCGCGCCAGCTGAATCGCATCGGTCACCAGTCGCGATAACCGATCCGTTCCCTCGACCGCAATAGTGATCAATTCGCGCTGGTGCTGGGGCAAGGTATGGCCTGGATCGGAGAGTAGATCCGTGGTCACGGCCTTAATCGACGTCAGTGGCGTTTTGAATTCATGCGCGATGGCATCCAGAAGAGTCGACTTGAGTTCTTCACTCTGGCGGGCCACTTCGGCGCGATTCACCGCTTCTTGCGAGAGGGCTCGTTCCAGCCCGATCGCCACCAGATTCAATAAGGACTGCAGGGCCGCATCCGAAAGCGAGGACCCACGAATGGCCAAACTGCCGATCGGCCGTCCACCCAGACGCACCGGTGTGATGGTAAGCCCGCTCTCAGAATCCAGAAAAACAGTGGATCGAAGCGCTACCTCGCGCAGTTTCCCTTTCAGCTCGGGCGTGTTGTCTTCACCCGCACGATACACCTCATCCCGGTGACGATCATAGAGAGTCACAGCCGGGAACCGAAAGGCTTGGCCGATCTGTTGAACGACTTGTTGGGGCATCGGCTTGGTCGCATCCGTCAGTAGGAGCGCGCGGCTGAGAGAATAAAGCCTCTCGATTTCATGCTGACGGTCAAGGGCTTCCTTGGTACGCCGTTTGGCGCGCGCCGAAAGCTGGCTCGCCGTCAAAGACGTCGCCAGGAAGGCAAACAGGGCGACCCAGTTCTGTGGGTCAGCAATGGTCAGCGTGCCGACCGGTGGAAGGAAAAAGTAGTTTAAAAGCAGCATCGCAGCAACGGAGGCGATCGTCGACTCGATCAGCCCCCCGGAAGTCGCGATAATGAGGATGGCTACCAGATAACAGAGTCCCGCGGTTGTGGCATTGACGTGTAGCAGGCGGTAAAGAACGAAAGTAATCGCTGCGATCAGGCTTAAGGCAGCGATGAGCCGCCCAGTGACACGTAGCACTCGTTTCCGAAGAAGTCGGACCACGAAAGGAGTCCTCGACAACGCAGGATGGACCGTCGGAGTCATCCGAACTCGACCTGGAACAAGGTTCTCGGCAGAGAATACAAGTGGAAACCTGCCGTGGAAAGGCTTCTTTCTCAAGCCCTCCGGTTCCTCTAGAAGGCCTGAATCGGCTGTGCTAGAGTTTGCTCGCGGAAGGCTTTTTTTCCGCCGCGGTCTCTCATTTCGAGAATTTTTCACAGAACAGAACTGTGATCGAACGCCTGCGGCTCCTCGTTCGCCATATCGTATACAACCTGCGTGGCGGGTTTTTAGTTCGCCCGGTGCTCATTGCGCTGGTGCTCGGCTTGGTTGGCGCGGTGCTTTCCTGGACCGAAGAATTGAATCCTTCCATCGGCGACTGGGTGCCCCGTGTGCTTTTCCTCTCCCACGCCGACCCTCAAGTGGCTCAGGTCATCCTCAGCAACATCGCTACCTCTACCATGACCGTTGTTTCCATCGTCTTCGCGATTCTGCTGATGACGCTGACGCTCGCGTCGATGCAGTTTTCACCACGCATCCTGGTCAGCTTCGCGCGCGACCGCATTACGCAGTGGACGCTTGGCATTTTCCTCGGAACCTTTCTCTATTGCATGCTGGCACTGCCGGCGGCTCACGCGCTGCCCCGTCCGTTCGCGCCGGTTGTCACCGTCATCGGCGCGATCATACTGGCGATCGTCTGTGTCGGCTTGCTGCTGTTTTTCATTCATCACATTTCAACGGCCATCAGTGTGAACCACATTGTGGACAGAATCGCTTCGGAAACCGAAGCGGCCATCGATGAAGTGATGCCACGACCGCGCCGGCAGGTCCATCTGGAAACCAGCGATGCCGCCGAGCCCGGCAGCTGGAAAACGCCTCTTGTGAGCAACGAGTCAGGCTACGTTCGGTTTGTCGATTTGAAGCAGCTGTTATCGCTTGCGACATCCCACCACGTGAAGGTTCGCGTCGTTCGCCGGGTCGGTCAGTATGTGCCGGCGGGCACTCCCCTGCTCATGGTCAATAAAGCGGAACGCCTTTCCTCGGAGGCTACCGCCGCCTTTCGAGCCGCGTTCGACTTCGGACCCACGCGCACGCTGCAACAGGACATCGAGTTTGGTGTTCTGCAGATCGTGGACATCGCTCTGAAAGCAATCTCACCGGCGGTGAATGATCCCACGACCGCCATCGGATGCGTCGACCAGCTCAGCCGCATCCTGATCCGATTTGCCTCCCGGGAGGTGCCTGAAGCGCGCCTGTACGATCTGGGCGGCGTCGCGCGTGTCAGCATCGAATGGATCGACCTCGAACGCCTGCTGGACTCAGCCTTTGAGCAAATTCGAATGTACTCGATGGGCGACGTGGCGGTCAGCCTTCGTCTCCTGCGTGCCCTTGCTGACATCGCCATCAGCACCCAAGATGCAAGTCTCCGAAGGAAGCTCTTTGCGCGTGGCCAGGGTGTAGTGGAGGGCTGCTCAGAGCGAATTCGGGCCGACGAGCTGAAACCACTGTGGGTTCGCCTCACGGCACTCGAAAAGGTCGTTACGGGCTAGCGCCATCAAGGTTTCTTGTGGGAGCGAGTGCGCGCGCGTGAGGATTTGGGTGAAATTGGTTGAGGGAAAAGGGCCCGAAGCTGGCGTTCGAGGCGGTTGAGGTCATCGGACAAGGTGTGGAACTCTTCCGCTGCCCCCTCGAAGCGATGCTCACGGCCCATGGTTTCAAGGTTGCGGGCGGCCAGGCTGGATTGGCGCGCATCGAAAAGCGAAAAGCCACCTCGCAGGGCATGCGCCGCCGAGGCGAGCCCGTCCGCATCCTTGTGAGAGACAGCGCGCTCAATCGCTGAAAGCTTTATAGGAAAGTCTGCAAGAAAGCCAGCGACAAGCTTGCGCGCGAGTTTGTCGTCGCTCCCTGTCATGCGCGTGATATGCGTGCGCAGATCCTCTGACGGCGCGGCGATGCCGGGCGCGCCCTCTGGGCGAGACGCCGCCACAGGCCGCTCGATGGCCTGAAAAAGCCTGTTGGGTTCGAACGGCTTGCCGAGAAGGGCGTCCATACCTGCCTCAAAAGCGCGGCGTTCGTCTTCACCGGACGCATTGCCGCTCAATCCAATCAAGATCACACGCGCTGCGCCGGCCTGTTTTTCTTTCTGGCGAATCGCACGAGCCACCGCAAGTCCATCCATCTCGGGCATGTGCTGGTCGACGACCAAGACCGCGGGTTTGACACGCTCAAACGCAGCCAGAGCTGCACGGCCATCCGCCACGCCGGTTACCTTATGGCCACGCGCGCGCAAAACCTCGACGACCATTTCGCGACTGATTTCATCGTCATCGGCCACAACAACGTGCAGCGCTTTGTTCACCCGCTTCCAAGTCGTCTCGGGCGAAACGGGCGCGGCTGGAGGATTCACACCCAGAGGACCCAACGAGGCGGCCGATTCTTGGGACGCACGGGGAAGACGAAACCAAAAGCGCGAACCTCCCTCGGCACGATCCTCTGCACCGATCGCCCCGCCCCAGCGCTCCACCGTCATCTTGCAGAAGTAAAGGCCGAGGCCGGCCTTGCCTGGATGGTCCCCTCCCTTGCCAAACAGCGTAAACAAATGATCGCGAGAAGAGTCTTTGGGAAGGCCGGGGCCCTGATCGTCTACGAACGCCGTCATCACCGGACCTCCATCTTCCAAACCAACCTTTACGGTTGAGCCGGCGGGACTATGGCGCAGGGCATTCTCGAGCAGGTTTCCGAAAATGCGGTCGACGCGGGGCGCATCCCCGACAACGCGGGAGCCCCGTTCAAAATCCCAGTACGGGGCGAGGATGAGCTGGATGCCATGCTGCGTAAACGCCGGGGCAAATTGCTCGACAGCCCGACGCGCGCAGGAAACCAAGTCCGCGGAAAGAGCCGCTCCCCGAGTGGAAGATTCACCTCCTCGGAGATCCGCGGAAAACGCCTCGAGAATTCCACGGATCATGCGTTCCTGGCGTTGGGATTCACGGTGGCCTGTCATCACAAACTTCGCAACCTCGGGCTCCACCTTACCAAGCAGAAGATCGAAGCAGCTACGCATGGACGTGAGTGGCTGCGAAAGATCATGAATGATGCAGTGGAGCAGGATTTCCTTTTTCTCGATTTCGCGCAGCAACCGCTCATGCGTGAGCAGGGCGTCGCGTGCGGTTTGAAACAACTGCTGTTGCTCTTGATACGCACCAGAAAGACTCCGAATCGTCAGAACACGCTTGCCCGCCAACCAAATCGCGGAGGCTTCCAGCGGATATTCCTTCCCGCGAGAATCTTGCTCGACCCAATAGCCCGAGTTTCGAGCTCCCGGTGCCGGGGAGGTCCAAAACTCCTCCGCTTCGGCTAAGAAGTTTTCAAGGAAAGGAGATTTTTCGGCGAGGTGTACGGATTCGCCCGGACCTACTTGCCAAAGCGAATCGCACCATGCGGGAAGCGCCGCAAGCGGCTCGAAAACTCCGCCGCCGCGAAATTCGAACAGCGCAGTGGCTTCGTGGGCGAGCCATGTATCGTGAATGGACGCAGGCGGCATGACGGGCCAGACCTCAGCACGGCGAATGTAGCATAGCCCGAGTGAGGCGCGAGAACGCCTCTTCGACACCTTCGCCCGTCTTGGCGCTTGTTCGGATCACAGCCTCTCGGCTTCGCTCGGACGAGGGGATCCGTTCCGAATCGACTTCCCATTCAGCGATCCGATCACATTTGTTGAGAACCAGAACCCATGGAATGGGACCCATAGATTCCTCGACGCGCGCTTCGAGCGCCAGAGCATCCTCGAGAGTCTGCCTTCTGGTGGGATCGACAACCAACAAGTAGCCGGACATGCCTCGGAGGTAGGTCATGCGCATCTTCTGAAAGACGTCCTCGCCGTGAATGTCCCAAAGCACCAGCGTGACCTCTTCTCGATCGACTGACACAACCTTCTTGTCCACTTTCACGCCGATGGTGGTGTGATATTGCTCGTCGAAAATGCTCTCCACAAAGCGCCTCACCAAGCTCGACTTGCCGACTGAGAAAGACCCGAGCATGCAGATTTTCTTTTGCAGCATCAGGTCGACCGATCAGGGCGCCGCAGAGACCGGCGACAGCTTGACGCGGAAAGTGACACTGCGATTGAGGTGCTGGGCCTCCTCGCTTGGATCGGTGCGAAGAGGCTGTGCGGTTCCAACCCCGCGCGGGATGAGCACGCCCTTGGGAACCCCGTCGCGCACGAGGATCACGGTGATGGCAGCCGCTCGCTGGTTGCTCAACACCTGATTGGTGCTTTCCACACCGGATGAATCCGTGTGCCCGATGATCCAGACCGTTGCTTGTTGGCTGGTGTGATCGGCATATTGGCGAACGGCACTCAGATCGCGCGCGGTCCGAGCAACGACATCCTGCTGGCCCGAGTCGAGTTCCGAGCGTCCGCGAGGAAAGGTGAGAACGGTCGATTCAAGCGAAGCAATTTCGCTGTTGCGGAGTTTCGTGGTGTCGACAGACAAAACACCAGCAATCAGAGGGGCGCGCTCGTAAAACCGATCCATCCACGCCGACGAAGCGATACCGGAAGCGGCGAGTGTCCCGGCCCGTTCCCTTAGCGCCACTCCGGCGGGGGGCGCCAGCAGGCTCGTAGCCCGCTCGGTGACGATCTGATCGTCGAGCGAATAGAAAGGAGCAAACTCGAGATCGGCTTTGCGGCGATCCAGCCCCGAGCCCGCCAGATCACCCGCCGGGTCGCTTGCCAGCGGATCGCGGAATCCGCGAATCTGCCAGTGCCCACCCGACTTCTGATAAGAGGTGACCACGATGCCCGGATGTTGTGAGAGTGAGCGCACAAGCTTAGACCACTGGTGATTCTGATAGACGGTGTGGGAGATCCATCCCGTCACGATGCCCAACAGCAGTGCGCCCGCAGCGATGGCCATCCACGGCCTGCGGGCCGAGGACGCCCTTTCGCGGTAGTGCGTCACCAATAGAGTTTCGAGCCGCGTCTCGGCTGCGCGGAACGGGCCGGTATCGCCCTGAAAATTGACGAGTGCCGCACCGAATTCTCCTTCAATCTCCTCCAGTACCTGCTTCAGCGCCACACGATAATCCGCCGGCGCGTGACCGCGAATCACCGCAGCGATGACCGCGTGCGGCCCATCTTCAATCCATACCTCCAACCCGCCTACGGTCATGCTGTCGAGAGATTCTTGGCGAGGAGATGCGAAAGAGTCGCGAACAAACTGCTGAATCGCTGAAAGCATTCCCGCAACCAAGGAAGGATCCTGTGTCGCAACCGAGGCTGCCGTGACGTGACCCAGGGCCAGGCCGGTCTCACGATGGATCAGAAACACCTGCTCCACACGATACAGCAGGCTGTGCATGAGCACGATTTCCGCGAACGACTTTCCTGTCCGCAGGGACTCGATCCGCCACCGCACGCCCCGCACCGAAAAGCTGTGTTCAAGAGCTTCGTTGAACGATTCCAGCATCGAGCGCAATGTCTCGGTAATGGACTTGCGAATCGCGGGCCCCATGACCGGGAACAGCGCGTCGGCCAAAATGTGCGGGTCCTTCCGGACCGATTCACGAAGCGTTTCTTCGACCGTCGGCGCGAGCGCATCGGAAAGCGCGGCGGCGTCTCCCTGTTGGCGACGCAACTGGATGGCTTCGGCAACGACGGAGCTTACGTCTTCCACCCGCCGTTCGGGGTTCTCGATACGGCTGCGAATTTCGACGATTTGTTCCTGCTCGGGCGAGACGATGATGTGTCGGAGTTCTTCGAACGCGCGATCGCTGGCCTCGGGTCTTTCCTCAGGCTCTGGGGCGGGAGCGCGGCGTTGAGCTTGCTCGGGCATGTGGAAGGTGACATTTTTCGTGCTGACGTTCCACGTTCACGGCTGGATCGTCAGCACGGTGACTATTCGTTCGGCAATTCGAACTTGTCTTTCAGGCGCAGCGAAAACTCGGCCAGAAGGTCAGCCAGCGCGGCACGATCTGTCTTGTCATGACGCAGACTCTGAACTTCCCGATCCAGTGACGCCGCTGCTTCGCGACGCATCCTTTCGATCTCACTGGCGAAATTCTTCGAGTGTTCGAGAAGTTTTGCGCGCAGGTCACTCTGGCCATCCGAGAGTTGTTCGTCGAGCCCGGCAATCTTCTTTTCCAGGACCTTTGCTGCGTCCTTGATTTCCTGTGCAAGCTCTTTGGCCCCCTCGCCGCGCTCCGATTTCTCGGTCTTGATCCGTTGGCTGAGCGAGTCGACCTCCTTCTGCACGAACCCACTCAAGATCTCGAGCCGCTTACTCATGTCGTCTCGCAGCGTGTCGAGGGCCTTGTTGACGCTCTCTTCCAGGCGCGCGAACCGCTTTTCATAATCGCGCATCTGGGAACCGAAAAGAATGTCGCGAATCTTGTCTACATTGGCGCCTTCTTTATCGGATGAATTGGGAAGTTTCGCTTCGCCCGGGGATGCCATTTTCCTACCTCCCCTTCTGGGGTTCAAAATGCCCTTGCGGGGGGACGCGCGACTGAGGCGCTTGGGCATTGGGAGAAGGACAGTACTACGAAAGGGTTTCACAGCGCAAGCAAAGCCGCGCGCTCGATCGGAGGTGGATTCTGTCGGTCCCTTGGTGATCGCAGACGGGAGAACACGGTAGTTGACGGGAGCCGCCAGAGCCGCCATATCTTCCATTGTTTCAATCAGTTGACAGCGGCGTACTGGTCGCTCATCCCTTGATCTGTGTAGGGACGCCGGCGCCACACGATGCTCCCTAGGTTTCCCCGGAGGCCGACGCCAGGTGAAACACGGTGAGTTATTCACGCTCCTTTCATTTCCGTCTGCTATGGAGAACCTGGATGACCCTCGACCGCACTGCCCGACGAATTCCACCGGGCAAGGATCGTTCACAGATTCTCGACTGAGCTCTCGGCTCTGTCAGATTTGCCAGTTGCTGCTAGCTGGGGGAAGCGCCGAGCATGGGTCGGAAGGTCTTGTGACGAAGGAGTTTTGCAAATGGCACCCGCAACCGCCGAAAAAGCAAGCAATCTCTTAAGCGCATACGGCTCTGCAAGATCCACTGTTTCCGGAACGCCTTTGAGCGTAGAAGAATTACGGAAGACACATGCGTACTGGCGCGCGTGCAACTACTTGATGCTGGGCATGATCTATCTGCAGGAAAATCCCCTGCTGAAAGAGCCCCTGAAACCAGAGCACATTAAGAATCGGCTCTTGGGACACTGGGGAGCCAGCCCCGGCCTGGCCTTCCTCTACATCCACTTGAACCGGCTGATCAAGAAGTACGATTTAGACATGATCTTTTTGGCGGGGCCCGGTCATGGAGCTCCCGGCGTGCTCGCTCCCGTGTATTTGGAAGGGGCTTATTCGGAAATCTACACGGATAAAAGCGAAGATGAACCCGGTCTGCGCGAGTTTTTCAAACAGTTCTCTTTCCCAGGGGGCATCGGAAGCCACTGCACGCCGGAGACGCCTGGTTCGATCCACGAAGGAGGAGAGCTCGGGTACGTGCTTTCGCATGCCTGCGGCGCTGCTTTTGACAATCCCGATTTGATTGTTGCGGCTGTGGTCGGGGACGGCGAAGCGGAAACCGGACCTTTGGCAACGTCCTGGAACATCAACAAATTTCTCAATCCCATCCGCGATGGGGCCGTCCTACCGGTGCTGCACCTGGACGGCTACAAAATCAATAACCCCACGCTGCTCGCGCGCGTGAGTCACGAAGAGGTGGAAAACCTATTCCGAGGCTACGGTTGGACGCCTTACTTTGTGGAAGGCTCTGACCCCGAGAGCATGCATCAAGCGATGGCGGCGACGACGGAGCACTGTATTTTGGAAATAAGGAAGTATCAGAAGGTCGCTCGTGAGACAGGTTCGGCGGAGCGCATCCGCTGGCCCATGATTGTGTTGCGAAGCCCCAAGGGCTGGACCGCCCCGAAGGAAGTCGATGGTCACAGACTCGAAGGCTTTTGGCGTGCGCATCAGGTTCCTCTGGCCGACGTCAAAAAAAATCCACAAAGACTTCACGAGCTAGAGAGCTGGATGCTCGCCTACAAGCCGCAAGAGCTCTTTGATGCCAACGGCAAGCTCATTTCCGAACTGAAAGAACTTGCACCGACCGGTCCACGGCGCATGGGTGCCAACCTTCATGCCAACGGAGGACGCCTGAAGAAGGCTTTGCGCCTTCCCGAGTTCGAGCAATACGCCCTGCGTGTTGAGAAGCCAGGAACGATCGAAGCCGAGAATACTCGTCCGCTGGGTATGTTCCTTCGAGACGTAATGAAACTAAACATGAAGAACTTCCGCGTTTTCGGGCCGGATGAAAACACGTCGAACAAGCTGAACGATATCTACGCGGCCAGCAAGAAGTTCTGGATTGCGGACTACTTCCCGGAGGATGCAGATGGCGGGGAGCTTGCTCCGGACGGCCGCGTGATAGAGATGCTCAGCGAACACACCGTCGAAGGCATGCTCGAGGGCTACCTACTGACGGGGCGCCATGGCTTCATTTCTTCCTACGAGGCGTTTATCCACGTTATCGACTCGATGTTCAACCAGCACGCGAAGTGGCTCTCCATCTGCAACCGCCTCTCCTGGCGCGAAAAGGTTGCCTCGCTCAATATCCTGGTCACCTCCACCGTGTGGCGACAGGACCACAACGGTTTCACTCACCAAGACCCAGGCTTTTTGGATGTAGTCGTCAACAAGAGTGCGCAAGTAACCCGGATTTATCTACCCCCTGACGTTAACTCTCTGCTTTCGGTGGCCAATCACTGCCTGAAGAGCGAGAACTACGTCAATGTAATCGTCTGCGACAAGCAGGCACACCTCCAATACATGGACATGGACGCGGCCATTGCCCATTGCACCAAGGGGGTGGGTATCTGGGAATGGGCGTGCAACGACCGGGGCAGCGAGCCGGATGTGGTGATGGCTTCGGCCGGCGACATACCCACACAGGAAACGTTAGCTGCCATTGTCCTTCTGCGGAAGGAGTTTCCTGATCTCAAGATCCGCTACGTCAACGTCATCGATCTTTTCAAGTTGCAGCCCGCTACGGAACATCCGCACGGCCTGTCCGATCGGGACTTTGATTTGCTCTTCACCGCCGATAAGCCAATCATTTTCAATTTCCACGGGTATCCTTGGCTCATTCATCGTTTGGCGTACCGTCGCACCAACCACAAAAACCTGCACGTGCGCGGCTACAAGGAGCGCGGAAACATCAATACGCCCCTCGAGCTAGCGATTGAGAACGAGATCGATCGATTCAGTCTGGCGATGGACGTCATTCGACGCGTTCCCAATCTTCAGAGAATCGGAGCGCACGCCATGGAGAAGTTCCGCAACGAGCAGATTGCATGCCAGAACTACGCCTTTGAGCATGGCACCGATCAGCCAGATGCCGCCAACTGGAAGTGGCCGTACTAGTCTATGTTCATGGCGCTCGATGGAAGCGATAGGTAAGTGCCGATGAACATCCTCGTACTCAACGCGGGTAGCTCGACTCTGAAGTTCCAGCTGATCTCGACAGACCTGGGCCGCATCGAAGAGAACCGAGATGAGCGTCTGTGTCGCGGGCTGATCGAGCGGATCGGAGGCGAAGCGATCGTCGCCGTAGAGACGGGCCGGGGTCCGGGACGGAAGTTTACAACCTCACTTGCTGATGTTCCCGCGGCTTTAGACTATCTCGTTCACTGGATCATCTCCGAGGAATCGGGAATCGACGAAATCCGGTCTCCGGCGGACATTCATGCGGTCGGGCATCGCGTGGTGCATGGTGGCGAACTGTTCGCGGAATCCACCCTGGTCACCGACGAAGTGCTCCAGGGAATCGAGAGTTGCATCGACTTAGCTCCGCTCCATAACCCCAACAACATCAAGGGCATTCTCGCCTCGCGGGCCGTATTCGGTCCCAAGCTGCCCCAGGTGGCCGTTTTTGACACGGCCTTTCATCAATCACTGCCCGAGTACGCCTTCCTCTACGCCGTGCCGTATCACCTGTATCGACGCCACCATATTCGTCGTTACGGATTTCACGGCACATCCCATCGCTATGTAGCGGACCGCTATCGGGTGTTGCGAGGACTCGCCAAGGAACAGACCCATGTCATCACGCTCCACCTCGGCAATGGCGCCTCGGCCACGGCCATTCGCGGTGGCCGCTCGATAGACACGTCGATGGGCATGACACCGCTGGAAGGCCTGGTGATGGGGACACGTTCGGGCGATATTGATCCCGCGATCATGAGCCTCATCGCCACCAAAGAAGGCCTGTCCATTCACGATGTGGAGTCTGTTCTCAACACGCAATCAGGCTTGCTGGGCATCTCCGGGTTGAGCAACGATATGCGCGTGCTGCTGGAGGAAATGAGGGATCACGAGGACCGCCGGGCACGCCTTGCTATTGAGGTTTTCTGCTACCGCGCAAGGAAATACATTGGGGCGTTTCTTGCTTCGATGGGTGGTGCGGACGCAATTATATTCACCGGAGGGATCGGGGAGAACTCCCCGGACATCCGCGGTCGCATCTCAGAAGGCCTGGAATGGGCGGGATTGAGATTGGAAGACCGACGCAACAAACAGATGGTTGGTTCGGAAGGCCAGATCAGCATGGATGACTCCACTTTGCATGCCTTTGTAATCCCGACCGATGAAGAATTGCTGATCGCCCGGGATACCGTCCGTTGCGTCGCCAAAGAGCCTGGCTTAGCAACCGCAGCGTCGGTCCGTTAAGTCGGTGCGGGGAAAAACACGATGATCGAAAATGCACTTCCCATCGTTTATCTCGCCAGGCACGGTGAGACGGCCTGGACTCTGACCGGCCAGCACACCGGCCTCACCGACCTTCCACTCACCGAGCGAGGCGAACAGAACGCTCGGCGGCTCGGAGAACGGCTGAAAGAACTGACGATAGGAAAGGTGTTTACAAGCCCTCTTGAGCGGGCGCGCCGCACCTGTGAGCTCGCAGGTTTTGGCTCCGTCGCGGAGATAGATCCTGACTTGGTCGAATGGAATTACGGGCAATACGAAGGGCGCCGTGGTCAAGACATCCGTGCCGAACGCCCGGACTGGAACTTATTCCGGGACGGCTGCCCGGGGGGCGAAAGCCCGGCTCAGGTGAGCGCTCGCGCAGACCGCATCGTCGGCCGAGTGCGCACGATCGAGGGGAACACACTGCTCTTTACAAGTGGGCACTTCATTCGGGTTTTGGCCTCTCGTTGGCTCGGGATCGAACCCATGGCCAACAGTCGCTACTTCATGCTGAGCACGGCGAGCCTCAGCGCTTTGGGCTATGAAAACGATCTCTCCCGACCCGTGATCCGATTCTGGAACGATACTCGGCATGTGGAGGAAGTTCGACTCGCATCCCACGCGACTCCGTAGAGGTTGGGTCGGTAAAGTATGTGGTGCCTTTTAGAAAGGAAAGTCTGATGAGCACAAAGAGCGTCAGGGCCACTCAGCCACAAGCCGCGCAGGAAGACATGGTAAATCTTCTCAAACAATACGGGTGCGGCCCCATCCCGTTTATGGGAAACGACGGGCTTTACGAGCGGCATCTTCTGTTCGACAACATCAAGGATCTCGGGGCGGTCGGCGCCCACGAACAATATGAAGCTTGCGCTCGCTCGGTGCGAGATGTTCTCTCGCAACGGTGGGTGCTTACGGAGAAAACCTACGAACGCGAGAATCCGAAGCGTGTCTACTATCTCTCGATGGAATTCCTCCTGGGCCGGTCGTTGACCAACAACGTCACGAACCTTCTACTGGATCCACTCGTGGCGCAAGTGGCGAGACAGAAAGGTATCGATTTGTTCCCCATCCTGGAACAGGAGCCTGACGCAGGCCTGGGAAACGGAGGGCTAGGCCGGCTGGCAGCCTGCTTCCTTGACTCCATGGCGACCATGCAACTTCCCGCCATGGGCTACGGACTCAGATATGAATACGGCATCTTCAAGCAATCCCTTCAAGACGGCTGGCAGTACGAGCAGGGAGATAACTGGCTGCGCCACCCGGATCCTTGGGAGGTTTCTCGTCCGGAGGAAGTCGTCGAAGTAAAACTGAATTGCTCGTTTGTTTTGGACGGGGGAACGTTTCGGGTGGTATCCGGCCAGCCCTCGGTGTTGCTGGGTATTCCTTACGACCGGCCCGTGGTTGGCTACGGCGGCAAGACGATCAATACGCTTCGACTCTGGGGCGCAGCCGCATCCAACTACTTCGATTTTCAGGAATTCAGCAGTGGTGCATTCGCAGAGGCGCTGGCCGGAACCCTGGCAGCTGAATCATTAACCCGCGTTCTATATCCGGATGACTCGACAAGCCAAGGGCAGGCTTTGCGCTTCCTGCAGGAGTACTTTCTCGTCGCCTGTTCACTCGGTGATCTTGTGCGGCGCTTCCGCCGACACAACACGGACTGGAATGCGCTGGCAGACAAAGTTGCCATCCAACTCAATGACACGCACCCAGCCATGGCCGTGGCCGAACTGATGCGGATCCTTTTGGATGAGGCCCATCTTGGATGGGAGGAGGCCTGGACCCTGACACAAAAGGCCCTCGCCTATACCAATCACACCCTACTGCCGGAAGCTTTGGAAAAGTGGCCGCTCACTTGGTTCGAGACGATGCTTCCTCGACACCTAGAAATCATCTTTGAGATTAACCGGCGTCTCGTCGACACGGTCCGGAGCCGTTTTCCGGGCGACGAAGCGCGCGTCGAGCGAACAAGCCTTGTCGAAGAGGGAGCTGAACGAAGAATCCGCATGGCGAATCTAGCGATCGTGGGCTCGCACAGCACCAATGGGGTGGCTGCGATTCACTCTCAGCTGTTGAGGACAACCACGGTCAAGGAGCTGGCCGAACTGTTTCCCGAGCGTTTCAACAACAAGACCAATGGCGTCACGCCGCGTCGCTGGTTGTTGCTCGCCAATCCCGCTTTGGCTCACGCGATCACCGAGGCCATTGGTGACGGCTGGATCCGCGACCTCGATCGCCTCAGCGATCTTAGGCCGCTTGCCGAAGACAGCGGGTTTCGTGAAGCCATTCGAAAGGCCAAGCGCGAGGCCAAGTCGCAGTTTGCTCATTGGCTCGCAACCACGAGCGGCCAGGTCGTCGACCCAAACGCCATCTTCGATTCGCAGGTCAAACGCATTCACGAGTACAAGCGACAACTGTTGAACGCTTTGCGCATTTTGGTGCTTTACAACCGATTGCGTGAGAACCCGAACCTCGAGATGGCCCCCCGCACATTCTTCTTTGCCGGCAAGGCGGCACCGGCCTACCGACTGGCCAAGCTGATCATTAAGTTCATCAACAACCTGGCCGGCACGATTGATGGGGATCCGGCCGTGCGCGGTCGCCTCAGGGTGTTATTTCTGCCCGAATACTGTGTGTCGCTTGCCGAGCGGCTGATTCCCGCAAGCGATGTGTCCAACCAAATCTCCACGGCCGGCTACGAAGCCAGCGGCACAAGCAATATGAAGTTCATGATGAACGGTGCACTGACGATCGGGACGCGCGATGGCGCCACCATCGAGATGGCCGAGGCAGCAGGCGAGGACAACCTGTTCCTATTCGGGCTGACGGCAGATCAGGTCGTCAACAGCCGTGGCTGGTACAATCCTTACTGGCATTATGACCATGAGCCGGAGACGCGCGCAGCGCTGGACCTGATCTTCTCCGATTACCTCAGTCGCTACGAACCTGGGATCTTCATGCCCTTGCGCGAAGCACTATTGACGCGCGGAGACTTCTATATGCATCTGGCCGATTTCCGATCCTACCTCGAGGCAGACGCGCGACTGGTCGCGCTCTATGCCCACCCCGACGATTGGGCGCGTAAAGCAATTCTGAATATTGCGAGCTCCGGTGAGTTCTCGAGTGATCGAACGATCCAAGAGTATGCAACCAAAATATGGGAAGCGAAACCATGCCCGGTCCTGTAGCCGCGAAACCTTCCGCCGGCGAACCAGGTTCCATCTCACCTCTTGCGGGAAAGCCCGCCCCGAAACAGATGTTGGTGGATGTGTCGCGCCTGGAACGAGAGTACTTTGAGCGGCGACCTGACGTTTCAGACCCGAACCAGTTGGTCAGTTTTGGGACGAGCGGGCATCGAGGTTCACCGCTGAGTGGTACGTTCACCGAAGCGCACATCCTGGCAATTACACAAGCCATCTGTGACTACCGGCGAAGCCACCGTGTGGACGGTCCTCTCTATATGGGAAAAGACACGCATGCCGTCTCCGGCCCCGCACAACGTACCGCGCTCGAGGTACTGGCCAGCAATCAAGTGGATACCATCATCCAGAAGGACGACGGCTTCACACCCACTCCGGTGATTTCCCGGGCAATCCTCGCCTATAACCGGGGCCGCAAAGACCACCTTGCCGACGGTATCGTCATTACACCGTCACACAACCCACCTCGCGACGGAGGCTTCAAGTACAACCCCGTGCACGGTGGTCCGGCCGATACGGAAGTAACAGTGTGGGTCGAGCGACGAGCAAACGAACTGCTGCGACGGAACAATGCGGAGGTACATCGCATCCCGTTTGCCACGGCCATCGGTTCGGCAACTGTTCACCAAGACGATTTCATCCTGCCCTATGTGAACGATCTGCGGAATGTGGTGGACACGCAGGCGATTCGCGCGGCGGGTCTCCGGCTGGGTGTCGATCCTCTGGGCGGCTCATCAAAACCCTACTGGGAACCTATTAACCGTGTCTATAAACTCGACGTTTCTGTCACAAATCCGACGATCGATCCGACCTTTTCCTTCATGCCGGTCGATCACGACGGAGTGATCCGGATGGACTGCTCAAGTCCCTACGCCATGGCGCGCCTCGTGGACCTCAAAGATCACTATCGTCTCGCTTTCGGCAATGATCCCGACTCCGACCGCCACGGAATCGTCACACCCTCGGCGGGGCTAATGAATCCCAATCACTATCTGGCCGTAGCGATCCGTTACTTACTCACTCACCGTCCGCTGTGGTCCCCGGAAGCAGCGGTCGGGAAGACGGTGGTGAGCAGCAGCATGATCGACCGGGTTGTAAAGAAGCTCCATCGGCGGCTTTCGGAAGTCCCGGTTGGTTTCAAATTCTTCGCCGAAGGGCTCTATGACGGTTCATATTGCTTCGGCGGCGAGGAAAGTGCCGGGGCGAGTTTCTTGCGGCTCGATGGCCTGGTTTGGACGACTGACAAGGACGGAATCATCTTGGATCTGCTCGCCGCAGAGATTACGGCTCGGACCGGCAAGGATCCCGGTGAGCATTTTCGCGAGTTGACTTCAGAGTTTGGCACTCCATACTACACACGCATTGATCTACCGGCCACGCGGGACGAGAAAGCGAAGTTGCAGAAACTGGCACCGGAGGATGTCAAAGACTCTCAGTTGGCAGGCGAACCCATCGTCGAAAAACTCACCCGGGCGCCAGGGAACCTCGCCCCTATCGGAGGACTGAAGGTCGCGGCGGAAAGCGGCTGGTTTGCTGCCCGGCCCTCTGGAACAGAGAACCTATACAAGATCTACGCGGAGAGCTTTCAAAGCGAGTCTCATCTCGAAGCACTTGTGAGTGAGGCGAGGCAGATTGTGAATAACGCACTCAGGTGACTCTCGCCGTCTGTCGTAGGTTCGAGCAAATAAGTATTGGCCACCGCGGTGCACGCTCAGGTACCTTGTGGCTGAACGGAGGTAACGAGAATGAGAGCGACACAACTACTCCACAACCTGGGACAAAGTATCTGGCTTGACAACATCACGCGCGATTTGCTCGATAAGGGCACCCTCAAACGCTATATCGATGAGCTGTCGGTGACCGGACTCACGTCGAATCCCACCATCTTCAATCACGCCATCAAGAACAGCGCCGCCTACGATGCCGCAATTCGGGAGAAACTCGCTGAAGGCAAGTCCGGTGAGACACTGTTCTTTGAGCTGGCCCTGGAGGACCTGACTCGAGCCGCCGACCTGTTTCGTCCCATTTACGACCGAACCAATGGGGTAGACGGGTGGGTTTCTCTGGAAGTATCGCCGGTGCTCGC
>Ga0187783_10001308_pt1 | contig 18311 bp, 13 predicted proteins | sample 1015_SJ02_MP02_2_FD_132471 | JGI IMG/M metagenome (GOLD analysis project Ga0187783, IMG submission 132471) | Tropical peat soil microbial communities from peatlands in Department of Meta, Colombia - 1015_SJ02_MP02_20_MG | ecosystem: Environmental > Terrestrial > Soil > Wetlands > Peat | place...
GAACCCGATGAGCGTGCTCGGCTACTCCAAGCGGATCGGTGAACGCCTCACCTCGTACATGGCGGCCAAGACCGGCGCGGCGTACGTGAGCGTCCGATTCGGCAACGTGCTTGGCAGCCGCGGGTCGGTGCTCACCACCCTGTCTGCGCAGGTGGCTGCGGGCGGCCCGGTCACGGTGACCGACCCGGATGTCAGCCGTTACTTCATGGTCGTCGACGAGGCGGTGCATCTCGTGCTGCAGGCGGCGGCCATAGGCCGGGCCGGGGAGGTCCTCGTGCTCGACATGGGCGTGCCGGTGCGGATCGCCGACATCGCGCGCAGGCTCACCGCCAGCACCGGCCACGAGATGGCCATCGAATTTACCGGGCTGCGTCCAGGCGAGAAGCTGATCGAGGACCGGCTCGGGCCGGGAGAGGTCGACCTGCGGCCGCTCCACCCGCTGATCTGCCAGGTCCCGGTGCCGGCGCTCGATCCGGACGCGGTCACCAGGATGGACCCTGACGCCGACGCCTGCTCACTGCGCCGGGCCCTAGCCGAGCTCGCCGGCGGTACATCGGACGACGGCGATATCACCATCCCGCCCCAGGCGGTCCTGCCCTCCGACGGCGCTGACGCGAAGCTATCCGGCCGCGTCCGCATGCAGCGAGGCGGCTAAGGGTGCGGCTCAGCGTAGGCCCAGCCCAGCTCGGCCAGCCTCGTCACCAATCGGTCCAGCAGGTCCGCGGTCTCTGCGTAGGCATGCAGTGGCCCGCCCGCAGGGTCGGCCACATCGTCCTCGGCGGAGTAGCCCAGCAGCGACATGCGGTCGCGTCCCGCGTGGACACGCTCGATCCAGTCGTCGAGCGGCTCACCCGGCCGACGGGGCCCGATGTGCTCCCCGCGCCTGACGATTTCCTTGAGCGTGAACGCGCGCGGCCACGACCCGGGTTCGGTGGTGACGGCGTACCGCAGATGCTCTCGCGTCATCGCCAGCACCAGGCTGGCGCCGGCCAGGTCGTCGGCGCTGGCGATGCGGCTGCGGTGCGAGGCGATCTCGATGCCGTACGAGGCCATGACCGAGACGACTTCCGGGAAAGGAGGGTTTCCGTAGGCGAGCATCCCGGCCGAGCGGACCGGTACCTTGACGCCCAGGACGGCCAGCCGCCGAGCGAGCAGCGCGGCAGCCATCGGGGACCGGCACAGATTCCCGGTGCACAACATCATAATGCCGAACGAATCGGCGCTATCCCTTTGGGCGCACATTTCGGGCAAATGGGGAATGTCCTCTTTATCGCTCATCAGGAACCGGCCTGGCCGCGCCAGTTTCTGCACCAGAATAGGCCGCCCGAGACGGTCGGAGATTTTATCGCAGCCATGCTTGGCGTACACTCATTTCGTACAGTTGCCGGTAAGAGACACTGTTCAGGCGGCTTCCGGGCCTGCGGGGTACGCGCGCCTGAGAGAAAGCCATCATAATGACCGAATTCGGTAGCGATCCGACGTTCCGTACATACTTGCAGATTCTACGCCGCCGGAAATGGTGGATCGGTTTGATCGCCATGCTCGGCTTGGTGGGCAGTCTGGCGTTCGCGCTTACGGTGCACAAACAGTACTCCGCCACAGCGCAACTGCTGGTCCAGCCGTCTATCGACGCGAGCGGGCTTGGCGCCGTGCAGGAACAGCCGGTCACCCAGACCGACGTTTTGACCGAGTTGCAACTAGTCACGAGCGCTCCGGTGCAGCAGGCTGTCCGCAATCAGCTAGGGAGCACGCCGACGGTGTCGGCATCGGAGATAGGCCAGACGAATGTGATCGCCATCACGGCCACTAGCCAGGTACCGTCGCAGGCGTCCCTAATTGCAAACCTCTATGCGAACGCCTTCGTGCAATACCGCCAGGCAGTCGAGAGCCGCAGCCTGACGACCGCCGAGGCGCAGCTGCGCTCGCAGATCTCCTCCCTCGGACAGCAGCTCAGCTCCTTTGGGAGCAACACGACCTCACCCGAGGCCTCGGCGCTCCTCAACCAGGAGGCCGTCCTGAAGGAACAGCTCGCCCAAATGCAAGTCAGCGGTGCTCAGGTCACTGGCGACGTGGTGCTAGTTACGCCCGCCCAAACTCCGGTATCGCCGAGTTCGCCCAAGCCTGCCGAGGACGCGCTGCTTGGTCTAATCGCGGGGCTCCTGGTCGGCCTCGGCGCCGCTTTCCTCCGAGACGCTCTTGATGACAGGCTGACCTCCAAGGAAACGGCCGAGCACGCCGGAGCGGCCCCTGTGCTAGCCATGACCCCACTCGTGACCTCTTGGCGGCGCAAGAAGCCGCTGTTGGTGACAATCACCGAGCCCACCTCGCCCGCCGCAGAGTCCTACCGATCGCTGCGGACCTCCCTGCAGTTCGCCCGCCAGGGGCAGCAGCTTCGCAGCGTGGTGCTGACCAGCCCGGGTGTCGACGAGGGCAAAACCTCCACTCTGGCTAACCTGGGCGTCGTCTTCGCGCAGGCGGGTGAGCGAGTAGTGCTCGTCTCGGCCGACCTGCGTCGCCCTCGGATCGGGGATTTCTTTGAGCTCGACGAGCATGTAGGCCTGACCTCTGTCCTGCTCGGACACCAGACGCTGGAAACAACATTGCTACCGATTCCGGGTTTCGGTCGGCTCAGCTTGCTCCCGGCTGGACCGGTCCCGCCGAACCCCGCCGAGCTGCTCAGTAGCTCTCGTGCCCAGGAAATCTTCACGCGTTTGCGCCAACACTTTGATCTCGTGCTTATCGACAGCCCGCCCGTGCTGCCGGTCACAGACCCCGCGATCTTGGCCCTGCACGCCGACGCCACGCTGCTGCTTGCGGCGGCAGGGCAGACCCGGCGGGCTGACCTCCACCGCGCCGCGGAAAAACTGGAGCAGGTCAACGCCAAGGTCCTGGGGATCGTGCTGAACAAGGTAACCAGGCAGACCGAACGCAACTATGGATACACATACTCTTACAAGCCATACCGGACGGAAGCGCAACCGGTAATGCAGACAGAGCATCCGAACGGGAACAATAAGGCGCAGCATCGCACTCGGCGTTAGCCATTTATCTGGACAATTTAGTCGGCTACTGGTTTCTGCGTCTGCAGACCTACGATAATTGCTGAATACGGTTGATCACGATGAGTGATTGTCTGGTCACTAGCAGCCTCATGTCAGGGGGTATCGACGGACTCGTGTCCGGGCAATTTAATAGTCTGCTAGCTGTGGCCGCGTGCGGCGTGGTGGTCGCCGCGGCAGAGGCCGTGATGATTCCGCTATTGCGGCGGGCGGCTATTGTCGACATTCCCGGCCACCGCTCTTCTCATATCGTCCCGACACCGCGCGGTGGTGGAATCCCGATCGCCGCTGGGCTGCTCGTCGCGGCGGGGCTGATCGGGGGCGCGATCGCGGCGCTCTTCGCATTTGCCGTGGTAGCTTTCGGGTTGCTCGGCTTCGCCGATGACCTGCGCGGGCTACCCGCCAGGCGACGGCTGATCATGCAGGCTATCGGCGGCACCCTGGTGGCAGTCGCGCTCGTCAGCGGGCGGGTGGAGCCGGCGGCGGTGCTCGGAATGCTGATCGTGGCGTGCGCGGTGTGGATCACCGGCTTCGTGAACGCATTCAACTTCATGGACGGCGTGAACGGTATTTCCGGTGCGCATGCCCTGATCGCAGGGGCCGTCTACGCGTGCCTAGGGTGGTGGCAGCATAACGGGTTCCTGGTCCCGGCAAGCGCGGCGGTGGCCGTGAGCGCCCTCGCCTTCCTGCCATGGAACGCCGGGCGGGCCCGGGTGTTCCTGGGCGACGTCGGCAGTTACGCGCTGGGCGCGGCGCTGGCGATTCTGGCCGCCTACAGCGCCCTGGAGGGAATTCCCGCGGAGGCCGCGCTCGGTCCGCTCGTCCTCTACATCGCCGACACCGCCTGGACGCTCCAGCGGCGCATCCGGGCCGGCGAGCGCTGGCTCGAGCCGCACCGGACTCACGTCTACCAGCAGTGGTGCGACGCCGGATGGTCGCACCAGCGGGTGACGGTGACCGCCGCGGGGACCACGATCGTACTCAGCCTGCTCGGGGCCGCCAGCCTGGTCGGCCATCCGGTCCTGCGGGCCGCCGCTGACCTGGCCGGGGCGGCGGTACTGGTGGCATACCTGCGGTCGCCGGCGCTGCTGGCCCGCCGCGCTGCTCGGGCGAAGACGGGGTGACCATGCGGATCATCATCGTGACTCACTACTTCCCGCCGGAGACCGGGGCTCCGCAGGCCCGCCTGTCCGCCCTGGCGGCGGCCTGGGCCGCCGACGGAGACGACGTCACCGTGCTCACCGGCATGCCGAATCACCCGACCGGGGTGGTGCCGTCCGAATACCGTGGCGCGATCCGGCGCCGCGAGCGCTGCGACGGTTACCGGGTGCTGCGCACCTGGCTGTACGCCACCCCGAACGAGGGAGTGGCCCGCAAGACCATCGGCCATCTGAGCTTCATGGTTACCAGCGTGCTGCTCGGCGGGCGCGCCAGCGGGCCGGCCGACGCCGTGGTCGTCTCCTCGCCCACCTTCTTCGCCATCGGCGCCGCGTGGCTGCTCGCCAAGCTCAAGGGCGCCCGGCTGGTGGTGGAGGTCCGCGACCTGTGGCCGGCGATCTTCACCGAGCTCGGCGTCCTGACGTACCGCCCAGCGATCCGCCTGCTGGAACGGCTGGAACTCGCCGCCTATGCGGCGGCCGACACCGTGATCGTGGTCAGCGACGGATTCCGCGCCAACCTGATCGAGCGCGGCGTGCCCGCCGACAAGGTCCATACCATCCGCAACGGCGTGCGTCCCGGCGAGTTCGATCCCCGCGCCCCGGCGGATCCGGGGCTACGCGCCCGGCTCGGCGCCGGTCCCGGTGACTGCCTGGTCCTCTACGCCGGGACCCACGGCATCTCCCAGGGCCTGACCTCGGTGGCCGACGCGGCCGAGCGGCTCGCCGGCGAGGCCATCCGGTTCGCGTTCGTCGGCGAGGGTGCCGACAAACAGCGGCTGCGGGACCGGGTCGCCGAACTCGGGCTGCGCAACGTTACCCTGCTCCCCGGCGTGCCGCACGAGCAGGTGCCCGCGCTGCTGGCCGCCGCCGACCTCTGCCTGGTCCCGCTGCGCAACGTGCCGCTGTTCTCGGCGTTTATTCCCTCCAAGATGTTTGAATGCCTCGCGGCCGGCCGGGCCGTCGTAGGGTCGGTGACCGGTGAGGCCGCGCAGATCCTGCTCGAGGCCGGCGCCTGTGTAGTCCCGCCCGCGGACAGCGCGGCGCTGGCTGAGGCGATCCGGGCGCTCGCAGCCGACTCGCAGCGGCGGCAGGCCATGGGACGGCAGGGACGCTGCTTCGTCGAGAAATACTTCGACCGCGAGACGCTCGCCCGGCAGTACCGCAAGCTGCTCGACTCGCCGGGCGGGCGGCCATGAGGCTCCTGGTCGTCGGCGGCAGCGGCTTCCTCGGCGGCCACGTCCTCCGCGAGGCGGCCCGGCAGGGGCACCAGGTCGTGGCGCTGGCCCGGAGCGCGGCGGCCGCCCGCTCGGTGGAAGGCGACGGCGCGGACCCGATCGCCGGTGACCTCGACGATGCCCGGAGTCTCGACGAGGCGTTCTCGGCGGCCCGCTGTGACGCCCTGGCCTGCCTCGCGTCGCTGGGTCACGGCCACGGCCCGGGCATCGTCGCGGCCGCCGAGGAGGCCGGCATCCCGCGGGTGGTCTTTGTCTCGACCACAGCGGTCACGACCACTCTGCATCCGCCGACCAAGCAGATCCGGCTGGCGGCCGAGCAGCAGATCCGCAGCAGCGGACTCGATTGGACGATCCTGCGGCCGACGATGATCTATGGTGGCGCAGGGGACCGCAACCTGTCCCGGCTGCTTCGGCTGCTGAGCCGAACGCCTGTGCTGCTTGTGCCGGGCAACGGGAAGTGCCTACACCAGCCGGTTCACGTGGCCGATGTCGCCACCGCCGTGCTGAGCGCACTGCAGCGGGCCACCGCCATCGGCTCGGTGTATAACGTGGCCGGGCCCGAGCCTCTCCCGTTCTCGGAATTGCTGCGTACCTGTGCCCACACGGTCGGCAGCAGGACCCGGCTGGTCCGGGTGCCGCTTACTCCGCTGGTCACGCTGACGCGGGGTTACGAGTGGCTGAGCCGTCATCCCAGGATCAGCGCTGAGCAGTTGCTCCGGCTCGCGGAGGACAAGGCGTTCGGAATCGATGACGCGATCCGCGATCTCGGCTACACCCCGCGTTCGTTTGCCGACGGTATCCGAGACGAGGCTCGCACGTTGGGGCTTGCGCTGTGACCGATGCGGACCTCGCCCGTCTCAGCCGCACCGTCGTGCACCTGCGGCCCGGCCAGATGGCGCACCGAGCGCGGCTCCGGGCCCAGCAGGCTGGGCTACGCCGGTTCCCGGTAGCGGGGCGCCGACTCCTATCCGGGCCTAGCCCGTCGGCCGTCGTCGGCTGGCCAGCGCCGTTCCATCCGGTGGACGCCACGACCCCGGGCCGGTGGCCCGGCCTGTCCGAGTTGCGAGCCGATAAGATCAGGCTGCTAGGGCTGGTGCGTGAACTCGGCGATCCGCTCGTCTGGCAGCACGCCGACGCACCTCGGCTGTGGCGCTTTCACCTGCATTACTGGGACTGGGCGTGGGGCCTGACCGCCGACCCCGACCGGCTGGCGGCGCGGGCCGTGTTCGGTCGGCTGTGGCGGTCCTGGCAGGCATCGGTCCCCTTCGGCCTCGGCGATGCCTGGCACCCATACCCCGCCGCCTTGCGGGCGTGGTCATGGTGCGGCTTGCACCGCGACCTGGCCGCTGGTAGTGACATCGAACCGGACTTCGTGGCTACGCTGGCGGCTCATACAGGATTCCTGCGCCATCACCTGGAGTACGACGTGGGCGGGAATCACTTGATAAAAGGGCTCAAGGCTCTGGCAGGACTGGCGGTGTTCTTCGCCGACGAGCGGCTGCTGCGACTAGCCATCCGGCGGCTTTCCAGGCAGCTGACCAAGCAGGTCCTAGCCGACGGCGGTCACTTCGAGCGCGCACCCGCGTACCACTGCCAGGTCCTAGCCGACTTCATTGACGTGGCCGACCTGCTGCAGGCCACCGGGCGGGCTCCGGCCGATGACCTATCAGCAGCCGTCGACCGAATGCGGAGTTGGCTGGGTGCGGTGCTGACCCCCGACGGCCGGGTCCCGATCCTCAACGATGGCTATCCGGTCGGGCCCGAGTTCCTTGCCGCGCTAAACCCTGGCCCGGTTCCCGATGGCCCGCTGCTCGTGCTACCGGCGACCGGGCTAGTGCGGGCCGTGGTCGGTGACTGGCATCTGCTCGCCGACGTAGGCCCGCCCTGCCCGCCGTCCCTCCCGGCCCATGCGCACGCCGACACCTTCGGCTGTCTAGTGCACGTGGGCAAGATCCCGCTGCTGATAGATACCGGCACATCGACGTACGAGCTGGGGCCGGTGCGTCGGCATGAGCGGTCCACCGCCGCCCACAGCACCGTGCAGGTGGACGGCGAGGACTCGACCGAGGTCTGGGGAGTGTTCCGGGCTGGCCGACGAGCCCATGTCAGCCATCTAGAGACGCACACTGACTCGTCCGGCATCACCTGCGAGGCGGTCCACGATGGGTTCCGGTCGCTGCGCGGCCGCCCCTTGCACCGCCGCCGCTGGTCGCTGAACAGCGGCGGGCTGAGGATCGACGACACGGTCACCGGCCGGGGACGGCACGAGATCGTCATCCGCTGGCAGCTGGCGACGGGCTCCGCGATCCGGGTCGTTGAGGCAGGTGCGATCGTCATCAGCCCGGCCGGGACCTTCTCGGTAGCCGTCACGGCCACGGACCCAGTCCTGGTCGCCGCCGAAACAAGCCAGGTGGCCGCCGGGTTCGCAAGTACTGCTGACGCGCCCGTGCTGAGCTGCCGGGCACATGCGGTGCTACCGATTCGTGTCACCACCATCTGGAGCCGTGCCCGCGACAGCGCGAGTGAAAAGGGGTCGACATGAAGCAAGTCGTGCAGCCGGTCAGGGGCGGGCCGGTCGAGATTCTCGACGTTCCCCGCCCCGTGATCAGCCCGACCGAGATTCTGGTACGCACCGTGGCCTCGGTGATCTCCCCGGGCACCGAACGCGCGGTCACCGCGCTCGCCAGATCCAGCCTGCTCGCCAAGGCACGAGCCCGGCCGGACCTAGTTCGCCAGGTGGTGCGCAAAGCCCAAACCGAGGGCATCTCGGCCACGGCCAGAACAGTCCGTAGCAGGCTCGACGGAGACGTGGCTCTGGGTTATTCAGCGGCCGGACTGGTCGTCGAGGTCGGTGCCGCCGTGGACGGGATCAAGGTCGGGCAGCTGGTGGCGACGGGCGGCGCCGGCAAGGCCAGTCACGCGGAGTTCCAGGCGGTGCCTGGCCTGCTCTGCGCAGTAGTACCCGAACCTGTGTCGCCGGAGGATGCGGCGTTCGCCACCCTCGCATCCATACCCCTGCACGCGCTTCGCCTGTCGGGAGTCGGCCCGGGCTCAAAGGTCGTGGTGCTCGGGCTGGGGCTCGTGGGCCAGCTCGCGGCCCGGCTGGCAATCGCATCCGGATGCGACGTGGCCGGCATTGACCCCGGCGAGTTCGCGAGGAAGATGGCGGCCAGCGTCCGCGTCCTGGCGCTTAACGAGTCCGGCGACGCGACCACGGCGCAGATCCTTAGCTGGTCTCGGGGACGCGGCGCCGATGCCGTGCTGGTCTGCGCGGCCGACCAGTCGCCCGGGCCCATGTCCCGAGCCCCAGCGTTGTGCCGGGACCGGGCCGCCGTGGTGATGGTAGGCGACGTGGGCATGCCGCCCCACCGCACCCCCTTTTACGAGCGCGAGATCTCGCTGCTGTTCGCCCGGTCCTACGGTCCGGGCCGGTACGAGCCGTCCTATGAGGCCTGGGGGGTCGACTACCCGGCCGGGCAGGTTCGCTGGACCGAGGGCCGGAACCAGGAGGCGGTACTCGACCTGCTCGCAGCCGACCGACTCCGGGTGTCCGATCTGGTCACCCAGTCCTTCGAACTCAGCGACGCGGACGCGGCCTACCGGCTCCTTGAAGGGCGAACCGAACCCTGCCTGGCAATACGCCTCACCTATCCCGCTGCGGCGATCACGGACCAGCCGATACTCCTCAAACCCGGCCCGACTCACCGATCCGCGCCTGGGGTCGGCTGGATCGGGGCCGGGGCGTTTTCCACTGGGACATTGCTGCCCGCCTTCCGGGACGCCGGGTTCGAGCGTTTTGTAGCCGTGACCACCGCCAGCGGTGTCTCCGCGCGTCGGGCCGCAGAAAGGCACGGATTCGAGAAGGCGGTCTCGGGTGCCTCCGCCGTGATCGACGACCCGGACATAAGCCTGGTGGTGATCGCCACCCCGCATGACGCGCACGCCGAGCTTGCCCGCCGGGCACTGGCCGCCGGACGGGATGTGTGGTGCGAAAAGCCGCTGGCGCTGAGCTCCGCCAGCGTCGACGAGGTGGAGAAGGCGTGGCGGGAATCTGGGCGCCAGCTCACGCTCGGCTTCAACCGGCGCTGGGCGCCGGCTGTGCTGGCCGCGCAACGGGTACTCGCGGAGGTCAAGGTGCCCAGGCTCGTGGTCTACCGGATCGCCGCAGGCCGGGTACCTAAAGGCCACTGGTATATGGATCGGCGCCAGGGCGGGCGCCTGCTCGGAGAGGTATGTCATTTCGTCGACCTCGCCCAGGCGCTCGTGGGCGCCGACATCCAGGAGACGGTGGGCCTCCTGGGCGGGGATGCATCCGAGGGGGACGGGGGCGTGGTGGTGGCATTGCGGTTCGCGGACGGCTCGGTTGCGTCAATCGCTTACGGCAGCGCCCCACCGAAGACGGGAAAGGAACGGATCGAGGTACTCGCCGGATCGCACCAGGTGATCATCGACGATTTCCGGTTGGTCCAGGTGGACGGCCGCACCCTGTGGAAGGGTCGGCAGGACAAGGGCCATCAGGCTCACGCCGCCGCGTTCCGGCAGGCGGTGCAGGGCGGCACTGGCGTGCCGACCGAGGCTATGTTGAGCAGTATGAGAGCGACCATTCACGCTGGCGAACGGTCCAGGGAGTCATGACGCCCGGACGCCCGCCGGGGCCTTTGCTGCGACCGGGCCCAGGGGTGCCGCAGCCACAGGGGGTCGCACCTGATGCTCGGCGGCCCGCACCGCCAGTCCTAGTTCCTGTCCAGACGGCGAATCCGGTGGTCACCGTCTCGGTGAGAAGGTGGGCCGAGGTTCCCCAATAGCCCCTCCACGGATCCGCGGATGATCGCCGACGCCTTTCGCAGTTTCTCTCGCTCGTACAAGATCGACTTCACGAAAGTGACGGCTACGACGCGGCAGTGCTGGCGAAGCTGACGACCCGATCGCCTCTCCCGGAAGTATAGGACGAACCCATTCCTGCACAAGAGGAACAGGCGCTCTGCTGAGTAATTGGTTACCACGACGGTCCGCCCGAGGAACCGCCGAAGGGTCACGTCCCCTGGTCGCTGAAACACGGTCGCGGTGGGGCAAGCTAGTATCCGCCATCCAGCGCCAATTATCCGAGCACAATATTCATAATCGGTATGGTCCAAGAAGTAATCTTCGCGGAACATTCCGACAGATTCGAACACCTCACGGCGAATCAGGCTACCGGATTGCGGGATCCGTTCAACGTTTCGTGGCGCATCCTCTCCACAACTGGTTTCCGGGATAGCGCTTGGTGTAATCCAGCGAGCAGCGACGATGCCAACGTGTTGCCCTTCGTGGTTCATGCAACAACGAACAAGCTCTGCGACAGCTCCGGGAGAGGTTTCGGTATCGTCATCGAGCGTCAAAACGTACTCTGCTCCAGTCGCCAGCGCGGCACGCACCCCTACGTTGAGGGCCGCCCCGATACCAAGGTTCCGGCCCTGGGGAAGGAACCGACAACTCTGCAGTCGATTACGATCGATTGCGCTCCTGATCTCATTCAGAGTCGCCGGCTCCGATCCGTTGTCAACGATGATCACCGTGCCCACCTGGTAGGCCACCGCCAGGATCGTCCGCTCGATGGAGGTGTAGCAGTTGTAGGTGATGATGACGGCTGCCACAAGGCGAGCCGGGAGCGCGGCTCGTTCCGCGATCGAGTTGACAGCCAGAAGATCACGCTCGGTCATTGAGCAACCTGTCCAGGTCGGGATGATCTCGCCGACGCGGGATCTTACGATGCTGGCCTCGATAGCCGAGTCGCACCTTCCGACGCACGGTATTTAGCGCGGCCGCCAGCAGCTCCCGATCGGCAGCTCCGCCCGCCAGAACGGAGACAGCGAGGGTCGGAATACCGCTAAAAGTGGCGGCAATCGCCAGCCGACCCAGATCGCTGGCCACCAGTCGAGACAGGAAAATAGCCGCCGCCGTCCCTGCAACGAATGCCGCGATCGACAGAACGAGCGGACGGTCCCAAGGAACGAACTTCATCCGACGCCACAAGAACGACGAGGCCAAGCCGTTGGCGACGAGGATGGCAACAGCCGTGGCGGCTGCTGCTCCGACCTTCCCCAGGCCGGGGATCAACGTTGCGCAGGCAATCACACTCACAACGAGTCCAAGCAGGGCGTTTCGAACCAGTACCCGGGGAAGGCCCAAGGCGAGGATCGCGAAGGTGTTGAAACCTAGCAGCACATCGATGGTGACGCCGACGGCGAGGATGCGGGTCGGAAGAACCATGCCAGCTGACCGGTTCCCGTAGAGCAGATGCACTAGAGGACCAGGTGCTGCGGCCATGAGCCCCAGCGCCGGAGCGCACAAGATCAGCCCCCACCGGGAAGTCCACCTGGTGAGATCGAGCAGGTCCGCATCCTTCCCACGGATCCGCGTTGCCGTCATTGCTGGCAGGGCGTAGCTGGCGATGGTGGCGAACAGTGCTCCGATGGCATCAGAAATCCCGGAGACAGGCGCGTACGCCCCTGTCACTGCGCTGCCATGAAATCCTCCGAGGAAGACCACGTCGAGCTGGGAGACGGCGACGAAGAATGTCGTGGTGGCCAGAGCAGCCAAACCGTAAGGAATGAAGTACTTGCTGCCCAGGGATCGTTCGGAACGGATGCGCAACTGGCCCAACCAACCCGACCACAGGACCAGGCCGACGACACTGACGCCCACCGCTATCGACTGCACCGCGGCCATGGACACAGCCGAGCGCAAACCGGCCACTAGCAAGCCGATCGTCAATGGCAGAATAAGCCCGGATCTCAATGCACCGGACATTAGAGGAATCTTCGGCTTGAACGTCGCCTGGATAAGTCCCAACGCAGCGTCACGCAACGGCGCTAGGAGCGCCATCGGCGCGAGCGCGAGGAATGCAGGAACGGCCGGCGATAGGGACGATATCCGGCTCATTATCAGTGAGACGACAGCCAGAGCCACCGACACAAACACCGCCAGGTACACGATCAACCGCGTCGCGGCCCTCACAACCGTACTGAGTCCTTGGTGCTCCTCGGAGGCTAGCGCCGCAGCAGCTCGGCGGGCGACACTGCCTTGCAACCCGAATGCAGCGATGGGTACGACAAAGGTACTGACGCCCGTTGCCAGCGCATAGGTCCCGAAAGAGGGAGGCGACATAAGCCGGACGAGGACCACCGTGAGAGGGAGGCCTGTCGCGGCCCCGAGGAGCCAGGAAGACAGGCTCCAAGCGCTTCCGGCCAAAATGTTCGACCGGGACTGCCGAGCATTGCTCCAGGCGTGCCCGGGCTTATCCGCAACTGTTCTGGCCACCTCACTCAGTCCGACTTCTATGTCGTTCGGAGATGGTCTGCCGGGATCGACCTCTCTCCGCACAATGCGATCTCTGTGCCCTTCAGGAACGCCTCGGCACAGGAGCTCGGAGTGAAGGCAGCACGGGCGCCCGGGGTAACCATGCGCCCGAGCACCTTGCACACGCTTCCGATCAACTCAGAGGCGGACGCGGTCGCCATAATGTTCACTGCAGCGGGCGAGAGGCGACGCAGGTCGTCGGCATTCCCGACCCCCGGGCCCAGCACGAGGGGCCGACCGGCGGCGAGCGCTTCCGACGCGACGAGCGGTGCAGGGTCCTTGCGGCTCGGCGCCACAACGGCGCCGGCAGACGCGAAAGCGTCCACAAGGCTTGGACCCTCCAAATATCCGAGGTAGTGAACTCTCCCCAGGCGCCGAGCTGCGTCCGCGACTGCGGGTCGCAGGTGCCCATCGCCCACGATCACGACCCTCTCAAGGTGCTGCAGCAGCCCGGGCAGAGCCTCGAGCAGGACGTCGACCCCCTTGCGCTGTGAAAGCTCTCCCACGAACAGCGCGCTCCGGGCGGTCGGTGCTGGCAGCGCATGAAGCGCAGAGAGACCGATCGCGTTACGGACCACGGTCGTCGGCAGGCCAGGCCGCAGCTGGTTCACGAAGGCTGCCGCGGCGTCACCGCTCACAAGTGCCGCGCCGCAGCCGCCCAGGAACCGTCGGCGTACCAGCGAGCTGAGCGGACCCCGGAACGACCCGGTCGCGACCCCGCTCTCCACCCAGGCGACGGCTGGCACGGCGCGGCGGTGGCACCAACGTAGGGCCGACCACGAAGCCGACAGGTCCCAGCCACCGAGGACAACCGCATCCGGCGACAGCCGATCGAGAGTCCGGCAGGCCCCAAAGGAAACATCGAAGACACGCTCGCCATGGGCTATCCCCACGGTGCGCAGCAACTCCGCCTGGAACGACACGTCCTGCCATGGAACAGACCAACGGCGCCGCTTGCGGTGGGTGTCCCGAGTGAGTACGACAGCCAGCTGGCCACCGAGGCTCTGCCCGAGTTCATTGAACAACGGCACCCGGTAGGGAGCGAGGATGTTATGGACGATCACCAGCATCTCAACGACCTCCCCCTAGGGCACCGGCACGCTCGTGGCCCTGGAGGACGGAAGCCTCGGCCCAGCGTGCGTCGCCTGGCCGATGACGGTCCTAACGGCACGAGGTAGCGCGCCAAGCTGCACTGACTGAAGCTTTCGCTTGGTGGGGACCTGGCCCGTGGTGGCGGCCCGCCGCAAGATTCGCGCGAGCGCCTCGCCATTGCGTGCCCACGAGAAAGTAGCCCTCAGCTCCAAGACTTGATCATCCGGCACGCACCCTTGGCGTGCGGCAGCCAGCATGGCTTGGCCTAGCCCGACCACATCGCCAGGCGGGACGAGGCGCGCCCAGCGCCCGTAGAGCTCCCGGTGCGGAGGAATGTCGGACAGCACCACGGGAACTGACATCGCCAGCGCCTCCCCTGGCGGCAACGGGAACGCCTCTTCTCGGCTCGCGCTCACCAGCACGATGGCGCGTTGGTAGAGGTCCAGCAATTCGGCTTTCGTCAGGAAACCCGTGAACCGGACGCTCTCTGCGCAGTCCACTACAGACGCCAGATCCTCCAGACGTCGGCGCAAGCCGGCCTCTAGCTCGTCCCCGGCGATGACCAGCTCATAGGAGTCGCGCAGGCCCCGCTCTGCGGCAAAGGCGGCGAGGACCTCGTCGACACGCTTGTACGCGTAGAGATTCGAGACAACTACAATGGCGTCGCGGCGGGTGTCCGTTTTGGGCCGGTTGGCTTGCTCAACCTGTCCGAGACCCGACAGGACGATCGAGTAGGAGCGCCGGAGAGCGGAGTAGCGCGAGAACTCGGCCGCAGTCGAAACCGAGATATGGACAAGCTCCGAGGCCCGAAGAGCCGAGAGCCAGGCGACCGGCCGCGCGACCGCCATTCGCAGCGATCGGGGAGCATCAGCCCGGAACAAATGGGGATTCTGCACGCACAGCACGGTGGGGATCCCCCGTGACCGCGACGGCGCTGTGGAGCCAGGGCAGTACAGCACCTCGGCGCCCCAGCGCTGCGCCTCCACGGCAAGCCGAGCGTGGATAAAGCGCAGCCGCGCCGCGCGGGATCTGCCATCGACCACACGTACCGTGCTGGCGGGCGATCTGAGAGCATCTCGCAGGTCTGCGGCGACTGCAGCGCGCGCAAACACGAGCAGCGAGATACCTTGACGCTCCAACTCCGGGAGCTGGCTGCAGAGGTAGCTCAATCCTCCTCCCGGCGCCGTAGCGACGGCCTCCACGGCCACCCGAAGTGGGCGGCTTTCCCTAGGGCGCTCTGCCTGAGCCCGGCGGGCTCCGTGGGCCATTGGCATCTCAGCCCCGTCCCCGCGGCTCGGAGGACCCAGGGGTTCCGCGCACTGGTCTGGACCGGCTGAGCATCCAGATGGGATAGACAATCGCCGCGAACTCGTACAAAGCGAAGAACATAAGCGAGCGGCTGAGCACCGAGCTGAGCACCGCTCCGGTGGCTGCTGCCATCGTGGCGGTTTCCATCCGTCGCCGGTCGGCGGTGTCCGAACGTGAGACGATCCACCCCAGGAGCGCGCCAAAGCCGACAAGCCCGATCAGACCGAAGTTGACGTCCGCTTCGGCCCACAAGGGAACCGCTGCTCCGGTCCCGGGGACGGTTACCGCCTGGATCATCAACGTCATAGCTGGGAGGGGCTTGTGTCCCAGGATGACCTGGGGCACGAAGAGCCTCGGCAGTTGGAGATACGACTCGCCGAGGAGGAGACCGCGCTGCTGTTGGTGGATCGCCGCATAGGGCGTGGCGATGTCTATGGAAGTCGTCGCAATGCCCTCCAGATGGCCAATGTCGAACGAACTGGCCGTTACGACCTGGCTGGACTGATGGTTGCCGCGATAGACCTGGACCACGAAGAATGCCACTGTGGTCACCGCCACTCCGGCCAAGACCACCTTCATTCGCTGTGAGCGCGCGGCAGGTCGGCCCTTGCGGGGGCGGGTCGCCGCCCGCACGGCGAACACCCCGATCAGCGTGACCACGATCCGGTACTTGAATCCGATCGTCGCGTACAGGCAAAGGTTCAGCACGATGAGGGCGAGGACGCGGAGACGATAGGCCTTAAGGCCGAAGAGGCCCGAGGCGGCGATCGCCGCGCCGATCGACACATCGATCCCTGCGCTAAGGAACCGATAGACGTCTGACGTTGCATCCTGGGTGATGCCCGCCGGGAGGGGCCGGAACAGGTCAAGGCTGACCACCGGCTGGTGAGAGCTGACCTTGAAGGCGACCAAGCAGCACAGCCCCAAGGCCTCCATGAGAAGAACCCCCCGCCACCACCGGCTCGGTGGTACTGCTGGGCGGTGGTTGACTCGGGAGCCTGGGCCCCGGACGATGGCATAGAAGCTCGAGACGAGGACGACTCCGACGACGACCGCAAGGGCGGCTGCGGTCGTGTACTCTAGCGCGCTCTTCTCGACCGGGCCGGGCACGAGAGGCGAGAAGGGCTCTCCGGCCGCTAGGGCCGGTGCCCAGCTTCCGTATACTGCCAGGACGAATGCGGTCAACGCTCCGGCTGACAGCATCCCGGCCGTCGCCCGTCCCGGTCGGATCAGTAGCCACGCGGCGATCGACAGGTGCAGCCCCGCGTTGCTGACGAGCCAGAGCGACCCGAACCCGTTCTCGATCCCTACCAGCGAGGAGCCGAGCAAGCTCGCGGCCATGGCGCCAGCGATTAGGACGGGCCGCGTGCCCAGGCTGGCGGGCATCGCCGCTGAGCGTCCGTCCGGTCCCGCCCGAACGAGATCGGGACGTCCGGGGGACTCGTGCGGCGGCGATACAGAGGCGAGGCGCCAAGAGCTCATGGAAGGCCAGCCGGGGCCCGTCATCGCTCAAGCTCCGAAGACTTGACCCGTTGCCTGAAGTCCAAAAGATCGGCCTCCACGATCCGTCGACCAGGGGTATGGTCCCGCAGAGCTTCCAATGCGCAGAAACGCAGAAGGCTGGGAGGCAGCTTGGTGCCACGGATCCATACGCAGGTGGGAGGCAAGACGGTGCGGGCATAGAGGACGAACGCTATCCTCCAGACCGGAAATGCCCACGCCGGTAGGTAACGTTCCTGGAAAATTAGCTTGTTCCGATAGCCGTTGTAAACGAACTCGGGTGAGCTGTTCTTGTGGCTGCCGTCTCCTCCGTGAATGCATCCGATAGAGGGTTCATAGCGCAAACGGTATCCTGACTTTCGGACGCGAAGGGAATAGTCCCACTCCTCTTGGCCGAAAAAGTACTCATCGGCGAGCAGCCCTACCCGTTCGATCACATCGCGCCTCGTGACTGCAAACGCGAGCGAGATGAAAGTGACATCTGCGGCCAAGTCGCACTGGCCGCGGTCCTGTCTTCCCGCACCGAAGATTCGTACGCCACCTCGCCAACGACGAAGCCGCCCTCCCCCATACCACAATCGGCCGTCTGGGTGGAGAATCTTTCCTGTTAGGAGGCCGATCGAATGATCTTTCCGCACCATATCGACGGCCCTGAGCAGGTCATCAGCAGATAGTAGAGCATCGTTGTTGAGGAACACGACAACGTCATACTCGCCGCGCGCCAGTACCCAACGAAGCCCCGCGTTCGTGCCGCGAGCGAACCCCTCGTTGTTGGGCAAGCGCACGATCGGCAAATCAGGATAAACGCCAGCGATCAGTTCCGCTGAGCCGTCGCTCGAGCCATTGTCAATTACCAACGCCTGCAGTTCCGAGTTGCCGACTTGCAACGGAGCTAGACAGCCTAGGGTCGCCGCGGCATTATTCCAGTTGAGAACGAGCACAGCCGTCTTTCGGCATGCGGAGTTGTTATGCCGATCTAGGTCACTACTGGACTGATCCCGTGTCCTTTCCCTCATCGGCCTGCCCTTTGGACTCTTGCATCCTCGCGGTGCTCCCGGGCTCTGAGCCCATGCTGCTCCCTCGACACATCCCCCCCAGGAGAAAAGGTCCGCCGCTGTCACGGTGCCCAGCCGAGCGTTCCGCCTGCTGGGTGCTAGCGACTCAAAGTACTTAATCTACTACTAACAGTAATCAGAATAGCGTGCACGCGGCCGACATGTCCACGGATTGCCTACCTCGTGGTCGGGTTGCACGCCGTTGCTCCCCCCCGCGAGGCTCCCACAGGCCAGGCAGTCGCGCATGCTGATGGCCGACCGCCCCGCCAGCGCTGCGGGCGCTGATCACCGCGCGGATCGACCTCCGGAGGCCAGCAACGGAAGCTCCGCCCGTCAGCGACATGCTTACCGGAATAACGGATGCCTCCACCCGGGATCCTTACAGCGATGCGCGCCTCAGGCAATTCGGTCAGGGCCACACCGGATTGGTAGTGGTTCGCGGTGATGTTCTCAGCGTCATCACTATGAAGGTTGGCGCCATGCGGCGACCATACGGCGTGTTGGAGGGTTGATTAATGTTTGCCTCACACCTGCTGGCGAACATAGGCGGCCAAAATCGTAAAA
>Ga0187783_10001309_pt1 | contig 18305 bp, 13 predicted proteins | sample 1015_SJ02_MP02_2_FD_132471 | JGI IMG/M metagenome (GOLD analysis project Ga0187783, IMG submission 132471) | Tropical peat soil microbial communities from peatlands in Department of Meta, Colombia - 1015_SJ02_MP02_20_MG | ecosystem: Environmental > Terrestrial > Soil > Wetlands > Peat | place...
CTCTGGGCATGACGCACACGCGATTTCTACCGCCGGCGGCCTGGCTGCCGAGAATCGCTCCCACACAATATGACGAGCACGACAAAATGCTCCGTGGAACCGTGCACGATCCAACGGCGAGGCGAATGGGCGGGGTTGCCGGGCATGCCGGGTTGTTTTCTACCGCGGATGACCTGGCGAAATTTGCCCAGTTCCTGCTTGCTGGCGGAAAGGTGCTTTCGCCGCTGATGATCGAGAAAATGACGACACCCGAACAGCCACCAACCGCCGACGTGCTACACGGTTTCGGTTGGGACATCGATTCCTCCTTTTCGTCGAATCGCGGTGAACTGTTGCCGGTCGGATCCTTTGGACACACCGGTTTCACCGGAACGTCCTTGTGGATTGATCCGACAACCCGAACCTACATCATCTTGCTCACCAACGCGGTTCATCCTCGTGGGAAGGGAAGCGCCCTGGCGCTGCGCAGCGAAATTGCAACCGCTGTGGCAGCTGCCTTAACCCTCACCGCACCGGAAAAGGAACTGATGCGATGGAAGAGCATTACCGGCTACAACGAGGCGCAAACTGCCGCCAGGCGGATGGCGTCGCGCAATGCAACCGTCACCGTCGGAATCGATGTGCTCGAGGCCCACCATTGGGAGCAGATTCGGGGAACTGCCTCGACCAGGAAAGTTGGGCTGCTCACCAATCAGACCGGGCGGGATGCCGAAGGTCGGCGAACGATCGACGTACTGGCCGAAGCGCCGGGCATTTCGCTAGCGGCAATCTTCAGTCCCGAGCACGGTGTCACAGGAACACTGGACTCGACCGAAATTGCGAATGGCAAGGATGCGGCTACCGGAATTCCGGTCTATAGCGTCTATGGAGCGGGTGATGCCGCACGCCGACCCTCGCTCGACGTCCTCAAGGGTCTCGATGCCGTGCTGGTCGACCTTCAAAACGTAGGTGCTCGTTTCTATACCTACGAGACTACCATGGGATATTTTCTCGAAGCTGCAGCGCAGGCCGGTATTGACATCATCGTGCTCGACCGGCCGAATCCGGTAACTGGATCGCTGGTGCAAGGCCCGGTGTCAGAGTCCGGGCACGAAAGCTTTGTGAATTATTTTCCGCTCCCGGTGCGGCACGGCATGACCATGGGAGAGCTGGCGAAGATGTTCAACAGCGAGCGAGGAATCCATGCCCGCCTGCAGGTTGTGCCCATGGAAGGGTGGATGCGCGGCGATTGGTTCGACTCGACCGGAGTTGCTTGGGTAAATCCCTCGCCCAACCTGCGCAGCCTGACGGCCGCAACGCTCTATCCCGGAGTGGCGCTGGTAGAGGGGACCAACGTTTCGGTGGGCCGCGGCACCGACACTCCATTTGAGGTCCTGGGTGCTCCCTGGATCAACGGCCGCGAGTTGGCTCGCTATCTGAACGAAAGAGAAATTTCCGGAGTGCGCTTTGTTCCCTTGCGCTTCACGCCTACCGCCAGCAACTACGCCGGGGAGCAATGCGAAGGAGTCAATCTCGTCGTCGTCGAGCGCAATGCCCTGGACGCTCCGGAGTTGGGAATTGAGTTGGCCTCGGCACTCAAAAAACTCTATCCCCAGCAGTTTCATATGCAGCGAATGAGCGAACTGCTGCTGAATCGGGCAGTCTATGACGCGCTGGCCCAGGGAGAGGAGCCGCGGCGCATCGCCCAAGATTGGCAGGAAGCGCTGAAGAAGTTTGCGCAGCTTCGGCAGAAGTATTTGCTTTACCAGTGACGCGGTCGAGCGGCTTTCCTATTTCTGCCATTGAGCGCATCGAAGGCTCGCCCCGAGGCTAAGGTACCCAGTCGGCAATGAAGATGTTGCTTTCATGGGCAGCTTTGGCATTGCGATTGGAGACCCAGACCAGCTTCTGGCCATCGGGACTGAAAACCGGAAATCCGTCAAACCCCGGGCTATAGGTGATCCGCTCCAAATCGCTGCCATCGACATTCACCGCATAAAGTTCGAAATTCCCCATGCCGCCGGTCGAGCCCACATTGGAAGAGAAGATAATCCGCTGGCCGCCGGGGAAAAACGAGGGTGCGAAGCTGGCAGCATTGAGATGCGTGATTTGACGCTTGGCGCTGCCGTCGGCCCGCATGATCCACAACTCCAGGGTCGTGGGTCGAATCAGGTCTTGCTTGAGCAACTCCCGGTATTCGCTGATTTCCTTTTCCGAGGTTGGGTGATACGCACGATAGACGATCCATCTGCCATCGGGTGAGTAAAAAGGTCCGCCATCATAGCCGAGCTCGCTGGTGAGCTGTTTCACGTGCTTGCCGCTGGCATCCATGGAATAAATATCGAGGTCGCCATTGCGCATCGAAGTAAAGACAATTCTCTTGCCGTCGCGCGAGAACGTTGCCTCGGCATCATAGCCCGGGGTGTGGGTGAGTTGCCGGAGATCGGAGCCGTCGAGCTTGGCGGTGAAAATGTCGTAGCCGGAATACACCGCCCACACGTATCCCCGGGAATAGTCAGGCCGCGGCGGGCATTGCGGGTCGGCCAGATGGGTGGAGGAGTAAAGGATCTTCTTTCCATTCGGATAGAAGTAGGAGCAAGTGGTGCGGCCCTTGCCCGTCGAGACCATGCGAACCTCGGAGCCATCCGTGTTCATGGTGAAAATCTGATCGCATTTCAGCTCATCCCGGGTGGATTGAAAGATGAGCTTCTTTCCGTCGGCCGAGAAATAGGCCTCGGCGTTTTGCCCGCCGAAGGTGAGCTGTCGGACATTGCGCAGATGTTTCTCCTGAGCGGTGGCAAGCTCGCCAGTCTGGGTCGAAGCAAGCCAGGACGTGATCACGATCGAAAGAACAGGGATTGCAAGTCTCATGGGACAGGATTTTGGCAGTTCGGACGAAGAATTCCAAGTCCGAACCATCCACCGCGATGCTAGCGGCCGAGGTCCGAAGGTTCTCATTTACGGAAATGTTCGAGAATCGCGTCAGCCTGGGTGCGAGTAACCACTGCCGACAGCGCGGCGGCATCGGCGTGCTTGACCGCCTGAACGCTGCCGAAGTGTTCGAGTAAGCGCCGTGTAGTACGCGTGCCCACGCCGGGAATGTCCAGCAGCTCCGTGGAACGATCGCGGATCTGGCGGCGTTTGCGATGAAACGTCACAGCGAAGCGGTGGGCCTCGTCACGGATGGATTGCACCAGGTGCAACACCGGGGAGTGACGGTCGAGAACCACCGGCTGGCTCTCCAGCCCCAAGACATAAATGATCTCTTCTTTCTTGGCGATCGCCGCCAGGGGCTGATTGATCACTTCAAGCGAGGCGAGCGCCTCGGCAGCGGCGTGCAGCTGACCCAGACCACCATCGATGAGAATGAGGCTGGGCAGCACCTTTTTCTCCTCCCGTAAGCGTTTGTAGCGGCGGGTCACGACCTCGCGCATGGAAGCGAAATCGTCAACCCCGTCCACGCTGCGAATAATGAACTTGCGATACTCCGACCGCTTCATGCGGCCGTCTTCCCAGACCACCAGGGAGGCGACCGTCTCGGCGCCTTGAATGTGCGACACGTCAAAACATTCGACGCGCCGGGGCAATTCGGGCAGGCCCAGGGCATCCTGCAAGGCCTCCTGAATCTGCCGCTGGTTGGGCTTCATCACCCGGAATCGCTGATCGTAGGATTGCTTGGCGTTATTGCCGGCGAGGTCGATCAGCGAGCGCTTGTCTCCGCGTTGCGGAACTACGATATGAACACGGGTCGTGCGGGTTCCCCCCGGCACAGGTTCCGAGAGCAAGTCTTCGAGCTCCTCCCGATCTTCAAAGTCTACGGGAACGTAGATGTTGCGGGGTAGGTAAGGCTGTCCGATATAGAGCTGTTTCAGCAGGGCAGAGAAGAATTCTCCCGGATCAAAGCCTTCCGGAGAGCGATGGCGCGATCGATCCTTCGTGGAGAGATCAGGTGCCGAACCAGACGCGTTGGCTTCAGGGGAATTGGCCAGGGTAGCAGTTCCAGGCGTAAATTGGGGCAGCTCCTCCCAGAAGAATTCGCCACGATCGAGCACACGGCCACGGCGCATGTGGAAAAGATTCACTGCCAGCCGGTTGTCCTCATAGTGATAGCCGAAAACATCCGCGTCGTCGCCTTCGGCGGCAGCGATTCTCTGCTTCTCCGCAAGTTGCTCGACGGTAGAAATCAGATCGCGATATTTGGCCGCACGCTCGTATTCTTCGTTTTCGGCGGCCTTAGCCATGCGCTCCCGAAGAGAACGCGCCAGATCCGTAGGCCTGCCTTCGAGAAACATCTTCACGTCGTGCACTGCTTCCTGGTACGAAGCTGGCGTGGTGAGCCCTTCGACGCAGGGGCCAAGACAGCGCCGGATGTAGTACTCGAGACAGGGACGGGGATGGAAATGGGTTAAGTCTACACTGCAGGAAGGGATCAGGAAATGCCGGTGGATCAGGTCGACGATACGATAGGCCAGATTGGCAGGGAAGTACGGTCCGTAGTAAGAACTGCCGTCTTTCTTCAACCGCCGGGTCACATAGACCCGAGGGAAGCGCTCGCCTAAGGTCAATTTTACGTATGGGTAGGTCTTATCGTCGCGCAGAAGGATGTTATACCGCGGCTTCTTTTGCTTGATGAGGTGGTTTTCCAGTGCCAAAGCCTCTTTGTTGTTGGCCACCACGATGTAATCAACATCACAAGCTTCGCCGAGCAGACTGCCGGTCTTGGCATCTTCGATTCGCCCGGAATGAAAGTAAGAGGCAACCCGATTACGCAGGTTCTTGGCTTTACCCACATAAATGACTTCGCCTGCGGCGTTCTTGTACAGGTACACCCCGGCAGAGTTAGGGATGGTGCGGATTTTCGCGAGCAGATCCATCTGTCGGCGTAGCTAGTATTTTATCCAAATCGGAGTCGGTGCCCGATGACCCGACGCCGTTGAGGGGGATCTCGAACGACGGTCTCTCCATCATGAGGTGGTTCTCGAAAGGATCTTTCATGGAAGGATGGAGGGGAGGTGGAAGCAGAGTTGTCACCATATAAATTTTCCTCAAGGCGTATCGCTTTGATCTACAATCGAAACGGCCGGTAATCGGCTGACTCGAGATATCCTCCTGTGCATCAACAGTTTAATTGAGAGTCCGGGGCTTGGAGCAGTTGGCAGTTCTCGTGCTCAATCACGCAGGGGAATGCCCAGAGTGGATTCGGAGCAAGACACGTCCAGTGTGGACCCATACCAGGGATTTCGAGATTGCGAAAACAAAAGGAGCCTTTCTGACATGACTCGCACTTCCTTAACCGTATTGTTGGCGCTGACCATGGCAACAGGCGTCGGCTGCGCCACCAAGAATTACGTACGGCAACAGACAACGCCGTTGATCAACAAGACTAACGAACTGGATGACATGACGGCCAAGAATTCACGGGACATCAAGGACGTCGACGCGCGAGCGCAGGCGGGAATCGAGCAGGCCGAGAACAAGGCGGCGGAGGCGAACACAAAAGCGCTGGCTGCCGGGCAGACGGCCACTCAGGCCCAAACCCTTGCCGACAATGCTACGCGGCGCGTGGATACGCTCACGACGACGGTCGCCAATCTGGATAACTACCACGTAGTAACTCAGACGTCGGTGAGTTTTGGATTCGACAAAGATAACCTTACCCGGGATTCGAAAGCTGCTCTCGACCAATTCGCCACTAACGTAACCAACACCAAAGGCTACATCATCACCGTCGAAGGCGGAACCGATTCCACCGGTCCGTCCGATTACAACTACCAATTGAGCCAGCGTCGCGCGGATTCCGTGATTCAGTACCTGGCTTCCGAGCACAATATTCCCGTGCATAAGATCTACTTGATCGGCCTGGGCAAGGACAAGCCGGTTGACTCGAACAAGACTCGCGAGGGACGTGCTAAGAATCGACGCGTGGACGTGCGCTTGATGACCAATAGCGCGGAAGGCACAACCCCAGCGGCTCAAAACACAAACCCGCCGGGAGTGTAAGCGACTTTTGCGCTCTTGCGGATGACTATCACCCAAGGCCATTCACTCCCCCTGAATGGCTTTTTTCTTGGGTTCTCGCCTTGCTGATTGCCCGAGGGGAGGGCGCTCTAACGATCGCTGAAGGACAGCACTCTCGGTCCAGTCTTAAGGGGGAAATGCCACCCGGGTCCTCGCTCTCGCCGTCGACAACCTTGCCGATGCCGACAGCCGGACATTTCTTCGATCGCCTTGCCGGCGGTCGACCGGGGTAAAATATTTTGTATGCGTCAGTTTATCGTTTTGCTGACACTGTGCTGTGTCGTCAAGGTCCTGGTTGCACAACAGCAGGGGCAGTCCGATTCGAACTCCCAGCCGCCCCAGAGCCCTTCTCAGTCAGACCGTGAAAAATCTCGCGAGCGCAGCGCGGAGGCAGGAGAGAGTTCGAGCCGGGACACGAGAATCGATCTCACTCCCCCGAAAGATGATGATAAGGAGCACTCGAATAGTGCGAACCTGCCTGGCGATGCCGCCAGCGATGTCGGGGAGATGCATGCCTGGAATCCCTATCGGGCAGTAAAGGACGATGAGGTCGGTGACTACTACTTCAAGCAGAAGAACTACAAGGCGGCTCTGGCTCGTTATCAGGATGCGCTTGACTACAAGCAAAATGACGCCGTCGCCAACTTCAAGATGGCGCAGTGTTACGAGAAGCTGAGCCAACCCGACCAGGCAATCGTCCACTACCACGAGTATCTGAAAATCCTGCCGGAAGGACCCTTCTCGAAGCAGGCGAAGAAAGCATTAGAGAAGCTGGAAGCAGCCGGGAAACAATCCTCATCGAAGGCAGCGCCGAAGTGACCTCAAGCGAATCAACAGCTGCGCCGTAGCAGGAGACAGCCACCGAGAAACGAGAACGATCCCCACCCACCCAGCCGCTGCCACGCCACTGGGCCTTCGATGCCCTCCTGGGAAGCGACGGCAGAGAAGTGATGGACAGCATGTGCGAGATGAAGCCTGTTCAGCAGTACGGCAAGACCACATAAGCCGTTCAGGGTTCGCATTCGTCCTCCCGGTTGGGATCAGTGACCATGCCCTGCGGCGAACTATTTTTCAACGCGGATGAAGTCGCCGGTGCTGGCGTTGACGGCGACTGCCAATTTGGCCTCGTCACGGTTGCTTCCGTAAATAACGTGCCAGATCAGTTCGTTGTTGGCATGGCTCCAATCAAGCACATAAAAGACCGGTGTGTCGGGGGCTTTCTTCAACACGGCGCTACCGCCGTGCTTTTGTGCCACATCGAATGCGTTGGCCGGTTGTTCTGTGCCAGTAGTGCCGCCTGTCCCAGAGTCCAGTTTCAGAAAACCCGCGTCAAACACTTGCGTGGAAGAGTTGTTCGGGCTGTAGTTGTCCTCCGTGCCAGGATTCACACCACGCGACGGGGCATCGGGAAGGTCCGTCCCCGACCACACGAAGGGTTTGGCGCTGCGCCGTGAAGGCGAGGCAAACCAGGCTTGCCACAGGTCGGATTTACCGTCCTGGCCCTTCGAATCTGCGGTGATTTCCGATTGCAAACGGAAAGGCTGCGCATCGCTCGCCCAGCTCCGAGCAGCGATGTACATCTTCTGAAAGGCCACACGTCCGGTCACCAACTCCGGGCCTTTGGGCTGAGGTTTCTCGGGCTGGGCGGTCTGGGTGGGCTGCGAAGTGCAGCCGGTCATGAACAGCACCACGCAAGTCGCCAGGAGAAGCTTTGTCATAGTACCTTCTGAAGACAGCGAGAATTTGTGGCGGCCCAGGAAGCCACCAAGCGCAATGTTCGGTCGCAAATGCCCAATCGCTTGCCTAACCCCAGTGCGGCTCAGATGAAAAACCAACTGCCGTTCCCAGGAGATCTGGTTGCCGCCGTTCATTCTACTAGAGTAAGTTTCTCGAATCCTTCGAGATCGAAAGTTTGGAACTCCGGAGATTCTTCCACCTACCCTCGAGCGCGTCACCCTACGGTCCCGTCCAGTGCAGATGGCATGGGAGGAACAAACGGAAAATGAAGTGCGGGCCGAGTTGCCGGGAGCTAGGGGGCTTCGAGAAAGCAGCGCCGCAGCCTGCCGGGCTCAAATCCCGATTGAGGATCGGCCCTCGATCGGGATTCGCGTGCGAGCCAACCAGAAAGCACGGAGAAACGACGGCGGTCAGCGGCCCAACTTTGCCGGTTCCAAGCTACGGCTGAGTTGGCGACGAGGTCTGATCCGGCTCTCGTACGGAAGTGGGGACACCGGACTTGCGGGCATCCTCCTGTATATCGCTCATTTTTTGCTTGGCATCGTCGAGCGCCTGCTGCTTGTCGGCTATTTTCTGCTTATACTCGGCATCTTCCTTGTCCCATTGAGCTTGATTGCGTAGACGTTCTCCGGCATCGCCGTACATGGCTGCTTCACGCAGGCGATATTCGCGCTGTGTGACATCCAGTTCGCGCTTAAGGAGGTCGACCTGGTTCTGCTGGTCCGAAATCTTATCCTTCCACTGATCGTAAACCTGTTGGCGCTGATCCGGCGATTCTCCGGGTTGGGTTGCAGGGCCCTTCGTTGCTCTTGCTTGCGTGGGCTTCGACTCACCCGAGGCTGCATCCTGGCCGTCAGCGGCGGAAGCCGATGAACCGCCGGAGTCGGGCGCCTGTCCTACCACGCTGAGTTTGTCCTCCCGTGGCAGGTTGTCGTTATCGAACTTCTTGGCAGCCTGTGCCTTCTTATCTTGCCGAACAGCCCGGGCTATGGCGCCCAGGGATTGATCGCCAGGGTTCGCGGTCTGCTCGTGAGTTTGAGCATCCTTCGTTTGAGCACCTGAATCTTGGGCGCTCGAGGGACGGACTACCACTGCTGCCAGAATCATTCCTGCAAGCCAAAGGTGCGTGATACGCTTCATATTCGCTCCAGTTGTTGAATACCCCGCCTGTCAGGCGAGGCAGCCAAATGAAAACCACAGGGGCCGGGGAGGACCATAGAGGGGTCGTCACCACCCGGACCGCCTGAAAAATAGTTACGACATCCGCATTCCTTATTTCTATTCCTGCCCCCCAAGGCGCGTTGTCGAACAAAACCGTTGAGAATGCCGCGCAGGTTCAGAACCACCTCCAGTACAAACGGAGGAAGCGGTTGCCACACAGAAACGCGACCATTGCCATGCCACCCAGGAATACGCCGAACGGTATGGGCAGATGACGCAATGCAATTGCTGCTGACGCCCAGGCGCGCTTCCGAGCTTCGCGGCGCGATTCGTGATGACGGAGGATTCTTCGTCGCGTGCGTTTGATCCAGATAGACAACAGGGTCCAGAGGCCAAACAGCGATCCCGCGAGCGACGCGGCGAAAATCGTGAAGATCGTCAGTCGCACGCCGACAAAAGCTCCGACCATGGCCATCAGCTTGACGTCCCCCAATCCCATCCCTTCTACCCCGCGCGCGCGCAGATAGAGCGCTCCGGCGCCGTAAATGAAGGACGCTCCCACCGCGGCTCCGCTCAAGGAGTCGAGAAACGAAAGCAGGCGCCAGGACGTGGACGATGCGGGCGAAGCCAAGGCCGGGTAGAACTGCGAGACGACGTCGTTTACAGGAACGACCAAGCTGCACGCAAGACCTAGGATGAGGCCCGGTATGGTCAGCTTGTCGGGTAAAAGCTGCGTCTCTGCATCCGTAAAAATCAGGGCGAGCAGGAAAAATCCGAAAACCGAGCACTTCAAGGCGGACAGGGTGAGTCCGAATTGGGCATAACAGAGTAGGAAAAGAACTGCGGTAAGAAGTTCAACCAACAGGTACCTTGGCGAAATCGCCTTGCGACAATGGCGGCAGCGGCCCCGGAGTAGGAACCAGCTCAGCAGGGGAACGTTGTCATAAAACCCGATCTGTGTCAGGCAGTGCGGACAGCTTGATCGCGGGTGAATGACCGAAATCCCCCGCGGCAGCCGGTAGATACAGACATTCAGAAAGCTGCCAAACGCCAGCCCGAGTGCGAAAATCGCCACTGATAGCCCAGGGTCCACCTTAAAATTGTGCCCACCTTTGTCGAGAATCTGCCGATTTTGCTCAATTATACGGTGCTTGGCCGATGGGCCTGTGGGTACGAAAGTTTATGCCCAGCGGAACGATAGTTTCGAAGCCGTTGAAAGCAAAGGACGCGAACGGTATCGCTCCGCTCGATTGAGTATAGGCCGAGGGGCACACCGTCTTCGTCCAGCAGGTTCTGCCAATATTGTCTAGAGGGGGGCTCGGATCAACCTAATTATTGCCCACAAATCCAGCTCGAAGTCCACCTGCGGCAAGCCATTCATCTCAGCCCTTACGGATTGGTATTGGACTGATTCGCACTCGGTGGATTGCCGTTGGCTGGATTGGCATCCAATTTCTGGCGCCCGGCATTCGGCCCTTGCGAGGTGGCAATCACCGTGACCGGGGCCTGCAACGTGAAATTCAGCACCGTTTCTGAGGCCAGCTTGATTTGCTGACCTTTGGTTGCTGCTTGCACCCCGCCGCCGACGCCGCCGCCAGCAGCGGCTCCGATGGCAGCTCCCTTCCCGCCGCCGGCGAGAGCACCGATCAAAGCGCCAATGCCCGCTCCCGCGCCTACCTTTTCAGCGGTGTTCTTACCGCGGGAGCTGCCTTGTTTCTTGTATTGGTCGGTTTGAATGTTATACGTCTGGCCGCCGGAGGAAAGGCTGTCAAGCTGCAGGGCGACCAGAGATTGCCCGGCGAACTTGCCGGCACTTTTCACATCGGCGAGGTGACCTGTGACCTCGCTTCCGGAGGGAACCACGACTTGTCCGTCTATGGTTAGCGGATTGTTCAGGGTTGCGTGAAACGTGTCCCCCACCTGATTCTTTTCACTGTCGATCGGGTCTACCAGTCGCACCGCCAGCGCAGTTCCGGAGGGTATGCTCACCTTCTGCGGGGGTGGAGGCGGCGGAGGCGGAGGAGGTGTGACCGGGGCCGCGGCAGGCGCGGGCGGTGGAGGTGGAGCGGTGGAGGCTAAACTGGCTGCGGAATCGCCGGAATCTTCGACCTGCTTATGCGAGTGATGACGCTTAGCGGATGGAGTTGGCAGGGGTGGAGCCGGTTTTGGCTCCTCAGCTGGCGGTGCGGCTTGTGCAGCCTGGACGGGCGCGGTTCCCTGAACTTCGAGGTTGTTGACCACTTGCTTGACGCCAGGTTCGCTAGACGCGTAGCGGGCCGCCGCCTCGCGCTGGGCTTCATCATCAACCGTGCCGGAAAGGGTTACGGTGCCTTGAGCCGCTTGCACCGTCAGCTGCTTTCCTTCGAGGCCGGAGTCGGCGTTCAGCTTAGCCTGGATGTCGCTCGTCATCTGAGCGTCGTTGGGAGTCTTGGAACAGCCGATGGTCATCCCCAGTGTTACCAAGAGCACAAGCACACGTCCGCGAAACAAACCTCTCACTCGCATAACCAGATACTCCTTGCTTGTTTTGAACCCAGTATATTGAACTTCGATGCTGATTCTTTGAGAAAAACTGCCCGCGGAAACGTCGGAGTCATCGCTGCTTTCGCCCATCCCTGCCTCTAACGGAGCCAACCATTACTCTCCGCCCGGGGCACCAGCAGGGAAACTCCCCTTTATTTCTGCCTGTTTGGATGCAGGAATACGTAATCGAGAATACTAGCGGCCACTACGCCGGGCTTAGCGTCGCGCGCATCCTTCGGAGACTCTTTCTTGGACTCTTTGGCGCGGATGATTCGCCCCTGGCAGAGAACCGTGCTGTTCCTTTGGCCGGAAATTTCTTCGGGCATGTTAAAGATCATCTCCACCATCGTGTTTTCCGGCAGCGATTGCGGACCACGAAAGAGCACCCCGGATTGGCTAAGATTGTCGATCCGGCCGCCGTACCACTCTCCCAAGTTCTTCACTCGATAGCGCAAGGGCACATCGAGCTTGAGCCGGCGGGCGCGGGGAACCCAGGTGGTTGGTCGGGTGCGGACGCGGGCGCGGGCGCGCGCTTCCTCCTCCATGCTTTCCGCCTTGTTGCGGTCTACACGCTCGGTGCGCCGCATGGTTTTCCAGTCGTACTTGTACTTAGCGGCGCAAAGCAGGCACACCTGATAGTAGTCGCCGTCCCCTGTCCGGCGTGGCCAGGAAAATTCGTGAGAACAGCGTCCCAACATAAGGACTTCCAACATCTTTTGCGGCATCTTGTGGTCACCGCGGGGGACGCGGAACTCCAATCATGTACCCGGGTGCCCAATTTTGGTAGGTTACCTTGGTGCAAAGTGCCCCAAGGGCGTGGTTTTTCAGTCCCTTAACTGAAGTTCGCGCTCCTCGTTCGAAGGCGGCGGGCAGGGATTGCGGGAGGGCCTTCGGGCGGGGATCCGAATGGCGCCATTGCGCAAAGCTATCGAGCCACCGCCGGCTAGGCTTTGTCGCCCGTATCGCTCGGAACCCGAGCAATTCGGGCGCAGAGCTTCGATCTCGAGCGGGCTGGCTTTCCCTTCTAGGCAGAAGGGATTCTGGCTCACCGTTCCACGGCCATGGCCACGGCATTGCCGCCGCCCAGACAAAGCGCTGCAATCCCGCGATGCGCATCGCGGCGAATCATCTCGTACACGAGAGTTACCAACACGCGCGCCCCGCTGGCCCCGATCGGATGGCCGATGGCGACCGCCCCGCCGTTAACGTTGACCTTGTTGGGATCAAGAGCGAGCTCGCGCATGACGGCGAGTGCCTGCACCGAGAAGGCTTCGTTGAGTTCGTAGAGATCCACATCCGAATCTTTCCAGCCCGTCTTCTCCCAGATTTTTCTCACAGCCGCTACCGGCGCCATCATGACCCATTGCGGATCGATGCCGCTGGTCGCTTGGGCGACGATTCGAACCATCGGTTTGGCTCCGAGTTCCTTTGCCCTCTGCGCTCCGATTACGACCACGGCCGCCGCCCCGTCATTCACGCCGGGCGCGTTGCCCGCCGTGACCGTGCCGTCTTTCTTGAACGCGGGCTTGAGAGAACGCAGAACCTCCATGGTTGCGTCTGGGCGGGGCGATTCGTCTTTGTCGAACAAGATCGACTCTGCGCCTTTCTTTTTCGGTGGCAGTTCCACCGGCACAATCTGCGATTGCAGGCGGCACTCCTTCATCGCGGCAACCGCCTTGCGATGGGAGTTCAACGCGAACTGGTCCTGCTCCTCGCGCGTGATACCGTACTTCTCCGCCACGTTTTCTCCGGTGATGCCCATGTGGTACTGGTTGTAAATATCCCAGAGTCCGTCGTGCACCATCGAATCGATTACTTGGGCATTGCCCAACCGATATCCCTGGCGCGCTTGGGGAAGCAGGTAGGGAGCGTTGCTCATGGATTCCATTCCACCGGCAACCACGATCGAACTATTCTCTGTCTGGATCGCTTGCGCCGCCAGCGCCACCGCTTTGAGTCCCGAGCCACAAACCTTGTTGATGGTCATGGCGCCAACTTCCACCGGCAGACCTCCTGCGAGAGCCGCTTGACGTGCCGGGTTCTGCCCCAGCCCGGCGGCGATCACGTTGCCCATAATGCACTCGTCCACCTGCCGCGGGTCGAGATTCGCACGTTTCGTCGCCTCGCGTACCACCATCGCACCTAAACGCGTGGCGCTGAATTCCGAGAGACTTCCTTGAAATTTCCCCACCGGCGTGCGACAACCGGAAATGATGACGACATCTTCGAACGCACCCATGGTCATGCTCCTAGGTTTCTCTTGTCCCTGTTTCGATTATAGATGTGCGCGGGCGGGGAATTGAACAAACGCGGAGGAACCCGTGTTCATGCGGCGTCGGACGATGAAGGTTGCTGAAACTCTCCGCGCAAAGTGCTCGGAGACACCTTAGTGACCGATTGGTGGGCGATTCGAAGGTGGAACGATCATCATTTTTTTCTTGACATCACTTTTCATTAACTCTAGATTGCAATCAGTTGCAACAGAGCATCGTTGCTATCCATGAACAATGGAAAGGGAGAATAGTTAGAATGGCAACCAAGAAGAAAGCAAAGAAGGCGAAGAAGCACTAAGAGCCTTCGATCAAGGAAAAAAGGGGACGCGATGAGCGTCCCCTTTTCGTTGGGTGAAGGAGCAGTCCCGAAAGCTCGCGCCCGCACGATTCGAAGGCCCTGTTCCTGGCCGTTCAGTTGGACGTCGACCGGGCGATCGAATAAACCTGCTTCTCGGTTGCCGGGCACAGGTTCCGATAAGCGCAGAATCGGCAATGGAAGCCAGGCCTGGCCCGGAAATCTCCCGCCGCAATCTTTGCCGCAACCTGCTCGACCTTCGACTTGGCCTCGTCCAATTGCATCTCGCTGCGCGAGGTCACGACCGCAGAATTCTCTTCCAGGTTATGGAAAACAAGGCGATCAGCCCGGTATCCCCACTTTTCCCGGGCTGCCCATGCATAAATAGACAGCTGCAAACTCTCGTCCGCGTCCTCCTGGGATCGGGGCTTTCCGGTCTTGTAGTCTGTGATTACGATCTGGCCGTTCGGTAATTGATCGATCCGGTCGATGCGACCTGCGATGGTGGTCCCGCCGAGCCGAATTTCAAAGACCTCTTCGGTGTGCAGCACTTCCGGAACCGGATGCCTCCGAGCCGCAGCGAGAAAGTCCTTTAGTTGTGCCAACCCTTGTTTTTCGTAGAGATGATATTGATACGGATCCTGAATGTGAGCTTCCCGCAAGTCCGCGCGGAACAACTCGATGGCTGCCTCGTCACTCATGGTTCGCCCGGACCGGAGGGAATCATAATAGGCGTGCAGAACCCGATGCACCGTGGCGCCGTATTGCATGGCTGCAGGAACCTCTCCCGGAATTCTCCATTCGCGGTCGAGTCGCAACTGCAGAGGGCAGTTCTCATAAGTCTCGACCGCACTGGCACTGAGTCGCCGACCGAACTCCCGGGTCGACGGCAAATCGATCCAGCGGGCGAGCGGTGATGCCGGAGTTGCCGGCGCCAAACATTCGGCATCGCGTTCGCGGGCGGCACGCTGACACAAGAAAGGGCGTAGCGACGGATCTTTGAGCAGATCTCGCAAGAAGCCGGCGGGCGTAGAGTCGTGGCCTGTGCCGCGCTTGGCATAGATGGTCAGCGCATCCTGGGCTCGCGTCATGGCCACGTAGAATAGCCGTCGTTCTTCGGCGTTATGCAAGGTCTTGTCATCCTGTTGCGCGACTGAGTCTTGATCCCGCAACTCCCGGGGGAACTCCACCAGAGATTCCCGGTACGAGGTGGGAAAGGAATTCGAATTGGCGCGCAGAATCAGGACGTGTTTAAACTCGAGCCCCTTTGCCGCATGGGCAGTCATGAAATGCACGGCGTTCTGGTCGGAGGGCGTCACCATCGGGAGCGTGCCGCGTGCCTGTTGAAAATATTCGAGGTATTCCAGCAATTCGGCGACTTCGCCGGTTTCGACAATCGGCTTCTCTTCCCAACCGCGCACAAACTCCCGGATGGCAGCAACGACCGGCGAGGTGGGCTCGAAACCGAACTTGCAAATGATCATATCCAAGGCGGTAAGGCTCTTCGCGGCGGTCCGGGCGATTTCAATGCGCACCTCCTCGAGGGCGGCGAGCACGCCGACGCCACCTTCCATCTGCCTGAGGGCCGATGCCACGCGTCCGGCTTCGAGCTCGCGCGGAATGCCCCGCAGGGCAGCGCGTAAGGCTTCGGGATTGATCAAGAACTGGGGCAGCGCCGCTACCCGCAATAGGCTGGCGTCGTTGTCTGCGGAAACGGTGGCACCCAAACAGGCGAACAGGTCCCGCGCTTCCGAGGTGTCGAGCACATCCATGTTGTCGATGGAAAAAGGGATCTCCTGCTTGGCCAGCTCCTGCACGAGTTCGTCGCGATGCTGATGATGGCGGTAGAGTACGGCAAAGTCCCCCCACCTCGAGCCCGGATCGCGTTGCCGCTGGCGCAGCGCGGAAACGATATCGCTCGCCTCAAGCTCCTTGGCCTTGTCGCCTGAGAGCACCGCTTCGACCCGAACGCTCGCCCAGGTTTCGCCGCGGCGCACCGCATCCTTCTCGCGGGAGGAAACCAAGGGCGATCGTTGATAGGGAACTGCCGGCCGCAGACTTCCGAGCCTCTCGGGGTTTTTCGAGATCAGGGCGTAGGCGCAGCGCAGAATGGGTGTCGTCGAACGGCGATTGCTCCTCAGCGCGAGGAAGCGAGCGCCGGGAAAGTTGTGCGCAAAGAGCACAAAAGCGGCGCTCGAAGCCCCGCGAAAGCGGTAGATCGCCTGGTCGGGGTCGCCGACCGCAAATACGTTGCGCTCCTCTCCCGCCAAATGCTGGAGAAGCTTGACCTGAGCAAAATTCGTGTCCTGAAATTCATCGACCAGAATGAAACGAGCACGACGACGCTCGGCCGCCAGGATTTCTTGGTCCTGTCGCAGCAATTCGTAGGCACGAGGAATCATGTGTCCGAAAGTCCCCAGGCGGTCTCGCGCCAACATCTCCTCAACCTTCGAAAACACCGCGCGAATTTCGCGGCACCGGCCGAGAACTTCGTCCTCGCTCAGGCGATGCGTATCCCGGGTTCTTGTAACCCGGGGGATGGGCACTTCGCCACGCTCGAGCTGGCCGACGTAGGCAGCATACTGATCAGGACCCACGAGTTCGTCCTGGCAGCGGTGGATAAAATCCAGCAGATCGTCCAGGAACTGGGTCACATTGGCAGCCCGGACAAAGTAGTTGAGCTCTAAGGCGCGAATCCGCTTGCGCAGATAAATCCAAAGGTCCTTATCATCGAGAACTCCGAAGGCTCTCCCGTTTCTGAGCAACAGATGGTTGGCATAGGCGTGGAAGGTGGTGACCCGGAGGCCAGGCAGGCCGGGATCGGAGAGCTCTGTGGCGATCCGCCGTCGCATTTCCTCGCCGGCGTTTTCGGTGTAGGTGAGGGCGAGAATCTCATCCGGGCGCGCCTGCTTTTCGCAGATCAGGCGCACAATCCGTTGGACCAAGACGGTGGTCTTGCCCGTGCCCGCTCCGGCGACCACCAGCACGGGCCCCCGGCCGTGGTCGATCGCCTCGCGCTGGCACTCGTCAGGTACGATCCCAGCGGGCGCTCGAGTGGATGCTGTGGCCATTAACCAGGAGAATAACAGAGAGTAGCGAGTCTTTCCGAAAGCATGACGCCGAGCCGGCTTGACTCACCATGGTTCAACGCCGCACGAAAAGCGATGGTCTCGAGTTATTCGAGATGAAAACGGCGAGAAGGTCTGCCCCGTGTTCCTCTGCTTTCGACAAACCTCTAGCACGAAAGCCAGCCTATGCGGACAGGGTGACGCCGATCGAACAAAACTATGAGGACTGGACCGCCTGACGATCTGATTTCCTCTGAGTGAAAGCGTTATAATCCGGGCCATGGCGTGGTCGCGCTCACGGTTCGTAGCTGGGGGTCGTCAGGTATATCCCCTTCGGACCTCGAGCAAGAAGGAAGCAGGAATGAAACAGAAACCTCCCGAATCGACAGGGAGTGCGCAGGAATCATCGTTGTCTGACGCCCGTACGTTCTGGCTGGGTTCGTGGCCGCGGTCTACGGCTCTCGAGCGTAGGCTCGAAAGACCGGGGTCCCACATTGACGCATGGCCAACGACGAGCAGGCAGCCAATTGCTCTGATCCGCCTTCAGACTAGAACGCTGACGCATGCTTTTGGAAATGCGGGACATTTCTAGTCGAAGCGGAATTCTTTCCGAGGAGTGTTGACAGCGACCCTTAAGCTGGGTTCGAGTGAATTGCTTCTCGGGAACGGCCTCCACAGCGTTTTGCTTGCGGCTTTGGCTTGATCGGATGTAGACGTGGCTACCCTGGCATCAGACTCCTTGAAGGCGCCTTCAAGAGGAGCAGAGCGCCTCCTCGCCGAGCTCGAAGAGGCTTGGAACATAGTCGCCGAGATCAACCGTAGACTGCTCCTAGCTTCGACCGAGATTCGGCAGCACAACGACTGGTCCGACACTCTCGCCGAAACCAACGAGCGATACGAGCGTGAAACTCGCCTCTTGCTGATTGAGCCCACCGAACAGTTCGCCAGGTTGCGTCCTCTCCGACGTTCCCTCGAGGCAATGCAGGAATTCGACCGTGACGCCACCGGAGCTGCCTTCCGCGCGCGCCTACCCATCGATACGCGTTTTCAACTACTGCTCTCCGAAGCCGCGCTCGATCTTTGCGAACCCTGGCGTATTCACCGCAGTAGCGGCACCAAACAAGAGTGGTCGGTCTGGGAAAAAAGGTTGACCCAGCGAAGTAAACGCGCCGCCGAATTGCTCCTGGCTTATCGAAAATGGGCTGGCAAGGCGGCCCACAAGAAGGGCGAACCTAACGATAAAGATAAAGA
>Ga0187783_10001310_pt1 | contig 18305 bp, 12 predicted proteins | sample 1015_SJ02_MP02_2_FD_132471 | JGI IMG/M metagenome (GOLD analysis project Ga0187783, IMG submission 132471) | Tropical peat soil microbial communities from peatlands in Department of Meta, Colombia - 1015_SJ02_MP02_20_MG | ecosystem: Environmental > Terrestrial > Soil > Wetlands > Peat | place...
CGATCCGCAGCAGCTGGTTGTACTTCGCCACGCGCTCGCCGCGGGCGGGCGCGCCGGTCTTGATCTGGCCGCAGTTGGTCGCCACGGCCAGGTCGGCGATCGTGGTGTCATCGGTCTCGCCGGAGCGATGGCTGATCACGCAGCTGAACCCGGCGCGGTGCGCCAGGCTCACCGCGTCGAACGTCTCGGTCACGGTGCCGATCTGGTTCACCTTCACCAGCAGGGCGTTGGCCGACTTCTCGGCAATGCCGCGGCGGATCCGTTCCGGGTTGGTGACGAAGATGTCGTCGCCCACCACCTGCACCCGGTCACCGACGCTCGCGGTCAGCTGCTTCCAGCCGGCCCAGTCCTCCTCGGCCAGCGGATCCTCGATGGACACGATCGGGTAGGCGTCCAGCCAGTCGGCGTAGATGGCGGTCATCTCGGCCGAGGTCTGCGGCTTGCCCTCGAAGTTGTACGCGCCGTCGGAGTAGAACTCCGACGCGGCCGCGTCTATCGCCAGCGCGACGTCCTGGCCCGCGGAGTATCCGGCCTTGCCGATGGCCTCGACGATGAGGTCGAGCGCCGCCCGGTTGTGCTCGAGGTCAGGGGCGAAGCCTCCCTCGTCGCCGACGCCGGTGGACAGGCCGCGCTGCTTGATCACGGCCTTCAGCGCGTGGTAGACCTCGGCGCCCCAGCGCAGCGCCTCGGTGAAGGTGGCCGCGCCGATCGGCGTGATCATGAATTCCTGGATGTCGACGTTGTTGTCCGCGTGCGCGCCGCCGTTGAGGATGTTCATCATCGGGACCGGCAGCACGTGCGCGTTCGGCCCGCCCAGGTAGCGGAACAGCGGCAGGCTGCTCGAGTCCGCGGCGGCCCTGGCCACGGCCATGCTGACCCCGACGATGGCGTTCGCGCCGAGCCGTGACTTGTCCGGCGTCCGGTCAAGGTCGATCAGCGCCTGGTCGATCAGCCGCTGGTCGTCGGCCTCGTGCCCGAGCAATTCCGGCTGGATGTCGTCGATGACGTTCTGGACCGCCCGGGTCACTCCCTTGCCGCCGTACTCGGCGCCGCCGTCGCGCAGCTCGACCGCCTCGAACGCGCCGGTCGAGGCGCCGCTGGGCACGCCTGCCCGCCCGACGGTCCCGTCGTCCAGTGCCACCTCGACCTCGAGAGTCGGGTTCCCCCGGGAATCCAGGATCTGCCTGGCATGGATCGCTTCAATGGAGGCCACAGCCGGCTCCTTGCCTCTTGTCTGTGTCGAGCGCCTGTGTCTGGATGAGACTCCGGCTCACCCATACTGGAGCCTAACCGAGCGGCGGCATGCGGTGCGCGGGGGCACGCCGGGCCAGCCGCTGGAAGACCCCGCGACGCCGTGCCGCTGACCCATCGCTAGCAGCCTCGGTCCAGCACCAGCGCCTTGAACAGCGCTCCCCATTCGTAGGCGATCTGGTAGGGCCAGCTGCCCGACGGCGGCGATACCGCGACTACGTAAATCGGACCGCCGAAGCAGCGTCCCACCTCGATACGAGCGCGGGTGTCCTGTTCTCGAGCGGTCACCAAGACCACCGAGTGCCAGTGGTACCGCTTCGCGAGCTCGCCAGCGAACTCAGCCTCCCCGCGGGTGTCGCCCGGGTCCGGTTCGAAACAAATTAGTTTCACCCCGGCCCTCGTCGGCGGGCACGGACCGCTGTAACCTTTCCAACCCCTGGAGATGACGAGCATCGGCGCCCGCCGCTGCGCAGCTAGCTGCAACGCGGTAGCAAGGCGATCGCCGGGGCCAGCGAGCATCACGATCGCACTGACGCGGGGCGGCATCCCTTGGGCGGGCCATACAATTAGCCGCGCGGTAATTACGGCGAACCCCGCGATTATTATCACTGTAGCCACAAGGGCTCGTCGCCAGCCGCGGAAAGACCTGCGGCGCCTACCCGCCGCGTCACGCCTTATGGCAAGTCTCATGCCGCGGTAAACTGATTACCCTACCTTCTGATCTCCGTAGAGGGATCAGGGGGATTATCGCCTATCATGGCCGTGAATATTACCGTGTTTTCTGGATCGTACGCCTTCCGGTTTCCGTTGCTGTACTCGTCAAGCGTGGGCGCAGTTTGTGGTGTGCTTGCTCGTATTACGCGCGGAATACGGCCCGAGGTGCGGTCGGTTGGCTCAGGGTCGGCGACCAGGATTCCGGCGACCTCGCGACCGGAGGCGGCTGCGCTCGTGACGGCCCGGGCGAGCTGCTCGGCAGTCGCCGCGCCCGCCGAGACCCCTAGAACGGTCGAAGTCGTTCGCATCGCATCGGCAACAATTGGGTCTCGGCCGTCGACGACGATGACAAGTACGGTCAACATGCCACCTGGTTGCCTGTAAAAGTTGCCGCTATCGAAGACCGTGACCCGCAGCTGATCCGGTCGCTTCGACGAGGCGGGCGGCGGCACGGAGCACGCGGTTCGCAGCGCAGCCGTGGCGCTGGTCTCCTGATCCGGACCGATGACAAGCGTCGTGGGGATCCCGAGGGATGCGGCGAAGACCGCCAGCTGGGGACCCAGGGCCATGGCTCCCGGATCCGATGACAAAGACAGCACAGCGAGCGAGGAACTGGCGCCGCGGCTGCCGTTGCCGGCGTTGACGCCCGCCAATCCGAGCTCGTCCAGGGCCTGGCGCAGGCGCAAGGCAGGCACGGCTCCTGGCTCGTAATTCTCCAAGAGCCTCGTCCAGCCCGCGGCGGTGGTCGGGTGAGCCACCGGGATCGACGCGAGGACGGGAATGCCGACGGAAGCCGCTATCTCGTCGCGGTCCGTAAGCCGCCGGCCGGCGCGGTTTATGGCAAGCGCCAGGATTATCCCGATCAGAGCTCCGGCTATGCCGCCGATCAGGCCAGATACGATGAGGTGCTTTGTCGGCGTCATCCCGGTGGCATTCGTCGCCGGCTGGAAGACGGATGCCTGCACGCGTCCGCCGGGGAGCTGCCCGGAACCAACGTAGGCCATGTAGCTGTAGGCCACCGCATTGACCGTGGCCTCGGCCTGCGCGGCGGTCAGGCCGGTGGCGCTGATCGACAAGATGCTGTCCGTCACCCCCTTGGCCTGGACTTTTGTGCGAAGCGTCGCGAGCGACATGGCCGGACTGACATCTGGCAGTGCGCGAGATAGAACGGGGTCACTGGTCGCGATGACGGCTTGGGTCGCCATATAGTCATCATCGGGGCCGGGGGTGGCGAGCGTCGAAGAGTTCTGTGCCGGTACGGCTGCTGGGAGCACGACCAGGGCCGTGCCCGTGAGTATCGGCGGCCTGAGCCTAGCGTAACCAGCGCCGGCAAGCAGGCCCAGCGCAATCAGGACGCCGATGAGGATCTTGCGCCGCCGCAGGATCCGCGTGGACCTCCGCAGATCCAGTGCCTGCTCGCTCATCTGGCCTCCATCTGCACCGGCACCTCATCCCTGTACCTCATCCAGGGCCCACTGGCGCGGGAAATCCCATTCCTATACGAGAGCCAGACAAGAGGCTCTGATACGAAGAACGACATACCGGCACGGAGGACCCGGTAAACTACAGGTCGCCGTCCAACCTTCGGCTTGGTCTCTCATCGACGGTGACGAAGAAGCCTTTCGCGTCAGATTGCGAGGTCTCTTCCGCGACGCCGTCACGGCCGGCATCCGGCTTGGGTGCCACGCCCAGGCTCTCGTCGGTCTTGTCCGCTCCGATAAGCACGCCCGAGATCAGCTGCACTCCCGCAAGCCGGATCATCTCGCTGACGGCACGGATCCGGGCTGCCGATGACCTCCCCGCCGTCACCACGGCGACGGCGCCCCTGGCCCACCCCGCCAGATGGTCCCCGCCGAGCGAGGGGTCGAGGGCTGCCAGCGCGAGCACCAAGTCAGCCGATCCGCAGGCGGCGGCCAGCGGCTCAGCGGCCCGACCCCAGCCTGACGCGTCGTGCAGAGGGCCCGCCGGTACCACATCGTCAGGCTCGGGAACCGCCACGACCAACTGCGTGCCGGGCACGTTTACGCTCTGGACGCCGGGATCGGCGACCCCGAGGAGCCGCGCTGCGGGACCGCCGTCGCACAGATCGGCCACGACGACCCTCGAGCCTTGCCTGGCGTGAGACACCGCCAGTGATACCAGGCAGAGCGCCGGGACGCGCACGTCGTCGACCGGAACAACGGCCAGGGTCGCGGGGCCGTAGCGGCCGGGCCGCACAGCGCTGCCGAGGTACGCGACGATCCGCCTGACCTCAATGCTCTGGGCGGCCGCCAGTCCGTGCGCACGGCCGAGCCGCACCGAACGGACGCTGAGCTTGACCGGCGCGCCTAGCGCGTGTGCGACGTCATCGCGGCGACGTAGCCGGTCCGACAGGAGCGCCGTGACCACGACGATGCCCAGGCCCAGAGCGAGGCCCCCGACGAGCCCGATCCCGGCGTACTCTAGCAGGCGCTTCAGCCGTGAATGCGGCGTGAGCGGGCTGGCGGGGTCGAGCACATAGCTGTCCTGCACGACCGCATCGTCGGCGACCTTGGTGCTTGCCTGGTCGAAGGCGACGGCTTGTTCGAGCGCGGTCAGCGTGGTGGTCGCCTGGGTCTTCTGCTTGGCCAGACTGCTGAGCCTGGCCTGCTGCAATGATGATGTGGGCTGGTCCGACAGCTGGCTGATCTGGGCGGCGATCGACGCGAGGTTGCGCTTGTCCTGGTTTATCTGCTGGTCTTGCACGCTGAACACGAGCGTCTGCTGAGTTGCCACCAGGTTAGCCCGGTACCGGAGGAACTCCGTGGCCAGGACCTCTGCCCGGCTCACCGCGTCGCTGCTCGACGGCGCGGTTACCGTGATGACGAGCACCCGGTCGGTCGGGGCCGCGACCGTGTACGACGCGGCGAAGCTGCGGACCCGCTCGTGTAGCCCCAGCTTGCTCAGGGCGAGCCCGGCCACCGTCTGGCTCTGCGCGATGGCCTGCTCGTTCGTAATAGGCGAGCCCGGCTCCTCGTCGCTCACGGACATCGGCGTGAGAAGGAGTGTCGTCGACGCCTGGTAGACAGGGTGAAATGCCACGGCGACACCAGCGCCGATCACCACCCCTGCCACGGCCATCGTGCCCCACAGCCATCTTCTGCGGCGCAGCGCCGCCCGGATGAACCCGAGGCTGGTCAAGCCGGTTACGGACTCGGCGGGCCGCTCGTCAAGCTCTGTGTAGTCGTCGTATGCCCAAAGACGCTCGGGCAGGTGATCACGGTTACGCATTAAAGCATCGCCTTAGGTGTTTGCTTCTAATCGTCTGGTCACCAACGGTGCCCCTGTTATGCGTGTGGGCATCTGTTTCTGCCGTGCCAGCTGCGGGTGGCGGCCAGTGGTGGGGTCAGCCGGGTCGGGATCCGCGACGAGGATTCCGACGATATGGCGGCCGACGGAGGCGGCGCTAGCCGAGACGCGAGCCAGCTGCTCGGCGGTCGCCGCCCCTGCCGACACACCGAGCACGGTCGCATCCGCGCGCATCGCTCCGGCGACCTCGGGATTGCGCCCGTCTACCTCGGCGACGGCCACGGTCAGCACGGTGTCCGGCCAGTCCGGGACGTCACCATCGACGATGGCCACCCGCAAGAGGCTCGGCAATCTCAACGGTGGCGTGGCAAGGCACGCGGCCTGCAGCGCCGCGGTGCTCGTGTCCTGCTGGGCGCCGACGACCAGAGCCGTGGGGATTCCCGCAGAGGCGGTGAAGACCGCCAGCTGCGGGCCGAGGGCGAGCGCCCGGTGATCGGAAGAAAGCGAGAGAACGGTGAGCGAGGAACGGCCAGCTCTGACATCTGCCGACCTCATGCCGGCTAGCCCCAGATAATCCAGGGCACTGCGCAGCCGCCACGCATCGGCGGCGCTGGGTTGATAGTCCTCGAGCAGCCTCGCCCAGCCGGCCGCGTCTGCTCGGCGATGGGTGGCAACCGATGCCAGGACGGGCAACCCGATGGCATCGGCTATCTCGTCACGCTGCCGCAGCCGCCGGTTGCCGCGGCCGGCCGCGAGCACGCCGACAGCGCCGATCAGCGCCCCGACCAGGGCGCCAAGGACCGCGGTAATGACGAAGCGGGAGACCGGCCGCGCCCCGGTGGCATTCGTGGCACCCGCCAGGACTTCCGCCTGCACCTGCTTATCTGGATCGTTCGCGGCATTCACGTAAGCGACGTAGCTGACTGCCACGGCGTTCGAAATGGCCTCCGCCTCAGCGGCGGTATTGCCCTCGGCACTGATCGACAGGATGTATGAGATCGGGGTCGTGACCTGGACGCGGCTGCGCAGGGTCTGCAGTGACATGGCCTGGTTGAGGCTGCGCAGCGCTCCGGCTAGGACGGGTCCGCTGCTCGCGATCACCACCTGGGTCGGCACGCTGGGGGTGGAGCTGGCCAGCGCGACCAGCGCGCTGCTCGCGTACGTCGGCGGATTGAGCGCGGTGTACCCGACACCCGCCAGCAGGCCAAGCGCTGCCACAAGGCCGACGACGGCGAAGCGCCGTCGCACGATGTTCAGGGAGCTCCTCAGGTCAAGCGGCTGCTCGCTCATCCGGCCTCCGTGTGACTCGCCTGAACCTCTGTCGTGGTGCCGAGGTCGAGGAATGTCAGCCGCGCGATGAGGGGTCCATCTGGTTCCGAACGTCCCCGGCCGAGGAGCGTGACGGCGGGAACACGGCGCCCGAGGCCAGGGGAGTACCAGCCGAGGATCGGATCAGTCTCTCCTCGGTGCATGCTCCACCGCAGGGGCGGCAGTTCCAGCCGTGCTGCACCCGGAGTAGACGCACCAGGCCACCGCAGGATCGCGCATGCCTCTGCGAGCTCCGCCTCAACTTCCGGACCCAGATGGAAGGCAAGGCGGACGGCATGACGGCCGCCGCCGCGGATCTCATCCACGATATCGACACTGCGCGAGACCCGATCCAGCCAGACCGTACGGCGATGCCGGGCCGACGGGCGGAGCGCCGAGTACCCGTCGTGCTCCGCGGTCCACTCGGCGGCGTCACCGATGTCTTGGACGTCGAGTTCCCGGGCATTCGCATGCCGCAGCCAAAGGAACGGGCCGCCATCGCTGGACTGACTCCGGCCGTCGAGCTCCACGGTGTTGTGCGCGATGGTGGAACGGAAGTACGAACGCCACGCGGGCTCGCCGTGGTAGCAGTACGTGCCCGGATCGGCCAGCACATCGACGCCGCCGTAGCGGACCTCGACAGAAAGGGCGTCAGCATGCGCATGCGCGGCGATGCTGAGGTATCCGTGCGGCCCACCGTCACAGCGGCACCAGATCTCCGGCGCCTGCCCGCTGGTCGTGCGCAGAAGCGTCGTCCCGGCGTCCGCGAATCGCCACGGTCGTCGTGCGGGCCTGCCGGATTGGTCAGGAATTTCCCCGGCCATGGAGCCGATAATCGAGCTGCCCGCATCTGCGGGTACCCGCGGCCACCAGTCGAGCCGACCGAAGAGCGCGGCACCAAGGGCCAGCAGCGAGGGCCAGCGGTTGGGCGTGGGAGCGTCGAGCAGCAGAGCCCGTCCCTCGTCGCCGTCGCCCTGCCGGGGCGGGCGCAGCCGCTCGTCGAGCAGCGCAGCACCGCTGTCGATCATCGCGCACAGCCGTTGCCAGGCGGCTGCGCTCAGCGGGCGGGCGGCTGCGTTAGCCTCAACCGCGGCGAGCAAACCGAGCTCGGCGACGAAACACTGGTAATCCGTGGCGAGTTCGCGGCCGATACCTGACGGGAAGGTGTTGCGAACCAGCTCCCGCTCCAGGGTTCGAGCGGAGCTCTCCCGCCAACGGTCGCTGTCGGGAAACCAGGGGAAGGCACAGCTTGCCACCAGTTGCCCGGCAGCCTCGGCGATGACGTGGTTGTTGGCCGACGAGCCACGGCTCCTGAATGCGCCGAGGTACTGCTGATGCCAGGCGATCTGCCGGATAGTGAGCTCGTCGTTCTCGAAAAGGTCGGCCACTTCGGACCATTCGTCGAGCAGCCGCCTGATCCAGGTCAAGCTGATCAGGCGGAGGCCGATCTCGATTCCGCTGGTCCAGTTCACGCCGGACAGGAACGGGTTCTCCCGCGACCAGGAGCGGAGCTGGTCCGCCACCCGGCGCGCGTATGCTTCATCGTGGCTGAGGAACCAGGCTGTGGCCAACAGCGTGAGGTGCTGCAAACGGGAAATCTCCCAGACCTGTTTGATGTTTCCGGTCTGTTCCTCCAAGCGATGGTTAATCCGGAACGCGTAGCGGTCGGCTGGCGCCCGGCGCCCGCTCACCGGGTCATAGAACCAGTCAGGCCGCACCAGGTCTGACCTGACGACCCCCAGCACCTTCCATTCGCCCCCCAGGAGCCGGTCCGCGGCCGCCAGCACGGCCGTCTTGGCCTCCGCGCTCACCAGCTTGGCGGCACGAGGCGGGAGGACGGCAGTGAAGCGGCGCTCGCGCGGCGGCAGAGACGCGCCCGCGGCCGTCTGCTCCCGGGTCACCTGCCGACCGGACCAGGCGGCCTGGAGCGCGCGGTCGCGAGCGCGCCAGATGACCTCAGCCGACGACATCCGGGCAGCCCTGCGCGCGTACCAGCCAAGCCGCGAGGCACGCAACGCACTCACACTCGTTCCGGCTCACCGCTCGACAGGCTCTCGCCTACGGCGAGAGTCGCCCGTGTGGTGGCGACAAGCGAATCCAGCGAAATTGGCATGGGGGCCCCGGTCCGGACGGCCTCGGCGAACTGCACGATCTGCTGCTGCTGGCCCTTATCCTGGCCGCCGCGCGACCGCACGCGGCTCCGGCGGCGCCCAGCCCAGACCGCGGCCTGCCTGAAGTTGTCGAGCCGCGCGCTCCGGCCACCGGCCGCGGCATCCAGGGTCTCCTTCTGGTAGCGGGAATTGCCGACCGTGGTGTAGGTGATCGTTCCTGTACACCCGTTCTGGAACCGGACCGTAGCCTGCAGGTCATCTTGCTCAGGGCCGGGGGCCGCGTAGACCTCCACGGGCAGGCTGTCCGCCCACCAGCTGAGCGTGTCGATGAAGTGCCCGCCTTCGCCGGCGAAGCGCGAGCCTTCCAGTTGCTTGTTGCGGTACCAGCTGTGGGCATCAAGCGGCCCGGCGTTCACCAGGTAGCGGGTCACCGAAGTGGCGCCTGACTGGCCGAAAAGCGATTTGAGCTGCACGAGCATCGGCGCAAAACGACGGTTGAATCCCACCATGAGCCGGTCGTTCCCGGTGGCGGTGACGACATCGATGATCCGATGCAGCTCGTCGTCCGTGAGCGCGAGCGGCTTTTCGACGAAGACGGCCTTCCCCGCCTGGAGGGCCCGGCAGACCAGCTCGGCATGCGTATGGTGGCGCGTCACGATGAAGATCGCGTCGAGCGACTCGTCGTTCAGCACGGCGTCCGCTGTGGTGGAGGCGGTCGTGAAGCCGAAGCGCCGCTGTGCGTTGACCGCAGACAGCGACCGAGTCGTCGCGACATGGGCCAGGCGGATGGTATCGAGCCGGGCGAGGTGCGGCAGCAGCATCGATGATGCGTAGTTGCCGGCGCCGATGAACCCGATGGCCAGCCGTTGCCCCGCCGTGCCGCGCGGCGCCGCCCGAGGGCCCGAGATCAGCCACGTGGCCGCGGGCGGCCCGCTGTCCGCCGCGCGCGCTGGATACTCGAGCAGGACCCCGACCGCGGCCAGCGAGCCGGAGGCCAGTTCCCGGTAGACAGTCGTGGCGTGCTCCAGCGGGAACACGGCGGAAACAAGCGACTCGACGTCGATGTCCTGGCGCGCGATGAGGTCAAGGAAACATTCGAGGTTGCGCCGCTCGGTCCACCGGACGTAACCCGCCGGGTAGTCGATGCCGTCGAGCTCGTAACGGTCGTCATACCGGCCCGGCCCATAGGACCGGGAGAAACGGACGTCGAGTTCCTTGTCGTAGTAGGCGTTCCAGGGCAGGTCCAGGCGGGTCTTGCCGATGTCAACCACTCGGGCACGATCTCGTGCCAGCCTGGCTGCGGCCTCGACCGGCCCGTTGGACGATCCGCCGGCGGCCAGTAGCACGTGGTCAGCCCCGCGCCCGCCGGTGAGTTCGGCCAGTGCCTGCTGGACCGCCGCCATGCCGTCGTCAGTGGGCGGCGCGCATAGCACGGCACCGACCTTCTCGGCCAGCCGGCAGCGATCCTCGATGAGGTCCAGCCCGACGACGCGCACGCCGGCGGCTATCAGCAGCCGGACGGCGAGTTGGCCAACGAGACCGAGACCGATGACGCAGGCGGTATCGCCCAGTTGCACCTCCGCGCGCCGGACGCCGTGCATGGCGATAGCTCCGACAGTGGCAAAGGCGGCATGCTCGGGTGAGACACCCCGGGGAACGGGGACGCAGAGGTTGGACGGAATCCAGTTGAACTCAGCGTGCAGCGCATGCTCGTTGCCGGCCGCCGCAACGACCTGTCCGACGCTGAACTCCTCGGCATCACGCCCGACCTCCACCACCACCCCGCACAGCGAGTAGCCGAGCGGCGTATAGGAGTCGAGCCGGTTAATGACCTTCTTGTACGTGGCCACCGCACCCTGCTGCGCCACCGAGTCGATGACCTTGCGCACCTGATCCGGCCGCGCCCTCGCCTTGCCGACCAGCGACATCCTGGCCTCGGTCACCTTCATCATTTCCGTGCCGGTGGAGATGAGCGAGAACAGCGTCTGCACCAGCACGCCGCCTGGCCGGCATACCGGAGCAGGCACGTCGAGGACGGTGAGCTCCCCGGTTTTGTAGTTCTGCGCTATCTGCTTCATTCACGTCCTCTGGTCGGCGCTGCCCGAGCGTGCGGCCCTGGCGGGCTCCGCAGTCATAAGAGCCCGGTGGCAACGGTCGTGATACGGCCGGTTGTTAACCGGCCGTCATTACGACGACCAGCAGGCAGTTCCGCTCGTCGCGCAGACAACGTGCAGGTCATAGCGGCTCATGGTGAACGTCTCCGCCTTACCGCCCGTCGAGCAGATTTCCCAGCCGAAGTCGATTTGGTTCAGGCCGGAGCCGGCGGGCGAGTATCCATGCGACTCGAGCCAGCCGAGCATGGTGAGGATATCGATGCGCCCCGATGTCTCGTTGCTGTCGCGGACCATGTAGACGGTGCCGCTGTCGTCCCAGACCGTGTACTTCGCGCCGAAGAAGGTGGGCCTGGCGACGACCTGGCCCGGCGGGGGGTTGGTCCGGTGGTCGTCGACCCAGATCATGACTTCCTGAGAAAAGCTTTTCGAGGCCGTGCCGAGCCAGATATCGTAGGCTGCTTCGTTATCACCGCCGTCGGGCATCGACTCCTTGAAGTCGCTGACTATGGTGCTGAAGCTGGACAGCGGGGCCGGAGCATTGCTGGTGAGGGTGAAGAGTTGCTGGACGTCCGGGTAGGCCAGGACGGCCGTGTTGCCGACCGGCTGATCCGAGACAACCTGCCAGTGGCCGGGGTTGTCGACGTAGATCGTCTGCGGATGCCCGGGGCCGGACGGGTTCCACATGTCGTTGAGGACGCGGGTGTTATACCCATTTGAATTCGTGATGCCGCTGTATTGGTAACCATTGCCTCCCGGGCAGGCAAGGCCCGGATTCTCGGCTCCGTTGTCGGTGGCCACACAGGACCATTTGGCTGGCGCCCGGGAAGCGGATACCGGTGGCCGGGAAGCCGACTCTCCTGGATTACCTCGGGAAGGGACAAGAATAGCTACGAGCGCCAGTGCCACCGCAAGGCAGATGACAGCGCTGGCACCGATCAAGAATCTTTGGTTGCGGCGGTTCCCGTGATCAGGAAGCGGCATAGCTAACCCCCAGGACCCGCTTGGTTCGTTGCGGATCTCGTCCTCGGCGACATCTGATGGCGCTCTCGGCGGCTCCAGCGTAACTGATGGTCCGGGACTGTCCGAGCCCCCGTACCAGCGCTGCACGGAGCAACGTACGTGTGACTGCCCGCCGGAGGCAGCCTCGCCTGCGGCTCCAGCCTTGGAGAGCATTCGTCGTATCACGACCTCCCCCTCGACGTTCATATCTACGCAGGCTGCGTAGACGAGCGAACCAAGCCAAGGGACGTGATGAAGGTTTGCAGCGATCGGTCTGGCTGCGCCGGCACGGGTGAGGGCAGCATCCGTGGTGCGCCGGGGTTCATGAGCCGATGAACTCGTCCGTAGCCGCACTCCGCGCCCGCCCCGAAGCGCGGTCGCTGACACCCGCGGAGGCGCGCGAACGCTCGATGCAACGCCGGGTCGGCATCGCGTGGGGTCTGCTGGTCCTCAACTCCCTGACCTACTACTCCCTATCCGTGGTGCATATCCCGTCGGCGGTCGGCAAGGGCATCGCCCAGGCGGCCCTGCCCGTGGCGCTGCTGTTGGCGCTGAGCGTCAATCGCCGGGTCATACTACGCCCGAACGTGCTCCTCTGCCTGGCGAGCCTGCTCGTCATGGGGGCGCTAGTGACCACCCTGCAACCCCAGCACCTGGGGACGGTCTACCGGACCGTCCGGCTGGCCGAGTTCATTACCGCGCTGTGGCTGCTCACGCCGTGGTGGGGCCGGCGCGACCTATTGCTCCTCCGTTACCATCTCGCGTCGTACGCGGTGCTACTCGGGTCGGTGATCCTGGGCCTGATGGCCGCGCCCGGCCACGCCCTCCTCGGAGGCAGGCTGGCCGGCGTGCTCTGGTATATCCCGCCTACCGAGGTCGCGCACTATGCGGCGATCGTGCTCGGGCTGGTGGTCGTGCTCTGGCTCTGCGGCTACGTGCGGAACCGGCCCACGCTGGCCGTCGTTGCCGTGACGGGAATCATCCTGATCCTCACGCACACTCGCACCGCGCTTGTCGGCCTTGTCGCGGGCCTCCTTGTCGCCGGCCTGAGCCTGATCGTAGCCAAGGCGCGCGTACGCAAGCTGTTCGCCGCCGTGGGAGCCGTGTCGGCGGTCGCGATCATAACACTCTCGAGCTTCATCACGGCCTGGCTGGCCCGCGGTGAGGGAACACAGGAACTGTCGGATCTAACCGGCCGGACTCTGGTGTGGGGCCCACTTCTTGCTTACCCGCGCGACATATTCCAGGAGATCTTCGGTTTCGGCCTTTCGAACGGTTCCTTCGATGGCCTGCCCATCGACAGCAACTGGCTCTCCTCATACGAGGAACTGGGGCTCTTCGGGGTGGTTATCTGTGTGACGATGCTGCTCTTCCTGCTCGTGACCGCTTATTTCCAGCCGCGTAGCGTACAACGGGCTCTCGCCCTGTTCCTCATCACATATCTCCTGGTCGCATCGTTCACCCAGGACGGGTTCACCGACGCCTCGACATACCTCCTCGAGCTGACGCTGGCGGCGTCGTTGCTGGCGCCTCCCGTGGGAGCCAGACGGCCGGTATGACGGCGCTGCTACGTCGCAGCCGCGACCCGCGTCAGCGACTGGTGCCACGCCTGGTGCCCCTGCGAACTGACATTAGGAGGGCCGGCCTGACATGCGACTGCTCGTCGTATTGAATCATCTTGAACTGGGCGGCAGCCAGCTCAATGCTCTTGATTTGGCAGTTTCATCTCGTGACCGCGGCCACGACGTAATCGTTTTCGCCCCGGTACATCAGGATCAGCCCGGGCCTGTAGCAGAAATGGTTCGCTCCGCCGGGCTACCGCTGGTCCTGGCGCGTTATCCTGATATCACTCCGAAGTTCATCCCTGCTCACCGAGCAGTAGCACGAGCGCTCTGCATGACCGTCGCCGAGGAACGTATCCAGCTGGTGCATGCCTATGAGCCTCCGCTGATCCTGGATTCGTTCTGGGGACCGCATCTGAGGTTTGGCACCCCGCTCGTCTGTACTATTTATGGATCATTTGTGCCTTTGTGGCTGCCCCGGTACCCGCCGCTCATCGTTCCGTCGTACAAGTTTGCGGACCAAGCGGCGCCGCTGCTTACACAACCTCCGGCGGTTATAAGGCCGCCGGTGAACACCGGCACTGATGACCCAGCGCTCAACGATGGCACAGAGTTCCGTCGCGCGTTTGGGCTCGGCGGCGACATCATGCTCGGGATCGTGTCCAGGCTGGACCCGGACCTGAAGGTCCCTGGCATTAAGCTTGCCATGGCTGCCGTGCGGTTCCTTGACGACCCGAGAATCCGGCTGGTCGTGACCGGCGACGGGCCTTCGGCTGGCGCGCTCAGCACACTGGCGGAGGAGGTCAACGGCACTCTCGGGCGACGTGCCGTGGTCATGGCTGGTCCGCTCGCCGATCCGCGGCCGGCGTACGCGGCTGCGGACATCGCTCTCGGGATGGGCGGTTCGGCGCTTCGGTCAATGGCTTTCGGCAAGCCGTTGATCGTGCTCGGCATTCAAGGCTTCGCGAAGCCGGTTCTGCCCTCCACTGCCGACGAGTTCTTGTCGCGGGGCTTCTTTGGCGTCGGCTCGGGTGATCTCGACCCGCGCCCTTTGGCGGCAAGTATCCGCGAGCTCGCGGACCGGCCTGAGATGCGATCTGAGCTAGGTGCGTTCGGCCGCCAGCTTGTCCTGGACCAGTACAGTCTCGAGGCAGCGTCTGCGAAACTTGAGAATGTGTACGCGACAGCCGTTACCCAGACATATCCGCGCCGTCGGCGGGTATGGGAGGCGACGAAGGTGGCAGCGTACAGAGATGGCTCGACCTTGACTCCGGAATCTATAAAAGTCCGGTTTGGCCTGACAGCTGTGTGGGCCGGCGAAAGGCCTGCTGCGCACCAGGACGGGGGCAGACCCCGGCCCAGGAGGCCAGCTGAACAGCGTGCGGACAGAACTTCCTGACATCGCCGCCGATCTCGGAGATGACCGCGGCGGCCAGCGGGTCGATGCCGGGATGGTGGTCAGCAGGTCCTGGGCGGAGTGAACGGGGCCATCATCGCCCCGGTCGGCCCGTCCAGCTCCCTGATCATCCCCTTCAGGTGATCAGTGGGGTTCAGGTGCTAGACAGTGGTATCAGGCGCGTAGTGCTAACGCTCTACATGGAGTGGAGCACAACGATGACGGATCGTCCCCTTCGGACGACGGGGGATTTCCAGCTGAAACTTCCCCGCGCCTGGTAATCGCGACCATCCTCCGGGAGAAAGGCAGTACTGGTGTTCACACCTACGTCCAGCAGCTGCGTCGCTACCTTGAGGCGCGCGGAAGGGCCGCTACGCTTGTCACACCGTTCTCGTGGGGCCGGGCGCTGACCGTTCCCGTATTCGGCTTCCGTCGCCTTGTCCTGGAGCGGTGCAGCGGCCCGGCTGACGTTGTCTGGTACAGGCACTGGCATGAGGTGTTCCTTCGCAACGCTTTGCGCCAGCGCCTACGCGACGTCGGCGACTGTGTCGTCTTTGCCCAGGGCCCGCTCGCCGCCCGGGCGGCTTTGCGGGCGCGGCGAGGGCCGCACCAGCGCGTGGTGATGGCGGTTCACTTCCGGATCTCCCAGGCGGACGAATGGGCCGCCAAGAACCTGATCCGCCGTGACGGCACGGTGTTCCGCGCGATCCGGCAGGTAGAACGAGAGGTAATTCCGCAAGTCGATCGCCTGGTCTACGTGTCCAACTGGGGACGGGAGGCGCTCTTGAGCTGGCTTCCGGAGGCAGCGGCCGTTCCCTCCGCCGTCATCGGCAACTTCGTAGCGCCACTGGACGTCGAGCCCTACCACGAGCCGCTCGGGGACCTGGTCACCGTCGGTAATCTTGATCTCGTCAAGAACCATCGCTACCTGCTTGAGGTCCTAGCCGAGACCAAGCGGGCAGGGCGATCGCTCACCCTCGATGCGTTCGGCGAGGGGCCGTGCGAGAAAGACCTCCTGCGGCAGACGCGCTCCCTTGGCCTCGAAACGCAGGTTCGCCTGCGCGGCTTCCGGCCCGACGTGCGCGATCTGCTGCCGGGCTATCGTGCCTACGTCCACGCCTCCTACTCCGAATCACTTCCGCTCGCGATCATCGAAGCCATGGCCGCGGGGCTTCCCATTGTGGCAGGTAATACCGGAGGCGTCGGCGAGCTCTGCGACGAGGGTGTCGAGGCCCGGTTCTGGCCTCTCGATGACCCAGCGAAAGCGGCCGCCATCCTTATCGGCCTCCTCGACCGCGAGCCGGCGCGGCTGAGGGCGGCCCGCGCTGCGCGCGAGCGATTCCGCCGCCACTTCGACGCAGACGTCGTTGGCCCTCGGCTGCTGTCCTTCCTGCTAGAAGTAACCGCCGGCCCGTCGGCGGCGCTCCTTTCAGATCCCGGGTCTCCGGCGCCCTGACCATACGATGGCGTCGGCGGTCGGCTACCTCGCGATACACGTCGAGGGTCGCCGCGGCCGTCGCCGACCACGTGAACTGGTCAGCTCGGCGGATTCCTTGGTCACGCAGCCGGTCCCTTCCTGGCCCTACTGCTTCGGCAATGCCGCGGGCGATGGACGCGGGCTCCCTGGGATCGGACATTATAGCCGCCCCGCCCGCGATTTCCGGCATGGAGCTGGTATCCGAGGTCACGACCGGGCAGCCGCACGCCATGGCCTCGAGAATGGGGAGCCCGAAAGTCTCGTTGAACGACGGATACACGAACACGTCGGCCGCCCGGTAGAAATGCACGGTCTCCTCAAGCGGGACCCCGCCGACGAAGACCAGATCTCCCGCGATCCCTAGCTCTTTGGCCAGCGAGTGCAGCTCGGCGACGTACCTCTCGTCCCGTCCGGAGCCGACGATCGCCAGCTGACGATCCCCCAACTCGCGGCGGGCCAACGCCCAGGCCCGCAGCAGTCCGTCGCAATTTTTGTACCGCCACAGCGACGACACGAACAGTACGAACGGCTTCGTGACCCCGTACGGTGCGACCCGCGCGCGAGCCACACCCGCGTCGCCTGGCTTGAAGAGGTCGTGGTCGACCGCCTCGTAGATTAGCTTGAGCTTGCGCGCGTCGACGTCGAGGTACTTCCCGATCTCTGAGCGCAGGCTTTCGGAATTGATAATGATCGCCTCGGCGGCCTGGGTGGAGCGCGGATAGTTCCACCGGCGGTAAGCACGAGCCAGCGGAGTGAGCGATTCAGGGGCGGTAAAGGCGTGCATCGTTTTCATGTGCAGTACCAGCGACCACGAAATGTTCACCAGGGGCGCCATCAGGGTATTAAAGACATCGATGCGGCTCAGGGGCAAACGCAGCGGTGAGTAGAGATGCTCAGTGAGTGTACGCAGATTGCGCTGCTCGTTCGACCATGGATACGTAATGTAGAAGACGTTCGGCCCGTAACCCTGGTGAAGATGCCGCGACTTCGGGCTCACCAGCAGGTGCAGCTCCTCGCCGGATTCGAGCCGCTTGGCGATCTCGGGAATGGTCCGGGTAAAGCCCCAGTGAGCTCCCGTCGGGTGCTCGGGATGGTCTGTCAGGAGGTTGATCGCCACGCGCATGCGTTCCTGCCTTCCCGTTCGGCCTGCACCGGAGCGTGCAGCTTCGCATCACACCCGGGCCTGAAGCGGCTCTCGTTATTCAGAACGGGCCCCCACGAGATCGTGCCCACGATCATTCGCGACTGTCGGATGTACTGCACCAGAGGCGCTTGCGATGGCCTGATGCGAGTCCTCTAGAATGCGGGAATCCGCACTACAACACGAATCGTTGGGCGTTGCCTTCATCTGGTTCCCTCGCACGGACCCTTAGCCTTGTGAGCATATGAGCACCGACCGGGTGGCCCTGATACGGCGAACGCCGCCTCGTTTGTTACGTTAGCTGGGCGCGGGGTGCGGCCGTTCGCGGCGGGCAAAGACCCGCATCGGCTTAGCCCAGCCCGCCAGCCGATCGCCGACGGGCCCCTCGCGCAGCAGGCTGGTCAGCCCGCTAACGTGCGCTTCTTGGCAAGTACCGTCCACCGCTCTGGCCATGAACAAGGCCTGGCAGCCTGGCGCCCTCACCGCTGCGACCCTGCTGGCCTGGTTCCGCTCGCTCACCTGGACGCCTGCTGGCCCTGGATCCGTGGAACCCCGGCCACCCCGCCCGTCAGCCGGATTCCTCGCCATCCACGGAACACGAAAACCTGATCCATTCGCCGCCTGCCGAACCTGCCGGGCCCCGCACCGCTCCGGCGCGTGAATCATCGGGGCTAGGGCAACCATTGACCAATTTGAGATTCTCGGCGCCCAGCTATCTCTTGAATCGATGAGGCGCCCGAATGATCCCGCTGAGATCCCAAGGCCGGATCAGCGAACCCGTGGCGGGGTGCCGATCACGACTGACGTGTTCGCTCGGTTTAGGCTGGCGGTTTGAGCCTCGACATTCCTGACCGGGTCCGCAAGACGGTCATCGCCGGCGGGAACGAGTCCTGGCTGGACGAGCTGCCAGGCGTGGTCGGCTCGCTGGCCCGGGAGTGGTCTTTGGTGATCGGGTCCAGCTTGGC
>Ga0187783_10001311_pt1 | contig 18285 bp, 18 predicted proteins | sample 1015_SJ02_MP02_2_FD_132471 | JGI IMG/M metagenome (GOLD analysis project Ga0187783, IMG submission 132471) | Tropical peat soil microbial communities from peatlands in Department of Meta, Colombia - 1015_SJ02_MP02_20_MG | ecosystem: Environmental > Terrestrial > Soil > Wetlands > Peat | place...
GCTATTGCCTAATCGCTTGGAGCCTTTTACTTATTCGTATCCCCTAGGAGTGTAGCTCAATGGCTAGAGCACCGGTCTCCAAAACCGGGGGTTGGGGGTTCGAGTCCCTCCACTCCTGCCAGCTCCCCTGTTAAGTGGCTGATTTAACTACGGTGCGACAACGCTGGCGTGGCCGGTGCGACAAAAGAAGGTTCTGCCAAGGTTCGTGATACGTCCATTTCGCGGCTGAAATGAACCAATAATTGCATAGCGTCGTTCGCCATCTGTCGGCGGTTGGCTGCGCGGAAATATGGCTCGGCTTGTGCTGGCGTTGCCCAATCAAACACGGCCATGAGCTGAGGCGTGGTTGCGCCCATTTGAGCTAGGATCGTCGCGCCAGCTTTGCGCAAGCCGTGACAGGTGCATTCCGGCAAGCCTGCCTGATCGCACCATTTGCGCATCGCATTGCCGATGCCCTTGTCCGAGAAGCGGCGACCATATTGTGTTTCAAGAAACGTTATTGTGCCAAGTGGGCCAGCGGCTAGTGCCGCTGCCAGCGGCGGCAAGATCGGCTTTTCGGAAATGTCGGCGCGAACGTGTCGAGTCTTGCGAGGCACAAACGCCATCCAATCGTTGCTAACGTCGGTATGCGCAAGCCGGATCATGTCGCCAGCCCGCATACCAGTGAACAGTAGCAGGCACAGCGCCAGATATGGCTTAGTACCTATCGGATGGTGTTGCGCGAACTGGCAGACTTCCGGCACCGTCCAAGTATGGAAACCGTCACTAGCGTACCTTACGCGCCGCACGTCGCGGGCAGGGTTGCCCTTGAGGTGCCCTTCCTCGACGGCCCAACCGAACAGGGCGGACAGATATTTGCGTCGGTTGTTTGCTGCGCCCGGCAATCCCTTTTTCAGATCACGGAGTCGCTTCACCTTGGCTGGCGTGACGAACGACAGCGGGCAATCGGCCATTAGATCGCTCGATCCATCCCTGACAGTCTCGCGCAAGCAGTCCTCAATAACGGCGCGACGTGTCGGGCCAGATGCAAGATTGTCGAATTCTTCCGATGCAAAATAGAGCGATGCCAGCCAGCCAAGCGAACCGCGCACAGCGGTTTTCTTCTTCTCGGTGGGTGGTAGTAGCGCTGGCGCATTAGCCAGCTCTGCAAGCGTCTCTAGGGCGCGCTGATAGGCTTCTAAAAATGCCGGATCGTTGCGACCAACGCGGATTCGTATTCGGCGACCATAACGCCGCGCATAGAGGCGCACATTGCCGTACCGATCAGGTTCTTCGCTGAGATAATCGAGATCGATCTTCATTGATCAGCCCAACGGGCAGACTCGTCGTCGGCATCCTTGCTAATAGGCGGTAACCGGTCAATGAGCGGATTTTTGTCGCCGTCATAGGTGACGATTGTGCCATCCGGTAGGATGCCAGCCACGCGCAACCCTTGTGCCTTTGCCACCTTAATCATGCGGCTCGCTATGGTGGTGAATCGAACGGGGCTGCGCTCGCTCATGCCGCCACCTTTTCAGCGGCATTGAATTGCGGATCATCTCACGGCCTTTTCCAATCTGGATCACCCGGCCATGGTTCCCTGTATGGTTCGACCGCTTCAATGGCTGGCGTGCAGATTATCTCGGCTTCGTTCCTTGAGTTGTCGCAGTAGTAGAAATTAGGCGACCGCTTTTCGATGCGACCGGTGACGACAACGGGATGACGGGGACGACCACAGCGATTACCGGTAGCGAAGAACTCGGCGACCTTTCGGTTGGTCGTCCAGGACACGCCGTCTTTGAACCGTTCATCACATCCGCGATAGACCGGCACCATGTCCGGTAAGCTATTGAAGTATGACTTGGCATCGTTTTCCAAATAAGGATGCGCCGATCCTTTGCGCTTGAACATGTCTGGCAAGTACGGTTGATATTCACCGCCGCCGTCAATCATTGACCAATGATGCAACCATACCGGCCAGAAGATTTCTGACGGTTGATCTGCAACGGAGCGGATCATTCCCGCCAGTCGGTTAAAGCTGCTGCAGTACCCAATGCACGCTTCGGAGCAATTGATAATGCGGTCTTTGTCGCCTGACTTCTTAGCTCGCGCTAAAGCCGACCAGTGACCAGCGACCTTGGCGGCAAACTGGCGTCGTTGCCGCGTGTATTCCAGCGCGGTTGCTTCGTCAGGAAATATTATGGTGTTGTGCTTGTACACGCCGAATCCTCCACGCACGCACATCGGCGCGCGTTGCATCGTTGCTGATGGACGGGATTCGGCTATTTGGATTGGCCCTAAGGGCCACGCTCAAGATTCGATACTGTCTTCCCGTGAGCAGGACATAGGCGCGGACTCGGTGCCTCGCAAGAGGATCGAAGTTGGCTACAACGAGATCGTCCAACGCGCGCCCGACCGAGCGGACCTGACCGGCACCGCCGTACCGTCTTATCGTGCCTCGTGGCCAGCGGATGTGCTATTCGTTCGGACCGGTACGCCCCGCAGGGACGCGAGGGTGAACGCTTCGCCGCATCACCCGCCGGTTCGACACGCCCGACGGTGCGTTTTCGAGGATTGCGCCTGCTACGCACCGTCCAGGGGCGACAGAGGCAAAGCCGCCGGTCTTCCAGCCTCACAAGCCGGGCGGCTTTGCTGTCTTTGAGCATCGATCACCAATATGCGTGAATCCGGACCGAGACCGACACTGGGCGAACTACAGCGATCGACGCGCCATGGGTTTGGCTGTGGTGCGAGCGGTGCCAGCATCATGCGCCTTTCGCCTGTGCCGTCGCGGTGATCCGGTGGGGCGATCATGCGTCAAGCGATCGCCTGCGACAGCGCGCACGCTGTACGTCATGCGGCGGCAAAGGAGCGACGATCCAGCATCCCGGTTGGGCAGGCAATCATGTAGGCTTCCAACCGTTTCCGGTTTCGGATGTTTGATCGACGCGGGAGGAGCAGCAATGGCTACCTTAGCTGGGCAGCGTGGACAGTTCACTTGGGCTTTAAAGCAATACAACATCGCAGAGGATGCGGAAACAAAGGCCCACTACGCGAAGCGGATGGCGAAGTACATTGCCGCAGCGCCAGCTAACGGCTTTACCGTGGATCAGGTCACGCAAGGCCAACTGTACCCGGCAGCCGAGGTCGCACAGTATCTTCCCGACGCAACCAGCGACACAGACCCAGGTATAACTGAAGATGAAGCTATCCGGGCAGTGGCATCGGCAGTTGATACCAGTGACGTGATTCGTATCGGGGAAGGCAGCAAAATTGTTTACGCTTACGGATATCGCTGCGCCCCAGACCGTCTCAAGATCGGCCTGACGGAAGTGGACACCATTCAGCGAATAACCACTCAAATTGGCACGAGCACTCCGGATAAACCGGTTCTACTGCTGGAAATTAAAACGCATGATTGTGACTCACTCGAACGTGCAATCCACGCCACGCTTGAATACCGAGGTGGTAGGATTTTGGGCGGCGGGAAAGAGTGGTTCAAAACGACGCGCGAGGAACTGATCGCTATATACAACTCCGTTTCTAAGCGCGAATGATGCTCCTCCGCTGCTACCTGTCCATCGGCGCTTCCTTCGTCGTGAAAGACAGCAGCGGGCGAAGCTCGGCTATTTCTATTACGAGGAGCAGCCGTTGGCTTAGTCGCCAGTTCCCTTGACGGAAATTTGCCATGTTTGTGGCCGCCTATGTAGCAAAAGGTGGGATGCCTCAAATCTAGACCAATCGGTGCGTCAAGAGGCTAGTGCGGTCTGGGTACTTATAGAATTAAACCTCTATTTTGCTTTCCAGGCAGGCGTCTATGCGGGGGAAGTCGACAGTACTTGTCATCGCAGCCATTGCGACCCTGTCGCTTTGCGGGTCAATCAACGCACAGCAACAAGAAACGACACAACACCCGCAGGATTTTGCCACCGCATTTGCAAAAGCTCATGCAGCATGTATGGCGCTGTTGGCGGACCACGCCCTCGATCCACTCCGCGACAAATTTCCGTGGGAAGGTCAAAAGCCGACCTTCGCAATGCTCACGGACCGAACCCGTCTACTGCCCAAGGACAGACCCCTTGCGGACCTTGCGATAAAAACGATTGAAAAATGTAGAGCACTGCAAGCGGATGCAATCGCGCTACTGCCACAGCAAACACAACAAAGATTGCAAAGTTTCGACCGCGAGGTGGATTCGCTCAACGCTCAACTTTATGTCGGCAAAATAACGATCGGCGAATACAATGTTGGCTTAAACCGAATTTTGGCGGATCAGTCGAAAGCATTCTTCGGTGACGCGCATGCTGAATCTTCGGATGGCGGTCCAAAACAGGCATCCACAGAGACGCGAGGAACAAAACAATCCGTAGTTCAACAGCAGGCGCAGAGCGTGACTAGTCAGTCTGCAATATCTCACCAAACTCGATTGGCTCTGGTCATTGGAAATAGCAATTATACGGACCTACCCAAGCTCAAGAATCCAGCAAATGACGCGCACGCAGTAGTCGATGCCCTTCGGGCCGTAGGTTTCGACGTTATGTTGGTAACGGACGCTTCTGAAACAAATATCCGGCGTGCGGTTCGCAAATTTTCCGATCAGTCCGATCAGGCAGATGTCGCGCTTGTCTACTATGCGGGTCACGGCGCGCAAGTTAATGGCGAAAACTATTTGTTGCCCGTGGACATGGAAATCCCGCAAACCGAAGCCGACATTGAGTTGTCGAGCCTGAAGTTGGACGATCTTGTTAATAGCATTCGGTCACCAACAAAAATTGTTTTTTTGGACGCTTGCCGCGACAACCCGGCGCTTTTTAAAAATCTTGTCAAGGGAAGAGGAGCAATCGCTACGGGATTGGCTCCGACAGACGCTTCCCACCTAACACGACTTAAGCCCGGTGAGGGTGTCTTTATTGCCTATGCGACGCAGGCTGGATCAGTCGCATTGGAGGGCGATGGTGAGCACAGCCCATTTACGGAAGCGCTGCTCCGGAATGTGAAAAAGCCTATCTCCATAGACGATATGTTTTCTTTGGTAACGCGGGAGGTCGCCCTGGTTACAAAAGGCATGCAGCGACCGTACAAGTACGCGTCCCTTGAAAACATTGTCTGCCTCACAGGCACCTGTTCTGACACGACACCAGCGCCTGCTACTGACGTCGTCCAGGAGGCTCGGCGGTCGGCATCCGACGAGTTGCAAGTGGCGCTCCAAACAAATAACCCTGATGCTTTGCAAACTTATCTCGAAAAATATCCAGAAAGTTCCGAGCGGCAAAAAGTGCTTGCGGAGATTGGTCGATTAAAGCGATCTGAATTTAACGAATGGACCTTCTTTGAAGTCAGTAACGGACATTTTCCGCAGTACATAAAGCTAAGTTCAATACAGCAATTCGGAGATAGGGTTGCAGTTCAGACTAGAGGTCTAGCCGATCTAAGGATGCCGTTGATTGGAACAAAAACATTTCCGGACGGAACGTACGATGAAAGCACGAGTGTTTTCGACTGCAAGCAATCGATTGTGGGGATTTCGGAAAGAAAAGCGGTAAGCCCGTCAGGGGAGATTCTGGACAGATACAAGCAAGCTGACCCTGAAGTGTTCAACTTGTCCTTCGGCACCTTCATTGCCTCGGGCACGGTTGCTGCTACCCTCAAGAACTTTCTATGTGATGACCGATTACGAACTCCTCTGGTCAGCAAAAAGCAACTTGCTCCAAAGGATTTTACAGACCTTGCTACCACTCCCGCTGGAGATGGTGAGCTTTATTATCGACCTGTTCCGAATGGTAGCGCATCGCAGACCGAAAAGGACGTGATCGTGCTGATAAAGCAGTTCACCGCTCCTAAAGTTGCCAGTCAAATTCCATTTCCAATTCCACCGGGATTGTCGGAGGAACTCGGGGACTTTAGAACGGTAGTGTACTCGGAGCAAATTCGTTGCGAGGAAAGAAAGGTCTCTATATTGAAGACTGAAGTCTATGATGCCTCGAATGTGCTCAAGTTCATTTTCGCTGCTGATCTCACTAAAGAGAAATTGTGGACTGAATTCAAAGAAAATACTCCACTTGAGACCCTTCAGCGCACGCTTTGTAAATCTCGGGAGGTTCAGCAATGAACAGGTATTTGCTGGTCTGCGCTCTAATTGTCGGAACGGGATCAACGCTCGCTCTTGCCGAGAAATTGCCCGCACCGCCTTCGAGCTTGCCGAAGGAAATGGAAACGCAGGGCGCACCGCTTAAAACCGCCCTCAAGCCCATAGCACCGCTGACAGGCATCGACACTGACATTCCCACCACACAATTATTGGAGATAGCGCAACAGCCAGTGCAGGAGTCAGCGACGTCAACCCGCAGTGCGAAGGATGCGGAAATTTACCGAACCCTTTCTCCATCCGTTGTCGAAGTGAGGACACAAGATGCGCTAGGCTCGGGGTCCCTAGTAAGCACGTCGGGCGAGATCATAACTAATGCGCATGTCGTGGCCGGTTCAACAGTTGTCGCGATCGTATTCAAGCCCGCTACTGAAGGAGCGAAACCAGGACCTAATGACATGAAACTCGGTCGCGTCGTGAAATACGATCAGGTGCCTGATTTAGCTTTAGTGAAAGTAGAGGAAGTTCCCAGCGGAAGAACACCCATTAGACTCGGCGATTCCAGTGAAATCGTCATCGGCGCAGACGTGCGCGCGATCGGACACCCTGCCGGTAACGACTGGAGCTTCACGAAAGGAATAATCAGTCAATATCGCCGTGGATTCGAGTGGGCCAATGAGGATCAGGTTCAACATAAAGCGGACGTTATTCAAACGCAGACGCCGATTAATCCCGGCAACTCAGGAGGTCCTCTAATTAGCGAATCGGGCAACTTGATTGGTGTGAACTCTAGTAAGGCTCAAGGTGAGGGCCTGAACTTTGCAGTGTCCGTTGACAACGTAAGAAGGTTTTTGGTCCAGTCTGCCAAACCAATCCCGCAAACTGTTAAGAGTTCGTGTGAACCAAAAGAGATGTCGCGCTTCCGAAACAAGGATAACAACGCATCGGTGATTTCCTACGACATGAATTGCAGTGGGAACGCTAATGCCAATTACATTGTGCCAGATCGGCAGGCAGACGCCATTCTCCTGGCGTGGGACAGAAACGGTGATGGTCAACCCGATGTTGTCTTTTTTGATTTCAAGCGGAGGGGTAGATGGGACCTCTCATTTTGGGATGCAAAATTCGAGGGACGATGGACTCTCGTAGGATACCACGATGATGGTAGCTTAAAGCCCACGAGATTTGAGCGCTATGAGGATTTTCAAAAACGGCTCGCGGCGCAGAATTGATGAAGACGCGACAGTTTGAGACACAGCCCACGGTCGATTTAGTCCGCAATTAGTAAGCAGCAGAGCCCGCATGGGGGTCAGGAATTTTCACGAGGAATCACCACGCGCCTTGCGCCGCGTCTATCTTGTTTGCTTCATCGTCAGTCAGCAGATGACAAGGTCGCCCGTCGAGGGTGACTTCATCTTTGTCCTCGTTCCATTGAACGACGTGGGCCGCTCCAAAGTCCTTGGCGCTCATCTTGATCTCGTAGATTAGCTTGCGCTCTCGCTTCGCACCGTGCCCGTCGACTGGGTTCCCGATCCACACGCTTTGACCGCCGCCGCAGTCATAAGTTGCGTTGAAATAGTGCGCCATCGACGGCGCGGCGCAGCTGCAGGTGGCGGCGGTACAAATAAGTAGCTTACGCATTCCGGGCCTCGCTCTAGTTCGCGCGCCAAATCCCTTTGAACCGAACCGGCGACAATTCCGTGTAACGCACGGTGTGCTGAATCGACCGGTGACCGAGCCAATCCTGAATAGTCCGCGTATCACGCCCCAGATTGGCCAGCGCGTACCACCCCTTGCTGTATGGAAAACTGTGATATTTTTGAAGTGTCCCTACCCATCGTCGTTTGGCAACTGGACTACATGTACTGTCGGCGACAGCTTTGGATCAAATTTCTTGATAACCTCAATGGTCGCTTCGGCCTTATCCATCGAGGCAAACCTCACAACATCATCTGGATATATGCTCCAGACTTGGCCTCCAGCCCAATAATGCAAGCCCTCATCACCTTCAACTTCACTTTCTATTGCCAGCGAGTACGTGTACATTCGTCACCTCTTTGCCACTAATCATCAATGCCAACATGCGAAGCTGGTCTTTAGTGATCCTTGATGGGTAGTAGGGACAATACGGGGCAACTTGAAAATTCGGAAGGCCGTTGCATAAACGCCTTCTCCACCATTCTTCCGGAATTGCGTTTTCGTGGTTCTGGAATTTTTTCTGGGAATTTTCGGCGGCTCGTCTTTGCCAGCGCGAAGATTCCTTTTTGGAAATGCTACGGCAAAGAGGCCCGTTCAAGCGGGCCTCTTTCGCGTGCTATGCCTGTCGCGTTAGCACCTGACCGATTACCAGCCATCCGGCTTGCATCTGACCGGCGACGAGGGGCCGCCGTTACATTGGATGTAAGCGCCGCCAGGTGCGTTGGCAAAAGCGACAGTCGCTGCGAGGGGCATCGCGGTTGCAATGAGCAACAAACCCATGATGATCTTTTTGGCTAACATTTTCGATTCTCCGTTCTTGCTACCTCATAGAACTAGGACCGGTAACCCCACCCCGCCTCATATGGAATGCCCAAACGCCAGCGGCGATGGCGAGCGTAAAATGAAAGGCGGCCATAGACGTTGCTATGGGGTCCAAAGTGACCTCTTTCATTAAGTACGAGGCGTATTTTAGGGCTACGAGCAGATCGGTTATCGCGATGTGCATTTTAATTCTCCGGTGGCTCATTCTCCTGTTTGTTCAAGTGCGCGGCGTATTTGAAGCCAATCGCTAGATCGGCGACGGCGACGAGTGTAAGGGCGATGTCTGTAATCACGGTGGTCATTGCACTCTAAGCGTTTGAAAGCTGTTCCAGTTCGGCTCGCCTTCGATTGGGCTGTTCCAGTGCTGTTGCGGGTGGGCAAGGTATTCCGGCGTGCGCTGCGCAGCCAGGGCAAGGACAAGAAAATCGACGATATGCTTTTCCTCGGCTCTGATAGTATGTCGCCTTTGCGATACTGGAGGCTTTTGCGCGCACTGCGCAGATGATGTCGCCGATGACGGACCATCGCTCTAGTTGAAAGGAAGGACAACTCGAATGCCCACACCGAGAATAAGATCGTGAGCGGGACAACAGCGATGAATGGACCAAGGTCGTGCATGAGAGCACCCGTTACTAATTCCAGTCTGTTGACTGGAATGCCGTGGAATGCCGGTCAAAGTTGGCACCTCTGGCTGACGCTTGAGAGATTGGGCTGAGTATCGCAATCGCAGCCGCCACGATAAGTTTTGATTTCTTCGACATTGTTTTCTCCTATCTTTTAAGTTTAGCCAAATCCTGCGCTGCACGATGAACTGCCATAAGGCAGTTATCCCTTAACCCGTCCGCGTCTAAAGCCTCGGCTCGCGTCAGGTCACCGTAGTACGTCAACCCGTCGATGGTCTGAGGTGCTGTATCGTTAGGCCCTTGCCGCTGCAATTACGTCTCGCCATGATGACTCTCATGTAGAGTCGGGCGCCGTGACCGCAGGCGCGGCGGAATGACTCGCCTCTAATGATCCTTCGCCGGGTAAATGTGGGCGTTTCCTTCGGTATCAATGCAAATGCACCGTCCGCCCAAATCGGTGACGTTGCGCGCCAGCACAAAGCACAAAGCATCCGGTGTGCATTCATCAAACGGAGTGCCCTTCATGAAGTCGGTGCGGAGTTTGACGCTCTGTGGGGGGAGTGCGCCAACCATACCTGGAAGGTTCATTTCAAATTCCTTAAAGCCTTTTGGCGTGTCAGAATGAAGCCGCCAATCTATGTCTGTGTCGGGGAAAAATCTTCCGAAGCATTCTCGCCCTTTCTCGTCGGCGAGGATATAAATCCAACCTTCCTTTCCGCGTTCATCTGACCGATAGAAAAGAACAACGTCCGACATCTCTAAAAGCTGTGCCGGTGTCGCGCCGAACTCCTTTGTCTTTGGTCTCCTTGCCTTTAGCTTTGGCTTACTCATCGGGCTTGTCCCTATGAGGACAACCACCCCTTTCTGGAACGTTAGTCGTCTCGGCCAATGAGTCGAATCACGTTGCTGTTAGCGAACTTCGCTATCTGGTCCCGAAGCTGGCGCTGCCGCTCGCTAACGTCGCCGAAAATCTCGGACTCGCCTTCAAAGGTATTGGCGCGAATTGCGCGACGGCCGCGCCTTTTGAAACGGCCGCGCTGGCGATTTCAGCCGCGACGCTGATCTCGCCGCCGATCGGGAGGTGGACGATCGGCTCGACCTTGGGAGGGGCAAGGCCGAAACAAAAAATTCAGGAAGGGACGCGTGGGCTGTTCTAACATGGTGGCAGCCAGCACTGCCTACCTGATTTGGCGACATCGCCCACCGAGGGGAGAAAAAACCATGTTTTGGAAGGTCAATCGCGCAACACAATCAGACAAACAAAACCCATTTAGGGCGCTAAACGCCGACCTCTATGACGGAGCAAAGATAAATCGGCGTGCTAGGGAGTTGCGGCGGGCTGCTGGGGAAGGACTGAATGATGACGAGATAGTTAGCGTTCTCGGGACCGCATTGGGTAACCAAGTTGCTAGCATGGTCAAAAAGCAACCACATCTTTCGATAGACGAAATGTTGGAATTAGTCTGCCAGGGTGTCCACGAGGCAGCCTATATAGATGCTAATTTGCCGCCCAAAAATTACGACCGGGAACTAATGCCGGATGAGTTCGCCGCGCTAAGTGATAAGTTGCTGAACGTCGCCATTGCAAACAAAGTCCAACCTACGGACGGAATGGTCGCACTGACAAAAGCCCTCGGTACCTTAATAAGTTTTCAAGCGCGGCGGCAAGGCTGCCTAGCCGAAGAGCTGCTTAGAATCTGCAATAAGGCTACATCCGACTACGCGAACGAAGCAACCAACTACATGCGGGAAAACCCCAATACAGACCCCACTAAGATGAGATGAAGGGCGGCTACGGCCCGCACGGCTGCATTTAGTTCGTCAACCGAAAAAAGATCCCCAAAATCGAGACGATCGAAGGTATTTTAGGTTCTGCACCGTCCGTCGGCCAATGTCGGTGAACAGATGAGGTAGCCGCCCTTGCAACGACGGCGCGCGAGCGATTCAAAATCAATCCTGGATCGGCCAAGCGGCCACTGAACGGGGCCGTGTTGCCGTGGTGGAGATCCCGAATGAAAAATGAAACTGAAAAAAGAGGGACGGCACTGCACCCGAAGTGAGGTGCCCAATGTCCGCTTTACCCCCGAAAGTGGGTGTTGCTGGGTGTCCTGAGCATTCCGCCAAGTGTCACTAAGCGACATCCCTCTTCTACACGCGGCCGGGGAATTGGTGTAAGTTGATCAAGAGCTGTTAGCGGAACGTGCCGACTTCCGTGAAGTCAAAGGCAGCGATTGTGCCTCCGGCGGGCAAGCAATTCTGAAACAAGTCGAGATCGGCTCCCGGTATCTTTCGCTTTGCGGAAGATGCACAAGCTCGTGGGTGACCGAGATGAACCTTGTTCGCAGGCAGTTCCTGAGTCTAGCCGCGAGCGCCACGGCGTTGTCGGCCAGCTCGCGCATCGCTCGAACGGAAGCCTATCCGTCGCGGTTAGTACGGATCATCGTGGGCTTTGCGCCCGGCGGCACGAGCGACATCTCCGCGCGGCTAGTGGGTCAATGGCTATCGGAGCGGCTCGGCAACCAATTCATCACCGAGAACAAGACGGGCGCGGCTGGTAATATTGCGGCTGAATACGTCGTGAACGCGACCCCGGACGGCTATACGCTCCTTGTGTTCACTTTGGCTGCTGCAATTAACGCGACACTCTATACAAACCTCAATTTCAATTTTATCCGCGACGTCGCGCCGGTCGCAGGCATCCTGCGCGTTCCTGATGTCATATTGGTCAATCCATCGTTTCCGGTCAAAACCGTTCCCGAGTTGATCGCATATGCCGAGGCCAAGGGCAAGATCAATATGGCGACAGCCGGTATCGGGAGCACACCCCATATCTTCGGCGAGTTGTTCAAGATGATGGCCGGTGTCAACTTGCTGCCGGTGCACTATCGCGGCGGCGGCCCCGCGCTCACCGATCTGCTCGCTGGACAGGTTCAGGTCATGTTCGATCCGGTGGGTGAGGCGATTGGCTACATTAGAGCTGGCAGACTGCGGGCACTGGCGGTCACTTCCGCGACGCGGTTAGCGGCGTTGCCGGATATCCCGACCGTGGGCGACTTCGTGTCGGGCTACGAGGCCGACGGCTGGAGTGGAATGGGCGCGCCGAAGAACACGCCCGTCGAGATCATCGACACACTCAACAAAGAGATCAACGCGGGTCTCGCGGATCCGAAGATGCAGGCGCGGCTTGCGGATTTGGGTAGCACGCCGCTTGCGGAGTCGCCCGGCGATTTCGGCAAGCTCATTGCCGACGAAATCAACAAATGGGCCACGGTAATCAAGTTCGCAAATATCAAGACGGAATAATCTGGCGGGACGTGGAATGTTACATGCGTTGCCCCTTGACGTGCCAAAAGCAGACATTCTGCGCTGCGCTAAAGAACGTCGTTATTCGATCACCTCGTCGGCGCGCACGAGCAGGGAAGGTGAGATGTTCAGGCCAAGGATTTTGGCGGTTTTCAAGTTGACGATCAGGTCGAACTTGGTTGGCTGCTCGACGGGAAGCTCTTCTGGCCTAGACCCTTTCAGGACTTTATCTACCAGTGCAGCGGCCCGGCGGTACATTTCAGTTTCCGCGGCGACATACGCCGCCAGCCCGCCATCGTGGGGAAATGGTCGCCACGCGCAAAAGGCCGGTATTCGGTAGCTGAGCGCCAGCTCGGCAGCCCGTTTGGTGGGCAGGCTCGGCTGAACAATGATCGCATCGGGACGTGATTTCTCCATCACCGGAAAGACGGCATCGAGTTCTTCGGGGGTGTTGATCATGACCGGTTCAATCGATGTGCCCGTCTTTTGTCCCGCAAGCTGGACCTGTTTGAGAAATGATTGCGTGAAGGGATCGGGCACGTTGGCTAACACTGCAATTCGATGCGCTGATGCCACGACTTCCGGGATCAACTCGACAATTTTCGCCGCCAGCTCTCCGGCAACGCCGGAAATTCCAGTGACATTTCCACCCGGCCGAGCGAGGCTCCCGACCAACCCGCTTCCGACCGGGTCTCCGCAGGCGGCGCAAACGATCGGGATTTCGCGTGTTGCCTGCTTGGCGGCAGCTGCAGCTGGCGTGAGCCAAGGCACAATCACATCGACTTTGAGGCGCACCAATTCCGCCGCCAACTCAGGAAGGCGTTTTATCTGTCCGTCATCCGAACGGAACTCGAAATGAATGTTCTTCCCATCGATGTAGCCGAGGTCGCGCAGTTCCACGGGAAATAAACGACGGAACTCTTCGAAACCGGGAACGGCACGCACCAATATGCCAATGGTGGGCACCTTCGGCTCCTGCGCCTGTGCCGCAAGCGGCCATGCGATTGCTCCGCCGACAAGAGTGATGAATTCGCGTCGCCTCACGGATCGCCCCTTAGGCAGACGACCGCACATTACCACACCGCAGATACGAAAAAAATAATGGGAGGCGTGCGCGAGTGTGAGAACGGGTCCATTTCTTAAACGGATGATTGGCAGGGTGACGGCCAAGCCCACGGCCGTGTCGCTCCCGCTGCGTCGCAGCAACGATTTCACTTCCAAAAAATTCAGCATTCGGCACAATCGGTCCCGGAGGCTCCTGTGCTTAACGATCTTAGTGAGGAAGTCTGCTTGCCCAATGCTAAGGCGTGCGCTCGGAAAGCCGCCGATGTAACGGATGCTAAGATTAAACAAGCCTTCCTCGACGTAGAGCGGAGCTGGCTCATCCTGGCGCAGAGCTTCCCGATAGGCGAGCAGCAGGCGATCATTCACGCGGCTACGACTGGAAGAATGGATCGCGCGCAAAGACCACGAGATCAAGCGCAGATCAACCGACTCCGACGTCTGCTAGAAGAGCGCGACGCCGTGTTATTTGGTCCCACAAGGCTTGTTCGCTCATTGGCTGGCCACCCTTGGCCAAGGGCCATGAATTACATTCGTCCGGTGGCCCGCTCCCTCATGGCTTGCTGTCGGATTCGACGATGGTCACACGCTGAAATTCTCTAGCGTGTGACTTTTGTGCGAAATCGTGCAGACTTTTGTTTTTATTTTGATTTCTGTTTTTTAACCCGTGTGACGGCGTGACGGCTAATTTTGACGCCACTTCGACCCATCGAACCGGGCCGTAGTCGCCGGGTGTTTGGCAGGATTGAATGGCCCCTATTTCCACGAGTTGATCGAGCGTTCTATGAACGACGTACCGAAAATTGCGCGGAAGGGCGCTTGATGGCGGCCCATTGCACCAAGTGGTTTTCTGAGATCGAGAGCGCACAAACGCATGGCGCTTGCTCGCTTCCCGTATGAGATCGCGCACCAGCATCATTTCGCCGTGTGCGATCAGGATTTCGAGGATTGCATTTTGTCGCGGGGTGAGTTTTCGACTGATCGCTGCCTGCATGATTTGCTCTTTTTCCGCCTTCTCCCTGGCCTTGGCCTTGGCTTTGGACCTGTCCGATGATGCCTTACGCTGTTTCTTGCGCCATTTCTCAATCTCGGCTTCCGACTTGTCCACGGGCCGTAAGACGAACAATTTGAAGTAGCCCCATTCTTCGAATGTGAGGCCGATCAGCTTGCCAACGTCGCGCCGCCAATCCATGCGTTGCGCTTGTCGCCTGAGCGTCGGAAGCTCGGCTTCGCACCAGAAGCCATATGCTGTCGCGCCATCGTCGGTCTCGCCGAAAACCAAGAGTGCCATTAGCATTGCGTGGCCTTCGGCATCATCCGGCAGGAAAGGCGGGTCGCCATAGCGTAGCTTGCAAAGCTCCCGCAGCCTGGAACGCCACATGCGTTCGAGATGCAGGGGTTTTTTTGTTTGTTCGGGTATTGCCTCGACGGCATTTCGATGATACATCACTTTTACTCCAATACAGTGCCGCTTCCGTTTGGCGACGGGGCGGCATTCTCACTTTCGGAGAAGCCGCACGCGGCGGTTTCACGTCAGCAATATGCGGACGCGATAGATCAAATTTTGCTTTGAAAATCTTTGGAGCCGTCCCGTTCCGTTTTAAGTAGCCGCGCCAATTTGTTTACGCGCGGCCCGTCGGGGGGTTATCCTCACCCGCTTGTCGCGGGAATCAATTGCAGCATTGGCGGCAAATTCGTCGGCCGTCAACGGCTAAGATATGGACGAAAGTTAATGTGGTGTCGCCGCTGGACTGTCCTGAAATCAGGAGAGTCTATTTGTTGGCGCTGAACAATCCGGCGGACGGCGTCGGCATCGCTTCCTGCGCTGGTCGTGATGCCCTAATCATCCGCCACCAATGGAGCGGCCGCGGCTCGCGGTGCATGATGTTGCCGCTGGTGACGGTCGGCTGCGTCCACGACGGCTGCAACGATCGCATGTGCGAATTGCACCACGCCAACTCGGCCTCGGTGATGACGCGACTGCGCCACGCATCCACCAAGGCGTCACGGTCGATGACGTTGCGCACCAGTCGGATTAACAAGTCGCGGTGGTCAACTTCATACTTTGATTTGCGTCCAAACATTCCCAGACTGGAGCTTTGGCTGTTCGGTCGGTGCAAGAATCGTGTCGTTGGAGAGACCACCCAGTGCCTTACAACGAACGAAACGCAACGAAATTTAAGTTGTCGTTCCGAAACAATTTTCCGGGAAATAAATCAGAGTCGAGCTACTGTAAGTTCTTCAGATAAGCCTTGATTTCGCATTGATTATTTATTTTGCTTATAGACCCACCGAAGGTCCCCACGGGACGAAGGATTATGCGGGGACCACATTACCCGGAACTGGCTTTATCCATAGGTTTCAGCGTCCCCGTCTGTCATTTTACGAACAGTATTCAACTACAAATGCTTGAAGTGGGCTCCGACAGTGACAAAGGCTTTACGACTTCGATGAAATAATGGCCTCGTCTGTGAGGCCGGATATGTCCAAGTGGCAGGACGAGAAGGCAGAAAGAAATAGGCGGGCGCTTGCGCGTCTCTCCAAGGGCTTGCCCACCATTTTTCCGCCCAACGTGCTGGCACGGGCCCTAATCCGGCCATTCATACCTCCAACGCCGCGGCTAGCGATCGATTCATATTGGCGGGCGCATCCGATTCGGGCCGATCGATTAGCGCGAGCGTTGGCAGCGCGCAGTGGAGCACCGAGCGGCTGGATGTGGCAGCTTGGTAGCAATCGCAAAAGCGGTTTGCCGATCACCTTCCGAACGCCGCCAGCGCCATATCGAGAACGCGCCTACACGCAGGGGGCCGGCTTCTGCTGCGTGTGCGGCCAGCCAGTTTACCGCTTTGGATGGCATGTCGATCTCTGGAATGCCGGTTCTAACAAGAACGCGAACTGGCACTGTGCCTGCGTGATTGCATGGGAATTCTGGAACGCGCCGGGTGGCGAGGCCGCCCTCCTGAGGCGCATGCAAGCGCGGCGCTGCGGCCAAACAGGCAGACGGCTATGGAAGAGCGCCGAGGTTGACCATCGCGTCCCACTGTTTCGGGTGTGGAGGGAATACCGGGATGTGCCCTGGCCGAAGCTGCTCGATTTTTGGGGTTTGCCAAATCTCCAGGTCATTAATCGCGACGTCCATGCCGCAAAATGCGCCAACGAGGCGCGGGACCGACGAGCCGCACCATCTGTCGAAACCGAGCTGACCTGATCCGCAAATGAGCCGCTTCGCTATCGTCTAAATCAATGTCCGCTTTACCCCCAACAGCGGACATTGGAACTCAGTCGCGTAATGTCCGCTTTGTGCCAAAAGCAGACATTCTGCGCTGCGGTAAAAAACGTCGTTATTCGATCACCTCGTCGGCGGCGTTCAATAGGCCAATTGGCACGCTAAGGCCCAGCGCCTTAGCGGTCTTGAGGTTGATCAAAAACTCAAACTTCGTGGGTTGTTCGACTGGAATGTCGCTGGGCTTTGTACCTTTAAGTATCTTATCGACATAGACAGCGGCTCGGTAGCACATCTCGATTTGGTCTGGACCATACGAAACGAGGGCGCCAGGTTCAAACGTCTCCCTTGAATAAGCACACAATGGCAGGCTCCGGGCGAGGGCCAACTTGGCAATAAGTTCTTTTGCCTGAAAGTTCGTTCCTCCCTGTTCAGGCGTTACCGCTTGCATCCCTTGTTTTGCCATTGCATCAAATGCCGGTTCCATTTCATCAACTGAGCGAGCATCAAATGTGCGAAGTTGCAGTCCGAGTTGAGTAGCGGCGGATTGCATAACATCTGCATATATTGCCGTGGCCTGGAGATTTGAGTTTATGAGAAATGCGACACGTGAGAGTTCGGGTACTAAATCTTTCAGAATTTGCAAGCGCTTGCCTGCGATGTCGCGTCCAAAGTTTGATAAGCCGGTAACATTTCCGCCCGGTTTCGCTAAGCTCTGAACCAAACCTAATCCGACTGGATCGGCAACGAACATAAAAACGATCGGTATCTTGTCTGTGGCCCGCTTCAAGTACGGCGCCGCAGTGCTCCCACACATCAATACGTCCACATTCATTGAAACAAGTTCGGCTGCCATACTCGCGAACTGCGCAGGGATTTCGTTCGGAAAGCGATGAACCAACTTGATGTTGCCTCCATCGACGTAGTTGAGCTTAGCGAACCCATCACGGATGGCGGTGAAGTACGGCTCTTCCTCGGCCGGGTTGCCGGCGTGCCAAAGATAAGCAACGGTGGGAACCTTACGTGATTGCGCGCACACTACGAGCGGCCAGGTAGCCGCGGCACCACCAACAAGCGCAATGAATTCCCGTCGTCTCATGTCCGCCCCCGGACAAGACATCAGGTCGGGTTAAACTACCACAGTTGAATCGGCTCGGTGTGCTCTGGCAGAAGGAATTTTGGGGTTGGGTCAATGTCCGCTTTGGGTCATAAGCGGACATTCGCTGAGGTCTGTGCGATGTCCGCTTTACCCCCAAAAGCAGACATTGGAACTCAGCCGCGTGATGTCCGCTTTGTGCCACAAGCGGACATATGCAGTGCAGCAAAGATCGTCTTTATTCGATCACCTCGTCGGCGGTGGCAATTACCGACTGCGGAATGGTAAGACCGAGCGCCTTGGCGGTTTTAAGATTGATCACCAGCTCGTACCTGGTCGGCGCCTGAACCGGAAGATCGGCTGGTTTCTCGCCCTTGAGAATGCGATCCACATA